>Ga0315268_10003603_pt1 | contig 17040 bp, 17 predicted proteins | sample C1_top_MG_FD_204535 | JGI IMG/M metagenome (GOLD analysis project Ga0315268, IMG submission 204535) | Sediment microbial communities from Yellowstone Lake, YNP, Wyoming, USA - C1_top | ecosystem: Environmental > Aquatic > Freshwater > Lake > Sediment | place: USA: Wyoming | collected 2017-08-01
TGCGATGGCCTTGTCGCGTGTCATCCCCGAATCACGAACAGGGGCGTACGACGTTAGATCAGGTGCAAGTGCGCCGGTGCCCACTTCAAAGCGAACTTGATCATTTCCTTTGCCCGTACAACCGTGAGCCACGCGCGATGCGCCGTGTTTCCTTGCAGCTGCAACTAAATGCTTCACAATCAATGGACGAGAAAGAGCAGAGACGAGCGGATATCTGTCCATGTACAAGGCATTGGCTTTAAGTGCTGGCAAACAGTACTCGTTGGCAAATTCTTCACGGGCATCGACAACTTCGGCCGCGATCGCACCGCATGCTAAAGCGCGCTCCTTGATGACTTGAAGATCCTCCCCTTCTTGCCCGACATCGACGGCAACTGCGATGACTTCGGCGCCGGTCTCGCGCTCAATCCACCCGATCGCGACGGAGGTATCCAATCCACCGGAGTAGGCCAGAACTATTTTCTCTTTCATGAGTTCGATCCTCGATTCATTATCTTTTTATGGGAATCCTTCATTGGGCTGGTGATCTTCAGCAATTCTCTTGCGAGGGCTGCCCCGCCTGCGCTTCGCTTGGAAATAAGAAGGACCGTGTCATCGCCTGCAACGGTGCCGATCAATGACCCCAATTGACCATGACTCCGTGCTCCATCAAGGGCGCAAGCAAGGAGTTGTGCCCCACCAGGTGGCGTTCTGACGACTGCCATGTTGGCGCTCGAATCGATCGAGAGAATTAAGTCTGACGGTAGCGATATGACTCGCGAAAGACTCTGTGCCTCATCTTGAGGCAATTGGTAAATCGCTGCACCATCTTTGCTTCTTCCGCGAAAAGCTCCGATATCTTCTAGGTCACGACTGGCCGTCGCTTGAGTGACTTCAAAACCTGCTTTAGCCAGAAGCTTCACAAGGTCGGATTGCGAATGAACCAACTCGCCTTGTACTAGGGATACAACTTTGGCGCGTCTTGCTGACGCACTTCCTCTTCTCAGCTCAGTCATGACTTGCCTCCTTGAGCACTTGAGTGAAGACCGATATGAACTTCTTCACTTCTCTTTGGGTAACCGTCAGTGCGGGAGCAATCCTTATGACATTAGAACTCGGTGCGTTCACTAGCACGCCACCGAGTAACAATGAATCTCGGACTTTCACCGCATCATCTGTGGCAAGAACAATTCCCAACAACAGCCCCTGCCCTCGGACTTCAATTACTCCCGGCAATTTGGAAAGTTCGCCCTTGATGAGGGCTTCAAAGTCACGCACCTTTTTCAGCAATAATTTCTTCTCAATAACTTCGATCGCAGCCAATGCGCTCGCACATGAGACAGGGTTGCCTCCAAATGTGGAACCGTGATCGCCCGGTGCAAAGAGATGGGACGTGCGGCCAAGTGCGATCATCGCACCCAATGGAAGTCCCCCGCCTAAGCCTTTTGCCAAGGTAATAACATCAGGAACAATTCCTTCGTACTCGTATCCAAACCAATCGCCGGTTCTACCCATCCCAGTTTGTACGCAATCCAGAACCATCAACGCTCCAGTGCTGTCACAAATCTCACGAATCCCCCGTAAGTATCCAACCGGTGGCATTACAACTCCGGCCTCACCCAATATCGGCTCGACAATCACCATGGCCGTTCGACGATTGACTTTTCGTTTCATCGCTTCTAAGTCGCCGAACGGAACGTGAGCAATCCCAGGTAGCAAAGGTTTAAACGGATCACGTTTGGCAGGCTGCCCGGTCAGCGACAAGGCCCCCATCGTCCGTCCATGGAAGGCACCTTGGGTTGCGACAATTCGTTTTCGCCCGGTCTTACGGGATAGCTTGATGGCCGATTCATTTGCTTCAGCGCCGGAATTGCAGAAGAAAACGCGGGCAGCACTATCACCGGTCAGCGATTGCAGTTTTTCCGCCAAAGTCACCACTCCAGGATGAATATAGAAATTACTCACGTGGCTAAGAGTCGAAATCTGTTTGCTGACTGCACTGGTGATGGCAGGATGGGCATGACCGAGGATGTTTGTCGCGATTCCGGCCAGAAAGTCCAGGTAATCGTTTCCGTCGGAATCGGTAACGACGGAACCTTTACCGCTCACCAACGTCAAGGGCGGAACACCGTAATTGGATTGAAGGGAATTCTCCCACCTCGTTGAAAAAGTCTGCTTCATGGGAGCACCAACGTTCCACCTATTCCTCGCAATGCCAAGGCAAAACTCTCAGGATCGGTGCCATCAATCACACGAACACTTCGAGCACCTGACTTGATTGCCTTCAGACATGCGAAAACTTTCGGCGCCATTCCTTGCGAAAATTGATCTTTCATTGCTTCGAGTTCGTCGACATGGATTGTCGAGATCAGTGAGGAAGTGTCTGGCCAATTCTTGTAGATCCCAGGTACATCGGTCATGAAGATAAGGGACGAAGCGTTCATCGCTCCTGCAATCGCTGCGGCAGCAAGATCGGCATTGACATTCAACCCGACGCTTGAATCTTCGTGCGTCTGGTCGCCTTGGGTGGCAATAGGTGCAACTACAGGAAGAAAACCTGAGGCGATTAGACTTTCCAAAACCGCAGTGTCGACATGCACTACCTCACCCACTTGTCCGAGGTCTACATCCGAACCATTCACTAATTGTGTCTGTTTCTTTGCAATCAACATTCCACCATCGCGACCGCTTAAGCCCACTGCATTAATGCCGGCGCCTCGAAGTTGGGCAACTACATCACGGAGAACTTGGCCACTAAGAACTCTCTGAACAACCGCGAAGGCTGCGGGTGAAGTCACCCTGAAACCGCCCTTGAATTCGGACTTGATGTTTTCAGCTTTCAGTGCCGTATCAATCTGCGGTCCGCCACCATGGACAATGATGCAATCCTCACCAAGGTCCAGGGCGCCCTGAACAGCCTTGGCAAATAACCCTTCAGTATCCGTCATGGCATGTCCGCCGAATTTAATGACGATCATGTCGCGTACGCAGAATTCTCGTGCACGTAGTCGTGGCTCAAATCGTTGGTCATGATCGTGGCAGTCGAAGTGCCAACTTTTAGGTCAACGAGAATCTCAATAGCACTTCCTGAAAGATCAACAAGGGATCGGTCATCTCCTGGGCCACTCGACCTTGCCACCATCACGCCATTGAGCGAGACATCCAAGTTCATGGGATCGAAATGTGCCTCCGCAGTTCCCACAGCCGCAAGAATCCGTCCCCAGTTTGGATCACCACCAAAAAGTGCGCACTTGAGCAAATTGTTGCGCGCGCATGCTCGTCCAACGTTTACTGCGTCCTCTTCGCTCGCGGCGTTCCGGATAACGATCGAGACGACCTTCGTATGCCCTTCAGCATCTTGAACAAGTTGCTGTGCTAATGATCCGCACACATTGGAAAGGACTTCTTCGAGTTCGAAATCCGAGATCTCTTTCTTCGAGGCACCAGAGGAGAGGAAGAGAACTGTGTCGTTGGTTGATGTGCATCCATCAGAGTCAATTCGATTGAAGGTTCGGTTGCACACTCGCGTGAATATTTCTTGCAGATTGGACTCCGAGACGATTGCGTCCGTCATCACGACAGAGAGCATGGTCGCCAGTGAAGGGGCAAGCATTCCCGCGCCCTTGGCAATCCCCGTGACAGTTACGCCATTGCTCACGCTTGTCGCCATCTTAGGAACCGAATCCGTCGTCATTATTGCTCTGGCCGCCTCGTCCAAACCGTTCTCACTCAGTGTGGGAACGATTTTATCAATACCAGAAATGATTTTTTCCATCGGTAGAAATTCGCCAATAAGACCAGTAGAGCAGACGGCAACGTCAGCCGATGAAATTCCCAATCGCGTTGCAACGTACTCAGCGCTCTTGTGGGTGTCAGCAAATCCCTGAGGGCCAGTACACGCGTTTGCTCCTCCAGAATTAAGTAGGACAGCATTCACTGTTCCATCAGCGACCACTTGCTTCGTCCAAGTAACGGGGGCTGCGACGACTTTGTTTGTAGTGAAAACAGCGGTTCCCACAAAGTGTGGGCCTTGATTTTCGATGACGGTTAAGTCCAAGGCACCGGAACTCTTCAATCCCGCTGCAACAGCAGCCGCACGGAACCCAAGTGGAAGTTTCATGAGCCCAGTCCTGCAAAGGCAAGGCCGGAATTTTCAGGAAGCCCTGCGATGAGGTTGGCATTCTGAATGGCTTGTCCAGCCGCACCCTTGCCAAGATTGTCTAGGGCAATCGAAACGACAACTCGATCCGTGTGGTCATCGATAGCAACCTGAAGTTGGGCATGGTTGCTTCCTAGAACGCTGGAAGTCTTTGGCAGTTGACCTTCAGACAACAAGGTCACAAATTGTTCGTCCCCATAGATTTCAGAAAACAGTGATCGCAAATCCGATTCAGTCAGACTTTGATTAAGTTTGGCCGTAACCGTTGCCAATATCCCTCTGGGCATAGGTGCCAAGACGGGCGTGAAAGAAATCCTTACTTCGCTACCAGATAAGCGTCCGAGTGATTCTTCAATCTCGGGCGTGTGTTGGTGAATGCCACCAAATTTGTAGGACGTCATCGATCCCATGACCTCACTTGCCAATAATGAAACTTTTGCATTACGCCCTGCCCCGGTTGTTCCAGACGCAGCGACTACGACGATGTCAGAGGAATCTGTGACTGAAAGTATGGGGGCAGCAGCCAAGGCAATTGCCGTCGCGTAGCACCCAGGATTGGCTACACGATTTGCTTTAGTAATTAGATCCCTAGAACCTTTCAATTCTGGAAGACCGTAGACCCAGGTACCAGCGTGTTCACCGCCATAATATTTCTCCCACGAGTGAGGTTTCTCCAGACGGAAATCTGCCCCAAGATCTACAACCAATTGATTGGGATTGAGATAGGGAATGACCTTGGCAGATTCCCCGTGAGGAAGAGCCATAAAAACAATCTCGCATTCTGCGAGCGTTTTCAGATCCATAGACTCAAAGGCAAGATCCCCAAAACTGCTCAACTGCGGATGGACGGATGTGATTGCCTCACCCGCGTTCGAATTTGCCGTTATGTGGGTGGCCACGAAGGCAGGGTGATTGTCCAATAAGCGCAATAGTTCGCCGCCAGCGTACCCGCTGGCTCCAAGGACCGCAGTTTTCATAAAACTAGAGTACAGGACGAATCTATAACTATGCAATTTATTGCATAGTTATACAGACCTAGGACGAACGGAGAGTTGCCCCGAACTTAGCTCGGGCAGCCTCGACTGCCGCTTCACGCATTTCTGAGATCTCAGCGCCTGTAAGGGTTCGATCTGGCGCCCTGAAGGTCAGCGTGTACGCCAATGAAATCTTACCTTCACCGATCTTGTCGTAGCGGTCAAAGAGTGTCACTGACTCGAGCATCTCTCCCGCTCCGCTCTTCAAGGCATCGACGATCGCGGCACTTGTCACCGATTCATCAACTATGAGGGCAATATCCTGAACAGCGACAGGCATTGTCCCCACCTTGGGTGCACTGAACACTGAGTGTTCGGGAATTCCTGAAAGGTTGACGACAAAAGCGCACGATCTTTCGGGCAAGCCGAAGGCGGCAACAACTCTGGGATGGAGTTCACCGGCATGTGCAATGGCGATTCCATTTACCAATAACTCAGCGCAGCGACCTGGATGCCACGGAGCGAAGTCAGATCGCGCCACCATCCAAGGCACACCAGATGCCAGAAGGATAGATTCGGCAAATTCAATCGCGTCGTTCCAATCGTAGGCACGACCCTTCCCTCGCCAATCCTCGGACTGCGCTTTCCCAACTAGTACTCCCCCCACATGAATGGGCTGATACGGGACCCCTGCATAAATCTGGTCAATCATCTTCTGTGAGGGACGATGAGTTGTCGGTGGATTTTCAATTGCGTTTAGAGGCTTTATGTTGCGAAATATCGTTCCGATTTCAAAGAGACCAAAATCTCGCGCACCACGACTGATGTTTCTGCCTGCGGTTTCAATAAGTCCAGGAATGAGGTGGGTGCGCAGTAACGGAGCATCCTCCGACATTGGATTAGCAATACGGAAGGCTTTGGCGCGATCTCCCGTATAGCCCATCTCCTTTATTGTTGCTTCAGAGATAAAGGGGTAACTCTGAACTTCCACAAGTCCTTTATCGGCCAGAAGTTGAGCAAGGACGCGAATTCGGCGCTGGAAATTGGTAAGACCAGGGCTGACGGGATGCGGAGGAAGGATTGATGGAATTGCGTCATAGCCGACCATGCGCGCAACTTCTTCAACCAGATCGGCCGGAGAGAGAAGATCACTTCGCCACGATGGTGGGTCAACCCGCCACAATGAATCACTCTTCTCATCGATATCGCAACCGATAAGAAGAAGTTTGGCTCTTATCTGTGTCGAGGAAATTTCAGCACCCGTCAAAGTTGCGACAAATTGTGGATCTAGTTCGACTATGGGGCTGTACCTCGGTTCGCCATCGAATTGAGAATCAACGTGCTCGGCACCGCCATGAGCAATCAGGAGCGATGCGGCCCGAGCTGAGGCGTATTCAGCCATCGATGGATCCACTCCTCGCTCAAATCGGCGGGAAGCCTCAGTGGAGAGTTTATGGCGGCGAGCATTCTTGGCCACAGAAATCGGATCAAATCGTGCCGCCTCAATTGCCAGAGATGTTGTTGCTTCCCCGACCTCGGAATTGGCCCCGCCCATCGTCCCGGCCAATGCCAACGCACGAACATCATCGGTGACCAATAGATCTTCCGGCGAGAGTGGGCGCTCTTGTCCGTCGAGGGTAGTGAAGGTTTTGGTCTTGCCCGCCCTACGAATGTGAAGAGTTCCTTGAATTTGTGATCGATCAAAGGCATGAAGAGGTTGGCCCAATTCAAGCATCACGTAATTTGTAACATCGACAGCCAGTGAAATGGAGCGCATGCCGCACTTCTCAATTCGTCTGCGCATCCACAAAGGAGATTGCGCTTCTGGATTGAACTTGCCCAAAGTTCGAATGTAAATAACCGATACTCCAGTGGGATCGTCGATCTTTGGAACGACCCCGTTGCCTGTTGAGGTGAATCCATCAGTCTTAATTGCCTGAGCGGGATCGGTAAAATTCACTCCCAACGATGCGGCGATTTCACGTGCAATGCCTCGCAAAGAAAGGGCGTACCCACGATCTGGATTGACGGCAATATCAAAGATAACGTCCTTGATTTCTAGTAACTCCAACGCGTCAGCGCCCAAGGCGCCCGAGTCGTGAGGTAAAACCAGAATTCCCGAATGCTCATCGGTAAGGCCCAATTCGCGCGAGGAGCAGATCATTCCATCGCTCACCTTGCCGTACGTTTCACGTTGGCTGATGGCAAAGCCTCCGGGTAAAACGGCGCCCGGCAATGCGACTGCAACTAGATCACCTACCGAGAAATTGCTAGCACCACATATTACCGAGCGAGTGGAAGGCTCACCGCAATCCAACTCCACCCATCGAATCGGTTTCTTAAATTCTGTGATCTCTTCAATCTTAAGTACTCGACCAACCACCAATGGACCAGAAATATCGCGACCGTGGTACACGATCTCTTCGACTTCAAAGCCCACTTTGACCAAGGCTTCACCAATTTCCTCAGCACTTACGGAGGCAGGAATAGCCGCATACTCTCGGATCCAGGAAAGTGGAACGCGCATTACAACCCCACTCCGAAAGCACGACTGAAGCGAATGTCTCCTTCGACTATGTCCCGCATGTCAGTAATTCCGTGTCGCACTATGAGCGTGCGTTCAAGACCCATGCCGAAAGCAAATCCGCTGTACTCGGCAGAATCGATGCCGCAAGCGGCCAACACTTTCGGGTTGACCATTCCGCACCCGCCCCACTCAATCCACCGGCCGTTGAAGAAAACGTCGACTTCGGCACTTGGCTCAGTGAAGGGGAAGAAAGATGGTCGCAACCGAGTGATTGCCTCGTCGCCGAACATTTTTCTGGCAAAGAGGTCAAGGGTTCCCTTGAGATTTGCCATTGTTATTCCGCGATCCACCACCAGTCCCTCAACTTGAGCGAAGACTGGCGTATGGGTCGCATCCAATTCGTCGGCTCGAAAAGTTCGACCGGGGCAGATCACATAGATCGGCGGCTTGTTCTCGAGCATCGTTCGGATTTGTACAGGAGACGTATGTGTTCGAAGCACCAGCCGGGCTTCAAGGGGCTCGACGAAGAAAGTATCTTGCATCGTGCGAGCCGGGTGATCGACGTGCATATTCAAGGCGTCAAAATTGAGCCACTCGGCTTCAAGTTCCGGTCCTTCGGCGACGCCATAACCTTGGGCGATAAAGAAGTCACAAATCTCATTTTTTAACAGAGTAGTCGGATGAAGTCCGCCCCGATGAGTACGGGCAGATGGCAAGGTGACATCAACGCTTTCTTCGAGGAGGACTTTCTCATCTCTCAACGCTTCAAGTACCTCTTTGCGGCTATCAAGAGCGATCGACACTGCCGCACGAGCATCCCCGATCATCTTCCCGAGTCGGGCGCGATCTTCCGCGGGCGCTGTACCAAGTGCCCGGCTAGCCAGGGCAATCGGAGATTTGTCGCCCGAATGGGCAAGCCTTGCGCTCTTGAGTTGGTCCAGATCTGATGCTAAAGAGATGGCAGCAACTGCCTCATCGACCCATTGCTGCAGAGCCTGCTCTGAAACCATGGCGCTGAGTCTACTGTCCGAGATGCGGAAGTTGCGTCACATAAAACATAACAATGGATGCGGCCGCGGCCAGATTGAGACTTTCGGCATTGCCTGGCATTGGAATTGTTATCGATGATACCCGCGGCTGGTTTTCCCACTGCGGCAACCCATGAGCCTCGTTACCGAAAATCCACAACGAAGGATCCGCATATTCAATCTCAAGGAGAGATTTCTTCGCGCCAACCTCAAGTGCAAAAATTGAGTTGTTCGGCCATCTGGAAAGAAGATCCGACATTTCAACGCGTTCCACGACTGGCAAGTGCCAGAGGGAACCGGCACTTGCTCGTACAACCTTTGGAGAGAAGAGATCGACGCTGTTAGGGGCAGTGATGACGCCGGAGAAACCTGTTGCATCGGCGGTCCGCAGAATGGTTCCGGCGTTTCCGGGATCTTGTATTTCGTGCAGATAAATGTATTTCTTGTTCGGCCCTATCTCAATGTCCTTCAAGGACAACTCAGGTAATTTGCATAGCCCAATGATTCCTTGCGGGGTAACAGTCTCTCCCATCGCATTCATCACTGCGTCAGTCACATCCACTGTATTCAAGTGACTTATGTCGAGACCGTCTGCAGCCAGTTTCAAACGTGCAGTTGTAGTCAGATACAGCGTTTCAATTTCGGGGTTCGATCCAATTTTTGCCGCCTCGCGAAGAAACTGGAGACCCTCTGCGAGGAAGAGACCGCTCTCTTTTCGGGATTTCTTACCACGAGAACCAATAAGAGCCTTCACTCGCGCGATGTGCGGCGAATGAAGGCTCTCAATCATTGGGATCTGAAGTTACACAAGGCTCTTGCGAGCAACTTCAACAAGCGTCTTGAAAGTTTCTGGCTCATTTGTTGCAAGCTCAGAAAGAACGCGACGATCAACTTCTACTCCAGCAGCCTTCAACCCTTGGATGAAGCGGTTGTACGTCAGACCGTTGGCGCGACTTGCAGCATTGATACGTTGAATCCAAAGTTGGCGGAAATCGCCTTTCTTGTCTTTGCGATCGTTGAACGCATAAACCATTGAGTGAGTAAGTTGTTCTTTCGCTTTCGCGTAGAGACGTGAACGCTGTCCACGATATCCACTAGCCCGCTCGAGAACTGTACGACGCTTCTTTGCGGCGTGAACGCCACGTTTGACTCTTGCCATTTAAGTGTCGCTCCTTACTTCAAACCAAGCATGCGCTTGGCTGTAAAAGTTGTTGTTGGCTTGGCCGCTACGTCATTGGTCAGGCGGCGGGTTTGACGCGAAGACTTGCGCTCAAGAAGGTGGCGTTTGCCAGCTCGCTCGTGCATGATCTTCCCTGTTCCGGTGACGCGGAAGGTCTTCTTTGCACCACTGTGCGTTTTCATCTTTGGCATATTCGCGTTCCTCTCGTTCGTTCTAGTTAAGAAAATTCTTACTCGCCTGCTTGTTCCTTTGCCACAGCATCTGCCTTCGCTTTACGCGCTGCCTTCTGCTCTGCCACTGCCTCGGTCTTGCGCTTGGTTGGACCCAAGACCATGGTCATATTTCGACCCTCTTGCTTAGGTGCAAACTCAACAAAGCCGAATTCGATGATGTCCTGAGCAAGTTTTTGCAAAAGTCGGTAACCCAACTCAGGCCTAGTCTGCTCACGGCCACGAAATTGCATTGTTATCTTCACTTTGTCGCCACCCTTGAGGAACTTCTCGATATGAGCCCGCTTGGTCTCATAGTCGTGACTTTCGATCTTGGGCCGCATCCGAACCTCTTTAACCACAATGTGGGTCTGGTTCTGTCGCGCTTCCCGAGCCTTCTGTGCGATTTCGTATTTGTACTTTCCGAAATCCATGATCTTGCATACGGGTGGATTGGCATCTGGGGCGATCTCAACTAGGTCAAGACCGATCTCATCTGCCATTCTCAATGCGGTATCGATATCGACGACTCCGATTTGTTCAGCGGTGGGACCGATGAGACGAACTTGAGGGACGCGAATGCGATCGTTGATGCGTGCTTCAGTGCTGATAAATACTCCTTCATGTTGACTGCGGTGTCAGTTGAAAAGTCGCTGCAAACGCGAGCACCGCAAGAGGGCCCAAGTATGGGCCTCGACAGACCCTAATCGCCTAAAGCAAAGAAGGTGGGAGCGGTGACTCCACTTGCAGTGGCTAAACCACTGGTCTGGCGCAAGGGTACTAGAGGCTTTGGATAAGGGGAAATCCAAGGCATTTAGCCGCCAATCGCGTGAACTCCCCCGTCTACGTGGATGATTTCCCCTGTTGTTTTGGGCATCCAGTCGGAGAGAAGGACAACTGCGGCTTTCGCGGCAGGAACTGGATCATTGAAATCCCATTTCAAGGCAGATCGCTGGTCCCAGAGGTTGCCCAGTAGTTCAAACCCAGGAATTGATCGAGCCGCGATCGTGCTTAATGGCCCTGCCGCAACTAGGTTTACGCGAACGTTTTCAGGTCCAAGGTCGCGGGCCAAATAGCGAGTGGTGGATTCGAGGGCAGCTTTAGCCACTCCCATCCAGTCATATTTCGGCCACGCTACGGTGGCATCGAAGTCCAAACCCACAATAGACGCCCCACCAGCGAACATAGGGCGTGCTGCCATGGTCAAGGACTTCAAAGAGAATGCCGATACCTGCACGGCAGTGGCCACATCTGGCCATGTGGTGTTGAGGAAATTGCCTCCAAGGGCCGCCTCCGGGGCAAAGGCGATGGAATGCACGACCCCGTCAAGGGTTGGCACGTACGCGCCGACTCGTTCCGGGAGCGCTGCGAGATCTTCATCGCTTGTGACATCAAGTTCGATAACAGGGGCCGTCTGAGGAAGGCGATTAGCGATACGTTCCGTAATGCGCCGGATGCGCCCGTAGGAACTGAGAACGACATTCGCCCCCTCCTCTTGGGCAAGGCGGGCTATGTGGAAAGCGATCGAGGAGTCGTTTAGGACACCGGTGACCAGAATATTTTTGCCTTGAAGTATTCCCATTTATTTAGTGTCCCATTCCTAATCCGCCATCGACTGGTATCAATGCGCCCGTTATGTACGACGCTTTCTCTGAAGCGATAAAACCAACAACACTTGCGATTTCCTGCGCTGAGCAGAACCTTCCAAGAGGAACAGATGCGGCAATTTCTGCCCGGCGCTTGCCTTCCAATTCGGCAGTCATATCGGTTTCGACAAAACCTGGCGCCACAACATTGGATGTGATTCCGCGACTTCCAAGCTCGCGGGCAAAAGAACGGGCCATTCCAACTAGTCCCGACTTGCTCGCGGAGTAATTGACCTGCCCAGCAGAACCAATACTTCCGACGACACTGCCGACGAAGATGAGGCGACCCCTCTTCAATTTCAAAAGACCTCGAGTGGCCCGTCTGGCAACTCGGAAGGCGCCCGTGAGGTTGGCATCAATGACTTCAATGAAATCCTCATCACTCATTCTCATCACCAAGGTATCGCGGGTAATGCCCGCATTGGCGACAATGATCTCGGGGATTCCATAGTTGGATTCAATCTCTGCAAATGCAGCATCCACGCTCTCGGATGAGGTGACATCCATCTTCACCCCAGTAAGGCCTTCCGGAGGATTTCCTGAGCGGTAGGTAACAATGGCGTGAAAACCAGATGCCATAAGCTCTTGGGCGATAGCCAGACCAATGCCTCTGTTGCCTCCGGTGATCAGGGCTATCGGTTGGCTCATGGCTAGAACTTACTGGCTACTAGGGCGTAAGCAGGAATTTCCACGCCGAAAGAGCGTACTGTTGTGGCATGGCCGAGGAAATTCACGACATCACTTCAGCTCAACCTAGCCTCAGCAGCGATTTGCCTGCTCGCCAGAGACGATATTTCATTTCCATGATGATACGGACCGCATGTTTTGTAGCCGCTGTTTTCTTACCGAGCCCTTACAGATGGGTCGCGTTGGTGGGGGCGCTGTTGTTGCCCTATTTTGCAGTCGTCATGGCGAACGCGGGGCGAGAGACCCTTCTGCCTGGCGCCGCAGTAATAAATGACAAAAACAGAGTCCTCCCTTAACCCACGCGGGAGGGAATCCCACGCATTCGCGACCACAATCTTTGCTCTGCTATTAATCGGTCTATGCCTCTGGGCCAGCCACTGGCAATACGCGCGGGGAGTCGCGCGCCATCATCGTAATTTCATCATCGCATCGCACGTTGACCAACCAATCACCACGCTTGATGCAATTGGAAGCGACGTAACAGGTGCCGAATGGCGCAAAGTGTCGATCACCGGAAAATTCGATCCTGCCCACCAAATCTTGCTTCGAAACCAATACTCTCAAGGCGCTTATGGATTCGATCTCCTGACCCTTTTCACCGATACAAGTTCACGATCTTTCTGGATCGACAGAGGATGGATTGCTCCAGGAAAGAGCGCGACTTCAACGCCGGCCCTGCCCCCAACATCCACAACCATCGTGGCGATCACAGGGCGTATTCGTCTTGAGGATTCGCTTCCGCAGGGATCCTTCTTCGCTATCTCACCTGGCAGCAAGAACCTGATTAGTAAATGGAATGCGCAGAGCAAGACATCGGAAAAGACAGAAAATTTCTATGTGGACCTCTTGACCGCATCCAATCCCGCTATGACGCCCGCGGTTCCAGTTGAATTGCCAGAGTTAACTGATGGCCCGCACATGGCGTATGCATTGCAGTGGCTCTTCTTCGGAGGGCTGATTGGTTACGGGAGATTACTCCTGCGACGTGCTCGTTAAATCTTGCCTCGCATAGAGTTCGGCGTATAAGCCCTTAGCGCCTACCAATTCATCGTGAGTGCCTCGCTCGACAATCGTGCCCTTCTCGATGACAAGTATCTGGTCGGCTTCCATCACGGTACTCAAACGATGGGCAATCACAATGCTGGTTCGCCCCTTCAATGCGACTCGAAGCGCTTCGTGTACGAGTGCCTCATTCTCTGAATCCAAATGCGCCGTTGCCTCATCCAAAATAACAACCGATGGTGCTTTCAACAGGAGTCTCGCAATGGCTAGGCGTTGCTTCTCGCCGCCAGATAACCGATGGCCCCGTTCACCGACCATCGTGTCAAAGCCGTTTGGTAATGATTCAATCAAGGACCAGATACGAGCAGCTTCACAGGCTTGGCGCATTTGCTCCACGCTCGCATCGGGCTTTGCATATCGCAAGTTCTCTCCAATAGTTTCATGGAAAAGATGGGCATCCTGCATCACGACGCCGATCGAATGACGAAGACTCTTCAAAGTTAAATCCCGTACATCTACCCCGCCCACAAGCAAGGAGCCATCGGTCACATCGTAGAGACGTGGGATAAGGGCACTTATAGTTGTTTTGCCTGCCCCTGATGGACCAACGAGCGCTGTCATCGTTCCAGGCTGGGCGATAAAGGAAATATCCCGGAGTACCTCACCGCTTGGAATTAACTCCGGTCGCGAGGCCGACTCGAGGGAGGCGAGAGATATTTCTGCTGCACTCGGATAGGAAAAGTTCACATGTCTAAATTCGACACTGGGATTGTCTACAGCCAAATCAATCGCGTCTACCTTGTCCTGAACCATGGGCGTCAGGTCAAGTACTTCAAAAACCCGCTCGAATGAGACCAATGCGGTCATGACATCAATTCGAACATTAGACAGCGCAGTCAGGGGGCCGTAAAGACGCGAAAGCAGCGCGGTTATTGCCAGCAGAGTCCCCACAGTGACTCCCCCAGAAATTGCAAGGTGACCACCGATGCCATAAGCAAAAGCGGTCGCGATTGCGGCCACACTCGTGAGGGCAATAAAGAAGATTCGATTCAGCAGCGCAATTGAAATGCCGATGTCAGCTACTCGCCTGGCTCGAGTCGAAAAATACTCATGTTCTCTCGTGGGCTCGCCATACAAAGCAACGAGCATCGCACCCGAAACATTGAATCTTTCAGTCATCGTGCTGGACATCTCTGCATTGAGTTGGAATGACTGCCTAGTGAGCCCCTGCAACTTCCTGCCTACCCATTTGGTGGGGAGCAAAAAAAGCGGCAAAAGGACTAGAGAGACAATCGTGATTTGCCAGGATAAAACCAGCATTGTTATGAGAACCAAGACCAGACTCACAATATTGCTGACGACCCCCGAGAGGGTTGCCGTAAACGCTTGTTGGGCTCCAATGACGTCGGAATTGATCCGCGAGATCAACGCACCCGTCTGTGCCCTGGTAAAAAATGCGATTGACTGACGTTGCACATGCGAGAAAACAAGCGATCGCAGGTCATAAATAAGGCCTTCACCAATGCGCGAGGAGAACCAGCGTCCAACGATGCTCATCAACGAATCACCGATTGCCAAGAGTCCGACCATGATTGCAAGGCGAGTGACCAGCGCGCCATTATGTGGAATAACGCCTTTGTCGATCAACTGGCGCAGGAGCAACGGCGTTGCGACGACCAGTACGGCATCCAAAACAACCGTTATGAGAAAAAAGACGATCTGCCATTTATACGGCTTGGCGAAAGTTCCGATCCGTCGAATTGTTCCGGCTTTTAGTTTCTGGTTTTTTACCGACGGATCGGCCATCATAGAACGAAAGCTCATCCATCCGGCGTGCCCTGACATACGTTAAACCGTAAACCCAAGTGCCCGTAATTGTTCGCGGCCATCATCTGTGATCTTGTCCGGTCCCCACGGTGGCATCCAGACCCAGTTGATTCGCACATCACTGGTCAACTGAGAAAGTGCGGCCCTTGTCTGATCTTCAATTACGTCCTGCAATGGGCAAGCAGCTGAGGTGAGGGTCATGTTCAGTACCGCGATATTGCTCTCGTCAATCATGATGTCGTATATCAAACCAAGATCCACGACGTTAATCCCGAGTTCGGGATCGACAACGTCTTTCATCGCCTCAGTAACATCATCTACCTTTGCAAGCATCGCACCCTACCTCCAGTAATTAACCCTATGAGCCTAGTGACTATTTTCCTTGAACCTGAACAGCTGCATCTTTGAAAGCCATCCAACCCAGAAGTGCGCATTTGATACGCGCGGGATACTTTGAAACGCCTGCAAAAGCGACCGCATCTTCTAGGACTTCCTCGTCTCCACTCTGGGTGCCCTTGCTCTGCATCAACGACACAAATGAATCGACTATCACGCCTGCCTCTTGCAGGCTCTTTCCCGTAAGAAGGCTTGCCATCATGGAGGCGCTGGCCATAGAAATCGAACACCCAACCCCATCCCAAGACAGAGAAATTACTCCATCAACGAGGGAGAGATTTACAGTGAGTTCATCACCGCAGCTGGGGTTGATGTGATGAACCTGAACATCCGAGGCGACTGAGAGCCCTTTGTATTCGGGGTGCTTGTAGTGATCCAAAATTACCTCTTGATAAAGGTTGTCCAATTGCATTATCGATCACCAAAATATTTCTTAGCTCCGCGCACTCCAGCCAAAAGTGCATCAATATCAGCATCGTCGTTGTACAGATACATTGAGGCACGAACCGTGGAGTTAACGCCAAACTTCTTGTTCAGGGGCCATGCGCAATGATGGCCCGTTCTTACCGCGATTCCAATGCTGTCCAAGAATTGACCTATGTCATGCGGATGAACGCCTTCAAGGGTGAATGAAACTGTGCCTCCCCGCATCTCTAAATCTGTGGGACCAAATACTTTCACGCCCTCAATCTTCGCAAGCCCTGCGAGAAGCCTGTCCGTTAATGCAATCTCATGTTCATGAATATTTCCTAAACCAATGTCTTCCAAATATTCCAACGCTGCACCAAGACCGACTGCTTGGGCCATATTAGGTACGCCTGCTTCAAACTTTCGAGGAACTGGAGCCCACGTGGCATCTGTCATCGTGGCACTCGAAATCATTGAACCACCGAAGAGAAATGGTGGAAGAGCTTCCAACAGTTCTGCTCTCCCCCACAGCACGCCGACACCAGTTGGTCCCAAACTCTTGTGACCTGAAAAGGCAAGAAAATCAGCACCAAGCGTTTTCACATCGATGCTCATGTGCGGCACAGACTGGCACGCATCAAGGATTACCACTGCTCCCACTTGGTGAGCTCTTGCGACGATCGCATCCAATGGATTAATGGTTCCCAAAACGTTGGACTGATGCGTCAATGCAACGACCTTGGTGTCTTCCCGGATGATCGAATCAATATTTGACAAGTCAAGACGGCCATCGGGTCCAACTTCAAACCATGAGAGGTGCGCTCCCGTGCGCTTGGATAGTTGCTGCCACGGAATCAAATTGGCATGGTGTTCCATCTCAGTAACAACGATTCGGTCACCTTCGCCAAGATGGAAACGGTTGCCCTCTGGGGCGCTGCCAATCGAGTAAGCCAGAAGATTGAGGCTCTCAGTGGCGCTTTTGGTGAAGACGATTTCGTCTCCCTGAGCGCCCAGAAAA
>Ga0315268_10003604_pt1 | contig 17038 bp, 10 predicted proteins | sample C1_top_MG_FD_204535 | JGI IMG/M metagenome (GOLD analysis project Ga0315268, IMG submission 204535) | Sediment microbial communities from Yellowstone Lake, YNP, Wyoming, USA - C1_top | ecosystem: Environmental > Aquatic > Freshwater > Lake > Sediment | place: USA: Wyoming | collected 2017-08-01
TGACGAACACTGCGCGGCCATTGGCCGCGGCCATGTCGTTGAGCGCGATCCAGGGAGTGCTGTGCTTGAGCGGCTCGCCGGCATTGAAAAGAAAGTTGGGCGGCCGCGACTGGTGCAGGTTGACGATCTGACCGCTGATGGTGATGCCGCCGGAGAGCACGCTGGTGTCGTTCATCGGGCGGACGAAACCGAAGAAGGTGTGCCAGCTGGGCGGGCCGAACTCCTGGAAGTAGGCCGGCTCGTTGGGCTTGACCCAGGCGTCGCTGCCGCGCTGACCCTCGATGGTGCTGGTCTGCACCCAGCCCTGGCCACGCGGCGCGATCACCTCGACCGTGAACTTGCCCTGCGACAGGTACTTGATCCGGGCGTTGCCATTGGCGTCAGTCAGGACATAGCCAGCACCCATCTTGTCCATCATCGGCATGCCGTCAGCGTCGAGCATCACATTGCCGTCCGCGTCGAGCATGTAGGTGGTGCCGATCGGGCTGTTCCAGACGTCGTGCATCATCTGGCCGCCGGCCACGCCGTAACGGCCGCCAGCGTCGACCAGGTAGACCTGAAAGCCCTCGAGGCCGCGCTCCTCGGGCAGGTCGGGCGCGGCATTGACCGGACTGGTGTCCTCGAACACGAACACCGAGATCTGCGCTGTTGGAAACGGCTCGGGCAGGCAGCGCACGGTCACCGAGGAGGCGGTTCCCAGGAACGGCGCACCGTTCTGCGTGTAGCCGCTCTTGGGCGCCACCGACACGAAGTAACGCTTGGTCGGGTCGGGCGCGAAGCTCAAAATTGGTGAAGACTCGTCGCCATGTGCCAGCACTGTCATGTGGCTGCGATGGAAGGCGACCGACAGCGTGTGCGGGTCTGGCATGCCCGGCACCACCTTGTAAGTCTCGTCCTCCTCGATCAGCCAGCGGTAGCCGGGTACCCCTTCACCCTGCGGGCCGACGACGAAGAGCGAGAAGCCAGGGAACAGCACCTGAGGCTGTACTCCCGTCTGCGGTGTGACCAGGCCACGAAATGGCGACAACCGGGTGTCAGCTTGCGCGCGAAATCGTGCCGGCAAGACGTCGGCAGTGGGTCCTGCTGCAGTCGCCAGCTCGGGCGCCGTGAGGTCGGCCGCGGGCTGCTGGTCATTGTCGGCGGCTTGGCCACCGCAACTGGTCAGAAAAGCGAAATTCGCAGCAAGGACGGTGGTCGAGAGAACGGAGCCAGCCAGCGCTCCGCTCGAAAAGTGAACCCGTCCGTTGAACATGTTGAGCCTCCCTGAAGGATTGCTCCCTGACGCAGAGCAATTTGGAGGCCAACGCGAAAAGCCAAAAAAACGGCCGGTCGCATGACGACCAGCGTTCAAATCCAATCGGCGAGTTCAAATTGGACCGGCCAAAAAGAGCTGGGGCGATGGAACGAGAGGCGGTTCAACCACCGAAGCTCAGGAAGTCCTTGCCGTGGACGACCATGCCGCCGTAGTGGCCGGTGAGCCCGATCAGCAGCGTGGCCAGCGCCATCAATCCGAGATAGGCCGACCGCGCCCAGCCGACGAGCTCGTTGCGGCGAACCACCCGCAAGACGACGGCAACCAGCATGATGCTCGACGCGGTGAGCGCCAGGTTGCGATGGTCCTGCACCAGATCGAGCAGCTCGCCGGACGCGCCCATGGTAGCCATGCGCAGCAGCCCCGTCGTCACCACTGGGATGATCGAGATCGCAATGCCGATGCCGAGCAACAAGCCAAGCGTGTTCCAGGGCCGGCGCAGAAGAAATGTGGCCAGGTCGACCAGCAGCAGCAACACCGCCCACGCGATTGGAAAGTGGATCAGCAACGGGTGAAAGCGGCCGATCAGGTTCACGAGCTTGCCCAGGGTGCTCCGGTTGCCGGTCGTCGCTACAGCCGCGACCGGGGTCACCTCCTCGACCGCCTCGACTTCCTCGACCTCCTCGTCAGCCGTGGCAGCCTTCGACGCAGCGGCGCCCGCGGTCGGCACCGGCGCCAAGGCTGCAGGCGCCGGCGCGCTGGCTTTGCGGCCAGCATGCGGAGGCGCACCGGCCGCGCGGTCGGCCTGCGGCGGCGCCTTTTCCTGCGCGTACGCCAGCAACGCGAGCGCGTTGGTGACAACGATCGCCGCGATCCAGATCCCCCACCATTTTCTGGTCACGCGGTGGGCTCCTCGATCTCGAGCACGATTTGTTCGCCGCTGATCTTGGCCTTGAAGTTGGGCAAGTCCCGGGGCGCCGGACCGTTGAGAACCTTGCCGTCGACCGTGTACTTCGAGCCATGGCAGCTGCACTCTATCTGCTTGCTCTTGGCGTTGTAGGCGACCTGGCACTTCTGGTGGGTGCAGACCGGCGAGACGGCCTTGACCTCGGCGTCGCTGGTGCGCACGAACAGGACATCCTGTTCCTTGATCTTGAGGATGACGCTGCCGTCGACGTTTTGCAGCGCCGGGGTCTTGGCCAGCGGGATGCCCACCTTCTTGATCTTGGCGTGCGCCATCCTGGGCAACAGCGCCACCACCGCAACAGCGGCGCCCAACCACTTGAGAAACACCCGGCGAGTCAAATCCACGGCGACCTCCCTCGTTGCGGCAGCTGATACCCGTATCTGACAGACGACAGCTTGTGCGAGCAATTCATATGGTCAACTGACGCCAGCCGTCAGAACGCGATCTGCCTCGCGATCGTGAACCCCAGGATCGTCTCTGCCGGACCGCGGTCCGAGCCGGCCACGATGCCATCGGCGCTGATGTACTGCGTGTTGGTGGCGATCAGCGCGAACGTATGCTGGTTGGTGATGAACTTGAGGGCGGTCGACCAGCTCGGGTAGCGCGCCTTGTAGCCGGCAAACGGCACGGCCGCCTCGAGATCCCAGGCCAGAAAACTGAGCAACCTCACCTCGAGCAGCGCGCCGGCAGCTACCGACCAGTTGGTATCGCTCTGGTGCTTGTTGGCGTTGGACGAGTCGGAGTGCGCCATCACATTGCCGGCAATGAGCACGCGGTCGAAGAACTCCCGGTCGACCACGAGCTGGGCGTAGCCGCCACCCGCTGGCAGGTGGCCTGGCTGCCAGAACAGCGTGCCGCCGGCGCGGATCGCAGCGTCGACGAAGAGCTGCTCCTGCTTGATCGGCCGGTAGCGCAGGTCCAGCTCGTACACGTCGAACAGTTCCTGCGTGCCGTTGAGCCGGTAGATGCCGACGTCCAGGTTGTCGAAGATGCCATAGCGTGCGCCGAGACCAATCTTGAGTGTGCCCGCATCAAAGCCAAAAAAATCATCGACCGGCCTGACGATCATGGCCTGGTTGACGCGGTGGTCGAAGACCAGCAGCAGCGCGTTCTGCTTGACCGTGCGCGCGGTATAGAGATTGACGCCGCGTTCGATGTAGGGATAGCGATTTCGGTCAGACCAGACCGCAGCGTCCCACGGTGGCAGGTTACCGACCGGCTTCACTTCCTGGACCTCGGCCACGGTCTCGATTTCTTCCTCGGGCGCGGCCGTGTTCGGCGCCGAGCTGGCGGTCGCGGGTGGCTCGCTCGTTGCGGTCGCGGGCATCTCGCTCGCTGCGGTCGCCGGTGCGGTCGCCGGTGCGGTCGCCGGTGCGGTATCGGGGATCGCTTCGGGCGCGGTCGTCGGTGGCGCCACGACGTCGGGCGTCTGCTGGGCAGAAACCGGCGCGGCGACCAGCAGCGCTGCGAATGCGAACTGTGCGATCGGGCGTGACATGTTCACCTCGTCACGGCGCCACGATGCGGCCGAGCGCGCCGTTGGCGCCCGCCATCGTGTGGCAGTTCATGCAGTTGGGATCGGTGCGGGTGCCGGGCATGCTGGTCACGCGCACGCCATCGATCAGCCGGACCGAATAGGGCGGCGTGATGGTGCCGCCCTCAAGCGCCGGCACGAAATTGCCCCAGGTGTTGCTCACCAGCGTGGTGACCATGTTCATGCCGTCGGTGATCTCGACGGTCACGCCGGGCACGCCGTTGCAGTCGTTGAGGTCGTGCCGCGCGCCCATCACCGTGCCGGCGGTCGCAAAGTCAGGGCCGCCGTTGGCCAGGTGGCAGGCCAGGCAGTTGTCGCCGGGGTTCATGAACGCGCCAAAGCCGCCCAGGTAGAACGAGTTGCTGGAGCAGGTCGGCACAAAATTGGCGTCGGTCGCGCTGCCATCGATCGAGCTGCCATCGATGACCGCACCGCCGTCGACGCCAGGGCAGCTCTGCGGTGTGCCATTGCCGACCCACACCGCAAACAGGTCGCGCTGCGCCTGCGGCAGGCCACCGCTTGGCGGCATGGTGCCGGCGCCGACGCGAATGCGCGCTGGCGTCGCCCAGACCACGGCCGAGCTGTAACTGTCGAAGTCGACGCTGGCCGGCGCGCCGTTGCGCGCATAGCCGGTCAGGGTCGACGCGTGGCAACTGGTACAGTAGGTCGCGAGCAAGGTGCGCACGGTCGGCTCGTATGGCACGCAGTTGCCCGTCGAACCATCGCCCCTGGCGTTGTCAGCGACATGGGTATCGGCGACTCCCATGTCGCCCATGGCGCGATCCGGCAGACCACCGTCGAGCTGCGAGCAGGCCTCGAGCGTTCCTTGCTCGACCCACTGCACCCACAGCGCGCGCTCGTTTTCGGGCAACCCGCCGCCCGGCGGCATCTGGCCACCGATGACGTGATAGGTCGCGTGGGCGATGTTGACCATTGCGCCGGCATAGGTGTCGAAATCGACTCCCGCTGGCGCGCCATTGCGGGCCGTGCCGGTCCGCGTCGAGGCATGGCAGCCGGTGCAGCGGTTGTCGATGATCGGCTTCATCACCTGCCCGTAGTCGACGCAGCTTGGCGGCGTGCGGTCGTTGCCAGCAGCGTCGGACGGACCGAGGTCGGTTGCCGCAGCGTCCTGACTCGCGCACAGCTCCGTCTTGCCAGCATTGACCCAGCTGACCAACAGCGAGCGCTCGCCCTGGGGGATGCCGCCACCCGGCGGCATGCTGCCCGCCACGATGCGGAGTTGCACGCGATCCACCGATGCCAGCAACCCGGCATAGCTGTCGAGGTTGACCGTTGCCGGCGCACCGTTGCGCGCGCTGCCGGTCAGCGTCGACGCGTGGCAGCCAGTGCAGTGACGCTCGAGCACCGGCTTGATCGCGGTCTGGTAGCTGAGGCAGGTGTTGAGGTCGAGTCCGGCGTCGTAGTCCTGCAACGGATCGATCTTGACGCCGCACGCCGCGAGGCCGATCAGCAGGCCGACGGCAGCACACGCACGCACACTCATGGTTGTCCCCTCGTGAACCCGCTTCGTTATAACAGGTACTTAGGCCGCCGCCAGTCCGGGTGCTACACTGGCCCGCCGCGGGATCGACCGGAGGCCAAGACACGACGATGCGAATCGCGCTCATCCGACCCAGCCTTGGCCAGCGCGCCGGCCGCCGCTACCGCACGCCGGCTCTGCTACAGCCGCTGGCGCTGCCGATCCTGGCCGCGCTGACCCCGCGCCAGCACCAGCTGACGGCGATCGACGAGCGGCTCGAGCCGGTGCCGTTCGAGCAAGCGTTTGGCCTGGTCGCGCTGTCGGTCTGCACCTTTTCGGCGCGGCGCGGCTACGAGATTGCGGCCGAGTTCAGACGCCGCGGCGTGCCCGTGGTCATGGGCGGCTTTCATCCGACGCTGCTGCCCGACGAGGCGCAGCAGCACGCCGACGCCATCGCGCTCGGCGACGCCGAAGGCTGCTGGCCGCAGATCGTGGCCGACGCCGAGGCCGGCCGGCTGGCTGCGCGCTACGGCGACGCCAGCAGCGGTCCGCGCGCCGCGATCACGCCTGACCGCAGCGTGCTCCGTGGCAAGCGCTACCTGCCGATGCAGGTGGTCGAGTTCAATCGCGGCTGTCACCGCCGCTGCGAGTTCTGCGCGGTGCGCGCTTTCTACGGCGGCCAGTGCCAGCGCCGCAGCGTCGACGATGTGGTCGCCGAGCTGCGCGCGCTGCGGCCGCACCGCGTCTTCTTTGCCGACGACAACATCGCGGTCAACCGCGAGGCGCTCAAGCAGCTGCTCGAGCAACTGATCCCGCTCAAGCTGCGCTGGACCAGCCAGGCCGACCTGCGTTTTGCCGACGACCCCGAGCTGCTCGAGCTGGCGCGGCGCAGCGGCTGCCAGAGCCTGGTCATCGGCTTCGAGTCGCTCGACGAGCGCAACCTCAAGCAGATGGGCAAGAGCTGGAATCGCGCGAGCAGCTACCACGAGCGGCTCGATCGGCTGCGCCAGGCCGGCATCCTGGTCTACGGCACCTTCGTCCACGGCTACGACGCGGACGGCCCGGACGTGTTCGAGAAAAATCTGCGCTTTGCCGTCGACGAGCGCCTGTTCCTGGCCAACTTCAATCCGCTGCAACCGTTGCCTGGCACGCCGCTCTTTGCGCGGCTGGCCGCCGAGCAGCGGCTGCCTGATCCGCAGTGGTGGCTGAGCCGCGACTACCGCTGGCACGATGCGCTGTTCGATCCTGCTGGTATGTCCCGCGAGCAGCTCAGCGCTGGCTGCTGCTGGGCGCGCGAGCAATTTCACAGCAGCCACGCGATCGCGCAGCGCTTCTCCGCGTCGGCCGCGCACCGGCGCAACCTCGACAATGCGCTCATCTACTTTGCCTCGAACATCGTCTCGCGACTGGATATACAAGCCAAGTCCGGGCTCGGTCTGGGCAGCAGCACGCGGGGCGCGGGATGAAGATCCTGTTCGTCAAACCGAACATGGGGCTGGTCGACGGCCGGCCCTACCACGACCGCGGCCGGATGGAGCCGCTGACCTTTGCCGTGCTGGCCGGCTTCACGCCCGAGCGGCACCAGGTCGCGCTGTGCGACGACCGGTTCGAGCCGGTGCCGTACGGCGCGCGCTGGGATGTGGTCGGCATCAACGTCGAGATCTACACCGCGCGCCGCGCCTACGAGATCGCGGATCGCTTTCGCGCCGCCGGTGCCAAGGTGATCCTGGGCGGCACCCACGTCAGCATGATCCCGGACGAGGCGCAGCAACACGCCGACGCCATCGCGCTGGGCGACAGCGATGCGGTGTGGGCCAAGATCCTCGACGACATCGAGGAGGGAAAGTTGCAACCGCGCTACCCCGGCCTGCCGTGCCAGGGCACGCTCACCGGCATCCGGACCCGCTGGGACGTCTTCAGGGGCAAACGCTACCTGCCGGTCGCGCTCACGCAGTTTGGTCGAGGTTGTGTCAACCAATGCGAGTACTGCGCGACGGGAAATCTTTTTCACGGACGCAATGCGCACCGGCCACCGGCCGAGGTGGCCGCCGAGCTGGAGCGCGACGGCCGCACCTTCGTCTTCTTCGTCGACGACAACCTGATCGCCGACGTGCCGGCTGCCAAGCAACTCTGCCGCGAGCTGATCCCGTTGAAAATTCGCTGGACTGCCCAGGCCAGCCTCAACTTCGCCAGCGACCCGGAGTTGCTTGACCTGATGCTGCGCAGCGGCTGTCAGGGGCTGGTGGTCGGCTTCGAGTCGCGCGACCCGGGCAACCTGCGCGCCATGAACAAGCAGGTCAACCTGGGTTATGGCAGCTACGACGAGATCGTCGAGCGCATCCGCGCCGCCGGCCTCATGCTGTGGGCGGCCTTTCTGCTCGGCTACGACCACGAGACCGAGCAGAGCATCCGCGACACTGCGGACTGGGCGCTGTCCAAGAAATTTGCCTTCTCGGCCTTCAACATCCTGATGCCCTACCCCGCCACGCCGTTCTACGCGCGCATGAAGGAACAGGGACGCCTGTTGTTCGACGGCGCCTGGTGGCTGCACGACGATTACCGTTTTGGGCATGGAGCCTTTGTGCCCAAGAACATGAACGCCGAGCGGCTGGGCGAGCTGGGCCTGTGGGCGCGGCTCAAGCACAACACGGCGTATCAGATCATGCGGCGCGCCACGGATCGCAGCACCAACAGCAAGGACGCCTGGAGCCTGCTCACCTACTTTGCCTACAACCCGCTGTTTCGCGACGAGATGCTCAAGAAGCACGACATGGGTCTTGGCTACCGCGGCTTCGAGCGCACGCAGCGCGAGCGCGACCTGATCGCCAGGATATTTCTCAGGTGAAGCTGACCATCATCTACCCGTGCATGGGCCGCATCCCGGGCAAGCGCTACGTGCGCTCCTGGCAGATGGAGCCGCTGCCCGCCGCGCACCTGGCGGGCCTGACTCCGGCTGACGTCAACATCCGCTTCTTCGACGACCGGATGGAGCCGATCGACTACGCCGCGCCGACCGACCTGGTCGCCATCACCGTCGAGACCTGCACCGCCAAGCGCGCCTATCAGATCGCGACCGAGTATCGCCGCCGCCGCGTGCCGGTGGTGATGGGCGGCTTTCACCCGACGCTGGTGCCGGACGAGGCGGCCCAGTATGCCGAGTCGATCGCCATCGGCGAGGTCGAGGCGCTGTGGCCACGCATGGTTGACGACTTCAAGGCGGGACGGCTGCAGCCGGTCTATCGCGCAGCGAGCCGACCCGACATCTCGTCCACCCGGCCCGACCGCCGCATCTTTGCCGGCAAGCGCTACCTGCCGCTGTCGCTGGTCGAGGCCAGCCGCGGCTGCCCGCTGGTGTGCGAGTTCTGCTCGATCCAGACCGCTTTCCAGCGCAGCCAGACCCGGCGCAGCATCGCCACCATCGTCGACGAGATCCGCGGCCTCAAGGACCGCACCAAGCTCTTCTTCTTTGTCGACGACAGCATGGTGGCCGACAAAGAGTGGGCGCGCCAATTGTTCGAGGCGCTGCTGCCGCTCGACGTCAAGTGGGTGTCGCAGGCGACAGTGGCCATGGCCCACGACGACGAGTTGTTGACGCTGATGAAGCGCAGCGGTTGCAGTGGCGTGCTGATCGGCTTCGAGTCGCTGGACGAGGACAACCTGCGCGCCATGGGCAAGCATTTCAACGCCGAGCGCGGCGGCGCCGAATTCGCCGTCGACCGGCTGCATGCTGCCGGCATCCCGCTCTACGCCACCTTCGTCTTCGGCTACGAGCGCGACACGCTGCAGACGTTCGAACAGGTGCTCGACTTCTGCCTGCGCAAGCGCATCTTCATGGTCGGCTTCAACCACTGCACGCCATTCCCGGGCACGCCGCTGTACGCGCGGCTGCAGCGCGAGGGACGGTTGCTGTACGACCGCTGGTGGCTGGACGACCACTATCGCTACGGCCAGGTGCCGTACCGCACGACGCTGCCGCCCGACGTCATCCAGCGCCAGTGCGTGGCGCTGCGCAAGAAATTCTACGGGCCGTGGTCGATCCTGCGGCGCATCGGCAACCGGGCCAATGCGCCCAGCGCGTTCATGCTCGGTAACTTTGTCTTCATCAATGCGCTGCTGCGGATCGAGGCGACGCAGCGCGAGAACTATCCGCTCGGTGATCTCGGGTTTGTCGGCGAGTTGCTGACTGCGCGCAGCGCGGCCGATGCTGCGCAGCTGGTGGCGGCAAGCCGCGGCCTCTCGACCATCTGATCAGGCCGCGCCCGGTGCTTCACGCGGCCTGCTCGCGCAGCGCTTTCTTGATCTGGCGAACCAGCTTGGTCTCGAGATTGCGGACGCCCTCGCGGCTCAGGTGCAACTCTTCGCCGAGCACCTCGAGGGTCACCGGTTCTTCGGACAGCAGACGCCGCTGGCAGAGGACCGTGACTCGCGCGTCGCCGAGCTGATCGATCGCCTTGGCCATGGCGCGCCGCAGGTGGGTTCGTGCCTCGCGGCCGGCGACTTGCTGCTCGACCGACTCGGCAGTGGTCGGCACCTTGTCGGCCAGGGATGCGCCGCCGTCGTTGTCAGCTGGCGCGTCGAGCGACAGCGTCGGGCGCAGGTTCTGGGCGCGACCGGCCACCTTGCTGGCGTTGGTCGCGTACGCCAGGTAGGCGGGCGCGGTATAGGCGTGCGAGCGCCACTTGGCGACGGCGCGTTGCAGGCGCGCGCGGATCCAGTACGCGGCATAAGTCGAAAAGCGCACACTGCGTCCGGGATCGAACGACTCTGCCGCGCGCAGCAGGGCCAGGCTGGCTTCCTGGACCAGATCGTCAAAGCTCGAACCGTGCCGCGCGTAGTGACGGGCGAAGCTGCGCGCCATGCGCAGGTGGTACCGGACCAGCGTGTCCCGCGCTTGCGTATCTCCCTGGTCGCGGAAACGAAGCACCAGCGCGGCCTCGGCTTCGCGCTCGAGCCATGGTTCGTACTGCCCCGAAGCGTTCGTTCGACCGAGCCATTGCATGGAGTCCCCCTGGGCAAACGAACGCTGTGGATAGATTCGTTGTCGCCCCCCCTATTGAGCAAGAAGAGGGCCAAGCAGCGATTCGCCCGATCAGGCTTGAATTGAGGCGGGAAAAGAGGCTCGTCGTGAGCAGGGGTTCAAATTGAACCGCTCAACTTGGCCCAGGAGTTCTTTTTGGCCCTGGGCGAACGGATCGCGCGCCGGACACATCTTTATATAGTCAGTTGTTGTACGTGCGCCAACCACGTGTTGCTGCAGCAGCTCGGCCACCGCGCGGTGGCTGTCGCGGTACGCGTCCCAGACGGATGCGCACCGGGCATCGACGGTGCCGTCCCGCTCGGGGCCGGCGGGCGCGGCCATCACCTCTTGCACCGCCACGGCGCCCCGATCGAGCGGCAAGGGGAACGAGGGCCACGCCGTTTGCGCCATGTGATTAGAGAGCCAGCACGGGACGCCAATGGACATGCGCGCCAACGTGCAGCGATTGCCGCGAAGGCGAAACGGCGCGTATAGTCGCTGCCGTTGCGGGGGGGACCCGTCACAACCTGAAGCCAGGAGGAGAAGATGTCTGGGGGACTCTTGTCTCGATCGCGGTCATGCACCACCTACGGTCTACTTGTACTGGCCTTGAGTCTTGTTTCCGGCTGCCCCGGCGAGCCATCGGCGGGCCAGGACGCAGCGTCGTCATCGAATATCGATGCCGGCAACACCTGTGTCGGCATCCAGTGCTCGGGCCACGGTCAATGCGCACTGCAGGGCGGCAGCCCGGTCTGTAGCTGCGACTCCGCCTACACCGGAAGCGACTGTGCGGCGTGTGCCACCGGCCACCATCGCGTCAACGACGGCAGCTGTGTCGACGACGAGAGCTGCGCCAGCAGCAACCCGTGCGGTGCCCATGGCAGCTGCGACGACACCGACGGCATCATCACCTGCGCCTGCGCCGCCGGCTACCAGGGCCAGTACTGCACCAGCTGCGCTGCCGGCCATCACACCGACGGCAGCGGCAACTGCGTCCTCGACCAGCAGTGCCTGGCGACCAGTTGCTCGTACCACGGTGCCTGCGCGGTTGCCCAGGGCGCGGTCCAGTGCACCTGCGAAACCGGCTACAGCGGCAGCTTCTGCGCGCAATGCGAGTCCCAGTACCACCGCGACGCGACCGGCGCTTGCAGCGCCGATCAGTTCTGCCCGCAGGTCGACCCCTGCAGCCACGGCACCTGCGACGACAGCAGCCACATGATCGTCTGCCTCTGCGCCACGGGCTATCGGGGGGACACCTGTAGCCAGTGCGCGGCCGGCTTTCACGACGCTGGCGGCGGCACCTGCGCCTTCGACCAGCAATGCCTGGGCACCAGCTGCTCGAACCACGGCACGTGCAACGATACCGGTGGCGTCGTCAGCTGCCAATGCAGCACCGGCTTCGCTGGCGCGCACTGCGAACGGTGCGATACCGCCTTTCACCGAACCCCGGCCGGCGACTGCGCGGCCGACCAGCACTGCCCGGCGACCGACCCATGCCTGCCTGCCGGCACGTGCGTCGACAGCAGTGGTGACGTCGCTTGCGCGTGCGAGCAGGGCTACACCGGGCAGCTGTGCGAGGTTTGTGCTGCCAACTACCATCGCGCTGGCAGCGGGCAGTGCGTCGTCGACCAGACGTGCTCGACGCCGGATCCATGCGCGCCGCACGGCCGCTGTGACGATGCCTTGGGTGTCGCCAACTGTCTCTGCGACGTGGGGTATGTCGGTGCGCTGTGCCAGGACTGCTACCCAGGCTACGCCGTCAACCCGGTGTCCGGGCTGTGCGAAGTGCCGTGCGACATGTACGGCTGGCAATTCATCCGCTGCAACGGCCAGTGCATCGACGGGCTCTCTCGGCTCAACTGCGGCGGCTGCGGTCGCCGTTGCTCGGGCGCCGAGGAATGCGGCTGGGATGGCCAGCACGCCAGTTGCCGCTGTCCGCTCGGCCGCAGCTTCGACCAATGCAACGGCGTCTGCGCCAACCTGCAGATCGACGAGCAACACTGTGGCGACTGCGCGGTCGATTGCGGCAGCGACAAGTGCTTTCTCGGCAACTGTCTCGGCGAGTCCGCCGGCTGCTATGACTGCGGCGAGAACGCAATCTGCTGCAACCCCGGCTTCTGTCTCAGCGCGGACCAGGGTCTCTGGGACAACAACAACTGCGGCGGCTGCGGCATCGTCTGCAACCGATCGGCGGGCGAAGCGTGCGTCCTGGGCACATGCTATGCCGGCGACGCCCCGGGCCAGTGCCGCTGGTGCGACAGTTACTCGGTCTGTTGCGCGGGTGGCGCTGCGGCGCAGGATGGTGGAGTTCCCGATGGCAACGGTTTCGACAGCGGCCCCGGTTCGTCGTATTGCCACAACGCTTGGAGCTTTTCTCAAGACAACGCCAACTGCGGCGGCTGCAACATTCGCTGCGGCGCCAACGAATTGTGCGCCGGTGGTCAGTGCACGTGCCCGTCGCTGTTTGGCGACCCCAACTACGCGGTGTGCGGCACAGGTTGCATCGACCTGCGCTTCGACGACGCCAACTGTGGCGCCTGCGACCACAGCTGTGCCAGCGGCGAGAGCTGCGTGTATGGCGAGTGCCGGCGCGGCGACGGCACGCTCGACTGCGGCGGCACCTGCAGCGACGCGCAGTTGTGCTGCGCAACCGCGGGCTGGCCGCCGGCCACCTGCACTGACATCTCGCGGATGGGCTGGGACACCGACAACTGTGGCGGCTGCAATATCGTCTGCAGCGCGCACGAGAGCTGCGTCAGCGGCGATTGCATCTGCCAGTGGCCCAACCGGTACTGCGGCGGCGTCTGCACCGACCTGAGCCAGCCCGACCACTGCGGCAGCTGCACCAACGCCTGCAGCGGCGATGAGGTCTGCGAGTATTCCTATCTTGGCTTCGCCTGCAACTGCCCGACCTACAGCATCGGATTCACGCAGTGCGATGGTATCTGCACCAACATTTTGTTCAATGAGGGCAATTGCAGCAGGTGCGGCAGTGACTGTAGCGATTCAGCTGCCCGCTGCATGTTTGGTCAATGCCAACTGCCGGACGCGCCCACCGGCTGTGGCGGGAACGGCGACTGCGGGGCCGCCGCACTCTGTTGTCAAGGCAGCGGCAGCTCCTCGGACGGAGGCCGCGGCGATGCCGGCGCGGGCGACGCGGCCGCGACCACCAGCTGCGTCGACCAGCAGGTCATGAGCTGGAGCACGGCCCATTGCGGTGGCTGCAACATCCAGTGCCGTTCGGACCAGATCTGCGACTACGGTCGCTGCGTATGTCGGGGCGACGAGGAAGACTGCGACGGACAGTGTGTCTCCATCTCTTTCGACGAGAACAATTGCGGCACCTGCGGCGTGCCCTGCGCGGCCAACGAGCGCTGCATCAACCGCTCTTGCCGACTCGAGCAGCCAACCTGCAGTTTTAGCTGGGTCGATGCCGGGCCGATGGATGCGACGATCCCCGCCGATGCCGACGTGCCCGCCGACGCCGGTGCACCGATCGACGCCGCAACAGCTCGCGACGCAACCGCTCGCGACGCACCGCTCGGCGACGGCGTCGCCGAAGGCGGCTCGCCACACGGCTCCGATGGTGGCAGCGGCGGTGGCTACGGTTTCTGCGAGAGCTTCATCGGTCAGTGGGCGCTGTGCTGTGGCGACACCTGCGTCGACACTGCCTGGGACAGCCGCAACTGCGGCGGCTGCGGCCAGGACTGTGGCAACGGCGCCTGCTACTGGGGCGTGTGCGAGTGCTGGTGGCCGACGCAGCTGTGCGACGGCTACTGCCAGTTCCTCAATACCGATCTCAATTGCGGCTCCTGTAGCAACAGTTGCCTCGCCAGCGAATACTGTGCGGAAATCGGGTACGACTACTTCCGCTGCGAGCCGCTGACCGATGGCGGCATCCCGGTGGACGGGGGGGGTGTCCCCGACGCCAGCGCCGCCGACCGGCAAGTGGCGCGCGATGCGCGCGTCGGTATGGACGTCAGGCGCCGCGACGCGCGCTGAGCCAACCGCCCGAACTGCTCCGCGCAGCGCTCCTTCTGATCGCCTGCGCTACCGATCTCGCGTCCCAATGCGAGAGGCGATCGCCGCGTTCAAAATCGACCCGCCAGGCCAAAGCCGACCGGCGCGTCGTGCCCACGGAGCGGTGCAAAGGTGGCGACCATCGGCACGATCTGCAGATGTGCGCTGTTGCCCACGTCGGGGCCGTTGCTCGGCCGCTTGCCGAGCCCGAAGTCGGGCGCAATGCGAAAGTCGACGAACGGCATGGTCGCGAATCCGATGGCCGTGCCGAGCAGCGTGGCTGCCAGCAGCACGTCGGGCACTTTGACAGGACTGTCAGGCCGCGACGCGAAAAGCGCGCCTGGCAGCGACAAGACGAGCGTGGTGCCGGCGGCCACCGCGGCGATGTATGTCGTGCGCCATCCGAGTTGATCGATGTCGAGCAGATCGAGGCCGACGCCGGCGAGCAGACCGACGTCCATCGCCAGCGACGTGCCGAGCACGTAGCCCCAGCCGGGGATCGCGTTGGGGGCACGCATCGCCACCGACACCATGCCCATGGCGCTCAGGTAGGCGCCCAAGCCCATCAGCGACGCGACCATCAGCACGTCGCCGGTGCCGGCGCGGATGAAAGGCGCGGCGTAGACCAGCCCCGCGCTCGCCAGCGACGGCGCGAGCAGTACTGCTGCACCGGTGTATCCCGCGTCCTGGGTTGCAAAACCCGTGAGCACTGCCGCGTGGTAGAGCCCAAAACCAACGAACAGCGGCTGGAGCATGAGATCGCCGTAGTCCTGTGCGACGCCATCGGAGAACAGCGCCGTCGAGCCCACGCCGAGCACGGCCCCGGCGGTGGCGCCGACGAGCCCGAACTCGGCTTCGCGCCCGGTGAGCCGGCCGATGAACAGTCCGGTCCCGGCGCCAAACGCGCCGTAGGCGAGAGACGCCCATCCCTCGTAGATCATGCCGGTCACGGACGGCACAAGCTTCAGCTGGCCAAGCGTGAGGCCGGCCGCGACGCCGAGCGCAGACCCGAGCAGACCGCCGCCGGTGATGTGCGAGGGGTTGAACTGTCGCTCGAATGCAGCACGTGCTCCGCCGGCCAACAGGCCAGCGCCGAGCCCGTAGCTCACCAGCAGACCGGCGTGTACGAGCGCGGATGGGTCGAGCGAAAGGAAGTAGCCGGCCGCTCCGCCCGCCGCCGAGCCGAGCAGCGTCGCTCCGATCAGCGAGCCGTAAAGCGGCCGCGGGTCGGTGCTGTCGAAGATCGACAGCAGAGCGCCCGCGGTGAGCGCATTGGCACCCAGCACTGTCAGGTCATACTCGGCGACATCGTTCAGCGTCGGACGCGTCAGCAATGCTGCCACGGTGCCGCTGGCGATGCCGACGAGCGCGCCGCCGGACGTGGCATAGACCATGTGGCGCGAGTCTCGCGTGGCGTCAGGCCCGATGGTCGGCGGGATGAGCAGTCCGGCAAAGCCGCCGGCGAGACCGGTGGATGCGGCGAGCGCGACGTCCGCACCACCGAGCTTGCGATCGCCGAGCGCGAACCAGGCAATGGCCGCGGCGCTCGCAAAGCCCGCACATGCGCCCCAGGCGCCGAAGCAGGTGCCGCTGCCCTGGTTGATCGAGTCGGCCACCACCGACGATGCCGCGGCGCCGCCGATCGCCGCCGATGTTCCGGCGCCCACGCTGAGCAGCGTTCGGATCCCCAGGTCGAAGGCGCCGGGCGCGTTTTCGGCCGCCAGGGCCGCCAGGCGTTCCTCCTCGCGCAGCACCTCGAGCCGCTCGGGCGCACGCCGCATCAGCTCGGCATCGAGCGCGGTCCGCACCGGTGCGTCCGTCTCGATGCGCCGCCGCGCGAAGAACGCCTCGGTGACCGCCTCGTCGTCCACCGGTCCGAGCGCCGACACGGCAGCGCTGCGATCCTCGATCTGGCCGTTTGCCAGCAGCGCGAGCAGCCGCGCCTGCACGCGCCCTTCGGCCGCGTGTGCAGCGAGGCCGCGGACAGCCGGCAAGCGCACGCGCGTCTCGGCGTCGGCGCTCAGGCGCAGCAGCATCGGGATCGTGCGCGGATCGCGCAGGCCCGCGATCGTCGCCACGCTCACCGCGCGCTCCTCCTGCGTCGGGCTCTCGGTGTAGCGCAGCAGCGCGTCGAGGAGCACCGCATCGTCGGCGCACATGCCCTCCTCCGGGCACGGCACCGCACCCTCTCCAGGGTGACGCGCCGCCCACACCAGCAGGGCCGGCAGCGCGACTGCGGATTCGGCTGGGTCCGCGGAGCTCTCGAGCGCGCTCTGCAGTCGCGTACGGGCTCGCGCATCCTCGGTGAACATGCTCAGGGCATTGAGCGAGGCGAGGCGCAGGGTGACGCTCGGGTGGTGGCTCAGGCGGACGAGCAGCGGCACTGCGCGTGGGTCCGACAGCGCACCGATCGCCTGGATCGCCTCGCCAAACGAGATGTCGCGCTCGGAGCCCTCGGGCAACTGCAGCGCCGCCTCGAGGCGCAGGAGAGCAGCGAGCAGGGGGCCGGCCTCGCACGATGCTGCGCCGTCACAAGTTGGCTGCGACTCCGCCGAGAACGGTTGCGGCTCCGCTGTCGACGGTCGGCTGTCCGATTGCAGCGACTTGGTGGCCTCGCCCGTGGGGCTGAACTGCACCGTTGGTTGGGCTATGCCCGTGGAAGCTACAAAGAATGCGCAGAGCAGAAGCCCTGAGCAGACATCGCGATTCTTCATGCGATTCCCCCCGGGTTTCCATTCTGCAATCGGTGGCAAGATCTCGCAAACGCG
>Ga0315268_10003605_pt1 | contig 17036 bp, 19 predicted proteins | sample C1_top_MG_FD_204535 | JGI IMG/M metagenome (GOLD analysis project Ga0315268, IMG submission 204535) | Sediment microbial communities from Yellowstone Lake, YNP, Wyoming, USA - C1_top | ecosystem: Environmental > Aquatic > Freshwater > Lake > Sediment | place: USA: Wyoming | collected 2017-08-01
TGGGGCGGTCGCCCGCCCCACCGCCGATACACCCTTCGAGCCGAAGAGACCTGACAGGTTTTTAGAAACCTGTCAGGTCTGGAGGCGGATATGCCGCAACCCGTCCCGCTCGAACGCGGCAAGTATTACCACATCTACAATCGCGGCAACAACCGCGAAAACATCTTTCTGGAAGAGCGCAACTATTCTTACTTTCTCAAGCTGTACGCCCGGCACATCGAGCCGATAGCCGACACGTTCGCTTACTGCTTGATGCAAAATCACTTTCACTTGCTGGCGCGGATCAAGGATGAACAAGACCTGTCAGGCCTTGCAGACCTGACAGGTCTAAAAGACCCCAGCCAGGCCTTTTCGAATCTTTTCAACGCCTACGCCCGCGCGATCAACAAAGCCTATCATCGGACCGGCGCGCTCTTTCAGCGTCCGTTTGGCCGAATCCTAGTGACCTCGGAAGCTTATTTCGTTCGACTCGTCATCTACATCCACCAAAATCCACAAAAGCACGGTTTTGTCATCGACTTTTCTGATTGGCCCTATTCGTCCTATCACACTCTCCTGTCTGCTAAACCGACTCACCTCAAGCGCGGCGCTGTGCTGACCTGGTTCGGGAACGCAGATGAAATGACGGCCACTCATCGTGAAATGATTGCCGAACAGCAAATCGCCGCACTTGCGCCGGAGGATTTCTAGACCTGACAGGTCTGACAGACCTGTCAGGTCTAGAGGCCCACCACCACACGCCTCGTGCCGCCCTCGCCCACTCCGCGCGAGCTGTTGGCCACGCCGATGGGGGCGAGCAACCTGGACGCGATCATAAACGAAGGGACGCTGACCATCGGATGGGTCGGCCCGGCGCTGCTGGGGATTCTGATTGCGGCTTTTGGGTGGGCGGGCCGCGTGTTTGAGTGGCTGGGCACGCTGGCGCCGTGGTTGTTTTCCGGGGAATGGAGAGGGGGAGGGGAAGTGTGGTTGCTGGCCTTGACCCCAAAGGGAAGGCGAGACCAAGATACATCTCTGTATGTGACTTGGTCTCGCCTTTCAGTTCAGGGTCAGGACGTTCCACACGAGCTGGCGAGCCGAAAACCGAAGAAAAACCCAAGACCACTTGCTCACCATTGGCGTCCCTGACTTGAATTCCTACCTGGCGGAACCGGTTGTGTGGATGTCGGGCACCGGGTGCCCGACATCCACCGCGTTCCGCCCGGCTTTGCTATTGCGGTTCAGGCCCCTTGAGGAAATTCAGCCAACCTGGGGTGACGGTCCTGCTCGGCCCGCCATGCTGATACTTGGACAGCAGCGTGTACCATGTGTCTTGAGCGGCATTCATAGCCTCCGTTCCTCTCCGGAGCGAATAGTCGTTCAAGAACTTGAGCGCCGGGACATGGCTGGCGTCCATCTGGTACAATTGGAGGGCCTGTTGCTCGATCGCCGCCTGGCTGTTGAACTGGTCGGCTTCGATGGCGTCAAAGACGGTCCTAACATCCTTGTTGATCTCACTGAACTTGAGGTTCGAGAACGTGTCTAGAGCCTGGATCTGCCATCGCATCGAGTCTGGGGAGTATTTGAGAAAATCCCCGGTCCGGTACGACTCGGGCGTGTTGTCAATGTCAACGTAAAAGGGCACGACGACGGCAGAGTAAGGCGCATCGTAACCGACCCACGCGACCCCGCCGATGGGATCGGGGAGCCAGCTCCGCGCCTGCGAGACGAAAAAGTAGCCGGTGGATGGGGTAGCGATGGAGCGATTGGTGCTCAAGCCCCTTATCCCGAACCGCTCCGGGGCGTGGAAGGGACCGGCCCCGGCGCCCACCGAGTTGTCAAAGGCCGTCCCCTGGTAATAGTCCCTAAAGATCGCCAGCATATCCTGCACGGATTTCTTGCTATCGGGCTTGACGGACAGCGGGTACGTCGTCACCTGGTTCGGCACCGGCACCGGCCACGACTGGGAGGGCTTGAGCAGGCTGAACATGCGCCACTCGCGGAGAGCGCTGCCGATGCTCGCTCTGCTCGAGCCGCTGCTGTACGCCTTCTCGAAGCAGAAGGGGCCGTCGGCCGGGTTGTAGGTACCTTTGTCAATCGCATGCTGGATGAGATTTGGTGAGCCCAGGTAGTTCTGGGGATCGCTGAGGTTGACCTGGCAAATCCGGAATCTGTTGGCATGGGGCGCTATCTCGTCCGGCGGGATCCTCACCGCTACCCACTGGCGCGACATGCCGGCGATCTCCATGACCCAGGCCTCGGTGGGGTCGGTGATCAGATAGGACTCGCCGCTGCCATTCAGGCCATACTGTTCGATCAAGGCGCCCAGGGTCGTGATCGCCTCACGCGCCGTCTTGCCTCGCTGCAGGGCGAGCGCCGACGCCCCGTACCAGTCTATGAGGGCCTCTTCGTCCGTCAACTCGTACAGCACTGAGTTGGTGTCGTCCGTGTTCTCGCCGAAGAACACCTGGTATTCGTTGGCGAAGGGCACCTCGGCCTTAAAGTACTTGTAGGTCTCCGGCACGTCGGGTATCTGCCCCACGACGGTGTGCTCAAACCCGCCCGGCAGGCCCTGATAGTCTATCTGGTACATGGCATGCTTATTGTGCTTCGCTGCCGGCACGACGTGGATCTGAAAGTCGCAGTTACCGTCGCAGGTATACCCGCTCATGGCAGACCCGTCGACCGATGCCTGCGTCCCGACGACGAAGGAGCTACACCCCCCCTTTTCCAGATCCGGGTCTGCGTCGCCAAGCGGCGCGGCGACAACCGGCGCGGTGACGAGCACCAGCAGCAACAGCCAAATAGTAATCTGCCATATGCGCTTTCCACAAGTGGCCCGCGTCCCCGGGCCGGTCCTGCGAATGTGAATGCCTTGCAGGTTCATCGCTTTCTCCTTAATTCAACGGCATTGGCTTGCTCGCAAAGCGCGCGCTGTGAGCACACGTGCCCCGTGTCGTGGGGATACGCCGGGGATTTCCCGTGATGTAGGCTTCCGCCGGCCGTGCCATTGCCCTGGACAGGCTCACGCCCTCTGCGCGGGGTTGCGGTGCTTTGGAAGCCATTGTGCGCTAACTACTATCAGCCAATAAAAGCGGAGAATCAAACAGGAGAAGGTGCCCAACACAACCCGGTCATATAGGAGCCGACAATTCGCTTGGCACCGACGTTACAAACCTGTCACGCCGTTTGTCAATTCGACAGTGCAGCCACAACGGAAAAAAGTGAAGTCAGACCACAACACTTGCCGGGAGTGATGGAAACTACGAAGGAATAGACTACGCAGATGCCATGTTGACCAACCGACAAGTAGATTATAGGCCACTTTTTGCTGTCTATACCTTAAGGTTTTCAGCTTTTTGGAATTTTGGGTCGGTCAGCGTAACGAAAACGCGCGGGTCACTCACACCCGCCGTCCAGATCGTCACACTTCACGGTCGTTTTGCGCACAGTCGGTTTTGTAGTACACTTCTGCTGCAAGTCGAGCGCCAATCTCTCATCTTGTGGACTGCGGGCATTCGAAAGTAACAGGTTATACCCGGCGCTTCGGGCGATCGGTTCAACGACGTTGACAGCCTAGAGAAAGAGAGAGGTTTCGATTTCAGCCAGTATCAAATCAATGGTGGCCATGCGCTTGGTGACCAGACCTCGGGCCGCACTGCTGGGGCGATAGTTCAATGTGCGGATAGCTTCCCGAATCCACTGTAACGTCTCCGGGGTCATTCCTCCTGTGCGGCCATTCAACACATTGGAAACTGTGCTGGCGGACACGTTGGCTGCACGGTCGACGTCTCCTTTGCGTTGGCTGGGGGGACAAGCGGTTGGTCGTCGGGGCGTTCCATTGAACGCCCTTACAATTGAACGCTCTTTCAGTATAGTCCCAAAAACCAACTTGTCAATAGCCCGAATTGACTCATTATAAATGTTACCGAAAACGATTCGTTTCCTCAGGAGAAAATGTTACCGAAATTGATTCGTTGACTCATGGGAAAATGTTACCCAAAAAGGAGTATCCCCGTGAGCCAGTCGGATGACAAATATCTTGCTTCCCTGAAGAAACGTTATGCCAAAGCGACCAAGAAACAGCGCGGCAAGATCCTGGATGAGTATGTGCAGACCACGGGTTGTCATCGCAAGCACGCTGTCGCAGTCCTCAGCGGGAAACGTCAACGCGTCAAGAGGCCAATCCATCGTCCGCGCCGCGCCCTCTACACGAATGAAGATGCTCGGGCGATTGAGTCGGCAGGCTATTTGTTCGACGGGGTCAATTCCAAGCGGTTGCGCGCCGCTCTGGATGTCGAGTTACCCCGCTTGCGCGCCCAAGATGCGTTCCAGGTGAGTCCTACCTGTTACGATCGACTGGAAACCATCAGCCCAGCGACCATCGACCGGCTGCGCGCCAAGCGAGGGCGTCTCCCCAACAAGTCGCGCAGTCACACCAAGCCGGGCACGTTGCTCAAGAACCAGATTCCGATCCGCACCTGGGCCGACTGGAACGAAGATCGCCCCGGTTTCACCGAGATGGACTTGGTCGCCCATGATGGCGGCAACGCGCGCGGAGACTACATCCACACCCTCGACTTCACGGACATCAAAACGGGCTGGACCGAGTGCGTTGCGGCACGGAACAAGGCCCAAAAGCACGTGTTTGCTGCGATTTGCATGGCGCGCCAGCGGTTGCCCTTCCCGTTGCTGGGGGTGGATTCTGACAACGGTTCCGAGTTCATCAATGACGAACTGCTGCGCTATTGCGAACTGGAGCACCTCACCTTCACCCGCGGGCGCTCCGGGTACAAAAACGACAGTGCGCATGCCGAACAGAAGAATTGGTCCGTCGTCCGTCGTTCCGTCGGTTACCGGCGCTATGACACGCCCGCCCAACTCAAGTTGCTCAACCGATTGTACGAGTGCCTCCACTGCTACGTCAACTTCTTCCTGCCTGTCATGAAGCTCAAAGCGAAAGTGCGCCGGGGCAGCAAAGTCAAAAAGACCTACCACAAGCCGCAAACCCCCTATGCGCGTGTGCTGGCCAACTCCCACGTTTCCATCAAGGTCAAAGCCAAACTCCGCGCCACGTACCAACAACTGGATGTGGTAGAATGGCGGCATCAGATTGACGATCTGACTGACCAACTCTTGGCCACTCAGCATAGCTGATCGGCCAGCACACCCTATTAGCTCGGAGGGAGCGCGTCTTGCGCCGGGCAAGCCAGCTCCCTCCGTGCCGGTGTTTGCTTCGTCGGGTGAACCGTTTGATGGGCGCTGTATGACGGTAACATTTTCCCATGAGTCAACGAATATCGTTTCGGTAACATTCTCAATGAGGAAACGAATACCCCTTTCGGTAACATTTATTCATGAGGAAACGCGCCTCAAGCTACCCCCCTTCTATTGAAGGTGCGTAGAGCTTCTTCGCAGAGTCCAGCTGGCTCAGCCACAGCACAGGCGGGCTTGGCGATGAACCCTGTCGTAGTCGTCTTCGAGAAACGCCAGAGCCAGGAGCGCCAAGTCAATAGAAAGCTTGGCGCTCCTGGCGCTATCGCAACAAAAAAAAGAGTGCCGGGGGCCGTTTTAGTTTGGGGCTTTCACCTACGCCTTCCGACCAACTGCGACGAAGATGGTGAGCGGCTTGACCGTTCCATCCGGGCCACAGGCGTTGCACGTGCCCTCGGCGCAATCCACGTCAATGTCTTTTAGGCCAGCCTCGGCAAACCAGCGGTGGATGTCGTCGCGTTCAAAGCCCAGCCACACGTCGGCCATCTGCTCGCGCTGCCACTCGTGATCGTGCGGGTCCAGGTCGGTGATGCACAACGCACCACCTGGCTTTCCCGACGCCGGGTCGGGACTGCGGAGCACGCGTGCCAGTTCCTTGATCGCGCTGGCCGGGTCGGGCGCGTGATGCAGGTACATGTTGGCGAACACCGCATCCAGCGTGTCATCCGGCAACGGCAGGTGATCGCCGGGCCATTGGCGTAGCTCGACGTTAGAGAAAGCAGCCAAATTGCGACGGGCAACGTCGAGCATCTCTGGGCTGGCGTCAAAGCCGAGTACCCTGCCGACCTTGGGCGCCAGTCCCCTCGCCACAAAGCCGGTGCCCGTGCCCACGTCCGCGACGATGGCGTTGGCATGTAGAGGCGTCCCAGGCAACGCTTCTACTTGGGCGATGGCCGCGTCGCGCATGCGCTCGGTAAAATAGCCGGAGCGGATTTCGTCCCACTGCTCGGCAACCTGGGCAAAGTAATCACTCGTGTTTTTCATCGGATCTCCTCTTTGCATATTGCGCCGAGTTTTGAGGCAGGCTACCCGCAACAGGTTGTGTTACCTGGCTTTTCAGAGGAAGAGGATGGCTCGGCCTCGCCGCCGCAAGTGACATCCTTACGGCGGGTGAGGGCAGCATAGATCATAGCAGCCGCGCACCCCACGCCGCTATCTACTGTGATTGCACCTGTGGGGCAGTTGACTTGGCAGGCCCCACATTCCATGCACGCCGTGGGGCGGACAAGCCGGACCGCGTAATCATCCGGTGCAAACACACCATGCGGGCACACGGCGCTGCACATCTCGCAATTGATGCACAACTCTGGATCGTACCGAAGCGTATTCGTCATATATGCATTGAACATGATCATCCTCTCAGCATCCGGATCACCGGCAGAGCGATTACCAACGCGATGCCTATCCCAAATGACCACGCCATGACAGGGATATAGGCAAAGATCTCGCGCCTGACCCCACTCTTGGACGTGAACGGCGTCGAGCCGGTAAAGTTCAGCGCGATGAAAGCAGTCACTGGCGGCAAAGCCAACAGATAAGTCAGCGTCCCGCCCACCCGTGACCACCACACTGCATCCGGCTTGCCCAGGAACGCCGCTACAGCAAAGGGGAGCGCCACCACTCCGCCCAGGATGAATCCTTTGACGCTAAAGTCGGAGGTCGGGAGCCAGGGCAGCAAGATGGGAAACAGGACCACGCCGGACAAGATAGCTGTCGCTGCGCCTGCAGCCGATAGCCAGCCGTTGAAAAAGAACAGAACGGCCACCGCGACCAACATGGGCAGCAGAACGCTGACCAGTTCTACCGGGATCAAGACCAGACGATCCATCAGAGTAAAGCGCACGCAGCGCATCTCGGGCGTGACGGCGTGGGTCTTGAGATACTCGGGCAGATCATTCGCCCGCACTGGGCCGTACTCAACCGTGAACCCTGAGCGGCTCTTGACCTCGTGCGCGGCGACTCCGGGCGCGCCCAGTTGAGGCAAGAGCAACACGCGATGGCGGACGACATCGCCGAGGCGCGTCGCTTCGATCCGGTGCACCAACTCATCGGTGCCAAAGGTGCCTTTGCCGGCCGCGCACCAAACGTTGATGCCATGAGTATCCAGCACCAGGATGTAGCTGTCAATCCCGGCCAGCGCCGACCGCAACGCGTCAAAACTGAGCGTATAGTTAGCGGTCACAAAGACAGGCGAATCGGCTGTGGGGTTGCCCAGAGCATACAAGCCCGGCCCGACCCGATGCCCGCCGCGGTCAACGGCCCAGCGCGCCAGAAAATGATCCCAACAGTTTGCCGGGGTGATGGCGCTGGTGGTGGGTCGTACAAGGTGAGTATCCGTGGGTGACATCATCGAGCCTCCGACTTGCGCGCAGTGATGAGCGCGGAAAAAGGTGTGCCGGCCGGGATGAGGGCAAGCGACGTATCCATCGTCCCTTTCCGCATCACCTGCACGTCCACAAATCCGGCGTCGCGCAGGCCTTCTGCATAGTCCTCGGCCGGGATTGCGCCAGAGACGCACGCACTCCAGGCATCCAGGTCATTCCGGAGCGCCTCTGGCATCGGACCGCTCGTCACAATGTCAGAGACAGCTATGCGCCCGCCTGGCTTGAGGATGCGGAAGATCTCACGAAAGACTTGAGGTTTATCGGGAGAGAGATTGATGACGCAGTTGGAGATGATCGCGTCGGCTGTCCCGTCTTCCACAGGCAGCGCTTCGATCTGGCCCAGGCGGAACTCGACGTTCGCCGCGTCCACTTTGGCCGCGTTCGCGCGGGCGCGCTCGATCATCTCCTGCGTCATGTCCACGCCGACGACATGGCCCTGTGCGCCCACGCGTTGGGCGGCGAGGAAGCAATCAATCCCGCCGCCGGAGCCCAGATCAACGACCGTGTCGCCGGGGCGCAGGCCGGCGAGCGTGACCGGGTCGCCGCAGCCGAGCGAGAGGTCGGTCACGTCGGCGGGCAGAGTGGCGAGCATGTCGGCAGGATAGAGAGTGTTGCTGCAGCAGCTTGCGGCTGGGCTGCAGCATTCGCTGGACGTGTCACGCGTCCGGGCGATGTCGGCATAGTGCTCGCGCACAGTGGCGCGAATAGTATCGGGGGAAGCGGAGTCTGCTGCTGGCGTGGCGGCCAGGTCTGCACCTTGAGCAGGCGCGCCGCAACAATTGGACTCGCCGATTGGCAGCCCAACCGATTTTTTCAACAGCGATACGACAAGATTGTCTTTTTGCTTAGCCATGTTTGTCCTCCTTTGGTTTTCGATTAGAATAGCCCGGCGGCGAGCACGGCGTCGTAGCCAAAGCCAAAGATGACAGCGCCCACCCACAGGGTGCCGATGACCAACCCCACCACTCGCCAGCGGGCGATAGTGAGAGCACCTCCGACGGCGCCGATCGAAGTGCCCGCGCCAGTGATCAGAAACGCGAGAGCGGCGCCGGAGCTCATGCCCCCGTCCAGAAGGGTCCGGACGAGCGGCAGAGAAGCTTCTGTGTTGAGGTAAAACGGCAATCCAAGCGTGGCAGCCAGCGGCACGCTGTAGGCACGCCCACTGCTGAAAAGTGTGGACACCCAGGTCGTCGGCAGCAGGCCGTTCAACAAGTAGCCGATGAACGCAAAGCCGAGAAAGTAGATCAAGAGCCGCCACCCGGAGCGTAGAGTCTCGGTCACTATAATCGGCCAGCCAGCTCGGCTCGTCGCCGCCGGTACCGTGCTGGGGTGTGCGCCGACTCCCGCTGCCGGCATCAACCCTGATCCGCCCGAGATGGGTCGAAAGCGCGCCTGGTTCCTGAGCAGTCCCCAGCCTTCCAGCATGTGGGCGGCCAGGCCGCCCATCAAGCCCAGCACAATGGATGCGCCGAAAAACGTCAGGGCGAACGGCCATCCGAACAACCCCGCGCTGTAGAGCAGCTCTTCTGGCGATGTGAGCGGAGAGGCCACCATGAACGCGACGATGGGCGCCCAAGGCATCAGGTTAGCCATCATGCCCAAAATGGCCGCCGTAGTGCCGCACGAGCAAAGAGGAGTTGCAACTGCCACCGTGGTGGCCGCCACCACGCCACCCCCTCGATGCCGCTGCAGAAAGCCAGCTACCTTGTTTTGGTCCACATATACTCGCATGAGTGCTGCGACCAGTGCGCTCACCGCCAGAAACGGCCAGTTAGCCGCCAAAGTGTGCCAGACCGCATGCAGTGTGTTTTGCAGCAGAGCGACCAGGTACATTGTGCTGACCCCCGGCAAAGATATATAGACAAGCGTCTATGGAACGTGGCAAAAAATCTGGGGCGCAGTTGGCCGCCCCATGAGCTGGCTATTCACTCTTCGATGACTTGCCTGATGGCCTCGGTGGCCTCGGTTCCCGGCGCAAAGTATTTCATGAGCTGCCCGCAGCAAGAGACCATGCGGTCCTGATTGAGTATGTAGAACGTCTGCTTGCCCTCGTGCCGTACTTTTACCAACCCGGCGTCGCGCAGGACCGCCAGGTGATGCGAAACCGTCGGCTGGGCCACGGTCACATGCTCGACAATTTCGTTGACGCTGCGTTCCTGGCAGCAGCAGAACGCCATGATCTTTTGGCGAGTGTCGTCGGCCAGGGCCTTGGCAAATTCTACTGGATTTGTTCGGGCCGTTCTCTGAGTCATATAGATAACCGTCTATTTGTCTGGAATTATAATCGAAGTTTGTCTATTTGTCAATACTACAAATGTTGGAATTCTAGTCTTCCACGATCCGGCGATACAGCTCGGGACGCCGGTCGCCCACCGTGTCTATCTCGAACACGCCGGGGGTGATGACGAGCCGCTTTTGCCGGGCGAGCGTCGGATCGAACGTGGCGGTGATGATGGTCTCTCCGGTTGTCTGGGCCAGGGCCAACCGCCGGCCGCCGGGATCCACGATCTGGCTCTCGCCGATGAACCTGGCGCCGCGCTCCTCTCCTGCGCGGTTGACGGCGACGAGGAACAGGCGATTCTCCATTGCCCGCGTCTGCGCGACAAAGTCCGGCGAAGCTTGTGCGCCCTGGGGCCAGTTTGTGGGCAGCGCGAGTACGTCCGCGCCTTGCAGCGCCAGGCAGCGCGCTGCTTCGGGAAAGCGCAAGTCGTAGCAGATCAGCATCCCAATGCGACCGATGTCGGTTTCGTACACGCGGTATGGGTCGGGGCCGAGCGCCGTCATCTTGTCTACACCCAGGAACGGCAGGTGTGTCTTGCGGTATACGCCGACCAGCCCCTCCGGCCCGCATAGCACCGCCGAGTTGTAGATGGCATCGCCCATTTCTTCCAGCATCCCCACGACAGCATACACGCCAAGCTCCTGGCATGTCGCGGCGATGGCCTCTGTCGAAGGCCCTGACACTCGCTCGCTGGCCTCGCGCGCTTCGTCCAGGTCGTCAAAGACATAGCCCGAAAGTGCGCACTCTGGAAAGACGATCAGCCGGGCGCCCTGCCCGGCGGCTTTGGTCATCAGGCTCAGGATGCGCTCGCGGTTTTCGCGCACCAGGCCGATCTTGGGGTCGAACTGGATTCCGGCGACGGTGATGGGGTCAGGTGTTTTTGTTGTCATTCAGTATTTCTCCTATTTTGCGTTTCCAGCCGCGACCGGCGGCGTGAAACGTCAAACGTGAGGCGTGCTGCGTGAGGCGAAATGCAATAGGCTATCCCCGATATGCCAGTGGGTTTTCCTTCGTGATGCAGTCTTGTAGTTTGGCGGCGAGGTCGGGTAACGTGGCTGCTTCGACACGCTCGACGGTGACGTTGGACGGCGCGACCTGGCGCAGGAATTGTTCCAGGTCCGGTTGCACACTCCACGGTTGCCCGGCGCTTCCCAAAATGGTGATGGTATGCTTATCGCCGTGGACGCGCAGCGCGTCGTCGTGGCTGAACCCGCTCGTGACGCGGAATTTGAGTGCATACGGCGCGAGCGTGGCCCACACGTCCGGCCCAGCCGCTTGCGACATCAGGACGTACTGGCTATTGTAGCCTAACTGGCCCGGCGGCACATCGGCCCCGGCCACGGCCAGCGTCACGCCGGTGTAATAGTGATTCAGGATCATCGCGTAATCGTAAGTGCGCCCGGCCATCAGCCTGGCACCATCCTGGCACATCCCCACACCGTGATTATGTGGCGGGCGGGGCGGCTGGCACAGGCACTCGACCGGCTGGCACCATGGCGCGGAGCCGCCCCAACCAGCCTCGGCCGGCGTGTTGGTGCGACCGCCGCAGTGACCAAAGAAATAGGCCGTGGCAAGCTTGTTACCAAATCTGAGATATTGCCCGGCGGTGGAGAGCACGGCTGCATCCGTGGACGGGTGTGTGTTGGCCGACCACGCCTGGCAGTGATCGGTCGTGCAGACATCGGCAATGTCGCCGTGGCGCGGGCGGCCATCCGGGGGTAAAGTTGCCATCGCGTACGTGCGTGCGGCGATGGCCTGCGCTTTGAGCGCTTCTGTCGGCCAGGCAGGCGACATTTCGTATGGCACGACGCCGCGCAAGTATTCTTCCAAATCCATGAGCTGGACCTCGGGCGGCGGCTGGTCGCCGGATTTTGCATAGTTTGTCCACACGCGGATAGTCATCATAGGAATCTCCTTTCGCAATTCATCCTTGCGTAGGTTAAAAACCTTCGCAAGGATCTTGCTCCGGAAGCTGAAATCGGCAACCCTAAATCGCAATGTCTGGACGCGTGCGGCGGATGGCAGCGCCGAGTTGGGTCAGGCGGTCACGCCGCTTGAGGTAAGCCACCAGCTCGCGTGCTTTGCCGGCCTTGCCCTCACCCGGTAAGCTTTCATAGTCTACGTTGAGGTCCTCGCACAGCGCCTTCAAGTCTTCTAGCCCGAAATGCTCGACCAGCAGCTCGCGGAACTGGGATACTTCTGGAAGGGGCAGGCTGTCTTTGGGAGCGGATTTGTGCTTTTCGTCCGAGGGCGGCTGAAGAGTGTGGCTCTCGTGCTTATCGCGTCCCACCATATCGCCGCCGATATAGATGGTGCTGCCCGTAATATTGATGCCGCCAGAACTGGGGACGCCGGATTGAGGCAGTGGGCCGGATGCAGTTTTGACAGACGGAGCCGATTTCGACGCCTTTTTCGACTTGACTGCGCCGCTGGGATGCTCCAAGGGAGGCGTCTTTTGGGACGACGTGAGTCCGGTTTTGGATTTGATGGCTGCAATTAATCGCACCACCTGGAAATCCACGCGGTCAGAGCGGGTGAAATCCAGATAGGTCAGCGTGCGAATGCGAAGTGGAAGCTCGCAAGGCTTGAGGTGAAGAGGCAGCAGCCGACGCTGCCGGGCGGCCGGGTCGAGGGTCTGGGCCAAAATGTTTTCAAATTCTGTCCACGCGCTGGCCAGATAGTCGGGTGTGAGAACGAGCAACGTCTTGCGGCTTTGCAGCACGGCCCGTTCCATCTCATTCAGGCTCGGAGCGCCAGGCTGAAAGTCGCGAAAGTCAATACATGCGTGGATGCCGGTGGCTTCCAATCGAGGGAGTAGCCAGTTCTGCGTCCAGTCTTCGTCGTGGTGACTGTAGCTGATGAAGACGTCATACCTGAACAAATCCGAGTCTGCCAACTGTGATGCTTCCGGTGGCATGGAGATGCTCCTGGGTTGAGATTACCATAAGTGTAACACGAATGGGCCGAGGATACAACCTCTCCTTATCTCCCAACCTGCTTCTCCTCTCCGACACGGAGCGGGAAGGGGGCACGCGAGGAGCATTAATCTACCTTTCATCTAGCTATAACATGCGCTTTACAATCCGCCGCTATGATAAGGGCAAGATTGAGGGAGCCGGACAGGCTTCCAAGAACATAACGGAGGACAAATGAACACCAAGCTCAAAGTTGCGATGGTCGTGATGGCTGCCGTGATGATGCTGGGCATCAGCACAGTGGCGTTCGCCCAAACACCCACTCCGCCAACTCAGCCCACGTCTCCAACGCCGGGGCAGACTTTCTGGCAGACGCTGGCCGACAAGCTGGGTGTGTCCGTGGCAACGCTTCAGCAAGACGTGCGCGATGCGCTCAAGGCCGTCGTGGCCCAGATGCTAAAGAACGGCAGGCTGACGCAACTACAGGCGGACAATCTAGACACTCGCATTGACCAGTTCTCGTTCGATAAATCGCCGTTTGGCGGATTCATGGGCAGGCGAGGCTTCGGCTTTGACCGAGGTGTGTTCGGCGCCCAGGGGGTATTGGACGCCGCCGCGCAAAAGCTTGGGATGACGTCGCAGGACCTCCTGACTGAACTGCGCAGCGGCAAGACGCTGGCCGACGTGGCGAAGGAAAAGAACGTCAGCACAGACGACCTCAAGGCCGCCATTGTCAAGACCGTCGGCGCGCAGATTGACCAGGCGGTCACGGACGGCAAGTTGACGCAGGCGCAGGCCGACAACGCCAAGGCCCAACTCAACAATTTGTCGCTCGACCAGATGTGGTTCAATCGGGGCCAGGGCAATATGCCTGGTGCTCGCTTTGCCATGGGCCAAGAGGTTCTGAACGCCGCCGCTCAAAAGCTGGGCATGACGACTCAAGACCTGATGAGCGAACTGCGCAGCGGCAAGACGCTGACAGACATTGCGAAGGAAAAGAATGTCAGCTCCGATGATCTCAAGGCTGCGATCGTTGCTGCCGTGGATGCCCAGATTGACCAGGCGGTCACGGCCGGCAAGCTGACGCAAGCGCAGGCCGACCAGATCAAGGCCCAGGTGAATCAGATGAGCCTGGACAACTATTTCGGCCGTGGATTTGGCAGGGGCTGGGGTAGGGGGTGGTTCAACCAGCCATTTGGACGCCCAGGCCGCCCGGCTCCACAACCGGCAACGCCGCAAGGGTCAAGTTCATAGCAGCGTCACTCGTGTGATTGAGGGTAGGGGCGCAGCGACCTCCTGCGCCCCTACTTTTGCGTTCTCAGACCCGAAAGGATTCATAACCCCTTCCGGTCTGGGTTGCACCCCTACTTTCGCATTCTTCGATTGTCGTGTGCGATAAGTAGCCCGCTTGCGATAATCTCTCTGTCTGGTATTGCCAACTTGCAAGTGAACTTTGCCTTGCCATCTTTTACTGTAATTCTCAAGTCTATATGCTCGACATATCGCCGCCGTTCCTCAAAAGTCGCCGCCTTCAATTGCTCGATTTCTTTTTGACGAATCTCTAAAACGGCGAGTATATCATCTTCCGTAACCGTTGCTTCCCTAAGTTCCTGCTCCAGCCTCTTGCCCTTTTTATCAAGGCTTGCTTTTTCTGCCTTCGCCGTCTCAAGATCAGCGGTATATTGCTCTGCCTCGTCGTCATCTGTGGCGTTACTTCTCAACGAGACAATGCGCTTGATTTTCTTTGATGCGTTTTCCAGCAATGCTTTAGTTTCCTCAAGGCGTGCCGCCAATGGCCCGGCGTCCAGCGCCTTTTCCTGCCTGTGCCTTTCAAGCAGTTGCAATAATTCAGCGTTACTATGCTTTGCCGCGATTGCAAAATCCCACGCCTCACTATCTAGGCGATCTTGCCTTACGCTCTTTTCTTTGCACTCTCGTTCCTCAAGTCCGCTGTGCCTATGGACAATAGACGAACAGTAGTAATAGCGCCGCCCACCTTTGCCGCCATTTGTCGAACCGACCATAGCCTTGCCACAGCCACACGTCACCCGCCCCGAAACAAGGTACTCGTATTTCCGGCGTGATGTTTTTCTGTTATCCCTTCGCTGCGCCTGTGCGAGTTCCCATGTTTCACGGTCAATAATGGCTGGTACTTCGACAGGTATCTTGTCTTTGCCGTAAAGCGTGATACCTGTGTAAATCTCGCCTGATAGTATTTCGATGATGCGACTATCTGACCACATTCCATTACCGCGCTTGCGTGGGATTCCTCTGCTTTCGCCCGCTGTGGGTACTCTCCATTCGGAAAGTTGCCGCGCAATCTTGTTAGTGGTCAGCCCGTTGTAAATGTACCAGTCGAAAATATCCGTGATGACTTTTGCCTCTGGCGGGTTTATCTCTAACCCGACAATCTTTGTTTTAGTCCCGACAGTTGCATAGGTGTATCTATAGCCGTATTTGGCGCAACCATTCCCGACCACTTTACCACTTTCCGCCTTTGTCCGTCGCCCGCGTGACGTTCGTTCGATAATCTTGCGCCGCTCATCTCCTGCTGACTTTGCATCTAGCATGGCGATAAGCAAACTGGCAAAGTCCGTTTTGAGTTGCCCACGACTGACGGTATGCAGTTCCTTCCCAAGTCGCGCCAATCCCCGAATGAGTAAGGGCGTGTCCCATTCGTCACCATCTTCCGGCGGTCTTGCTATCCTGTCCATAGTATAGGCAATCAGGCAATCCGCCTCACCCGATTTGAGCATGGCAAAAGCCTTGCCCCCTTCGGGCCTTTGTTCAATCGGGATAGTCCCTGTGAAATTGTCGGCAAACTCTGCGACAACCTCAAAGTCGTTTTGTCGGGCGTACTTCCGGTCAGCCTCTAGCTGTGATGGTATGCTATAATTACTTGCTTGCTCATCTGTGGAAACCCGCGCATACAGAACCACCCGCTTGTGTCCGTTCTGTGAGAATGTCACCGCCTGCTCTACTACCTTCGTCTTGTTGCTCATCGTTCCGCCTTTCGTGCTATAATTCCAAGTGGCAGAGGGTTAGCCCTCCACGACTTGCCCTCTGCCACGCTAGGGCTTGCCGTCACTGGCAAGCCTTCGTTTTGACGATAGTTTCGTCAGCTTTGGCAGTTCTGTTAGTTCCGTTGGTGGTTTCGTTTCCACTCCTAGCTTTTCCCCGCTCTTTCCCCGTTATCGGGTGAGACTGGTTTGGGCCGCTCGATTGCGCTTCATCCCGTCGCCTGTGCGAACCTTCAACCAGCGTAGGGCCGCTCTGACAAGCGGTTTAGTGAATCACCGCAGGCTGACCCGTTCGTCAGGCAGCGCACCCACAAAAGCCGCTGCCGACTTGCCTAAGACCCGTTGACGTTCCGCCTCGTCAAATCCTAGAAACCAGCACAGGGCATTCAACAGCAATGCGCCGTTGACTTCGAGCCGTTCAATCGGGGAGCCGGCCTCCCGCTCGACATAGCGCCGAAAGTCCAGCAACAGCCCCGACATCTCGCGGTATTCGATACCTTTGACCCACCTTTCGATTTGTGGCAGACTGCTCACGGCGTTTTCCCCTTGTCATAGGCCAGGCCAAATAAAAAGCCCGGCGGGATAATCGCCGGGCTATCAGTGCGAAAGGCTTATGATGCCACTGTAGGCAAACTTGCGTGCCCGCCGTGGGCTATGGTAGAATCGGGTCAGCCTGCGCGCCGCGTAGCTCGGCGTTCGGGTTAGGGGTCGTGTTGGTGTTACCAGCACCGCACGGCCCCGACTCAGTTCAAGTCTCTTTGCGCTTGACCTCCTTTCTCTTTGGCAACTGAGGCAGTTCACCCGTAAGCAACCAGACTTCCCAGGCGCGCCGCGCCACTTCTGAATATGGCACAGCCGTTTCTCTGCACTTTTGCTGTAGCCGCTCGTGGAACTCTGGTTCGACCTTGACTGAGAGCGTCTTAGTTTTGGCCATCGGGTGGACCTGTATGGATACGTAGGTACATTATACCACACTTTGCCAAGTGGTCAAGTCCGAGCCGCACTGTGCTTTTCGCCTTTTAAGGTTCAACCTTTCATGACTTGGTCAATGAAGAATCGGCAAGGGTGTGGCTGCGCCCGTTTGAAACTCGGTCCTATAACCGTCGTAATGTACGAGTTCGCATTCCTGACAAGCTCATCTCTCAGTGTGTAGCAGCCCGGCGGAGTGGCGTGCCGCACTTTC
>Ga0315268_10003606_pt1 | contig 17025 bp, 14 predicted proteins | sample C1_top_MG_FD_204535 | JGI IMG/M metagenome (GOLD analysis project Ga0315268, IMG submission 204535) | Sediment microbial communities from Yellowstone Lake, YNP, Wyoming, USA - C1_top | ecosystem: Environmental > Aquatic > Freshwater > Lake > Sediment | place: USA: Wyoming | collected 2017-08-01
TTTTAAGGATTAAATATGCCGGGAAAGGTTATATCATTATTTGAAACCAGGGAAGGATTCGGGCAATCATTAATTGATATCAATCTCGCTATAGCGTTGGCTACTCAGATACAGAAAAAAACGGCGCTTACGGATTTTAGTTTCTCCGGGGTAAATGAACTTCAACTCCTGTTGAACTTTAAGCCCGCTAAATCAATTACGGATGTTATACCTTTTCTTCCCAAACTGGATGAGCGTTTGATCAGGGGTTATTTTTCCTCGCACCCTTCCGGGATTGCCGTGCTGGGCGGTGCCGAGCCGTCCCAGAAATCGCAGATTCTTCCCCAACATCTTGAAAAAATCATTGCCTTGCTAAGGCTTGCATACCCGTATACGCTTATAGGCGTTCCGAGAACATTTGACGAAAGGCTTGTTTCTATTTTTGACCATTCCGATTTGATACTGCTGGTAGTCACACCCACTGTTTTATCCTTGAATTATGCCAGGTCATTAATTGATGTGATTAAGGCATGGCATTTTCCTCTGAACATGGTAAAACTTGTGGTGTATATGGCAGGTATAAAAGGCGGTTTGTCAGACGATAAAATTGCCCAGTATCTTGATATAGATGTGTTCAGCGATGTCCCCTTTGATTCGGAAGTGATTATCTCCGCAATAAACGAGGGCACCCAGCCGCTTGAAACAGCCGGCCACAGTAGTTTTTCCCAGGCTATAAAAGAACTGGCGTACAAGCTGATTTCGGAAAAAACATTTGAGGGCATAGATAAGTCAACGCGGCAGGCCGTTCTGCCGGGGTCAACTCCGCAGGACGTAGCGGAAACAAAAAAAGAGTCGGATTTCCAAAAACTGGCTTCCGAGAATTTTATAAACGAACTGAAGGAAAAGATACATAAACAGTTGATTGAAGAATTGGACCTTGAAAATGTAGGCAAGGGCTCCGTCGGAGAAAAAAAGATGGCCCAGATGCGCGAGACGACCAAAAAGGTTGTTGAGCAGATGCTTGCAAAAGAAGGGGATACGTTAACCAGGGACGAGCGTTCGCTCCTTGTCGAGGAATTGCTGGACGATGTTCTCGGGCTCGGATGTCTTGAAAAATATCTGAAAGATGAAACTGTTACCGAGGTTATGGTGAACGGCCACAATGAAATATATGTAGAACGGGCCGGTAAAATTTATTTAACGGAGTCAAAATTCAAGACAGTTGATAATCTTATGGTCGTCATTGACAGAATCGTTTCGCCTATAGGCAGAAGGGTTGACGAGTCGTCTCCGCTGGTTGATGCCCGGTTAATGGACGGTTCCCGCGTAAATATCATTATACCGCCCCTGTCGCTGATAGGTCCGACAATCACCATACGAAAATTTATAAAGAAAAAGCTTCAAACGGAAGACCTCGTAACATTCGGTTCTCTTGTCCCTCAGATGTCTGAATTTTTGAGGATATGCGTGCAGTTGAAAAAAAGTATACTTATATCGGGCGGAACCGGCTCGGGCAAAACGACGCTTCTGAACATTGTTTCCTGTTTTATTCCCAATGATGAGAGAATAATAACTATAGAGGACTCGGCTGAATTAAAACTAATGCAAAGGCATGTGATACGGCTTGAAAGCAGGCCCCAATCCATAGAAGGTACCGGCGCCATTGCCATCAGACAACTTGTTGTAAACGCTTTGCGTATGAGACCGGACAGAATAGTTGTCGGGGAATGCCGCGGCGGCGAGGCACTGGATATGTTGCAGGCGATGAATACAGGCCACGAGGGCTCTCTTACTACGGTTCACGCGAACGCGCCGAAAGACGCCATTTCCCGTCTTGTTACGATGGTTATCATGGCGGGTACGGATCTACCGGAAAGGGCAATAAAAGAACAGATCGTATCCGCAATTCCCATAATAGTCCAGCTGACCCGTTTAATGGACGGCACCAGGAAAATAGTTCAGATAAGCGAGATTACCGGGATGCGCAGCGACGGGAGCGTGGAAATGGTTGACCTGTTCAGGTTTGTCCAGAAGGGCGTCGAAAAAGGGAAGGTTGTGGGAAATTTCGTCGCCACAGGGGTTTTCCCGTCATTTATAGATGAAGCAAAAACACACGGTATCACCGTGGACAAGGGTATATTCAGCGAAGGCGAATTAGTGATGGAGTGATCAGGGAAGGTGAATTAAAAATGATTTTTTTATTAAAGTTTTTGGCTGTATTATGTATCGGTGCCGTTGTGGCATTTATTGTTTATTCGATTTATCAAAATATTTCGAGTTCTGTTAAACAATTTTCTGTTGCTAAAAAAAAGAAGAGAGTCCTTACCCAGGAAAGTTACTTCAAAGTTCTTATGGTGCATATTGAAGCGAATCCTAAATCGAGAGAAGGATTTTATGTTAAACTGTTGGTCGGTTTTATTGTGGGTCTCCTCGCACAGCTTTTTACCGGCAAATTGATTTTTTCCATTCTGTCCTTTATCGTGAGCTTCGTAATGACGGGTAGGTATTTTTCGAAAAGAGCAAAAAACCGCCTTGATAAATTCGAAGACCAGTTAATTGAAGGAATAGGAATGATAACAAATTCCGTAAAAGCCGGATTATCGATTTTGCAGGCAATTGAAGATATGGTAAAAAACACAAAACCGCCTCTGTCGACGGAATTCGGAGAAGCGCTCAGGCAGATAAAACTTGGGACCCCGGCGAACCAGGCATTGGTTGATATCACAAGAAGGGTGCCGAGCGGCGATTTAAGAATAGTTATAATGTCCATAAACATTGCCAGAGACACAGGCGGTAATATCGCAGAGATGCTCAGCCGCCTTGCTGCGGTTATGAGGGAAAGAAAGAAGATACAGGGAAAGATTGACGCACTGACATCGCAGGGCAGAACATCCGGTTACATTATGGCCGGTGTACCGTTCTTGTTGATGGGCGTATTGTATTTCCTTGAGCCGGAAATGATGGGGCTTCTGTTCACTACTTTAATCGGCAATCTTATGCTCGTTGTGGCTATAGGGATGGTTTCGCTTGGGATGTTTGTAATCAATAAGATTGTTGCCATAGACATATAAATGGAATTTCTTTTAAATATCCTCCTGATTTTTTTTTTATTCGGTTACGGGATTGTCAATGAGGCACAGTTATCGGTAAGGAGAATCTGCGGGCTGAGTGCCGCTGGCGGTGTGTGTGAAAATCTCGATTTAAACAGATACAATAGCGAGAAAAATGCCTTAAAAAAATCAGTGAAAATCGAGTTTATAGGAACAAACGGCAATCATCAGCGTATACTGGATCTTATAAAGAAGATAAACAAGCCGTTCACAGTGGTTATGTTTGATGCTCATTCTGATGCCAAGCCCAACCCCGGAAAAATTCATTGCGGCAACTGGGTTAATTTTGCGTTTAAAGAAAATCCATATCTGAAAAGAATTATTACGATAGGCATTACAAAGGGTATCAGGTTTGAAATGGCGCCGTCATGGTGCAATTATGAACTAATAAAATCCGGAAAACATGTAATTTTTCCGGCTCTGAAGGTCAGGTCATATTTCAAGGACAGCAAAATACCTTCAACTGTATCGGACCTTTCAGACAAATGCGAGTTTGATTATATAGCGAAGTTTTTCGGTAGTCCCGGCTATTATGTCTTATGGGAAACACCGTCTTATGATGGCATAAGACGGTACATTGAAAATGGGGACAGTGTATATATAACTATTGATCTGGATGTTTTGCAAGGCGTCAAAACGCCTTATGGAAGCGGTAAAATGAATATCAGCACTGTGTCCGAAATCATAAAAAATCTTGAAAGGGATTATAAGATTTATGGTGTCGATATATGCGGCACCGATGATATAAGTTCAAAAGCGGATTTCGAGGAGATTTTAAAATGCTTACGGAAATAATGATGGCAACCCTTCTGATAGCTATTGGATTTGCGATTTTTTTGTTAGCTAATTTACAAAAAGGTTTTTTAATAAAAGTATTCAGCTGGTTTGTCGCTGTTGTTGTTATGATGACAGGCGTGATTTATGCCGTCCGCATAGTCACTCCTGAAATTTTCAATAAAGCAAAGAGCAGAATAAGTTCGGATATGACGGGTATGAAGAATGCGCAAAAAAAGAGCAATCCGATGGAAAGAGTATATAAGAAGTCAAATATAGACCATATGTTTGATGAAATTGGGGATACGGTAAAATGAGCAGGAAAACTTTTTTATTGTCGTGCATCGCCGGAACTGTCTCCTGGATTATGGTCGCCTTGTTTCTTATATTATTAAATAACTCGGAAGAATTTTCAACGTTGATCGGCTTGCAGGCCGCCGTCGGTATAGGCCTAAGCGTTTATTCGCTGTTTACGGGCAAAAGAAAAAAAATCGATACAATTTATTGTTTTTGTTTTTTAATTTACTTTATTTTCGTGATGATGTCATTAATGCGTATTACATCTGGCAGGGTTGTTCTGACCGCCATGACTTTGATATTAAGTTTTATTATTTTTCAGAAGGGATTTACTGATTGGAGGGAGAAATGTTGTTGATATTTGCAGGGATTTTTGTTTTTATTTTTGTTGTTATTTCGATCAACGCAACTTTTATATATCTGAAGGAAGCTAAACTGAAAAAACGTCTTACAGGAAGATTCGTAGAAGCGACATCGGAGGCAGGCGAACAAACAGGAATGACAAAGAATATTCTTATGTTTGCTTCCACATTAGGTTCTTTTTTGGAGAGAATAAAAATTCCGATGCTCCCTATCTTAGCGGACAGCATCAAGGTTAATCTTTCAATTCTTGGCGAGCCGTATTCAAATATAAAACCATATACCTTTATCGGTATGCAAATACTGGCCGGTTTGGTTGCGGTTCTGTTCGCGATTTTAGTTTTTAGTATACAGAATACCGTTGTGCTTTTATTTTTTGCCGCCGTGGGATTTGGCCTTCCGCTTTTATGGATAAGGGAACAGGTCAAGAAAAAACATAAAGCTATATTCAGACAATTGCCGTATGTCCTTGATTTGCTTACGCTGATGGTAGAAGCAGGCCTTGATTTCGGCGCCGCTCTTACCAGGATTCTGGAATCGGAAAAGGGAGTCCTTATAGATGAGTTTAATATAACGCAGCAGGAAATAAAACTTGGCAAAGCAAGGGATGCCGCCCTCCTCTCAATGGCTGACCGGATAAATTACATATCTCTTACTACGGTAATAAACTCCCTTGTGCTTGCTTTCAAAACCGGCGGCAGCATTGCGCCTACATTGAGGATACTTTCAGAACAGTTCAGGGTTGAAAGGTCGCAACTCGCAGAAAAAATGGCAGGGCAGGCGCCTTTGAAAATGATGATGCCGCTCATACTGCTTATCTTCCCTACAATATTTATTATACTTTTTGGCCCTATTATCCTATCGTTTATCGGCGGGAGATACTGGTAAGGTTATATCGTAAAGGGCTGTCGTAAATCAAACAAACATTATAATCATTCCGACCAAATCACTTTCTTTATTTACTGCAATAATTTTTGCTGTTTTATTCAATGTCGGTAGATTTTCCGTTATAAGTTTGTTTGAATTATTCATTGATTTCTTAACCAGTTCAATAAAATCATTGTTTGATGTAAGATCAAGGACATGTTTGCCTATCGATTCCGTACTGCTAACGGAAATTGCGGCTGCGGCTTTTTCATTCATGTGAATAACCTTATCTTCGTTGTCTGTAATAATCAACCCTTCAGAGAAAAGTTTTGACAATTCGTTTACAAACAGATGTGTCCTCTCTCTTGTACTGGTTATCTCATCCTGTGCGGTTATCGTGCCTTTTGAGAACTTATCTATAATGCCGTTTATCTTGTACGCTATATGCCCTATTTCGTCGTTCTTGTAAGAACTGATATATTCATTGCCTTTTCCGAGCAGTATCGAATTCAATATTCTCTCGAATTTTATGATCGGGGTTGTAATTTCCCGTGAAACAAACATTGAAAATACAAGCACTACTATCAGAAAAGTCGGGATGGCAGCGTACAGGGCATTCTCCATCATAGTAGAAAAAGCCTCTGTTGTTTTCTGGTTTGAAACTCCTATAAAAAGCGTGCCTATCCTGTCGCTGGATACCAGCGGATGGGAATAAATAAAACCGCTTGGTTCCGATGTGTTGAATATGTTATCATTTATTGATTTAAGCGCTTTTTGGGTGTTTGCATCAGCATAGATTTTTCCCCACTCCCCGGTTTTATTGTGCGCTAACACTCCGCCTTCATTGTCAAGAATATAGACGGTGTATACATCATCTGCATATTTCATTATGTTGTCTATCTGGGAAAGCAGCATTATATCTTCTTTTGTATCCAGTGCTTTAACTATGATAGGCGAAGAGATATTCGAAATCGTTTTTGCCCTGTCAAGAAGCTTGTCCTTCAGCAGTTTTTTCTGCGCGGGCAATAATTGGAAAGCGTAAAAAATCACAACCAATAAACCTATGATTACTAATGAAAAAGCAAGAAATTTAACAAAAATCTTTTGTTTCGATTCCTTTATGATTTTACTTATTTTCATAACTCAAAATATTATATATCAAGAAGGTTTTTTTGTCAAGAAAAAAATGGGGTATTATTTATTATCTTGACAAATCCCGATTTTTTTTTATACTTATAAGGTAGAGGTAGATAAGAACTTACCGCAGGTTTTCTTTTTATCGCTATTTCTTTTTTTAATTATTCAAGGTTCTAATATATACACCTGAAATAATTTTTAAAAACGGACGGCGAATCATTTGCGGACTGTCTTTTAATAAATAAAAAGGTTCAAGGGTAAATTATGGAAAAAAAACTACTCATACTAATGTTGGAAGATAAAACATCAGATGCTGAAGTAACAAATCGGGTACTTAATAAAGCCGGCATCAAATTTAGTTCCAAGAGGGTTGAAACGAGGGAATCCTTTGTTAAGGCAATTGAATATTTCCCCCCGGATCTTATTTTAGCAGAATATAATCTGCCTTCTTTGGACGGCTTTTCCGCGCTTGAAATTGCGAAACAAAAATGCCCTGGAGTACCGTTTATATTTGTTACTAGAACTCTGAATGAGGAGTTTGCCATTGAGACATCAAAGAATGGTGCGGCCGACTATATTACTAAGGACCGTTTATGGCGGCTTGCGCCGGTCGTAAATCGCTTATTGGGAGAAGTTGAAATCAAACAGAGGGAAAAGGCCGAACTCGAAAAGCTGCATTTCATAGGGGAGTATTACAAAAGCATAATCAACAGTTCGATTGAAATGATAATTGCCGTTGACAACGAGCGTAATATTACTGAATTTAATGCGGCTGCGCAGAAGATTTTCGGATACACCAGTGAAGAAATCATCGGGAAACACATCACTATACTATATAAGAATCCTGAAGATATCTTTAAAATTCAACAAGAGGCAAGCGTTGAAATTGCGGAAAACAAAACCAAATCCGGCAAGGTATTTTTAAGCTCTATTTCCTCGTCTATTCTACGGGATGCCGACGGCAAAATGACAGGAATTATGGGAGTTTCCAGGGATATTACCGAAAGCAAACAGAAAGAGGATGATCTAAAACGGAGCGAATCCCGGATGAAAGCCATACTTAACAATATTCCGGATATTACATGGTTAAAAGATCAAGAGGGTAGGTTCATTGCCGCCAATGAGACCTTTTGTAAATCATGCGGTGTAGAACTTAAAGATCTAATTGGCAAGACGGATCTTGACATCTGGCCGAAAGAATTAGCCGAAAGATACATAGTGGAAGACCGTGAAGTTATGACATCCAAGAATATGAAATCTGTTGAAGAACCTCTGGCGGACAAAGAAGGGAAGATGCTGTGGGTGCATACCATAAAAACTCCTATTTTTAATGAGAACGGAGAAATAGCAGGCATTGCCGGTATCTCCCGCGACATAACCGAGCGTAAGAAGGCGGAAGAAAAAATCAAATCTTCGGAAATCCGCTATCGCCGGCTTTTTGAGAGCGCCAAGGATGCCATCCTCATTATTGATGCCGAGACCGGCAAAATAATCGATGCCAACCCGGTGATGGTAGATATGCTGGGCTATTCCTCGGATTATTTCTTAGGCAAAGAGTTGTGGCAAATCAGTCCCTTGAATGATATTATTCAGAATAAAGAAAAGTTCAGCCAACTGCAGAAAGAAAAATATATCCGGTACGAAAACCTTCCCATACATACACAAAGCGGGCGCCTCGTTTATGTGGAATTTGTCGGTAATCTTTATACGGCTGAAGGGGCAAAAATTATCCAATGCAACATCCGCGATATTACCGAACATTGGAAGACGGAAGAACAAATTAAAATTGTCAAAGAAAGATTCAGGGAACTGTTTGACAATATGTCTAGCGGAGTAGCGGTTTATGAAACAAAAAACGGCGGCAATGACTTTATTTTTAAGGAATTTAATCGTTATGCGGAAAAAATAGATAAAATAAAAAAAGAACAGGTGATTGGAAAGAGCATAACAGAAGTTTTTCCGGGGTTTGAAAAGTGCGGTGTCCTTGACGCATTTAAGAGCGTATGGAAGACGGGTAAGCCGGAATATTTAGAAGAGTTTTTTTATGAAGATGCCAGGGTGTCGGGCTGGCGGGATAGCTACATCTATAAGCTGCCGTCCGAAGAAATTGTCGCCATTTATGAAGATACTACAAATCGGAAACAGAAATATGATTCACAGGCGGTTATTAAATCGCTTCTAAACCTTACGATGGAAGATATAACGAGAGACGAATTCTTGAACCGAACGCTTGATCTGATTTTTTCACTTCACAGATTTTCTTTTGAAAAAAAGGGAGCGATATTCCTTAAAGAAGAAAATAACGATGTTTTAGTGATGACTGTCAATAGGGGAATCCCCGAACCGCTGCAAAAGGCATGCTCAAAAGTTAAGTTCGGGAAGTGTCTTTGTGGCAGGGCAGCGTCAACAAAAAAAATAGTATTTATCGATTCTGTCGACAAACAGCACGAAATCCGTTATGAAGGGATGAACCCGCACGGACATTACTGCGTTCCCATCCTGTCATCAGGACAGGTCACAGGAGTAATGAATATTTATGTAAAGGAAGGTTATAAAAGTAACAGGGAAGAAGAGGAGTTTTTTACTGTGATTGCCAACACGATTGCGAGGGTTATTGAGCGTAAACGAGGAGAGGAAAAGTTTCGCAATAGTTATGATAACTTACGCAGGACTCTGGAGGAGACCTCGGCCGCCCTGTCTTCTGCGGGCAAACTGCGCAGAACTCTGGAGGAGACCTCGGCCGCCCTGTCTTCTGCGCTTGGAAAACGGGAACACTACACTTCGGACCATCAGAACAGGGTTTCCAAACTCGCCTGCGCCATTGCCAAGGAGTTGGGTCTGCCGGAGGAACAGATAGATGGTCTGAGGATAGGATGTATTCTCCATGATATAGGCAAACTGAATATACCGACCGAAATACTGGGCAAACCCGGCAAGTTGACCGATCTCGAATATGCTTTCATCAAAACCCATGCCCAGTCGGGCTTTGAAATACTAAAAGGAATAGAATTCCCCTGGTCTATTGCCCAGATGGTCCTTCAGCATCATGAGCGTCTTAACGGTTCGGGATATCCGCAGGGGCTCTCGGGTAAAGACATACTGCTGGAGTCAAAGATAATGTCTGTGGCAGATGTTGTTGAAGCTATGGCATCAAACCGTCCCTACCGAGCTGCTCTCGGTATAGACAAAGCACTTTGGGAAATCAGACAAAACAAGGGGATAATATATGATGCCGTTGTGGTTGATGCCTGTTTGAAGATTTTTGGCAGCAAGAAATTCAATTTCCAGTAATAACTAACTTGAAAAAAAACTGTTTTGCTCCCTAAGGATACTTTGTACTCATAAAGATGCAGTGCGTAGGATTGTGGGGTAAATACCAATAGACAACTAAATTATCGTTTTTTTGCCGTAAGCATGCCTCGATAACATTCAGTTGCCGACTATTAAAAACCAAAAACAAAAAATCATCGACGATAAACTGATGATTTTTTGTTTCTTGATATTTTAGCTAACAGAAAAAATATACTTGATTTTTCTATGTTTTATATGGTAAAATATTAAATATGATAAAAATCAATCATCTTGCAAAGACAATAGGCAATAAAAAAATACTGATTGATGTTAACCTTGAAGTTCATTCCGGAGAAATAGTCGGTTTCTTGGGTCCTAATAAAGCCGGAAAAACTACCACAATGAAAATTCTTGCAGGGCTGCTGAATCCGACTTCAGGTGAAATAATTATCGGAGACGGTAAAATTCCCAAGGACGATATATCTTCCAGCGTCGCTTTTATTCCTGACTACCCCCTTCTTTATGAGAAACTCACCGGCCGGGAGTACCTAAATTTCATATATTCCGTTTATAATCTGGACAATAGTTCTCGTAACGGAAAAATAGATTATATGCTGGAAATATTCGACCTCGCCGAACAGAAGGACGATCTATGCGGGAATTATTCGCTCGGGATGCAGCAGAAACTTTCTTTCGCCTCCGCTTTCTTAAGGGATCCTAAAATATTGCTCGTAGATGAACCAATGAACGGGCTGGATCCGAAATCGAACAAGATGGTTCAGGATATGCTTGTGGAATTCGCCGCTAACGGTGGTACAGTGCTTTTATCAACGCACATACTTGATATAGCGGAACGTATATGCCGTGAAGTCGTTGTAATCAATAAAGGTAAAACGGTTGCATACGGGACCATACCGGAATTGAAAAATATGATGCATATCGAATCCGGAAGCTTAATCGATGTATTTTTAGCGGTAACGGATAAACAAAAATGAAGCAGATCTTAAATGTTTTCAATTTAAAGTTAATTGTGCTGAAAAATAAACTTATCCACTCGACGGTTATGGATGCTATAAAATTTTTTATACTTTCTACTTTTATTATTTTTTATTGCTGGGGCGGCCAATATGTGATAATTATGTTTTTTAACAAGTTGAGGGAGATGCCGAACCTTGCAGAGATGCTTATATCAAAATTATGGGTATCTCAGATCCTGCTGCTTTTGTTTTCGGCATTTACGCCTTTTTTGATATTTGGCGGAATGATTTCCTTCGTCCCCACTTTTTTCAATAAGAAAGAACTGACCTTTAATATGGTCAATAATCGCTCATTGTTTCCGCTATTTGCGTACAATTACTTCGAGGTGATTTTCAAAAATTTTGCATTTATACTGATAGCGATTGCCCCGCTTTTAATAGCATACGGTAAATTATTCGATGTCTCATACAATTATTTTATTTCCGCCCCTGTCGTTATATTTCTGTTCGCCGTCGTTCTTGTTTCTTTCGGTATATTTATATCATTCGGCATCATGCGTGTCGCCCCTGATGGCAAGGTTATCGCCGCTATAAATTTTGCCACGATGATAGCCTCAATGTTTTTAATATACTATCTGATTCTTTCAAATCCGGTAAACATTATAGGAAAAGATTTTGTAAACCAATTGTTAAAATATGCACGCCAGTTAAAAGAGCCGGCATCGTCTTTTAAAATCTCCGTAATGACCAATTTAATATTCACGGGTATAGTATACAATAAATCGGAGCTGGTTATAATCAACGCCCTCAAACTTCTCGGCATGGCAATCTTCGCAATCGGAGTTAATTTAGTGATTGGATATTATGTTTTTTCAAAAAAGATTATTTCGGTGATGGAAGAATCCGGCAGCAGCATTTTTTCCATTTTCAGGATTTCATCCAAATCCAGTCCGGCATCGCTTAAGGCAGTAAAAAAGTATCCGCTGGTTTTCAAGGAAATAATGTATCTGTTGCGCGACCAGACCATATTACTGCAGATTTTAACGATTGTGGTGCTTGCCGTAGCATTTATTATCAATATATTAAAAGTTAGCAATCTTGACAGGGCATCTGCGATATTTTATGTGAGATTAAGCTATCCTGCCACTGTGCTGCTTTTGACGGTTTTTGCCGGCCGGCTGGTGTTCCCGTCGGTCAGCAGCGAAGGCAGAAATATATGGCTTATTAAACTTTCACCGTTTGGCATCAAAAAATTTATTTATACGAAATTTTTTCTTCTTTTTTTTATGCAGTTTGTTTTTTCGATGATATTTTTGCTGACAGTTAATTTTATAAGCGGGTATAAGTGGGCGATTTATGTTGTTTTCAATTTTGCTTTTTTAGTTTCTGTAATAATGACCACAACAGGTTTCGTTCTTGGAATACTTCTGGCTGATTTTTCGGAGAGCGATCCGTGGAGAATAGCAACAGGGCTGGGAGGCGTTTTGTTTTTTATTGCCAGTTTCGCTTTTTCCCTGTTTCCCATTTTGCTTGCTGTAATATCATACGGGCACCACGGTTACAGAATGAAGGTGGTGTATTTTTCGTTTATTATTTCTGCAATATCTGTTCTTATCGGATATTTCATTCTGAACAAGATGATCAGATATCTGGAATTGAAGGAAATATAGCTGTTGTGGCGGTATAAACTCGCTGCCTATACCGGGGTCAAGTAATTCTGTCTAAACTGCGTTAAATTGTTATGAAAATAAATAAGAAAAAGAAATTGATTTTTGCATTGATTATAATGATGTTTCCATTTTCTGCATATTCAGCAGAAAAAGCAAAAGATATTCCCGGAGCTGGACCCGGAGCAATGCGGTTAAAAGGGTTTCCGGAAATTCCGGGGCTCATTATAGCATACCCCGATGACTTTGAACCTTATGATGTAGAAGTTATTCAGAATTTGTACCCCGATGAATATACTAAAGAGCATAAGATAAAACTTATTTTTTTTGCTGTTAACAAAATTGAAAAAGATGTAAGAATTGCGGTTCAAAAAAGCGAATATAAAAGCGGCGCTGACCTCAGACAAAGTATTGAAGAAATGAAAAATGAAATGGAAAAACGGGGCGCGATATTTAAAATGGAAATAAATAGTATTAAAAATAATTCTGCCGTGACAGAAGCAACTGTAATTACAGGACAGTACAATGTTGCAAAAAGCAAATCGAAGATATATTTAATAACTAAACCCAACAAACAAAATGCCGAAATATACCAGATAAGCATTGGCGCTTCTTTCAACAATTATTACAAATATCTTCCAGCTATTGATGCTGTGATACAAAATTCCGGATTTGATTTACGGAGGTAAGTAATTATGAAACAGGAGCAGCCGGTCGGAGATATAAAATTTTCATTTGTTGTTATAGGCAGAATACTACTGATGCTGGGATTGTTTTGCGCTGTCTTACATCTGGTCCCGTTTATGGTCGCTTATTCAAAGAAGGAATCAAGCAAAAAAGCAATGGAATATTCTGCCGAAGAGAAGAGAAAACTGGAAACCCCGATGTCCATAACGAATCGTAGAATGGTTCTGTTGTCAAACGGACATAATGTAAACGGGTCGGCAAAAGTTAAGGGCAACTTGGAAAAAGAAAAATTGGAATTTGAATACAGGCAGATGTTTGCGAAGTATAATTCCCTGTCGAGAGGCGAATACTCTGCCGAACAGGCGTTAAATAAAGCCCAGCAGACAATGGATGCAAAAGGCATTTATGCCGGTATAAGTATCGCCTTAATAATAGCGGGCGTGCTTTTTATTGTTTTTTCGAGATTTTGAATTATGAAAATTGGAATGATGAATTTCCCCGCCGGGGATGTTTTCGGAGAAATTAAGTGGGCATCTGAGAACGGGTTTGATTTCCTGGATTTTACGCTTGAGCCGCCCCTTTCATATTATGATAGGTTGAATACCGGCGAGTTGAGCGCGGCATTAAAGAAGGCAAAACTGGATGTCGTGGGACATACCGCTTATTATTTGCCGATAGGGTCGCCCCTGAAAAGCGTAAGGTCCGCTGCTGCGGAAGAAATAGTAAAGTGCCTGGATTTCTTTGATAAAATAGGTGCGCATAAGGTTAATGTCCACCCGGATTTCAATCAGCCGCATTTTTTTACAAAGGACGAAAGATTAGATTTCAATATCGAATCACTTCAGGAAATAACCGGTCGGGGCAAAAAAGCAGGCATCGACATTATGCTTGAGAATTTGAACTCGGATACCGGCGACCTGAACGTAATTTTTTCGGAGATTCCGGACCTCAAATTTCACTGCGATGTCGGACATGCCAATTTAATGCCTGGGGAATGCGATATTAAAATGATGATTGAAAAATTTTCCACCAGGCTGAAACATGTGCATGTTTCCGATAATAAAGGAGGATATAGCGATTTGCATAGTCCTCTCGGCGCCGGATTAATTGACTGGCATAAAGTTGTCACAATTCTAAAAGACATCGGCTATGACAATACCATAACATTGGAGGTGTTTTCTCCCGATAAAGGGTGCCTGATACATTCAAGAAAAAAATTAAAAAAAATTTGGGAAGGAGCCGTTTAATTAAAAATATAAGATTAAAAGGAGTATTATGTTAACAACAATAGATTCATCGGACATACTCGCGATAGTGAATTCCACTCACAACAGCCCGCATAATATACTGGGGATGCACCTTGTGAAGGTAAAAATCGGCGGTAAGAGTAAAACGGTCGTTGCCGTGCGCGCATTCCTGCCGAATGCGAAGGAAGCACTTGTCATCAGCACGGAAAAAGACGCTGTGGAATTTGAGATGGAAAAGGTCCATAACGACGGACTGTTTGAAGCGATAATCTGGGACAGGGACAAAAAATTCCGTTATAAATTTCAAATCAGGGACTATTACGGGCACGAATGGTTCTCCGAAGACGCATACGAGGAATGGGTTGAAGAGATCACGCCTTTCGACCGGTATCTGTTCAACCGTGCCAAACATTACAGGATTTATGAGAAATTGGGGGCGCATTTAAAGACGGTGAACGGCAAAAAAGGGGTGTTGTTTTCCTGCTGGGCGCCTAATGCTGCCAGGGTGAGTGTCATCGGCGATTTCAACAACTGGGACGGCAGAAGAGACCCTATGGATCTTCTCATGGACTCCGGCGTATGGGTGCTTTTTAAACCGGGAATGGGTGAAGGCGAACTCTACAAATTCGAAATAAAAACCAAGAGCGGCGATATATATCACAAGGCGGATCCCTATGCATTTTTCAGCGAGTGCCGTCCGAAGACATCATCCATAGTGTATACGCTTGAGGACTATAACTGGAAGGACAATGATTGGATGGAGCGTAAAAAAGACCAGAAGTGGGCTGATAAACCTCTGAGCATCTATGAAGTACACCTCGGTTCATGGAAAAAAAATCCGAAGCAGAAGAACGGGTATTTAACTTACATTGAATTTGCCGACCAGCTCATACCGTATGTAAAAGATATGGGATATACCCATATAGAACTTATGCCTGTCGCGGAACATCCTTTCGACGGTTCGTGGGGATACCAGGTCACCGGTTATTTCTCTCCCACAAGCAGGTTCGGAGCGCCGCACGATTTGCAGTATTTCATAGATAAATGCCATCAGGCAGAAATAGGCGTAATACTGGACTGGGTTCCGGCACATTTCCCTAAAGACCCTTTCGCTCTGATAAATTTCGACGGCACGCATTTATATGAGCATGCCGACCCGAGACAGGGCGAGCATCCCGATTGGGGCACAAAAATATTCAATTGCGGCCGGTACGAAGTGAAGAATTTTTTACTTTCAAGCGCACTGTACTGGATTGACAAATTTCACGCCGACGGGATACGCATTGACGCGGTGGCATCGATGCTTTATCTGGATTACAGCAAAAAACCGGGCGAATGGATGCCTAACCGTTACGGCGGCAAGGAGAACCTCGAAGCCATTGATTTTATAAAGCATCTTAATTCAGTGATTCATAAATATTTTCCGGGAACAATGACAATCGCAGAAGAATCGACTGCCTGGCCCGGTGTAACGAGGCCAACCCATTCAGGCGGGCTCGGATTTGATTTCAAATGGAATATGGGCTGGATGAACGATGTCATTGAATATATCCAGAAAGACCCGATATATAGAAAATACCATCACCGGCAACTTACTTTCGGTCTCCTGTATGCATGGAGCGAAAATTTTATCCTGCCGTTTTCCCACGATGAGGTTGTACACGGCAAAGGTTCGATGATAGGAAAAATGCCGGGAGATACCTGGCAGAAATTCGCCAACCTGCGGGCGCTCTACACATTTATGTACGGGCATCCGGGTAAGAAAATTCTGTTTATGGGTCAGGAATTCGGACAGTCGGCAGAGTGGAATCATGACATGTCCGTTGCATGGCATCAATTGGGCGGAAAGTTCAACCGTTCTCTCAGGGAATGCGTAAAGGACTTAAACAGGATATACAAAACGGAAAAAGCAATGTGGGAAAAGGACAATCACCCGTCCGGTTTCCACGGCATAAACTGCGATGACTGCGACAACAGCATAATATCGTTCATCCGTTTTTCTTCTGACCCGAAGGATTTTTTGGTATTTGTTGTCAATTTCACACCTGTGCCGAAACCAAATTACCGGCTGGGAGTGCCCGAGTATTGTTATTATGAGGAGATATTCAACAGTGATTCTGAAAAATACGGCGGTAGCAATTCGGGTAATGCCGGCGGCATGATGGCAAAAAAAACCGGCGCTTACGGCAAACCTCACTGTATAGATGTCTTTGTCCCGCCTCTGGCCGGCGTTATATTTAAACCGAAATATTGATAACGATATCGTTGCCCCTCGCTTTAAGCTTGGGATCCCGTTAGGGAAAAAAATATTTGACCACTCCGTATCAAATACGGGGTAAATCCTTTGCTTTCGTGGTTATTAGACAATCTCAAAATTTAAAATAATCAGAGGAAAATATGCGTGAAATTTTTGTAACTACTTTAACGGAAACGCTCTGGATGCTTCCGCTTCTGTTCGTGGTTTACATGATTATCGAGTTTATCGAATTGAAATACGGGAATGCCATAAACGATAGAATTGAAAATACGGATAAAGCGGGGCCATTGTTCGGTGCCGTTTTCGGATGCGTGCCCCAGTGCGGTTTCTCGGTTCTTTCATCGGCGCTCTACGGCAGAGGGTTGATAACAACAG
>Ga0315268_10003607_pt1 | contig 17024 bp, 7 predicted proteins | sample C1_top_MG_FD_204535 | JGI IMG/M metagenome (GOLD analysis project Ga0315268, IMG submission 204535) | Sediment microbial communities from Yellowstone Lake, YNP, Wyoming, USA - C1_top | ecosystem: Environmental > Aquatic > Freshwater > Lake > Sediment | place: USA: Wyoming | collected 2017-08-01
GGAAGTTCACGCTGGCGGCCTTGGCGGGGCTGGCGGCGCTAGGTGGCGTTTTGTGTTGGCGGGGCGTCGTGCCGGGGCGCTGGCTGGTGTGGTGGCTGGCGGCGCTGGGCGTGGCGCTGCTGGCCGCCCTGCTGCGCCCGGCGTGGTTCCGTGGCTTTTATCGGGCCGGCGCGACCGCCGGTTATCACGTCGGGCAGTTCATGGGGCAAGTACTGCTCGTGCTGTTCTTCTTTCTCGTGCTTACCCCGCTCGGCTTGGCGCTGCGTCTGGCCGGCAAGGACTTGCTCCGGCTGAAACGCGACCGGAGCGCCGACAGTTACTGGCAGCCGGCCCCGCGCGAGAGCCAGTTGGACAAGATGTTCTAGAGTCCGCATTCCCGAAGGGAATGGATGTGAATAGCCGTTGGCGCCAGCCTACGGAGGAAGCGCCCAAGGGGATACGACCCCAACGGGGTCGGACCGCGGGGGCGGGCGCGATTGTCCGGCCCCTTCGGGGCCGAGGACTTGTGCTACCGGCAATCCATGGGCTTCGCCCACGGCTACCCATGTCTTCCCCTGGCGGGGAATGGGCCGGCGCCTTTGTCCCCTTGCTTGTTTATGCGCTTGCACCAGCGGCGGAGACTTGTTTATCCTGGCCGGCGCAACAGCGAAATGGGGCTATGGGCTTGACGCGCTTTGCGAAGTGGCTCGCATAGGCAGGCCGGGAGACCGGGTGATCCGGGGCCTCACAACCGTTGGGCGCCGCGCCCCAAGGCGAAACACGAGCAAGAGAATATGAACCTGAAGATTCGTCTGCAGCTTTCCACCATGATGTTCCTTACGTTCTTCATCTGGGGCGTTTGGTACGTCGCCATGGGGCCGTATCTGCGTGAAGCGTTGAAGTTCACGCCGAACCAGATCGGCTGGGCCTATAACGCGACAGGGCTGGCGGCAATCCTCTCGCCGTTCTTCGTCGGGATGATCGCGGACCGCTTTTTCGCCACCCAGAAGATCCTGGCGACCCTCCACTTGGCTGGGGCAGTGCTGATGTTCTTTGTGTCGCGCAGCAAGTCCTTTGCGGTGTTTTACCCGCTGCTGATTGCCTACACGCTGTGTTTTATGCCGACCTTGGCCCTGGCCAACACGCTGGCCCTCAAGCAAATGACGGACCCGGGCAAGCAATTCTCGCGGGTGGCCGTGCTGGGCACCATCGGCTGGATTGCCGCCGGCTGGATACTGGGCCTGTTTGGAACGAGGCAATACAGCGCGCCTGTCTGCTTCCAGGTTGGCGCGGCGGTTTCGCTGCTGATGGGCCTCTACGCCTTGACTCTGCCGCACACCCCGCCCCAGGCCAAAGGCCAACCGGCCACCATGCGCGACGTGCTCGGGTTGGACGCTCTGCGGCTGCTGCGGGACCCATCGTTTGCCATGTTCGTGACTGCCGCCTTTTTGTTCTGCATCCCCCTGACGCTCTACTTCGGGTTCGCCGCCCAGTTCCTTCAGGATTTCGGCGTGCCCAACGTCGTGCGGACGATGACCTTCGGCCAGGTGTCGGAAATCGTAGCCATGTTGGTCATGCCTTTCTTCCTGGTATGGCTCGGGGTCAAATGGGTGTTTGTGGTAGGCATGGCGGCGTGGGCGTTGCGTTATCTGTTGTTTTACATCGGCTATGGCGGCGGCACGCTCTGGCCGCATTACACGGGCGTGGCGATTCACGGCGTGTGCTACGTGTTCTTCTTCGTGCTGGCCTACGTGTACGTGGACAAGAAGGCGCCGGAAGCCATCCGCACCAAGGCGCAAGGCTTCATTGCGTTGGTGACGCTGGGGCTGGGCTTCTTCGTCGGCTCGAACGTCAACGGGCTGGTGGTGCAGCATTACAGCTTCCCCAATGCCGAGCCGACCCGTTACCGGGCCGTGCAGGCCAGCCAATTGGCCGTTGGTGACGTGGTGAAGTGGGAAGTCAACAACGTCCCGGCCTTCGGCACAATCACCACCATCACCAAGCAGGGGGATGATTTGTCCAAAGCCACCGCCGCGGTGCAGGTGTGGAAGCGGACCGATGGCACCTATGCGGCCAGCGCCGAGACAGCGACTGTGCCGTTGAGCACGCTCGCCAAGCCGATGACGCTCTGGAACAAGGTCTGGGGCCTGGCCTCCGCCGCGGGAGCGGTCATCATGGTGTTGTTCGCGCTGCTGTTCCGATACAAGGAAGAGCCCAAGCCGGCCAAGGAAGAGCCCAAGCCCGCGCCGGCATAGGCGGGAGCTGCCCGCTTGACCGGCCCGACACCGGCGCGTCGTTGTGGCGGCCGCAGCGTTACTCCGCAGACGCGGTCAATTCGCGCGCGCCGGCGGGGACACTCAACGTAGCGGTCCTGCCGCCGGGCCAACGCACCCACAACTGCGATGCCGGTTCGGGCAGGCCCATCGCCTGCACGGCGCTGTCCTGCGACCAATAGCCCGAGCCAGCATGGATTTCGCGCGCTGGGCCGAGGCGTTCGCCAAACTTGAGCCGCAGCGCCGCGCCGACGCCGGTCGGGTTTCCCGGCGGCCCCCGCAAGCGCGCGCGCAAACCGGGCTTGGCGCGCACGTTGTGGTAGAGTTTGGTCTGGTGGCCGTTCTGGGTGACTACCAGGTCAACCCGCCCGTCCCCGTCATAATCACCGACCGCGCAGCCGCGTTGTTCGCCATAAACCTTTACGCCGCTCTCCTGGCCGGACACCGCCGCCAGGTTTCCCTTCCCATCGCCGCGCAGCCATAAACCAATTCCGGCGTCGTAGCGCGAAGTCTCCGGTTCCACGCCGAAGAAGTTCTGGCTCAGAAAGACGTCTTCGCTCCCGTCGCCGTCGAAGTCGGCCACCACGACACCGAAGGCAGGGGCAAACTGGGCTTCGACAGGCAAGGGCCTGGCCTCAAACCTGTCGCCGCGATTCAAGAACACCATCGAGTCGAGGGTCTTCGCCTCAAGGTGCTGCGCCGCCTTAAACCGCTCGCCCAGCAGGTCCTCGATCCCGGTCTCGCCGTAGGCCTTGAAGGTTGGGATTGTCTCGACTATGAACGGCAACGCCTGGGCCATCGTTTCGTAGTCGCGCCACGGCACCCATTTGTTGAGGGTCGGCTCGAAGTAAGTTTCGATCAAGTCGCCGGCGCCAGACTCGCTCAAATCCCCGTAATAGACCCGCAACGGGTGAGCGAGATGCCGTTGGAAGCGCGTGTTCCGCCCCCAGTTGGAGGCGATGATGTCCAAGCGGCCGTCGCCGTCCAAATCGCCCGTCGTTACGCCGTTCCACCAGCCAGTCAACTGGTTGAGGGTTGAGGGTTGAGGGTTGAGGGTTGAAGTGGCTGGCCAAACGAGTGGTGCGTCCCACGGAACGAGCTGGCCGTGGTTGTTGCGGAAGATGCGAATCGGCCCCCACTCGCAGGCCAAAACCAAGTCCGGCCAGCCATCGCCGTCCAAGTCGCTGAAAACGGCGCCACTCACCAGGCCCACGCTTTGAAGCCGCGTGGCGTTGGCCCCATCAAGCCGGAAAGCGCCGCCTTCATTCCGATACAGCCGCGATGCCGCCACCGCCGGGTAATGCCCTGGCAAGACGCGGCCCCCGACGAACAAGTCCAAGTCACCGTCGCCATCAATGTCCGCCAGGGCCAGCGGCCCGACGCTGGATCCATAGGCGGGCAGCAGGTCAGTGCTGGTGCGGCGGCGCAGATCGTATTGGCGCACGGCAGCCCCGTTGGTGAGGCCCTCCTCATAGTTTGCGGTGCCAGCCAGCAACACCGCCTGCCCCGGCGCCGGCGTCCAGCCCAGAATGGCGGTAAGGTCGCGAGTGGCTGGTTCGGCCAGCTCGGCGTTGGTCAGCGCAACAAAGCCGCCCCGAGTGTCGTTCCGGCAGACGGCCAACTGCCCGCCGCGCCCGGCGCCAATCACCAAGTCATCCCAGCCGTCGCCGTCCACGTCCACCCAGCTCACGCCGGGGCCAAGCCGGCTGAGCTTGCGCGAGAGCAAGGGCTGGCGGGTGAAGTCGTCGAAGGGTTCGTCGGCGTGCTGGTGGCGCAGCAGGTCGGAGGCGTCGGCAAAGAAAGAGGCGGGGCTCGTGAGGCGTGATGCGTGATTCGTGGGCGCGGCGGCGGCTTCGGAGATTTCGTAGAGCCGATTCGGCAGGGCACCTTCCACCACGCTGCGCTTGCCACTGCGCCAGATGACTTCGAAGGTCAGTTCGTTGGTCGGCGTGCCGGCGGCGAAAACACGCATCGTGTCGTCGCACGAGAGGTAGCGCCCCCCGCAGATCATCTCCTGGCTTTGGGTGACCGGCCCGCCGGTGACAATGATGCGGGCGCCAATGCCGCGGGTGTTGTGGCCGGCGCCCTTGAGCCGAACTGCCAGGCGCGGCGACGCGGTCTCGTTGCGGTAAAGCCCGGCGAAGTTGTTGAGGCGGTTGACGACCACATCCAGGTCGCCGTCGTTGTCGAGGTCGGCCAGGGCCATTCCCTGGAACGGGCCGGGGGCGCTGAAACCCCAGTTGGCGCCGGTCTCCGAGAAGGTCAGGTCGTGGTTGTTGTGAAAGGCGAGGATGGGCGTGGCCAGGACCGGCAGCTCGCGCCAGTTGAGGATGCGGCTTTCGAGCGAGTCGGGCCGGCGGCGGCTGGCTTGGGCGCGCTTGACGTCGCCGTCCTGCACGTCGTGGTTGTTGCCGGTGGGAATGATGATGTCCTCCCAGCCGTCGAGGTCCGCGTCCAGGAACACAGCGCCCCAGGACCACTCCGAAAAGTCCACGCCGCTGAGTTGGGCGATTTCGGCGTAAGTGCCATCGCCGCGGTTCAGACAGAGGGTATTGCGGGCGACTTCGGGGCGGGCCTCTGGGTCTTCGAGCGGCTGGTTGACGACGCCCTTCATCATATCTGGCCGCTGGCGGTGGCGCCAAGCGTGCTTGAGGCTCACCATGTCGGATACGAAAAAGTCGTCAAAGCCGTCGCGATTGATGTCGGCGAAATCCACGCCCATGGAGGACAAGGTGACGTTGCGCAAGGCCAGGCGCGGGATGGCGCGGAACCGGCTGGAGGCCTCGTTGAGCCAGACCCGGTCCAGGAAGAAGAAGAAATCGTTGCAGACGTAGATGTCGGGAGCGCCGTCGCCGTTCAGGTCGCGGAACATTGCCGAGAGCGCCCAATCGGTGGGCGGCGCCCTTAGCGGCTGGCCCTCCTCGTTGAAGAAGCTCCTGGTCCAGGACACCGGCGCAAAGCGGCCCCAGCCGGTGTTGAGGTAGAGGATATCCGGGTCGCCCAATTCGATGACCTCCACCGCCCCCGCGCGGGGCATGATGGGAATGAATCGGTCTTGCGGCGTGACGACGATCTTGCCGTCCACCACTGTGGCCTCGACCTTCAGGCCAGGTGGCCGGTCCTTGTAAGTCGTCGCCCGGTAATTGGCGACATAGAGGTCGAGGTTCCCGTCGCCGTCAATGTCCGCCAGGGCCAGCGAAGTGCTGCCGAACTTGCGCGCCAAGCGGGTGTCGGTCATCTCGGTGAAGTGGCCGTGGCCATCGTTGAGAAAGGCGCGGGTGCCGCCGCCCAGGCAGTTGACCAGCAGGTCCAGGTCGCCGTCGCCGTCAATGTCGGCAAACGCGGCGCCGGTTGAATACTGGCCGGGGCAGGCCACGCCGGCGGCCTCGGTGAGGTCCTGGAACTGCCAGTTGCCCAGGTTGCGGTAGAGCACGTTGTGCCCCTCGAGGCGGCAGAAGTAAACGTCGCACCAGCCGTCGCCGTCCACGTCGCCGAGGGCGACCCCCGAGCCGTTCTCCAAAATGCGGTTGAGGGCGGAGGTTGCTTCGGCCAGATGATTGGTGAAAGCCACGCCGGTAACCTCCGGGGGCATGAGCGTAAAACCGGTCCGGCCCGCCGTCGGCGCCGGCAAGGCCCGCCACCGGCAGCCTGGGCCGGTGTGCCAATCGCCGGGCGCTTGCGCCTGGCCAGCCCACCAGACCCAGGCGCATACCGCCAACCGCGCGAGCAACCCGCGCCGCCGCCCGCCGCTGGCGGCTGCCAGAATAGCTGTCCCGCGAAGGCTGGCCTTCGACTGCTGGGCCTCTGGTGCCGGCTCCGGCTGCATGGGCAGCAACATGGTACTGTGGCTGGCTGCGTTTCTGCCAGGGAAAAGCGTTCGGACGGTAGGGCGCGCACTCCGTTGCGCGCCGTGATGGATGAACGCGGCGTGCCGGCGGTGCGCAGAGGACTGCGCGCCCTACCCTTCTGCGATTGGCCAAGTCTCGATGAGGTTTTACGTCTCACAAAGGGAGGCGAGGCGCGCGCAACCACCGCGAAGATTCTGCTCCACATCCGCCAGCGGGGCGTTTAAGCTCCGGGCCATGACCGGAGGAAAAGGCCGGGGCAGAAGGCAGCGTTGGGAAGAGCTGGGGGGCGGTTGCGCGGCGCGGTTGCGCGGCCAGCCTGCTTGCTTCCTCATGGTGATGGCGCTCGGCCTCATGCCCTTGGGGCTGGGCGCGGATAAACAAACCAATCCTTACGACGACGAGGAAGAAGCGGCGCCGTCGCCCTCCAAGATGTCGCCGGGCGAGGCCGCCGCCCGCCGGGCTTGCACCATGTGCCATGCCTTTCCCACGCCGGACATGCTGGACAAGAAGCACTGGAAGGAGCAGGTGCTGCCTCGCATGCAAGTGCGCCTGGGCGTGGCCCAGCCTGACTACAGCACTACCCCCGATGCTGAGTTGATCAAGCAGCGCAAGGTCTATACCGAGACGCCCATGATCCCGGCGGAGCAGTGGCCGCCGATTGAACAATGGGTGCTGGAGAACGCGCCGGAGAATCCGCTCCCGCTGGACCCGCGCCCGCCAATCACCGTGGGCCTGAATTTGTTCAAAACCGAGCCAGCCCCTTTCCGCACCAGGGAGCCCACCACCACGCTGGTCAAGATCAGCCCCAAACGGCATCAAATCTACGTCGGCGATGACAAGGAAAAACTCCTCTTCATTCTTAATTCCGACGGCACGCTGGCGGAAGTGATCAAGGTCGGCAACGTGCCGGCGGACGTGGTGGAGACCGAGCAGGGCATTTACGTGACGTGCGTGGGCTCGTTCCTGCCCACCGAGGTCTATTGCGCCGAACTGGATTTCTTCGCGCGCAAGGGCGAGGGGTTCGGCGAGAAGCAAGTCATCCTCAAGGACCTGCCGCGGGCGACCCAGGCGGCATTCGCCGATTTCAACGGGGACGGCAAGCTGGATTTTGCGCTGTGCATGTTCGGCAACCTGACGGGACGGTTTTCGTGGTATGAAAACCTGGGCGAGGGCCAATACCGCGAACACGTGCTTTCGCTCAAGGCCGGAGCCATGAGGTGTCTGGCGCATGACTTCAACGGGGACGGGAAAATGGACCTGGGGGTACTGATGGCGCAGGAATTGGAGATGCTCATCATCATGTTCAACGACGGCAAGGGCAACTTCACCGGGGACACCATCATGCAGAGACCGCCCATCTGGGGGCACATGCATTTTGAGCTGATTGACTACAACGATGACCCTTTCCCGGACCTGCTGGTGGTGAACGGCGACAACGGCGAGTACGACAGCCCGCTCAAGAAATACCACGGCCTGCGCATCTACGTCAACAAAAGCAACAACAAGTTCGAGGAAGCCTGGTACTACCCAATGAACGGCGCCTACAAGGCCCTCGCGCGCGATTTCGACCAGGACGGCGACTTGGACATCGCCGCCATCTCGTTTTTCCCGGACTACAAAGATGCGCCCAAGGAGAGCTTCGTGTATTTGGAAAACCAAGGCGGCTTCGCCTTCAAGACTTCCACCTTCCGCGAGTGCATCGCCGGCCGCTGGATCGTGATGGACGCCGAGGACTTGGACGGTGACGGCGACCTGGACATCGTGCTCGGCTCCTACGTCCAAGGGCCCGCTGGGTCGCCGGTGCCGGCGTGGCTGGTGAACCTTTGGAAGCAGCAAGGCCTGTCGGTCCTGATTCTGCGCAACCAACTGAGCGAGCGGAAGCTAAGCCGGCGCGACCGAGGCAACGCTGGGCCCCAACCCGCGCCGGCCCCGGCGGGGGGAAGACCGTAGCGGCGGCTTCCAGCCGCGCTCCGGGGTGTTGTTGTACGCATTAAGCGACCGGCAGTTGTGCTCATCCCAAAGGGATGAGACGTGAGCCGTGGGCGCGAGCCTACGGAAAACGGGTGGAATGGGGGACGACCCCAACGGGGTCAGACGGTGTTGGCAGGTGTGGTTGTCCGGCCCCGTTGGGGCCGAAGCGTCCGCCAGAACCCGCGCTCCGTGGGCTCCACCCACGGCTATTCACGTTTTCCCCTGACGGGGAATGCCTGGCGCTTGTTGCGGCCCCGCGTGGGCAATCCCTAGTCGCCCCTCGTTTCCCGCGCCCCCTGACCCTGCGCTCTCCCCCTATGGGGAGAGGGAAAGCCGTCGGCGGCAACCGTTTTTCTGGTTTCGTCCTACTTTAGCACGACCAGCGCGCCAGCCTGGTCCACGGCGATTTCCTTGGCCCCGGCGGGAATCGCGCTGGTGGTGGTTTTGCCGCCGGGCCAGCGCACCCAGAGGTGCGTCGGCGGCTCCGGCGTGCCCATCACTTGCACGACGCTGTTGTGCGACCAGTAGCCGGCGCCGGCTTGGACCTCGCGCGCCGGGCCGAACCGCTCACCGAACTTGAGCCGCAAGCACGCCCCGATGCCATTGGGGTTGGAGGCCGGGCCGCGCAGCCGGACGCGCAAGCCGGGCTTGGCGCCCAGGTTGTGGAAAAGCATGGTGGCGTTGCCGTTCTGGCTCACGGCCAGGTCAATCCGCCCGTCGCCATCATAGTCGGCCAACGCGCAGCCCCGTTGCTCGCCATAGACCTTGATGCCGCTCTGCTGGCCAGGCACGGGCGTGAGTTGGCCGCGGCCATTGCCTTTGAGCCAGAGGCCGCGCCCGGCATCGTGCCGCCAATCGTCCGGGTTCACCGCGAAGAAGTTCTGGCTCAGGAACACGTCCTCGGCGCCGTCCCCATCCAGGTCACCAATGCACACGCCAAAGGCCGGCGCCCATTGTGCCTCCGTGGGCAACGGCACGGCCTCGAAGTGATCGCCGCGGTTCAAGAACACGATTGAGGCCAGGGTGTTGGCCTCCACGACGCCCATGCCTTTGAGCCGCTCGCCGTAAATGTCCTGGAGCGCGGCTTTGCCGTAGGCCTCGTAGTTTTCGATTTTTTCCTGGATGAATGGCAGCGCCGCCAACACCGGCTTAAAACCGCGGCTGGGGACTTCTTTGCCGGTGGCCGGGTTGATGAAGCTCTCGATGACGTCCAGCGCGCCGCTCTGAGCCAAGTCGCCGTAATGAATCCAGATCGGGCGTTCGGGGCTGGGGCGGTAGCGCGAGTTCAGACCCCAGTTTGAGGCGACAATATCCAGCCGGCCGTCGCCGTCCAGATCACCGGTCGCGACACCGGCCCACCAGCCGGTCAATTGGTTGAGGGTTGAGGGTTGAGGGTTGAGGGTTGAGGGGGCGGGCCAGGTGAGCGGCGGGTTCCATGGGACAAAGTGTGCGTGGTCGTTGAGGAAGATGCGAATCGGCCCCCACTCGCAGGCCAAAACCAAATCCGGCCAGCCATCCCCATTCAAGTCGGTGAACACCGCGCCGCTTACCAGGCCGAGCTTCTCGAACCGCTGGCCCACCTCGAAACGGTCGCCCTCCTTCTTCATCAGCAGCGAAGTGGCCGGTTCCGGGTAGCGGCCCGGCATCACGCGCCCGCCGATGAACAGGTCCAGCTCGCCGTCGCCGTCCACGTCGGCGAAGGCCAGCGGCCCCACACTAAAGGGCTGGCCGAGGATGCTTTCGCCGCTAACCTGCCTTTGGAGGTCGTAGATGCGGATGCAGCCGCCATTGGTCTGGCCGTCCTCATAGTTGCTGGAGCCGACGAGCAGGACGGGGCCAAAACCCAGGATCGTGGTTTGGTCGCGGCCAAGCACTTTGTTGACGGGCGGATCAATTATCCGCGCGAACGTGCCGTCGCCGCGATTGCGGAAATACGCCAATTGCCCGCCCTTGCCCGTCCCAATCAACAGGTCCTCCCACCCGTCGCCGTCCACGTCCAGCCACGATACGCCCGGCCCAAGTTGGCTGAGTTTGTTGGGCAGCAGCGCCTGCCGCGCGAAATCGTCAAAGGGGTCTTCGTGGTGGCGGTGGTTGAGCAGGCGGCTGACGTCTTCGAAGAATTGCGGAGTGCGGAGCGCGGAATGCGGAGTGTCCGACTGCTGACTCCTGACTCCTGCCCCCTGTCCCCTGCCTCCTGCTTCCTGATTCGTGGACGCGGTGGCGCCGGCTTCAGAGATTTCGTAGAGATGATTGGGGAGGGCGTCTTTGACCACGCTGCGCTTGCCGTTGCGCCAGGTCACTTCGATGGTCAGGCGGTTGGTCAAGGCGCCGGCGGCAAACATCCGCGTTGGGTCATGGCAGGAGAGATAATGCCCGCCGCAGATGACCTCTTGGGATTGGCTGGGGACCGGGCCGCCGAGCACCTTGATTTTGGCGCCGATGCCCTGGGTGTTGGGCGGCAGGCCCTTGAGCCGGACGGCGAGGCGGGGCGCCGCCGTTTCATTGCGGTAAAGCTCAGCCGGGCCGTTGAGGTTGTTGATGATGACGTCCAGATCGCCATCCTTGTCGAGGTCTGCCAGAGCGACGCCGTTGCCGATGTTAGGGTTGTTGAAGCCCCACCGGGCGCTGACGTCTTCAAAGGTCAAGTCGCCGCGGTTGTGAAAGGCGGCGTTGGGCAGGGCATAACGGGGGAACATCGTGCGCAACTTCTGCAGCTCGTAGCCGGACATTTGCCGCTGCGTTTTCATGACCTCGGCGCGATTGATGATGTCGGCGTTCATCATCTGGAGTTCGTGGCCGCCGGTGATGAGCAGGTCTTCGTAGCCGTCCAAGTCAACGTCGAGGAAATTGGGCGACCAGGTCCAGTCCGAGGCGTGGAGGCCGGCGTATTGTGAAATCTCGGCATAGGTGCCGTCGCCGCGGTTGTAGAAGAGGGTGTTGTGGGAGTACTGCGGGCGGTTCTCAATGGCCCCGGTCGGCAGGTAGGTCGGTTGCACGTCGCCCAGCTCCAGCATCCGTTTGGCGTGGTCGCGGCTGAGCATGTCCGAGACGAAGACCTCGTCGTAGCCGTCGCGGTTGAGGTCGGCGAAGTCAACGCCCATCGAGAAAATGCTGGTGTTGCGGAGGGCCAGGCGATCAACGGCGCGGAACTGGCCCTTGCCGTTGTTGATCCAGATGCGGTCCGGCGAGTCAAAGTCGTTGCACACGTAGAGGTCGGGCGCGCCGTCGCCGTTCAGGTCCCGGAACGCCACGGTGAGCGCCCAGTCGTAGGGCGGGGCCTTCAGCGGCTGGCCGTCTTCGTCGAGAAACGCGCCGCCGGTCCAGGAAACCGGCGTGAAATGCCCTTTGCCGTCGTTGAGGTAAAGCACGTCGGCCTCGCCGTTCTCGATGATCTTGCCGTCGCGCCTGAGGGTGAAGCGCCCGACCAGGTCCGCATCGGTGACGGGGCGGTTGTTGACGGCGATGACGATCATTTCGCCGTCCTTCTCCTCGATGCGCAGGCGGGTGTTGGGCATGTCGCGAATTGTGGTGGTGCGGTAGTTGCCCACGTAGAGGTCCAAGTCCCCGTCCCCGTCAATGTCCGCCAACGCCAGCGACATGGCGCCCTTGAAGTAATTGAGCGGGGCATTGGGGTCCTGCTGCGTGAAGTGGCCGTGGCCGTCGTTGAGGAAGACGAGCGTGCCGTTGCCGACGGTGTTGACGATCAGGTCCAAGTCGCCGTCCGCGTCAATGTCCGCAAAGGCCGCGCCGGTGCAGGACATATTGGCGCAGGCCACGCCGGCGGCGGTGATGTCCTCGAACTTCCAGTTGCCCAGGTTCCGGTAAAGCGCGTTGCGCCCCTGGATGGCGCAAAAATACAGGTCGCACCACCCATCGCCGTCCACGTCGCCCGCCGCAACCCCGGAGCCGTTGAGGTAAATCTGGTTGGTGATGTAGCGTTCTTTGGCCAGGAAGTTCGTGAAGGTGATCCCAGCTTCAGGAGAGGACAGGAGCACGAAGCCGGTCTTGCCCGGTGTGGCCGGAGTGACCGCCGCGCAGCGAAAACCTTCGCCGCTCTGCCAGTCAAGGGCGCGCGCGGGACGGCGCCCGAGAAAGCCCGCAGCCAAAAAGACCAGCAGCAGGACGGTTCCTCTTCGCGCTCGCGCACCCGCGGGGCGGACAGGCGCACGACCTTTCCCCCTCTCCCCCATCGGGGGAGAGGGCCGGGGTGAGGGGGCGAGCGCCGCTGACATTTGGAGAGAGTTCAGCCAGCGGTCGGATTGCCCCCTCACCTTGATCCTCTCACCCGATGGGAGAGAGGAGATTCCGCGAGGCACCCGCTCTCCAATTCGGAAATCCAAAGCCGGCTGGCAGCCGGCGCTCCGGGTCAGGGACAGCATAGCCGCCCAGCTCATGGCGCTTGTCGGAGCAGGGCAAGCGCCGCCGTGAGGACCGGGTCGCCGCCGCCGAATTCCTGGGGCTCGGCGCCGCCGCCATTGGCGCGCACGTCAATGATGAGCGGTTTTTTGTCCGCCGCGGCTTCGGCCAGCAGTTCAAACGCTCCTTCAAGTTGGTCCGGCTTGTCCCCCGGCCAGTTGCGAATGCACAGATAGCGGATGCCGTCTTCGTACTTGCCCGAAAACACCGCCGGGCTGCGTTCCTCCCAGCCGGGCACGATGCGCGGGAGGTTGGCGGTGGACACATTCCACGCCGCCCGGCGCTTGTAGGTCGGAATGCTCTCGCCATCCACGGCCAGCCACAAATGAATGTCCTCGGCCGGGCTGAGCAGCTCGGCCATCGTCTCGGCGAACTTGCGGGGCGTCGGCAAGAGCCACAGCCGCCGGGCGAACTCCTCAAATCGCTTGTCCCAATCCACGTGGCGGAGGTCGAAGTAGGAGTAGTCTTCCTTGATCGCCCGCTTGAGGTGCTCGTAGGCCTCGCGGTTGCGCGCGACCTGATCCTCCGCCGTGGGGCCAGCGCGTTTGCCGGTGCGCAATGAAATGGGGTAAGGCACGGCCGACTCGCCGAGGCGGCTCCGGAAATTGGTGAACCGGCCGCTGTTGATGCTCAACCAGTAATCGTGGTCGGGTTCCAGTTGCCAAGTCATCACCAGTGTGCGGTCGTCCACCCACCTGGGTTTCCCCACGATCTTCGGAAAACTCGGCCCGCCCCGCACGACGGACATGCCGCCGGTGGACATCGGCTGGTCAAAGGTGACGCGGAACTCTTTGAGCGCCGGGTCCACGTCCTTCGCGCCGTGGTCCGGCACGGCCTTGACTACTTTGGGCGGCTCAGCGAGCAATGTGCCCGCGACGAGGACCGCGCCCAGGGCTGCGCCCATCCAACGAACCAGTCTTGGCTGTCCGGCAATCATTTCTTTGTCCGGTGTTCGCCTTCGTTCAAAGCCAAGGAGTAGAGCACAAAAGCGCCCCCGCGCAAGCGCCGATATTCCCCAGCGGAGCCGGCAGCCAACTGCCTTGCGCGACAGGCTTACCGAAGCTCTGCAACCATGCCGCCGCAGCTCAGCCGCAGGCCAAAGGTGACGCCGAGCGATGCGCGCGCGGGCGGCGCGGCGGAACTACTTGACAGGATCGCCCTGGCGGTACTTGACCCAGTCAATGTCGCGCCTGTCCTCCTGCGAGGTGCACTTAAAGACGCCGGCGTGCCGGTCCTGGTACTTCACGCCCGTCCATTCGCCGCTGCGGAGTTTGCCGGTCCAACGTTTGACCTGCGAATGGCCGTCGAGAAAGGCAAAGCCGCAGGCGCCGTTGTGATAGGTGGCCGGCAGGTCGCACCAGCCGTAGGCCCCGCCGTAGCCATTGAGCGTGGCGATCCAATAGGCGTCGTTGATCGAGTCGGGGTGCTCGTCCAGGAGCACGAGCAAGTCGGTGGGGCCGCGTATGGCCGGGTCGGTCGTCTTCTTCCAGCCGCGCCACATGCCCAGGCCCGAGGCATCGGCGTCGGTGCCAGAGAAGGCGTTCATGGAGACGCTGCGCACGCGTTCTTTCCAGCCGCGGCGGCGCTGGGCGCTGCTGAGGTAGATGTCGGCCGGGCACTTGAAGACGTTCTTGGCCTGGCCGAGATAGGCGGCCAGCACGCAGTTGGAGGGGTTGACAAGCGCGTCCACGTTGGTGTTGACGGGCGTCAGCGCCCAGTCAAGCCAGTCTCCCCCTGGCCCCGCCGGCAATTCCTTGGCGAGCCAACGGGAGGCGTCCACCGCTTGGTCCTTGTTGTCCAAGGCGTACATGGTGTAGGCGCACATCAGTTGCCTGGTGTTGCTCATGCAGGAGATGCCCGTGGCCTTGGCCTTGGCCTTGCCCAGGGCCGGCAGCAGCATACCGGCGAGGATGGCGATGATGGCAATGACCACTAGCAGTTCAATCAGGGTGAAAGCCGCCAGGAAGCTTTTCGACCGGCTGGCCTGGGGTGACCAGGTGGGCGCTGACGCGTTCATAGTATAGACAGACCGAACCAAGCCGATAGCAGACCTAGTGGCGAGTGTCCAGCAAATTCTTCAACTTCGCGGGCAGACGACGTGCCACGCCGCGTGGTGCCACAAAAGCTGGAAATGGAGCGAGGTAGGGCGCGCACTCCGTTGCCCGCCATTGTGGCCGAACAGCATATGCTGCGGCGCGTCCCGCCTGCGGGGCGCGCCCTGCCTGTTCGCAGCCACTTTCCGCTCCAGCGCCCGGGGCCACGCCTCACACCGTCAAGCCCTCGAGGAAAATGCGCGTTTTCTTTGCGTCGGCGGTGATCTTTTCCACGGGGCCGCGCTCCAGGCATTCGATGAGGAGCGGGCCGCGCGTGAAGCCGCCTTGCTTGAGCCGCGCCAAGAGGGCCTTGAAGTTGACCTTGCCGGCGCCTGGGGTGACGAGGACCTCTTTGGGCGGGCGGTAGTCTTTGACACTCATCCCGACGACCAGGCCGTCCACCGTGGCCGCGTCGTCCACTGGGTCCAGTTGCCCGTCGGAGTAATAGAAAATGTTGCCCGGGTCGTACCAGAGGCCGAAGTTCTTGTGCCCGGCCAATTCGATAGCCTTGCGGCACTGCGGGCCAGTGGCGTTGAGGCCGCCGTGCGGTTTGAGGCTCAGGCCGACGCCCTTGGCGGCGGCGTAGTCACAGCATTCCTTGATGACTTGGTAGTAAGGTTCGTAGAGCTTCTGATCGGCGGTGCCGGCGAGCATGAGGTTGGGGCAGCCACAGGCGACGCAAAGGCTGATCAGCTTTTTGAGCCCCTCAAGGCCGGCCGCGACTGATCGCGCCACCGGGAATTCGCCGGCGTAAAGCGACAAGGCCTTGAGGCCGCGTTTCTTGACTTCCTCGCCCACGGCGCTGGCCTCGTCGGGGGAACTGTTCACGGTGAGGATGAGCCAGCCCTTGGTGTTGGCCGTCATGATGCCGGCGTATTTGAAGCCGGCCTCGACCATGCCGTCGAGCGCGACACGATAGTCGTATTGGTCCCAAGGCCGGGTATAGCAACCGAGCTGCCAGGGGCCAGCGGTCGTGGTGTCGGCGGCCAGCGCCGCGGGCAGGCGTCCGATGACGCCAGAGACGCCACTTGCGGCGGCGAGCTTGGCGAGGCGGCCTGCAAAGGCGCGGCGGGTGAGGGGAACGTGGTTGTTGGTCATGGCTTGACAACGGCAGCTTTGGCAGCTCATGGAGGTCTGGTCGAGGCAAATCCTGGCCGCGAATCACGGCGACGGCGGCGACAGGTGCAAGTGGTCGGCGACGGCCGACACAAACGCCTCCGCCTGTTGAACAAGGGAGTCGAGTTCTTCTGCTGGGACAGGCGCGCTTACCCGGCAGTCGGACACCTGCCGGAGTTCAAAGGCGCGGTGGAGGTGCTTGGACATCTCCTTTGGGAAAAAGCCCTTCAACACATACTCCTTGTCGAACAGGGAAATCGCTCCAGTGTGCTTTGACGGGACCAAGCCCTTGTTTTGGTGCAGCGCCAAGACTGCTAGAACATAGCGTAGTAGAGGCGGTTGATGATACTCTGGGAACTCCGCTTACCCTCGCGCAAGTACCTGGCGTCAGCCAAAGCTTCGCGCGCGGCTGTCAGTCGCTGGCGAACAAGGGCGGCCACCTCGTCTTGTCTCATACCGGGACGCCTTCCCGCGCGGTGGCCAGAGCCAGCAAGGATGAGTGTTGTGGGCCGCTTTCCCACTGCTCCCTGGAGAACACGACCGGAACGATGACCACGCCATGCTCCAGGCTTACTTGCCAGGCGCAATCGCTGACCGCTCGGTGGAGCCCTGGGTCCAAGGCCTCAACTACCACTAGAACGTCCATGTCCGAGTCCGGTTCGGCATCGCCCCTGGCCCTTGAGCCGAAAAGGACCAGTCGGCGGAGAGAGACAGCTTTTTCGAGACGCTGCCTCAGGTCTGCGAGGATGGCCCCATCTTGAGCAGTCACGGCTAGATTGTAGTCTTGGGGCTGCTCGCTGTCAATTGGCGCGCTCGGCGAAATCAGAAAGACGTTCAGGCCGGCGCCGCCAGGATTTTGCCGCGGTGCTGGCGCGCGGTCAAACCATTGGAGAGCGCCGGGTGTTTCTTAGCTTTTGGAGTCGGACTTCTTCTCGCACGCGCCGCCACAAAGGATGAAAACTGGTCGAGGACGAGAACGAGAAGGAGAGCGAGAGCGAGAGCGAGAACGATTTTCTGGTCAGACAACATGCCACGGCCCGTGGCCCCACGAACGATGAAAATGGGATGGGCGACGGCTGGCGCGAAGCGTCTTGGAGTGCGCCAGTCTTCTGGCGCTTTCGCCAGCGCACTGGTCGGAAAAGCGGCAGAGGACTGCCGCAGTCCAAAGCGCTTCGCGCTGACCGAGCCGACGGGCATTTTTTGGTCAGGCTATGGCGCCACCACGTAGCCGGCCTCGACAAAGATGGTTTGAACCGGTTTGCCGCGGCACAGGTCAAGGAAGGCGTCTCGTAACGCGGGGTTCGCGCTGCGTTTGAGCCCGACCACGG
>Ga0315268_10003608_pt1 | contig 17021 bp, 22 predicted proteins | sample C1_top_MG_FD_204535 | JGI IMG/M metagenome (GOLD analysis project Ga0315268, IMG submission 204535) | Sediment microbial communities from Yellowstone Lake, YNP, Wyoming, USA - C1_top | ecosystem: Environmental > Aquatic > Freshwater > Lake > Sediment | place: USA: Wyoming | collected 2017-08-01
GGATCCTCCAGTGTCATGATGTTGATGCCTGGCTGATTGATCTGATTCAGCATCGAGTAGAGCGTGGTGGTCTTGCCGCTACCGGTGGGGCCGGTGACGAGAATGATGCCTTCCGGGCGCGCCATCATGCGGCTGAGTTGATCCAGTTGCGCGCTGTCGAGCCCCAACTTGTCGAGCGGCACGATGCCTTTATGCCGATCGAGTACGCGCAGCACTAGATTTTCGCCATGAATGATGGGCTGCGCGGAGCAGCGGAAATCGATGGCACGGCCGCTGATGTTCATGGAGATGCGCCCATCTTGTGGTGCGCGGGTCTCGGCGATATTCATGCCGCTCATCACCTTGAGGCGTACAGCCATCGCCGCCCAGTAGGATTTGTGCAGGGCGCGGATTTGCCGCAGGATGCCGTCGATGCGATAGCGGATGCGCAGAAAGCCGGCTTCTGGCTCGAAATGGATGTCGGAAGCGTCACGTTTGACGGCATCCGTGAGCAGGGCATTGATGAGTCGTACCATCGGCTGGCTGTATGCGTCGGACGCGGCGGATAGGCTGCGGAAATCGATTTCGCCGGTCTCGATCTCATGCAGGATGCCGTCGATGGAGAGTTCGTGCCCGTAATGCTGGTCAATGCCGCGGAGAATTTCGGATTCGCCGGCGAGCATGGCGTCAATCTGCAAATCGGGCGAGATCAGCGCGCGTAGCCTGTCAAGCGCAACAAGGTCACTGGGGTCGGCAATGGCAAGGGTCAGCCGGTTGTGTGCGGCCGCATAGTCGAGCGGTAGCAGGCGGTGGCGCTTGGCCATGTCGCGCGGTACGAGGCGCAGGGCCTCCGGATCGACACTGGCCCGGCCGAGGTCAACCGATTTCTGGCCAAGCGATTCGCCCAGCATGTCGCGCAAGGTGGCTTCCGAAACAAAACCCAGGCTCACCAGCAACTTGCCGACCGGCTGACTTGACTTGATCTGCTCCCGCAGGGCAATGCGCAGCTGGTCTTCACTAATGACGCCCCGTGCGATCAGCACCTGGCCGAGCGGTTGGCGATTGATGGTGTCAGGCATCTGCCGGATCAATGGAGCGGGGGGCCGGTTTGCAGGATTCTCAGGCGGGCCGACACCCGTGCGGCATCGAAGCCAACCGGTTGCGTTGTGGTGGCGGCAAGTGCCCGTTGGTAATATTGAATGGCCAGCTTGGGCTTATGCAGTTGATCAAGGCTGACGGCCAGATTGAAGAGGTAATCCGGGTTGGTCGGATCGATGGTGTGAGCGATGAAGTAGGCGTGTTGCGCCTCTGCCCAGCGCGCACTGCGCGCATGGAGATTGCCGAGCGCAAAGTTCAGATAAGGCGAGTTGGGCTGTTCCGCCAAGAGGATTTTGAGGTGACTTTCGGCGGACAGGCTATCGGCTGGCGCCCGCAGCGAGAGCAGGCCGGAGAATGCCAGAGCATCTTTCGGGTTGGCTTCCAGCGCGCGCAGATAATATTCCGTGGCCGCATCCGTTTGCTGGCGTTGCTGGGCGACGGCGGCTAATCCATGCAAAGCATCGGCACTGCGGGGGTCGGTTGCCAACACTTTTTGCCAGTTGATCCGGGCCAGGTCGATTTCGCCGCGTTTGAAGGCTTGGTAGGCCAGTTCCAGTTGGGGGTCAACCTTCTGCGTGCTCGTGGTGAGACGAATCGTGGTTTGCACAGCCGGCGCGGGCGTTATCGTTACGTTCGGTCCGGCGAAAGTCGGCGCTGGCAGGACGGCGGCGATGCATGCGCATACACCCACCGCAAGACCGCTTGCCCTTGTTGGCAGGCTCACGGTTGCATGCCTCTGAGACCAATTTGTTGCTGTTGCGGTCCGGGATTGTTGGCGAAAAAGTCTTTGTCGGGCAGTTGGCGGGCGAAGTCGCGATAGTCGCCCAGGATGCTCGGGTCGCGAATGATGGTCGGCCTCAGAAAAATCACCAATTCGGTTTTCTTCTTGACGTCGTTGCGTGAGGTAAAGAAGGTGCCGATGCCCGGCAGTTGAGAGAGAAACGGGATGGCGTCGGTGGTGTTGCTCAGTTCATCAGACATGAGCCCGCCCATCACAGCAATTTCGCCATCGACCAGGCGCAGCATCGATTCCATTTCCCGTGTCTGAATTTCCGGCACCCAGTTTTCGATAGTGTCAGGAATGTTGGGGTTCGGGTCGCGCTTGGTTTTGCCATTGCCGATCAGGCGGGAAATGGTTGGCCTGACATTCAGGATTATCATGTTGCTTGCGCTGATCTGGGGCGTGAGACTCATTACCAGGCCGACCGAAACCGAGTTGGGGGTCGTGGTCACGGTTGTTTGCCCCGGCCCGCTGGCGGTCGTTGTCGTATCGGCCTTGACGGTAAAATAGACAATATTATCAACGACTTTCAGCATTGCGGTCTGGTTGTTCAAGACGCTGATCTTGGGGCTGGAGAGGACTTTTACATTGCCGAAAGTTTCCAGCAGTTTGAGGGTGGCGGCGAGCCCCGTGCCCGGCGAAAGGTAATTGAGCAGGAAGCCGCTCGCCGGGGTCGCTGCATCGAATGCGGGATTGGCGGGATTCTGTACCAGCGAAAAACCTGAGCTGTGCGTGCGCAACCTTTGCCAGTTGATGCCCTGCTGATACTGGTCGCTCAGATTGACTTCGGCGATAGTGGCCTCGACCATGACTTGCCGCCGCACGCTGGAAAGTACCTGATCGAGATACTCCTGGATCCTTTCGTGTTGCCGCGCGGTGGCGCGCACGACGATGACGCCCGCTTCGGGATTGGCGATGACCGCAGCAGCTTCGCGAAAAGTGGCATGCCGGGTGATGGTGGTGCCGCTCTGCTGGAGGGTGGCCGGGTTGGGGCTGGCGGCGAAGTTCGCCGCTTGTTTGGTGCGGCTGTTAACATTGGCCGCTGGTGCGCCGGTGCCGGTAGTGGCCTGTTCATCCTGCCGTTCGACAATAGTTTCACTGGAGCCATCCGGCAAGGTCTTGTCGGTTTCGCGCAGGATGTCCTTGATGTTTCTTTCGACCGATTCCCAGAAATTGTTCTTTGCGCTGCTGCGCACGATCGTCGCGGAATTGTTGCCCCCGCCCGCGGCTCCCCCGCCCGGCCCGGCGCCCGCCATGGTGCTGGTGGAGGCGATCTGGGTGTTGATCGCGACGCTGCCGGACACATCGCGTGACATATTCACGTAATCGACCCGGTAGGTGCGCAGGAAGGGCGTGTCGGGCATGACCGCCAGATTGGGGCCATCCATTTCCCAGCGGATGTCGGCTTGTCTGGCGATGCGTGAGAGTAATTGCTGCAGGGTCTGGTCGATAGCATTCAAGGTGACCAGTCCGTCGATGCCCGGGTGAATATCGACATTTAGCTTGGCATCGCGCGCCAGCGCAAACAGTAATTCCTGCACGTGTACGTTTTGGACAACAACGCTGTAGGTCTCGACTTTCGACGCTGCTTGGGGTTTTGGTAGTGTCAGGGTTTGCTGAACCGGGGCGGGAATCGTTGCCGCCTCGCCAGCGCCGACTGTTTCGGCGCGCAGATGATGGTCACCCGGAGGCTGAATGGGTGTATTAGCGCAGGCAGAAAGAAATAATGACAAAATCAGAATAACGGAATATTTCTTCATGCCGATGGATAAGCCTTTTATGTATTTAGCAAGCCCATGCTAGCATAATGGCTTATTGAATTACGACTTTGGCATGATTTCTTTTGCCAAAGACACAAATTCTGCAGTGCGCGCTCTTCAGCGTTTATGGACGAGACAGTTATAATCCGCGAAAATGTTCCCGCTTATGCCTGTGTCTGACGATCCCCTAGTCCAAATTCGCGACCTCAGCTTTGCCTACGATAGCCGCTCGATCTTGTCCGGGATCAACATCACGATTCCGCGCGGCAAGGTGGTGGCGATCATGGGGCCGAGTGGCTGTGGCAAAACGACTACGCTCAGGTTGATTGGCGGACAATTGCGCCCGACTTCCGGGGAGGTGCGGGTTGGGGGAATGGTCGTGCATGAGCTGAACGACGACGGTCTGTATCGTTTGCGCCGGCGCATGGGCATGTTGTTCCAGTTTGGTGCCTTATTTACCGATATGTCGGTGTATGACAATGTGGCATTTCAGATGCGGGAACATACGGATCTGCCTGAAGGCTTGATTCACGATTTGGTACTGATGAAACTGCATGCGGTGGGTTTGCGTGGTGCCCATGCCCTGATGCCAGCAGAACTTTCGGGCGGCATGGCGCGGCGCGTGGCACTGGCGCGGGCGATTGCGCTCGACCCGATGCTGATCATGTACGATGAGCCTTTTGCTGGCCTTGATCCGATTTCTCTGTCGATCGTTGGCGAACTGATCCGTACCCTCAATGATGCCTTGGGGGCTAGTTCTATCGTCGTGACACACGACGTCCAGGAGTCGCTAAAAATCGTTGATTATGTTTATTTTGTTTCCGAAGGGCGCATTGTTGCTGAAGGTACCGCAGAGGAGATCAAGCATTCCACGGCGCCCTATGTCCATCAATTTGTCTGGGGCGAGGCGGATGGCCCCGTGCCTTTCCAGTACCCGGCGCGCTCATATGGCGAGGAAATGATGGCGCAACCCTCAAAACCCAGAGCGTGGTGGTCATGACGCTGAAAAGCATATTGCAGCAACTTGGGCATCGGGTCACCGACCGTCTGTGGCGACTGGGATTTGCCAGCCGTTTCCTGTTGATGACCCTGCTTTATTCCGGCACATCACTGAAGCGCTTTCAACTCACGATCAGGGAAATCTATTTCACGGGCGTGTTGTCGCTGATCATTATTTTGGTATCAGGTTTATTTGTTGGCATGGTGCTGGGCTTGCAGGGATACGACACCCTGCAGCGCTATGGTTCGTCAGAGGCGCTGGGCGTGCTGGTGGCGCTGTCACTGGTACGTGAATTGGGGCCGGTAGTGGCGGCGTTGTTGTTTGCCAGTCGGGCCGGCTCGGCGATCACGGCTGAAATCGGCCTGATGAAGGCTACCGAGCAGCTTTCGGCCATGGAAATGATGGCCGTCAATCCCCTTGCGCGCGTAGTGGCGCCGCGCTTTTGGGCCGGCGTAATTTCCATGCCGCTATTGGCCGCGCTGTTTTCGGCAATGGGTGTGCTGGGCGGATACCTGGTTGGCGTGCAGTTGATTGGTGTGGATGAGGGGTCGTTTTGGTCACAAATGCAGGCGGCTGTAGACTTTCGCCAGGACATCATGAATGGCGTGATCAAGAGTTTTGTGTTTGGGGTCCTCGTATCCTGGATTGCCGTTTTTGAAGGCTATGACGCCGATCCCACTGCTGAAGGCGTATCGCGTGCCACAACCCGTACCGTTGTAACTTCTTCGTTGGCAATTTTGGCTGCCGACTTTGTTTTGACCGCATTTATGTTCAGGGGACTCTGATGAATCGTGCTGTAATCGATCTCTGGGTGGGAATTTTCGCCGCGCTGGGTTTGGTCGCGCTGTTGTTTTTAGCGCTCAAGGTGGGTAATTTGAGCTCTACGGATGTTGGGGAAACTTATTCTCTCCAGGCGCGCTTTGATAATATTGGCGGGTTGAAGGTGCGTGCACCGGTAAAAAGCGCGGGGGTGGTGGTAGGGCGGGTTGCCGAAATTCGCTTTGATGCGGCAAACTACATGGCCATGGTGTCGATGCAGGTCGATAAGCGTTACCTGTTTCCGCGTGATACTTTTGCCACCATCAACACGTCGGGTTTGTTGGGTGAGCAATACATCGGATTTGAAGTCGGTGGTGATCCCGAGTTGCTCAAAGCGGGGGATGTACTGAAAAAGACGCAGTCAGCCATGGTGCTGGAAAAACTGATCAGTCAGTTCATGTTCAGCAAGGCAGCCGAAGATGAAGTCAAAAAATGAACACAATAAAGAAGGCGTATGAAATGAAACAGGCAAAGATCGCAACGCATCTCAAGTCGGCACTCCTTGTGTTGGCGTTGTCCGGTTTGTTGGGTGGCTGCGCAAGTTCGGGGAATCCCAAGGATCCGATCGAGGGCTTCAACCGGGCCATGTATGGCTTCAATGAAGCTGTGGATACGGTACTGATCAAGCCGGTCGCCCAAGGATACGATGCCGTTATGCCCGCCCCCGTGCGCACCGGCGTGACGAATTTCTTCGACAACATTGCCGACTTTTTCATTGGTGTGAATAACCTACTACAGGGCAAGCCCGAGCAGGCGGTGAGCGATCTTGGTCGTGTCCTGGTAAATAGTACCGTCGGATTACTGGGCGTCATCGACTGGGCCTCCGACATGGGCATGGAAAAACATGAGGAAGACTTTGGTCAGACCTTCGGTCGTTGGGGTGCCGGCGATGGCGCCTATGTGGTGGTGCCGATTTTCGGGCCGCGCACGGTACGTGACACGGCCGGTCTGGTTCTCGATGTGGTTGCAGACCCGGTTAATCATGTTGGCCATATTCCGACCCGCAATACGCTGCTCGCCTTGCGCCTCATCGATAGCCGCGCTGATTCACTACCGGCCGACAAGGTCATCGAAGAAGCTGCGCTCGACAAATATTCCTATATTCGCGATGGCTATCTGCAACGCCGCAACAACCTGATCCATGACGGCAAACCGCCGCGGGAAAAGCTGGACTGACTGGTCTTTAGATAAACGAAAGAATTAACATGAAGCGTTTGCTTATTCTCTTGGCGTCTTTTTTCATCTGCGCGAGCGCGGGAGCCAATGACGTCGCACCCGATTTGCTAGTCAAAAACGTGACTAACGAGGTACTGGAAGTTGTCCGTGGCGACAAGGATATCCTGTCCGGAAACACCCGAAAAACTCTCGACTTGGTTGAAGCCAAGGTTCTGCCGCACTTCAATTTTCAGCACATGACCCAGCTGGCGTTGGGGCGCGATGGGCGTCAGGCGAGCCCCGAGCAGCTCATTGTGCTGGTCAATGAATTTCGCAACCTGATGGTGCGCACCTATTCCAAGGCACTCACCGAGTACCGCGATCAGCAAATTTCATTCAAGCCGGTTAATTTTGCGGCCACTGATACGGATGTAAGAGTTCGTACTGAAATCAAGCAGTCCGGTGGGAAGCCGATCCCCCTTGATTACGACTTGGAAAAAACGCCTGCGGGATGGAAAGTTTACGACATGCAGGTGGGCGGGGTCAGCCTGGTGACTAACTACCGTAGCTCGTTTTCCCAGGAAATCCGGGCGAATGGTATTGATGGACTGATTCGTAGTTTGCAGGTGAAGAACAAGTCTGCAGAGCCTGCCGCCAAGGCAAAATGACCGCCAGCATTCAGCGAACCGATGCGCATCTGGCGGTTGCCGGGGATATGACGCTGGAGACTGCATCAAGTTTGCTGGCGAGTGGCGTAGCAGCGCTCGCTCAGCATGACGCACTGTTCGATCTGGCGGCGGTAACCGATGTTGATTCTTCGGGCCTGGCGGTTCTCTTCGGTTGGCAGCGTGCTGCCCGGACACAAGGAAAGGCGCTGCGTATCACCAACCCGCCGCGCAACCTGGTCAGCCTTGCTGAAGTCTACGGCGTCACCGAAATATTGCCGATGTCCTGAGCGGACGCAACCGGTGTTTGACAGGCTTTCCGCATTTTCTGCCTAGCGGCAACCTTCCAAGGAGTTGCTTGATGCTGACCCCCCAACAGGTCGATGAATGGATCCGCACCGGGCTTGACTGCAGTCATCTTATCGTTGATGGGGATGGCCAGCATTTTGAAGCCATGATTGTCAGCACCGCATTTTCCGGGTTGAGCCGTGTCAAACGACAGCAGCTAGTCAATGCCGTGCTGAGCCCGCACTTTGATACGGGCGTACTGCATGCCCTGTCGATGCAGTGCTTGACGCCCGAGGAAGCGGCCGAGCGAGGCTTGCGTGGATAAGTTACTGATCGAAGGCGGTGTGCCGCTGGCCGGCGAGATCGCCATTTCCGGCGCCAAAAACGCTGCGCTCCCCTTGCTATGTGCGGCGCTGCTGACAAACGAACCGCTGACCCTGACGAATGTGCCGGCGCTTAACGACATCGCTACCATGCTCAAGTTGTTGGCGCAAATGGGCGTGAAGATCGAGCGCACCCCTGCAAAAGTCGGCGCTGGCGAGACGGTGATTCTTGATGCCGCCGGCCTTGATCACCCGGTTGCACCGTATGAAATGGTTAAAACCATGCGCGCCTCGGTGCTGGTGCTCGGGCCGTTGATGGCGCGCTGCGGCGAGGCGCGCGTTTCCCTACCTGGTGGTTGTGCGATCGGCGCACGACCGGTCGATCAGCACATCCACGGACTGCAGGCGATGGGTGCGGAAATTACCGTCGAGCAGGGCTATGTGCAGGCGCGTACTACGGCAGCGGGTGGCCGGCTCAAGGGCGCACGCCTGTTCACCGACATGGTGACGGTGACCGGTACCGAAAACCTGATGATGGCCGCCTGTCTTGCCGATGGCGAAACCGTGATCGAAAATGCCGCGCGCGAACCAGAGGTGGTCGATCTGGCCAACTGCCTGATTGCCATGGGTGCGCGCATCTCCGGCGCGGGTACCGATGTCATCCGTATTCAAGGCGTGAAGCACCTTTCCGGCACGACGCACCGCATCATGCCTGACCGTATTGAAACCGGTACTTATTTGTGTGCTGCAGCAGCCACGGGCGGTGAAATTCGCCTGACGCAAACTTCGAGCAGCTATCTGGATATTGTTATCGACAAGCTCATGGATGCGGGTTGTGAGGTGACGCTGGAACGCGAGGCGATTCGCCTCAAGGCGCCCGGACGGCTGCATGCGGTCAGTCTGCGCACCGCACCCTATCCGGCTTTCCCCACCGACATGCAAGCGCAGTTCATGGCGATTAACGCCGTGGCGGAAGGCACGGCGGTGATCCGCGAAACCATTTTCGAGAACCGTTTCATGCATGCGGTGGAGCTAATCCGCCTGGGTGCCGACATCAAGATTGATGGTAATACGGCATTCGTCACGGGCGTGAATCGCCTTGAAGGTGCGACGGTGATGGCCACTGACCTACGCGCTTCGGCGAGTCTAGTGATTGCTGGCCTGGCGGCGCAAGGTGAAACACTCATCGAGCGCATCTATCACCTGGATCGCGGCTACGAACAGATGGAAGCCAAACTCGTTGCTTTGGGTGCCCGGGTGCGGCGGGTAAAATGAGCGCCATGATTACCATCGCCCTTTCGAAGGGGCGGATTTTTGAGGAAACCCTCCCGCTCCTGGCGGCCGCCGGTATCGTGCCTGAGGAAAATCCCGAGCAGTCGCGCAAGCTCATTATTGGCACGAGTCGTCCGGATGTGCGCGTCGTCATCGTGCGTGCTTCCGACGTGCCGACCTACGTGCAATACGGTGCCGCAGACCTTGGTATCGCCGGCAAGGATGTACTGATCGAGCATGGCGGTGCCGGTCTCTACCAGCCGCTCGACCTGAAAATCGCCCAATGCCGCATGTGCGTGGCGACTCCCGCTGGTTTTGACTATGTTGCCGCCGTGCGCCGTGGTGCGCGCCTGCGCGTAGCGACCAAATACATCAACACCGCCCGCGAACACTTTGCCACCAAGGGTGTGCATGTCGATCTCATCAAGCTCTATGGCTCGATGGAGTTGGCGCCACTGGCTGGCCTGGCTGAGGCTATCGTCGATCTGGTGTCGAGCGGCGGCACGCTGAAGGCCAATAATCTCGTCGAAGTTGAGGACATCATGCCGATTTCATCGCGCCTGATCGTCAATCAGGCCAGTCTGAAAATGAAGCGGGAAATGCTGCAACCAGTACTGGATGCCATTGAGAGTGCGATTCAATGAGTCAAAGCATCCGCCGTCTAAATTCGCGCGTCCCCGAGTTCCTGTCGACCTTGGACGCGCTGCTCGCCTTCGATAATTCCACGGATGAGGCGATCGAGCACACTGTCGCCGAGATTCTGGGCAATGTGCGTAAGCTGGGCGATGCCGCCGTGCTCGATTACACACGCCGTTTCGACCATCTTGATGCCAAGGCGATGGGCGAGCTGGAATTGTCAGCGGCCATGCTCAAGGCAGCTTTTGAGGGTTTGCCTGTCGAGCAGCGCCAAGCGCTCGAACAGGCCGCCGCTCGTGTACGCGGCTACCATGCGCGGCAAAAACTCGAATCCTGGGAATACACCGAAGCCGATGGCACCCGGCTGGGCCAGAAGGTGACGCCGCTGGATCGTGTCGGTCTCTATGTGCCGGGTGGCAAGGCGGCCTATCCGAGCTCAGTGCTGATGAATGCGCTGCCTGCAAAAGTCGCGGGCGTCAAAGAACTCATCATGGTGGTGCCAACGCCGCGCGGTGAAAAAAATGCGCTGGTGCTGGCCGCCGCGCATCTTGTCGGAGTCGATCGCGTTTTCACCATTGGCGGTGCGCAAGCCGTGGCGGCACTGGCTTATGGTACGCAAACCATTCCGCAGGTCGATAAGATCGTCGGTCCCGGTAATGCCTATGTGGCGAGTGCCAAGCGGCGCGTTTTTGGCACAGTTGGCATCGACATGGTGGCTGGGCCTTCCGAGGTGCTGATCATTTCCGATGGTTCTGGCGATCCGGACTGGATCGCTATTGACCTCTTCGCCCAGGCCGAGCATGACGAGTTGGCGCAATCCATCCTGCTTTGCCCAGATTCTGCATTTATTGAGCGCGTGGCGGCGAGCATCGAAAAGCTGCTGCCAAGCATGCCGCGCCGCGAGACTATCGCGGCTTCGCTGGCTGGTCGTGGTGCGCTGATTCACGTAACCGATCTCGATGAGGCTTGCGAAATCGCCAATCGCATCGCCCCTGAGCATCTGGAACTCTCGGTGAAAGAACCCCGCGTTTTGGCGGAAAAAATCCGCCACGCCGGCGCAATATTTATGGGGCACTACACTTCGGAATCGCTAGGCGATTACTGCGCGGGCCCTAATCATGTGCTGCCAACGTCGCGCAGCGCGCGCTACTCCTCGCCGCTCGGCGTCTATGATTTCCAGAAGCGCTCCAGTCTGATTGAGGTGTCGGAAGCCGGTGCCCAGACACTCGGCCCGATTGCCGCCACCCTAGCTCATGGTGAGGGCTTGACCGCGCATGCCCGCGCAGCGGAATTGCGCATCAAACGCTAAGAATATCCTTCAGTGCGCTCACCAATGCCGCGCACTGCTCGTCTGTGCCGACGGTAATGCGCAGGAACTGCTCGATACGTGGTGCCTTGAAATGCCGCACGATGATGCCGCGTTGCCGTAGCGCCAGCGCCGACTTTGCTGCGTCGTGTTTGGGATGCCGCGCGAAGACGAAATTGGCTGCCGAAGGCAACACCTCGAAACCCAGCGATTCCAGATTTTGCGTCAGTGTGGTGCGGGTGCGGATTACCGCCTGACGGGCGCGCTCGAACCATTCCCGATCCTCGATGGCGGCTGTTGCGCCGGCAATGGCGAGGCGGTCGAGCGGGTAGGAGTTGAAACTGTTCTTGACGCGCTGCAAAGCGTCGATCAGATCAGAATGGCCGATGGCAAAACCAACGCGCAACCCGGCAAGCGAGCGCGACTTCGAGAAGGTCTGCACCACCAGCAGATTGGGGAAACGCCCCACCAACGCCACCGCTGATTCACCACCAAAATCGATGTAAGCCTCATCGACGACCACCACCGAATCCGGGCTAGCTTTGAGCAACGCCTCAATATCGGCAAGCGGCAGGGTACGTCCCGTCGGCGCATTGGGGTTGGGGAAAATGATGCCGCCGTTGGGCTGGCTATAGTCAGCGACACGTAGCGCGAACGTATCGTCAAGCGCTATCGTACGGTAGGCAATGTCGTAGAGCTTGCAGTAGACCGGATAGAAACTGTAGGTGATGTCTGGAAAAAGTATCGGCTGCTCGTGCTTCAATAGCGCGAGAAACGCATGGGCCAACACTTCATCGGAACCGTTGCCGACAAATACTTGATTGGGCTCGATGTTGCCAAAAAGTGCTGCAATGGCTTCCCGCAGTCGGGTACTTTCAGGGTCAGGATAAAGCTTGAGCGATTCATTGGTTGCCTCGCGTATGGCATTGAGCACGCGTGGGCTGGGTCCAAAGGGGTTCTCGTTGGTATTGAGCTTGACGAGATTAGGTAGTTTCGGCTGTTCGCCCGGTACATAGGGCTGTAAGGCACGAACGGTGGCGCTCCAGAATGGGCTCATGGTTGGCTATTGGACGGATGTGGCTGCGGAGGTTTGCAACAGGCATGAAATGGTATCATGGCCACGTTTTCTCACTTTGATCGCAATTCCTGATGGCCAACACGCGCACTGCCGACATACATCGCACGACGCTGGAAACCCAAGTCCGCGTCAAGCTGGATCTGGAAGGTACGGGGAAATCGCAACTGGCGACCGGCGTCGGCTTTTTCGATCATATGCTCGATCAGATTGCCCGTCATGGCTTGATCGACCTGCAAGTCGATGCCCGTGGTGATTTGCATATCGATGCCCACCACACCGTCGAAGACGTCGGCATTACACTCGGCCAGGCGCTCGCCAATGCCCTTGGCAACAAGAAAGGCCTGACGCGTTATGGTCATGCTTATGTGCCGCTGGACGAAGCGTTGTCGCGGGTGGTCGTCGATCTTTCCGGTCGGCCTGGCTTGTCGTTCAACGTGAATTTCGTCCGGGCGACTATCGGCGAGTTCGACGTTGATCTGATTCGCGAGTTCTTCCAGGCAGTGGCCAATCATGCGGCGATTACCGTGCATGTCGATAACCTGCGTGGGGACAATGCGCATCATCAGGCTGAAACCATCTTCAAGGCATTTGCCCGGGCTTTGCGTATGGCCATCACGACTGATCCGCGTGCTGGCGATCTCGTACCTTCGACAAAGGGCTCCCTGTAGGATTTGGGTCGCACCCTAAAATATTCACATGAATTTCAGATGAAAACAGTCGCGATCGTCGATTACGGCATGGGCAATTTGCGCTCCGTCGCCAAGGCCGTTGAGCATGTTGCGCCGGATTACATGGTGCGTGTGACTGCCGATCCGGATGTGCTGGCCAGCGCTGAACGCATCATCGTGCCCGGTCAAGGGGCCATGCCAGACTGCATGCGCGAGTTGAAACAACGTGGTCTGGCAGACGCTGTCGTGCGCGCAGCAGCCGATAAACCTTTCCTGGGAATCTGCATCGGCCTGCAAATGCTCTTCGAACATAGCGAAGAAGGCGACGTGGCAGGTCTCGGCATTTTCCCCGGCCAGGTGCGGCGCTTTCCCGATGATGCCATGCATGATACCGCCGGTATCCGGCTCAAGGTGCCACATATGGGCTGGAATGAGGTGCGCCAGGCTGAATCTCACCCGCTGTGGAGCGGCATTGATGACAATGCGCGCTACTATTTCGTCCATAGTTACTACGTTGAGCCCGTTGCGCCGGATGTGATTGCCGGCTCGACGCACTATGGCATTCCCTTTACCAGTGCGGTGGCGCGCGCTAACATCTTTGCCGTGCAGTTTCATCCTGAAAAGAGCGCCGCAGCCGGCCTCAAGTTGCTTGAAAACTTCATGCACTGGCATCCCTGATCATCATTTCTTCCAAAGCTGAACTCCCATGCTGCTGATTCCTGCGATAGATCTCAAAGACGGACACTGTGTGCGCCTGAAGCAAGGCATGATGGATGATGCCACCGTGTTTTCGGAGGACCCGGGTGCTATGGCACGCCACTGGATTGACCAAGGCGCGCGACGTCTGCATCTGGTCGATCTGAATGGCGCCTTTGCCGGCAAGCCGAAGAACGAGCCCGCCATCAAAGCGATTCTTAACGAGGTGGGAGAAGAAATTCCGGTACAACTGGGCGGCGGCATTCGCGACCTCGATACCATTGAGCGCTGTATCGATGATGGCATCAGCTACGTCATTATCGGCACCGCTGCGGTTAAGAATCCGGGTTTCCTGCATGATGCCTGTACCGCCTTCCCCGGCCATATCATCGTTGGTCTGGATGCCAAGGACGGCAAGGTGGCGGTGGATGGTTGGTCGAAAATGACCGGCCACGACGTTATCGATCTGGCCAAGAAATTCGAGGATTACGGCGTTGAAGGCATCATCTATACCGATATCGGTCGTGACGGCATGCTTTCCGGCGTGAATGTCGAAGCCACTGTGAAACTCGCCAAGGCGCTGCGCATCCCCGTCATCGCCAGTGGCGGCATCGCCAGCCTGGACGACGTCAAGGCCTTGTGTGCCGTTACCGACGAGGGCATCATGGGCGCCATCACCGGCCGTGCGATTTACGAAGGCAGGCTCGATTTCCGTACGGCGCAGGCTGAAGCGGATAAGTGCGCCCGCAGCTAAATTAGTACCGACACTAAACCCGATTCCATGCTCGCTAAACGCATTATTCCCTGCCTCGACGTCAATGCAGGCCGTGTCGTCAAGGGTGTCAATTTCGTCGAACTGCGCGATGCCGGCGATCCGGTTGAGATCGCGCGCCGCTATGATGAGCAGGGCGCTGATGAGATCACCTTTCTCGACATTACGGCGAGTTCCGATTCCCGCGACATCATTTTGCACATTGTCGAAGCTTGCGCCGAGCAGGTGTTCATTCCGCTGACGGTGGGTGGTGGTGTGCGCAAGGTCGAGGATGTCCGCCGCTTGCTGAATGCTGGTGCTGACAAGGTGAGCATGAACACTGCCGCCGTACAGAATCCGCAACTCGTCGCTGACGCCTCCGGTAAGGTCGGCAGTCAGTGCATCGTCGTGGCTATCGATGCCAAGCAGACCAGTCCAGGCAAGTGGGAAGTGTTCACCCATGGCGGGCGCAACAACACGCATATCGATGCCATCGAATGGGCTAAGCAGGTGGCTGCCTTGGGTGCCGGCGAAATTCTGCTGACCAGCATGGATCGCGACGGAACCAAGAATGGTTTCGACCTTGGCTTAACCCGCGCTGTTGCTGAAGCTGTGTCGATCCCAGTAATTGCCAGCGGTGGCGTTGGGAATCTTCAGCACCTGGCTGATGGTGTGACGCAAGGGCGCGCCGATGCTGTATTGGCGGCCAGCATTTTTCATTATGGGGAATACACAGTGAGACAAGCCAAGGAATTCATGCGTACCCAGGGTATCGAGGTGCGTCTGTGAGCAAGGCCTGGCTTAACCAGGTGAAATGGGACGAGCAGGGTCTTGTGCCTGCCATTGCCCAGGATGCGCAAACCGGCGAAGTGCTGATGTTTGCCTGGATGAATCGTGAGGCGCTGGAAAAAACCGCGCAAATTGGCGAGGTGGTTTATTGGTCGCGATCGCGCAGAAAACTCTGGCACAAGGGCGAGGAGTCTGGCCACACCCAGAAGGTTCTCGAAATCCGCACCGACTGTGACAGCGATGTCGTGCTGCTCAAGATTGAGCAGACCGGTGGCATCGCCTGCCACACTGGTCGCCGCAGCTGCTTTTTCAACAAACTGGACGCGGGTAGTTGGCTGGCTGCCGACCCTGTTCTGAAAGACCCCGCGGAAATCTATTCCCCAAAACCCTAGGCTCTCCATACGCTTCAAAACCTCACTAGGTGGGTGATTCGATCTGGCAGTTTCTTGTTAATAGTGGTTTTTAGCCCTATAAATAGAGCGAGTTCACTCATGGAGAAATGGAAATGAAACGTATGTCTAAATTCATCTACTTGCTTGTCGGCGCGTTGGCTTTATCGAATGGCACCCTTGCTTTCGGTGAAGTGAGTAAATGCGTGGGGGCTGATGGGAGGGTACTTTATGGAGATGATTGCCCTACGGGTACTGAAGAGAACAAACTTAAAGGTACTGTTTCGGTTGGCGACAAGATAACTGCCAAACCTATTGAGAGGAGTGGGCCAGAAATTAACTTATTGGAAGATTCAAGAGCAAAAGAGCCGAAACTGCGCCCATTGGAGATACGAAACCCGACATCGAACTGATCGGGAAATAGCCAAATCTTAGAATGCCTGGTGGTTTCGTGGCCGGTGCTTATGGAGTGACTTGGATCTGTGGCGAAGAGCCCGGTTTTTAATGTCTGGCGAGGTAGAATCTTCCTCCATAAAGACCCCAAGGAAATCTACAAATGATCGATCTTGAAGTTATCCATCGTGTTCAGGAAACTCTTGTTGAGCGCAAGGGCGCGGCGCCTGATTCCTCTTACGTTGCCAGTCTGTATGCAAAAGGAACGGATGCCATTTGCAAGAAGGTGATCGAAGAGGCTGCTGAAACGATCATGGCGGCGAAGGATGGTGATCGCTTGCACCTAGTACGTGAAACTTGCGACCTGTGGTTCCATAGTCTCGTGCTGTTGACCCATTTTGGTATTGGTGTCGATGACATCATGATGGAGTTCCGTCGCCGCGAGGGAATTTCCGGGATAGATGAGAAGGCCGGTCGGGGTAAGTAGTATGAGCGATTGCATCTTCTGCAAAATCGTTCGCGGCGAGATTCCCTGTAAGAAAGTCTACGAGGACGAGGAAATTTTTGCTTTCCACGACATCAACCCGATTGCCCCGGTACATTTCATGGTTGTTCCAAAGCAGCACATTGCATCTTTGGCGGAGGCTGATGCCAGCCATGCGGCGGTACTGGGTAAACTGTTTTCCAAGCTGGGAGATTTGGCGCGTAACCAAGGCCTGAATGATGGTTTTCGCACCATCATCAACACCGGTAGGGTGGGGCAGCAGGAGGTGTATCATCTTCACGTGCATGTCGTCGGTGGGCCTGACCGGCTCGGACCGATGATCGTCGATAATAAGGAGTAAGGCATGGGAAGCTTCAGCATTTGGCATTGGCTGATTGTTTTGGTAATCGTGATGCTGGTATTCGGCACGAAGAAATTGCGTAGTGTTGGTTCCGACCTCGGCGGCGCCGTCAAGGGTTTCAGGGAAGGCATGAAGGAAGGCACGGCTGCGGCTGATGCTGGCAAGCCGACTGGCCCTGCAGAGCAGGTCGGTCACACCATCGAAGGTGAGGCCAAGAAGGAAAAGGTTTGATGTTGGCGTGGCCACGGCAAAGAGCGGGTAGCCCCCGCTCTTTTTTCTGACGTATTCCCATGTTCGACGTTGGGTTTTCCGAGCTTATCGTCATCGGCC
>Ga0315268_10003609_pt1 | contig 17014 bp, 18 predicted proteins | sample C1_top_MG_FD_204535 | JGI IMG/M metagenome (GOLD analysis project Ga0315268, IMG submission 204535) | Sediment microbial communities from Yellowstone Lake, YNP, Wyoming, USA - C1_top | ecosystem: Environmental > Aquatic > Freshwater > Lake > Sediment | place: USA: Wyoming | collected 2017-08-01
AGTGTCGACGACCTCCTCGCCGGGCCTGAGCCCGGACGTGTCTTCGTAAACCTGGATGACCGTCTTGTCTCCGATGAGCTTGATGACCTCACCCATGAGCTTGAGCTCTCCGACGAGAACGACATCGTACATCCTCGGCGAGATACCCTCAGCTGTGACCACAGGCCCTGCGACCCTGCTGATCTTGCCCTTCTTCTCTTCCGCCAATTCAACACGCTCCGATCACTTTGACTTGTAAAGGTCGATTCCAATCGCCCTTCTGACCTTGTCTCTCATGTCCCCTTCTTCCTCGCCCACCGGTATGACCACGGGGTCGACGCTGTTGAGCATCTTGACCCTGAGCTGCGCGGGCAGCTGCTCGAGCACCTTCGTATGAACGGCCAGAATGCCCACGTCTGGCTCGTCCATCGCGGTGACTATGGTCTCGAGAAGCTTGTCCTGAGGCACTCCGTAGACTTTCTTGATGCCTGCAAGTCTGAAACCAACAACGAACTCCTCGGAACCTACGACCGCGATTTCCATCTCAGACCACCAGCAGTTCCTCGATAACCCTGTTCGGGAGGGCGCTCTGTTTGCCCCTCGCAATGATCCTGATGTTGTCCACTTCCACCTTCTTTCTGATCATGTAGTTCACTATAGGCAGGACAGAGAGAGGGTAGAAGTGGGCGAACTTCTCGCTCGTGCCTATCAGTGCTTTGTCGATGGCTATAGTCAGGCTAGAGAGTTGTTTGTCGTCTTTGAACTTCTCGAGGGCGGCCTTTATGTCCTCATACATCGAGGATCGCTCCAGCTCTTCCATGAGCTGGGTCATTCCCCCGGACTGGGCGATGCTTCTCAGCTTGTCGATGCTGAACTCCATTCCCCCGGGTATGAGGTATTTCTGGATCCGTTCCTCTGGTATCCGCTCGGCCTTGAGCTTCAGAAGGACCTTGAGGTTGGAGACGTCGATCTCCCTCCTAACAAAATCCCTCAGAAGTCTCTCCGCCGTACCGGTCGGCTTCACGACGTCGAGAAGGTCGTAGTACATCACCTTGTCAAGGTGGTCCTCCAGCGGTGCAAGCCTTCCTGTATCCACGACCTCCCGAAGCAGTTCTGGCGTTATGCCCAAAGAGGGTTGTCGCACCAGCACCTCCATGATATCCTGGATAGAGGTCATCGCAACCAGGGACCTCAGGAACTCCTCGGAGAACGCGCCTGCGGGAACTAAGGTTTCTAGGATTTCGTCGTCCCTCGCCTTCGATGTCTTCCCTCTAAGTATCGTCTTCACGTTGAACGTGTCCCAGCGACGCAAATAGTTGGCCACCATCTCTCGCAGGTGGCCAGTCGTGAAACCCAAGACGGCGGAGTAACTCGCAGCCAGGTTTCTCGTGACCGCGACTTCGACCAGGTCCGCTCCAGAATGTCTCACCGCATACTTCGTCATCTCATCACGGTACTGCGTTTCCCCAAGGAACCTGCCTATCTCGTGCACGTCCATCACGACCATCCTGGAGTAGGTCTCGCGCGAAAGGAGGAAGCTCTTCTTTGCCTTCACGCGGGTGCACGCGTACGCATAATTCCCTGAGTTGCCGAACAGCGCCATCTTCTAGCTCACCCGAACAACCTCTTGTAGATCTCGTACATGTTCTTGTTCCAGATATCCTCAAGCACACTCTCGAACCTGTAGTCCAGACGGACGCTCCGGTCTTTGCTCTCGAAAACAAGCCCGCCTCGGGAGTCGATGTTTCCGCCATCGAGCATGCCCGAAATGAGCTTGATGTTCGGCTTGTCCCGAGCGCTCGAATAGACGTAGCAGTCGCCCAGCTCCTTCTTGGCCTTAACGATAAGAGTGGCGTAGAGCTTCTTGCGCTTGTCCGAGGGATACCTCTCCAGCTCCGCTAGGACCTCCTGTTTCAGCCCCTCCATGACCTGCCTTTGGGTCGAGAGGAGCATCTTCTTGGATTCCAGCTCCGCGCTTGAGAGCTCCTGCTGCTCCATCTGGGCAAGGAAGGCGGCCGCTCTCTGCTCGGCGGATCCGCGCCTCTCCTCGATCCTCTTGTCGGCGAGGAGCAACTGCTCATCTCGCTCCTTCTCCCCAAGCCGGATCGCGTCTTTCTTCTTCTCCTCGCCCTTCCTGAGGATCTCCTCGACGACCTTGTTCAAGCTCATAGCCTCAAGCTCCTTGACTGCTGCGCCTCTCTGCGGGCTCGCTCCAACCCTTTCCGTTCGTCTACGACTTGAGCCACAGCAGGATCGCAATCACGAACCCCAATATGACGATGGTCTCTGGAAGGACCAGCATGATCAGGCCCTTACCCATCATCTTCGGGTTCTCCGCAGTCGCGCCTACTGCCGCCGCTCCAATCTGTCCCTGTGCCAAGCCAGTGCCCAGGCCCGCGACGCCTACCGCGATGCCCGCACCGATCAGCATCAGCCCTGTTCCCATATCCATTCTCTATACCTCCTGTTTCGCAAGGGTCGAGTATTTCCTCTCGTACTTCAACGGGGAGAAGTCCGTGCCTCCCCCCTCGAAGAACTTGAGGAAGAACTCAACGTAGTTCAACCTGATCGCCTGGATCCCCGCGGACAAAGCCCCGAGGAAGAAGACGAAGAAGAGCTGGCACACGACCAATGTTACGGCTCCGAGGATCGCAACCACCACGTTCCCGCTCTCGAACATCAGCGGGAAGCATATAGTGTTGAACGCAAATGCCATCGCGCCTTTTCCGACTGCCAGCGCCGCAAGTCTGGTGTATGAGATCAGGTTGGTGAAGAGGCCGATAACCTCCGAAAGCGCCATCGGGCCCTCTAGAATCGGCAGCATGGCGACTCCAGCCACCATGAAAGCGACCGCGGGGATAGAAACCCTGATCCCCGCGAGGTTCGTCAACATGTCCGGAAGGGGCGCCAGGACAGTCGAGTTCATGAAATCGCTGGTGGCTGTCGCGGAACCCGCGAAAACCATCATCTCGGCGAACAGGCCGAACAGGACAAGCAGCCACGCGATCTTGGCAAATGCGTGCTTCCTGCTATGTCTGTAATGATTCACAAACCCGAACGCGAAGCCAAGCGTGAGATGGAGCCAGCCCAGGACGATAGAAAGGACTAGCATCTCCTTGACATCGTGCATCTTCTCGAGCACAGGGTGAAGCGGGAAGCTGCCGATGACCTCCCATGAACGCTCCCCTGAGCTGCCCGCGGGTGGGTGGAATGGCACTCCAAAGGCTTCTCCGAAGACGAGCAGACCGAACACGCTGGCTATGATGCCGCCAGCTATGATTATGGCACCGAGCTGGTACAGCTCGGGATAGCCTTTCAGCTTCATACGCATCAATACACCCAGCGCGACCAATCCCAGCCCGAACCCCAGGTCGCCTATCATGAACCCGAAGAACAGCGGAAAGGTGACGAACATGACGACGGTCGGGTCTATCTCGTCATACTTCGGAGTGGAGACAAGGTTCATGAAGAACTCGAAGGGTCTGACGGGCTTGGGATTCTTGAGCTTCACAGGCGGCTCCTCGTGCTTCTCTCTCGGCACCGTCTCGACGAATGCGAGGCCACAGCAGAGAGAGTTGAGAGCCGTCTGGATGTCGTCCACATTCGGGGCGGGGATCCAGCCATCGATTACGAAAGAGTTCGCAGAGGTCGCGATTCTCAGCGGCGTCTCCGCCTTCAGCACTTCGATAGCAAGGTGCTCCTCGGATGATATGATGAAGTCCGCAAACTGCTTCCTGATCTTCGCGATGTCGGCCTCGATCCGCCCGAGGTCTTTCTCCAGGTCTCCAATATCAGCGATATTCCTCTCGATGATGTTCGCTGGATTCCCTTTGAGCTTCGGCAGTTTCGTCTCCTGGTAGCTGTGCTCCGAGAGGACCTTCAGAGCCTCCGAGCGCTCATCGTTGACGACGAAGAGTGCAACTGCGAGATCGTTCTTCCTCTGGCTCTTGAACAGCTCGTACTGCCTGAGCTTCGATGCGAGGCCCGCTTCCGGGTCGGTCTTGCAGATGCCCGCGAAGACCGTCACAGAATCGTATCCCTCGTACGCCTCGACCGGAATGCCGAACGTCCTGAAGGGCTCGAGGGCCCTGTTCTCCGATTCCTTCTCCCTGATGAGCGCTTGAATCTTCTGTCTTGCCTCTGACTTGCTGGAGGTGTTCACATCAAGCGTGACCAGCCCTTGCTCAACCTTGTGCCTGATCTCCCTGACGTGCATCCTGGCCTGCGGCCTGTGCTCATCTATCCCCAGGGACCTTATCATGGACCTTAGCTTGAGTAGTTTCTGCGATGCATCTGACGCCGATTTCAGCGGCTGGCCAATCTTGAACTCCCCATCTTGTTCAGTGAAGTCAATGAGGTGAAGTACCCCAAGCTCGTAGAGACACTCGATTGTGACATCGAGGCTTTCGATCGACCCGACGATGATTGCCCGGGTCATCTCCTCCGGTCTAAGCATCAGCTGCCCTCTCAAACTCCGTGAGAACGAACTCCTTCGCCTTCGCGGAGTTGCTCTTCGCGTTGGCTGCAAGGGCCTCGGCCTTCTTCGCGCCTTCTTCGAGGTGCGCCTTCCTCCTGACCTCGACTCTCGCCTGGGCCTCCGCGGTCCTAGCCTCCAGCTGCTTTTTGAGCAGAGAGTCCGCAGACTCGATCTTCTCCAAGGCCCTACGCTTGCCCTCCGCTTGGAGCTGCTTGCGCCTCTCCTCGGCGTCCTTGACCATGGTCCGGACCTGCTCCTCCGCGGCCTTGATCTGTTGAAGGATCTCGGCTTTGCCCATCAGGACACGTCCATTTTGCTGATACTGGTTTCGATATAAATAGCCTCCGAGATTATGCGGATTCGATGGCGAAAGCGATGTGTTCGACACTTAGCGAAGAAACCAGGTGCCCTCTCGAAACTCGATTGATCCCGGCCGATTAACGACTCATCGCTTGAGCTTCTCAGCGAAAAACTTCTTGTCGAGGCGCGTGAGCCTCATCCCCGCTTGTTTCAGGAGCTCGACTCCGGCGAGATCGGAGTAATCGTCAATGTACACCACGCGCGCAACCTGGGCGTTGAGTATCATTCGCGCGCATATAGGGCAGGGGACTATCGTTGAGTACATGGTCGAGCCACGGGCATTGGTGCCGGCCTGGATGAGCGCGTTCTGTTCAGCGTGAACAGCAGTGCAAGTCTCGAGCCGGGTCCCCGAGGGGATGCCGAGCTTGTCTCTGATGCAGCCGATCTCGTCGCAGTGTGGCAATCCCCTTGGATTGCCGTTATAGCCCGTGCTCTTAATCTCCCCGACATCGCTCACGACTATCGCGCCTATCTGCCTGCGAGTGCAAGTGCTCCTGCGAGCCACCTCGATCGCGATGTTCATGAAGTACTGGTCCTTGGAGATCCTCGCATTCTTGTGCTGTGCCACGCGCATCCTCAGCGGCCAAGAACCTCTATGGACATTTCTAACTTTCTATCAGTGCAAGGCCGACTCCGTTTGGGCAACGATTACTTATCGCTCCACGCCTTTCCCCGTTCAGCATAGGTCAACATGACGAGCAAGAATTGGCCGAGGTATTTGGCAATCAGCATTGCGGGAGTGGCAGTCGTGCTCCTGCTCTATGCCATGCTGGCCCTCCCGGAGTCATCCGACACCAGTGACCATATGGGCATGTGGGGGGGTCGCACCGTCACGACTGGGGGCTTAGCCATAGTGGTTGTCGCCTCGGTCCTGCTCGTCGTCGCTATCATGTTCGTGCTCATGAAGGAGACCTATGAACCTCTTCCGCCATCAATGGCCCCCTCGCCCCCTGCAATTGCTCCTTCGAGAGGCAGGGTGGAGCCGGAGTTGGGCACGAAGGAACATCGTGACACCGTCACAACTCTCAGAACAGAGGAGATCGCGAGAGAGGAGTACCTCGTTCTGAGACTGCTGACGGGGGACGAAAGGACGATGTTCAAGGCGATCATGGACTCCGGAGGGGAAGCCCTGCAGAAGGACCTCATTGTGCGAACCAAGATGTCCAACGCGAAGGTCTCAAGGATTCTCGATAAACTGGAGCAGAAGGGAGTCGTCTCCAAGGAGAGGCACGGTTCGACGAACCGGGTGAGGATCAAGCTGGAACAGTGAGGATAGGCCATTTTTCACTCACTTTTCAGACAAGTGAAAAGACTCTGATGGCTTTTCAGCATACATCCAAGTACTGTTTCACCCAAAGGTCTACCTGGACATTGCGGAGTGGGGCTCGGCCCCTCTCCAAACCCAAAAGGAGGTGAAACAAAGATGAAGGCAACCGCGCTTGTCGCGATCGTAGGAGTCGTGGCTGTGCTCGGTCTCGCAGGAGCCGCATTGGCCGCTGGGCCTCTGCAGGACTCAGCAAGCGGATCGAGTACGACCAGGGGCACGGGCTCTGGCCACATGGATGGCATGGGGCCGATGCACGGACAGCTGTGCGACGGAGTCTGTGGGAATTGTCCGGTGGACAATGACTGGAACTACTCCTGGAACTACTCCCAGAGCTACTCCTGGGACGGCGGTGCCCGGCACGGCTACTGCCCGTGCATGGGCTAGACGCTGAGCTCAAACCCCTTAAACCCGGTTTCTTTTTCTGATCATCTAGGATCGGTCAACGCTTGTATTGCCCGTGCTTCACAGCTGCCTCGCAGATAGCCTTGACATTCTCGGGCTTGGAGTCCCAAGGAGCTTCGCACTCCGTCGATAGAACATACCCTCCGCCTGGCGCGCAGTCTTCGATCAGCTTGATGCAGTACTTCTCTACCTCCCGTGGCGTGCCGTAGACAAGCAGGGTCGAAGGGACGTTCCCAAAGAGGCAGACCTTGTCGCCAAGAATCTCCTTCGCTTTCTTCATGTTCGTCTTCTCGAGGTCTAGGAGTATCTTCCCCTTGGGAAGACCGTCTGCCATGTGACTCATGGTGTTCAGATCAGGGGTTAGGTCGTTGTCCCAATGGCAGTGCACCTTGAACCCGCGTTTCACGAATATGTCTATCATCTCCTTGGCGATCGGCCAGAAGATCTTGTCGAATATCCTCGGGGACATCCCCGGAGGACCGCCGTTTATGAAGAAGATGATCTCAGCTCCGGGCACCTCCCCGGCTCCCATGACCATGGCATCTCTCATGGCCAATGTCGTCTCGTACTCGACGAACCATTCGCAGATCTCAATGACCTTTTCTGGCCGCTCGAAGATGTCTCTCGTTAGGTTCGAGATGCCCCGGTAGTACTGGAGCATGTCCAACGGATGACATGCTCTCCCGCCCATGAGCAACGGCATCTGCTGCTCCTCAACGAACTTCCGCCAAGCGGCAGAGTAGATCTTCGGGTACTCGTACTCGTAGTACAGGAAGTCGTCAAGGCTCCTCGAGAAGAGCTGCTTGCTGAGCTTCTTGTTGTAAAGGATCGTTGAGAAACCGCGCTTCATCGCGTCGTCGTAATCCTCCAGGATCGGCTTCTCGTAGAGGCTCGGGAGGTTGCCCTTGGGCGGGAAATCGTCCCAGATCCGCCAGTCGAGCGTGGCCTGGTCCCATCCGGCCCGCCCGAACATGCTGAGGTGGTTCAGAGTCGTGACGTTGGGATCGACATTGTCGCCCCCGCCGAGTATCTCCCTCGCCTTGATTGTCGCCTTGACGAGCTTGTCCGGTTCCAGGAACATCTCTCTGATCGTTATCCCGCCTATCCACGGGAAGATGTAGCAGTTTATCGGGGCAACAGGAACGCGGTCCGCCTCTTTCAGGTTCCAAGCAATCTCCAGTCTCTCATAGGCCGTCATTGCTTCTTCCATGTTCATCAGCCTCCTACTTCGCCTCCGCGATCCATCTCTCTATCACGCGGATGCCCTCGTTCGCGTTGATTGTGGCGAAATCGACCCCGAACTCCTTCGTGTCGACCTCGCCGACAACGCCTCCTCCGATGATGACCTTCAGCCCATCTCTCAGCTCGGCTTTCTTGAGATCGTCCACGGTTGCCTTGGCTTGGGTCACCGCGGCCGTCAGGAGTGCGGAAAGCCCGATGACCTGCGGTTTGAAGTCCTTGGTCTTGCCCACGAAGGCCTCGGGCGGGACGTCGACCCCGAGATCAATGACCTCGTAGCCCGAGCATTCGAGCAGGTCCCGGACTATGGACTTGCCGAGGTCGTGTATGTCGCCCTTGACCGTGCCCATGAGCACCCTGCCCTTGGACTTCGTCACACCGTACTTCTCTTTGATCTTGGGAGCAATTATCTTGACAGCATCCTTGAATATCTGCGAGGCCCACATAAGCTCCATCAGGAAGTAATTCCCCTTCTCGAACTCCGCGCCTACACGCTCCAGTCCCTGCCTCGCCTCTTCGACGATCTCGAGAGGGTCCTTCTTTGCTGCGAGCTCGTCCTCGACCGCCGACAGGAGCTTTTCCTTGTCGAGGCCCGCCATCGCATCGGCTATTCTTCCCATGGCTCGTCCCCCTTCTTCCACATGAGCTTCAGGAGAACGAAGCTCCATGGCGCGTGAGCCATGATCTTCTCAGCATTCACGCCAAAGAGCCACCTCGCCATCGCATGATCGACCTCTTCCTTCGTCGGCGGCTTGAGCCCACGCTTGGTTTCCTCCAAAATCCTCTTGGTCTCTTTCCCCATAGCCTCGTTGCCTCCATCGTCCAGTTCCGACTTGCGATTAACTGCAATCCAGGCGAAGGCGTTGGCAACCAGACATTTTTGACTGGCCCGAGCCCGATTGCGACGCTCCCGCTGCTCGTCGAATGAGGGCTCCTGTATTGATGTTCTTTGATGATAATAACTCTCAAGGGACTTTGTTCCGCTAGGCAAACTTGATGACTGTTTCCGTCTTTACCAGAACAACGAGCCCTGGGAAGTACTGAGCTCGGCATGGTCGGGCTCCGCTCTGCTCGAAGGTGAGCTACTGTGGTGCTGAACGCAATTGAGATACTCAAAGCCAAGAAGAACCTGCAAGGAGTGGCAAACCGCACTCCACTGACACATTCCAAGGCCCTGAGCGAGCTGAGTGGAGCAGAGGTCTATCTCAAATGGGAGAACCTGCAGAGAACGGGGGCGTACAAGTTCCGCGGAGCGTACAACAAGATCTACTCGTTGTCTCCCGAGGAGAGAATGAGAGGAGTGATAACCGCCTCCTCGGGAAACCACGCACTGGCTGTCTCACTCGCATCTCAGATTCTGGAAGTGAAGGCTACGGTGGTTGTCCCAGCAAACGCCCCGAAGGTCAAAATCGAGAGGTGTAGGGCGCTTGGCGCCAACCTCGTTATCAAAGGAGCGAACTTCGACGAGTCGCTCGTGCACTGCAACGAGCTCGCGGAGAAGACGGGCGCCATCTACGTCCCCGGCACGGAGGACCACAAGGTGATGGCAGGCCAGGGTACGATCGCACTCGAGATCCTTGAGGACATGCCTGATCTTGAGACATTCATAGCACCAGTCGGTGGCGGTGGCATGATCAGCGGGGTAGGGGCGTGGGCAAAGGCGGTAAATCCGGGCGTACGAATCGTCGGGGCGCAGTCCAGTGCCGCGCGCGCGATGTACGAGTCATTCAAGGCTCGCAGGGTCCTGGAGATACCGGTCGTGCCGACGATTGCCGATGGGCTCGCAGGCCAGATCTCTCAAATGGCCCTCGACCACGTGTTGAAGGTGGCGGACGATATTTACCTGGCTGAGGAGAGAGAGCTGAAGAACACAATCCTATGGGTGCTGAAGAACGAACGGCAGGTCATCGAGGGAAGCAGCGCCGTTGGCCCTGCCCTGGTATTGCAGAAGAGTATCGCATTCAGAAAGGGCGAGAAGGTCGCCATAGTGATAACTGGCGGCAATATTGACATGAATATGCTGGGTCTTTAGCTACAATCCAGGCAAACCTGAGTTATGTCGAGTCACACCACGGGCGCAGTTCTCTGACAGGTGGCCTGGCCGCATCCGGGTTAATGAATGGCAGATTGAGACTGCCATCCAGGCAACATATATATGAATGGTAAGCCGATTCATGTTTCGGGAGTAAAGTTGGTCCCCTGGGCTAGCCGGGGGTTGGAGGGTTCTGGATGACTGAAAAGATCATTCAGCAGATGGGCGAAAAGAGAGTATTCTTGAGAGATGCGACAGGATTAGTTAGAGAGATGAAATGGTACGATGCTCTGTTCCTAAACTTCCTGAACATGAGCATAGGTCTGGGCGTCGCGTGGGTCATCTTCTGGGGGCCTGGCATATATCCGGGAGCGAACGTGCCGTTAGGGCTAGTCGTTGCCATGGTTGGCTGTCTTTTCGGCATGTTTTGCTTTGCGACGCTGACGTCCGCAATGCCACGAAGCGGTGGCGATTATGTGTTCGTCAGCAGGTGTTTGCACCCGTCCCTGGGATTCATGTCCAACTGGATGTGGGTCGTGTGGAACGTCGTCTGGTGCGCCGTTCTCGGCACGTGGGTGGTGACCTGGGGCCTGAGAGATACCGTGGGCATGGTCGGCGTAATCAACAACGATCAAGGCCTTGTCAGCTGGGCCGGCGATCTTGCCAAGCCAGATAACCCGGTCACATTTGTTATTTCTGCTCTGGTTGTGATCTTGTCGGGCGCGATGTTGGCGTTCGGACTCAGAGTGTATCTAAGAGTTCAAGCGGTCTGCGCGATTGTCGGTCTCATCATGCTAGTCGTGGCTGCAGTCATATTTGCCACCACCAGCAACGCTGAATTCCAACAGACGTGGGACCACTATGCGGCGCAACAGGCTGCTGCCGGCTATGGCACCGCGGATTACAGCACGACGGTCAACAATGCGACTGATGACTATCCGTCTGCGTTGCCGTTTGGCAGCTGGGGATTGACCATCGGCATCTTGCCTGTGGCCTTCTGGACTTTAGCGTATCCGTACTTCTCTGCATTCATGGGTGGAGAACTGAAACGTGCCAAGAGCACAGCGTTCATTGGTAACATGGGTGGCGTCTTGATCGGCGGCATTTTTGTCATCGGCATGTACATGCTTGTGGCAAACACGCTGAGCGAGAACTTCATAATCGGATCATATGCGCAGTTCTACGCCTATAGCACGACGCCATATGGAATGCCGAGCCAGTGGTTCGACTTCCACGCAGGTATTGCCTCGGGCAGTGTGCCTGTGGCGACCCTGATGGGTGTTGGCATGATAGGATGGCTGCTGATGTATCCTGCTCTATCCTACCTAGGTCAGACGAGAGCTACACTTGCATGGTCCTTCGACAGGCTGATTCCAGGATGGTTTGGCAAGGTGAGCGAGAGATGGCACACGCCGATCAACGCTCTCATCTTCTTCACGAGCATCAACATGATCTACCTCGTACTGTACGCGCTGACCTTCAGCTACCAGCAGAGCTTCTCAGCACAGGTCGGGCAGATGTTAGGAACATTCCTGTTCGTCGGCCTGGCAGCGATACTGCTGCCGTACAGGAAGCGGACGAAGCCGATATACGAGGCCTCGGGCGTGAACTGGAAGATTGGCGGTCTCCCGATTGTGGCGATTGCGGGCGTTGTGTGGGTCGTGTTCGATCTGCTCTGCCTGTACTACTTCTTCATCGACCCGAACCTGGGAGCCAACGACGAGTACAGCAAGATTACGAAGCACTTCTCGCTGTATCTGACATTCGTCATCGCGTTGGTCGGATTCGTCTACTACTGGATCATCAGGTGGTACAGGAAGAACCAGGGAATCAACATCGACCTGGCATTCAAGGAGCTTCCGCCTGAGTAGGCACGCAGAAGAAGTAAACGCCCTCAAACCTCTTTCCATTCTCTTCTTTGCTTGTTTCTCAGACAATGGCAAGTTACATAGTTCAGGGACGCGCTTCTCCGCGCGTTTGGGGGCATCATCCTGACGATCAAGGAACCGGTAGGAGGTCAACTGGAGATCCTGTCCAGGAGCGAACTCGACAGGATCCACGGCGCTACGATGGAGGTTCTCAGGCGCCTTGGAATAAAGGTCTACGCACCGAAGGCGCTCGAGCTCTTCGAAAAAGCGGGGGCGGACGTGGACAAGAAGACCATGATGGTGAGAATCCCCGAGAGCCTCGTGAAAGAGATCATTCGAAAGGCGCCTGCATCGTTCAAGCTCTACGGAAGGGATCCGAAATACGTTCTTGACTACAGTGGCAACAAGGTGCATTTCGCAGTCTCTGGCCTCTCGGTAAGGGTCCAGGATCTCGATGGGAATATCAGGCCTGGAACAGTGAGAGATGTCGCCAACCTAGCGAAGATAGCTGACTACTGCGAATACATACATCAAGTGCTGATGACCGTTTGGCCATCCGATGTTCCAGAAGAGGTCTACCATCTGCACTGCATCGCGGAGGATTGGAAGAATTCAGTCAAGACGACCGATGGGTTCAACTACTCCGCAAGGAAGGCTAAGGAGACCATTGAGATGGCCGCCATCCTCAGAGGAGGCTACGAGGAGGTCGTGAAGAAGCCCTTGCTGCTCGGCTTCACGAACCCAGTTAGCCCGATGCAGCTCTCGAAAGAACTAATCGAAGGGGCCTTGGTTTATGCGAAGTACAAGCAACCCATGATTTACGCCCCTGAGGCGCTCGCAGGAGGGACAGCTCCTGCAACCCTGGCTGGTTTGCTGGTGCAGCAGAACGCCGAGGTGCTTGCGGGAATAATGGTCTCAGAGCTTGCGAATCCTGGTACGCCAGTGCTCTATGGAACTGTATCAGCTGCCCTTGACATGAGGACGGGGGCGACTGCGCTGGGAGGACCAGAGGTTAGCTTGTTCAACATCGCAACCGGGCAGCTCGGGAGGTACTACAACCTGCCCAGGAGAGGTACCGGAGGCAATACGGATTCCAAGGTCGTCGATGTGCAGGCTGGGCTGGAGGGCGCGATGAGCACGTTGATGGCAGCCATGGCCGGGATGAATTTCATCTACGATGTTGCGGGCTGCCTAGAGGGAACGATAGCGATCTCCTACGAGAAGATAGTAATAGACAACGAAATCGCCGGGATGGTCACAAGGATACTGGAGGGGATCGAGGTCAGTGACGAGACGCTGGCCGTGGACGAGATTTGCAAAGTTGGGCCCTCAGCTAGCTTCCTGGGAACTCCGATGACGATGAAGATGTTCAGGAAGGAGCATTTCATCCCGACGATCCTGGACCGCAGGTCCAGAGATAGCTGGCAGAAGGACGGCGAGAAGGATCTCGCGAAGATTGCGCGGGAGAAGGCTAGATGGATTTTGAGGGAACATCACGTGGAGCCTCTCGACAAGGACATCCAAGCGGAGATTGAGGGGTTCATCAAGAAGACGACCAAGAGCTACGCTCACTCGCTTGTCTGAATCTTCCCCACCTTCTCGGGTAGGTCGTACCAGACTACCTTGTCGCCGATTTTGGCACGCATCTTCCAGCCGATGCCCTTCGGCTCCCTATCGATACGCTCGATCAGCGCGGTAATCCTGGAAATGACCAGATCCTTCTTGGCAGGCTCCATGTCCATACTCTTGACGAACGTGCGCACCCAATCCAAGTTCCTCGTGAGGGTCCGGTACACGCCCCAGTCGCCAGCACAGAGAGAGGCGATGTAGGCCGCGTTGATGTTCTCCTTCTCGTCCTTCTCGGAGAGAGCGTGGTCCAACATTAGGCAAGTGATGTCCTTGTAGTCCTTCTCGTTGATTTCTACGATCTGGAGCTTGGTTATCAACAAGTCTGCGAGAGGAAGGGTCACATCATCCAGTTTCATGCGCTTCCTCAAGTCGAATTTGTGGCACATCTCGAAGGTCTCGATGAAGACGTCTATCTGCCGGTCCAGCTTGACGTCAGTGAACAACATCCTCCTGTCGCCGTGGAGAGCGTTGAACATTTTCACGGGCTGAACACCGAGCTCTACGAACATCTCGCTGAGGGATCTCGCATCCTTTCTGTAGGTGATAAGGTCGATATCCGGGATTTTTCGCGCAAGAGATCTGTGGGTGGCGCTCGGACATCTGAGCTTGATAGCGGTCCCTCCCAAGAGGCGAACCGTTATTCCCCGGCGCCTCGCGCCCTCCATCACTTGGTCAACAGCGATAACTATGTCTTCGTGCATCTAGGCCAACGCTCCCAGATATGCCCCCTGCTGCTATTCAACTTTGCCACATCTGATCAGAACTTTCCGAACCGAAGATGCCGCAGCGAACCCTTGGGAAAAGGCATAAATCGCAAGATATCGTTGGCATCAAAGCCCCCGGGTGACGAACCGGGCCTGAAGGTGTTCCAACTGACACTGGTCTTCTTTACAACGGATGTGCACGGATCGGAAAGATGCTTCATGAAGTTCGTTAACTCCGCGGAATTCTACAAAGCCGATGTTCTCATTCTAGGTGGAGATGTCACTGGAAAAATGATCATCCCCCTGGTCGAGCAGGCAGATGGATGCAGGACGGCAGAGTTTGCAGGGCAGATGACGACTGTTCGAACTCAAGGAGAGTGCGATGCCCTCGTCAAGACGATAAGGTTCTCGGGCTACTACCCATACCTCACGACCAAGGACGAGATGGACGATCTCAACGCAAACCCGAGAAAGGTCGACGCCTTGTTCACAAAGATGATGGGAGAGACAATGGAGAGATGGATCAAGATTGCCGAGGAGCGCCTCAAGCCCAAGGGCGTGAAGTGCTTCATCACCCCGGGGAATGATGACCGGTTCGTCATCGATGAGGCTCTGAGCAAATCGACCTATGTCCAGAACCCTGAGGGCAAGGTTGTCTGGATAGACGAGGACCACGAGATGATAAGCATGGGCTGGAGCAACCCAACGCCCTGGAACAGCCCTAGAGAGACCTCAGAGGAGGACCTCGAGAAGAAGATAGAGGCGATGGCCGTACAAATCAGGAACATGCCTAACTGCATCTTCAACATGCACTGTCCGCCCAAGGATACCCCTCTCGACCCTGCCCCGAAGATAGGAAAGAACCTAAAGGCAAAGACCTCCGGAGGAGCTAGTGAGTTGGTATCGGCGGGCAGCAGCGCAGTAAGGAACATGATTCAGAAGCACCAGCCCCTCCTTGGGCTCCACGGGCACATACATGAATCCAAGGCAGCCGCAAACTTGGGAAGGACCTTGTGCCTGAACCCTGGAAGTGAGTACGGCGAGGGGGTCTTGAGGGGTGCTTTGATAACGCTCACGAAGAAGGGCTACAAGAGTTACCTATTCACCCAGGGATGACCTGACGTCGCCGCCAGACGTGTCTGAAGACCATATTCATTTTATAGAGGGCTTTCCCTCTACGCGCCGTGGCCGAGGGGAAGAGAAAGAGCCGGATCCCTGAGAAGTACAAGCCGGCAGTCCTGTTTCTCAGGGACGCAGGGATCGCAATGGCGTTCGTAGTCTGCATTCTACTGGCAATGTTCTTCTACACTGGGCTCTGGCCTCCGTTGGTTGTGGTCGAGTCGAACAGCATGATGCACACGGAGGACAACACGAGCGAGATAGGTGTGATAGACACCGGGGACCTTGTCCTTGTGAAGAAGGTCAACCACGTGTCCGACATACAGACCTATGTCCAGGGCTTCGTTTCCGGCCATAGGACATACGGGGACTACGGAGACGTAGTCATTTACAGACCCCTGGGGCAGTCAGATCACACGCCCATCATTCACAGGGCGATACTGTACCTCGTGGCGAATGGCGATGGCATCAGCTACAGCGTACCCGCGCTGAGGCAGTTCCCCTCTGCAAGATGGACCACACAGAATCCCGCGGACACCTGGGACCATCTGACCAGCACCCTGACCCTCTACCATGTCGGCTACAGAGACATGCCTGTCACCATCGGCATCGATTCGATAATACTCCGATCTTCGGGCGCGGGGCTTGCGAACGGATACATCACAAAGGGCGATCACAACACTGGAATCGACCAGGCGATCAGCGAGTTCGGGGCACAGCCGGTCCATTTCGATTGGGTTGTGGGCAAGGCTAGCGGGGAGATTCCGTGGTTCGGCCTGCTCAAGCTCTGGTTCACGAACACGATGGTGATGGAGCCGCCGCCGAACAGCACCAGGAACCTCTGGATATGCATCGCGATCATAGTGATTGCGCCAATAGCCGCTGATGTCCTCCTGACACACAGAGCAAGGATCAAGGCGGCGAAGGCCAAGGGAGGACACGAAGAAGAGCCTACTCAGATGAAGAAAGTGCCCGACGAACCCAAAGATGACAGTGAGCCGCCCAAGGGATGATGGCGATCAGATCAAGGTCGTCTGGAACCTGAGCTTGTAGTTCTTTAGTTGGCAGAGTATCTCATCCTCTTCCAGGACCTTCCTCGCCTCGAGAACCGGAACCGAGAACTCGATCTCCTTGGTCCTGCCGCCTCTTCCGAAAGACTTCACTCTTGCGTGTATGAGCCCGAGCATGTCGAGCTCCGATATGAGGTCGGTTATCCTCCGCTGGGTGAGTATCGCCATAGACGTGCATTGGCAGAGCTCTTTGTAGGTCTCGTAGAGGTCGCCCGTCGTGAGCTTTCCGTCTCCGCCCTCCTCGTTGAGCAGAACGCCCATGAGCACGAGTTTCGACTGCACTGGGAGCGTGCGTATCGCCTCGGTGACGCAATCCAGCTCAATCTTGTTCTTCGCCTTGATGACGTCCGAATCGGTGATGATCGGCATGCGGTTCCTTTCAGCGATCTCGGCGGCGACTCTAAGCATGTCGAGTGCACGCCTCGCATCGCCGTGTTCCTGGGCCGCGAGAGCGGCGCAGAGTGGGATGACCGATGGTTCCAGAACGCCATCATCGAATGCCAGCGTTGAACGCTGACTGAGGATGTCCCTGAGCTGCTCTGCGTTGTACGGCGGGAAGACCATCTTCTCCTCGCTCAGCGAGCTCTTCACCCGCGGGTCGAGGAACTCCGTGAACTTCAGATCGTTCGATATGCCGATCACGCTCACCCTTGCGCTCTTGAGGTCCTCATTGATCCTGCACAAGTGGTACAGCACATCGTCCCCGCTCTTGGATACCAGCTTGTCAATCTCGTCGAGAACTATGATGATCACGCGCTTTTCCTCGTCTATCTTCTCCCTGAGGATGTTGTACACCCGTTCGGTGCCC
>Ga0315268_10003611_pt1 | contig 17012 bp, 15 predicted proteins | sample C1_top_MG_FD_204535 | JGI IMG/M metagenome (GOLD analysis project Ga0315268, IMG submission 204535) | Sediment microbial communities from Yellowstone Lake, YNP, Wyoming, USA - C1_top | ecosystem: Environmental > Aquatic > Freshwater > Lake > Sediment | place: USA: Wyoming | collected 2017-08-01
GCGGTGCGCTGCGGTCGACACCGCGGCGGTTGATTTGGGCCCCCGCGCGCGATAGCAATGGTGCGCGCGGCGATCGCCAGACGACGCTGCGCGATGGGGACCGACATGCGTCAGATCTGGATGTGGACGGCGATCACGGTATGCATCGTCGCGCTGGCACTTCCGGCGCGCGCCCAGCGGCGCCCGATCGGCGCCGCGAGCCAGCCGGCCAGCTCGTTGCCCGACGGTGACGAGCCGACGGACGAGGCGGCCAAGAAGAAAAAGCAGGCCGAGGAGGAGAAGCAGGCGGCCGAGCTGAAGAAGTCCGAGCAAGAGAAGCAAAAGATCGCGGACGAGGAGAAAAAGCGCGAGGCGGCCGAGGCGGCGGCACGCAAGGCGGCCGAAGAGTCCACGCGCAAGAAGGCCGAGCAGGAGGCGCGCAAGAAAAAGGAGACGGCCGACAAGAAGAAGGCCGACGAGGACAAGCGCAAGCGCGAGGAAGTCAATGCGGCGCGCGCCGAGCGCGTGCTGGTACGTACCGCCGACAACGTGCGCGTGCGCATCACGCTGCGGCCAGGCGCGCCCGAGGTCAAGGCAGTCGAAGAGGTGCGGCTGGACGTGGCCGAGGTGCTCAGCGTGCCCGACCCGTCGTACGGTGAGTTCAAGCCGATCGCCAACGCCAACCTGGTGGCCACGGTCACCTTCGTCGAGCCGGTGTCGACTGACAAGCCCGAGCCCAAGAAACTCAAGGGCGCGCTGTTGCCGCCTCCGCCTGTGGCCAGCTACCGCCTGCACGCACTGGACGACGTCGGCGTCTACGGTTTTCACTTCACGCTGCTGCAAGCAGGCAGCTACCGGGTCGAGATCGAGGGCAAGGACGCCAAGGGCCACAAGGTCAGTGGCAGCTTCGACATCTATCCGGGCGTTTGGCCACCGCCCGACTGGGACAGCGAGCGGGCCAAGGCAAATGAAGGTCGGCGGCGCCCGGTTGGCGGCTGACCCGTCTGCGGCCGTTTTCTTTCGCCCAAGGAGCTCACGTGAAAACGCAAGCTGAAAAATATCGGTGGCGCGCTGCTGCAGTGCTGGCAGCGGCTGGCGCCATGTTGTGCGGTGCGGTTCTCTGCGGCGCCAACAACCGCCCATTCGATGGCGACCCGGTGCACGGCCAGGTGCTCTACCTCGAGCGCTGCGCCAGTTGCCACGGCAAAGAGGGGCAGGGCGGCAGCAGCGCACCCAAGCTGACCGACGGCGGGCTGGTCAACAGCGTGGCGGACGACCGCTTTCTGGAGCTGATGACTGGGGGCAGCGGCGGCAAGAAGCTCCACCCGGGGCTCAAGGATGCGTTTGCCAACCCGCTCGACGCCTGGGACGTGATCGGGTTTTTAAGGGGTCACGTCACCTACGTCGGCGACCTGTTTCCGCAAGCCGACCGCTACATCGTCAAGCAGTACGGCATCGACAAGAACGCCAAGGAGCGGCTGGCCAAGTCACTCGGCCGCGAGGTCGCCGATGCCGACGCCAAAGCGCTGGTGTTCACGCTGTTCAACACCAAGAGCGGCGAGCCGCTCAAGCTGATCCCGCAAGACCCGCGCCAGCTGGATGAGCTGAAGCGGCCGATGAAATCAGGCTACGTCGTCTTCATGCCGTTCGACAAACCAACTGGCGGCAAGGTGCAGCTGGCCATCGCGCTCGAGCCAAGCTTTCTCAAGGTGGTCGACCTGCAGGCGGTCACCGACAAGGGTGAAAACGAGCGCGACCTGAACAAACTGCTCTCGCGTTTTCGCGACAAGGGCGATCGCAAGCTGTCGGGTACGGCCAAGGCGGCACTGGCGGTCGGTGGCGGTGGCAAGGACGTCAAGGCGCTGGAAAAAAGCGTCACCGACGTCTACCTGCGTGCGCTTGAGATCATCACCTCGTACGAGTCCGAGGAGCGCGAGCGCAGCTGGGCCGACGACGACGTGCAGCTTGCTGACCCGGCCAAAGAGGAGGTCGAGTCCAACATCGACATCAAATAGAGATCACTTTGTGACGGGTATTGTTCGAAGCCTGGTTTGACACCGGGCGCATCTGCCAAATAGATTACATTTTATGACCTCTTATTATGCGAAGCCAGTGCCGGGTAGCGCAGCGCTCCGGACTCGGCGCCGCGGCGCGGACCCGGCCCTGGCCATGGTCGAGCAGCTGGACGCCAGCCAGTTCGTGCGCCATAGAGTCAACGAGCAGGAACTGGGGCGCGCCGTGGTGCGCGACGCATTCGTGCCCGTGCTCAAGCAGGTGTTCGACGAACTGCTGCCGCGGCTGGCGCCGATCGAGCAACTGCTCTACCTGCAGCTCTATCGCCGCTCCTACGGCGACGAGCGCAATTGTTGCCGGGTGGCGCGACGCGAGTTGTGCCAGGCCACCGGTTTTTCGCTGCGCCGGTTCAACCGCGCGCTGGCCGGTCTGGTCAAGCAGGGCGCGGTCAGGATGCTACAGCGCGACCGCCAGGGCACCTTTTACCGCGTGCTGTTGCCGCGCGAGATGGCAGGGTTGCAGCCCGGCCACGACGTCCTGCTCGGCCGGCTCCGATCGGCCGAGTCAGTCACTCCCGAGCCAGCCCAGGCCAAAAAAAGAAGTCATAAAGTGACGTCTATTGAACAGCCGCTCACAATCGGCCGGGTGGTCGCGGCCCTGGTCGAGTTGCTGCCGCCGGTCCAGCGGCCGAACGCCGCGATCGAGCTGGTGCAGGAGCTGACCGCGCTGCTCGAGGATGGCGCTCAACTGGCCCTGGCGCAGGCCGAAGCGCGGGCGTTGCTGGTGGCGGGCCCGTTCGACAGCGAGCAGTTCGGCCGTGCGCTGCGGCAACGGATGCAACTGGACGTCGACAATGCTTGATGGTGCGCCGGGCTGACGTCGGCTGCTAGCGCGGATGATCGTCCTGTAACCGGCGGGTCAGGTCGCGCACGGTTGCCGATTCCACCTGGTCCGGCCGTTTGTGCAGATAGAGATCGAGATCGCGGCGTGCCGCGTCGAGCTGGCCGAGCTGCGTGTAACAGAGGGCGCGGCCCAGGTATGCCTCGTCGTTGAACGACTGGAACGTGCTCGAAAAGACCAGCGCCTCGGTGTAGTGCTCGATCGCAGCCTGGCAATCGCCCAGGTACAGGCGCGCCACGCTGGCGGTCAGGTAGGCCACGTCGCGGGTGCGGGCGCTGCCGCTGAAGAGCTCGAGGTAGCGGTGGCAGAGCTGGTACGCTGACGCATAGCTCTTCGCAGTGAGTGCGCTCTCGCAGGCCAGGTGGCCGGCCTCCTCGGCAAACGGGGCAGGCAGGGCCAGGGTCGCGATGTACTCGGCGCGCACCGCGATCGCGCGTGGCTCGAGCTCACGCACGTGCAGCTTGACCAGCGTCTTGTATTCCGCGAGCGCAGGCTCGATCTCGGCCGCTGTCTGTGCTGCCGCCAGGCTTGCCAGATAGACATCAGCGGCCTGCTCGAATTGACCGCTCTGGGTGAGCAAGGTGGCACGCTCGCGCAGCAGGGCCGCAGTGTCGACGCTGGCGATCGCTGGTGCACCGGTCCCGTCGCCGGTCCCGCTGACGCGTCGCATTGCGGCAGGCTGCTGCGGCGTGGCGCTGGCGCCGGCGCGCGCGGTCGCGCTGGGCATCGAAGGCGGCGCGGTCGGCGCCGCGCTGATGCGGGCGGTCGTGCGGGTCGGCGCGGCGATGGCTCGGGTCGCGCCAGCAGGCCGCTGCGCGATCGCTGGCGCTGCAGTCTCGTCGTCGGCGACGGCATCGTCAGTGGGCCGGGTCAGCGACACCGCCACCACCGCGGCGGCACTGGCGAGCGCGGCCACCGTGGCCAACTGCCAGGTCAGACGCCAACCCGCGGTCGTGCGTGTCGGCACTGGATTCGCGACCGCCCGCATGAACCGTTGCCCCATGCGCGCCGACTGCTCGGCCGTCAGCGTGGGCAGCGCTGCTCGACGGGCCGCGCGCAGCTCGCGCCTGGCCGCGAGGGCCGCCTGGCACCAGCCGCATCCATCCAGATGGAGGTGGACCTGCGCCAGGTCTGCGCCATCGAGCACGGCCTCGAGCTGGCGATCGTCGAGGTGGCCGGTCATGGTTGCACCTCGGGCGGGCACAGCTCGGCCAGCGCCGGGTGGCGTCGGGCCAGCTGCTCGAAATCGCGCCGGGCATAGAACAACCGCGTGCGTACTGTCGCCGGCGGAATATCCAGCACGTCGGCGATCTCGGGTGCGCTCATCTCCAGCATCTCGGCCAGTACCAGCACCGCGCGCTTTTTTTCGGGCAGCTTGAGCAGCAGCTCGCGGGCCGCGCTCGCGCGCTCGCTCGACGCCAGCCGCTCGTCCGGCGCGCTGCCGAGCCCGCCCTCGACCACGCGCAGCTGGTGGCCAGCGGCCAGGTCCTCGCGGTCGAGCCAGCGCCTGAAGAAACGCAGCTTGCGCTCGTGGGCGCGCGCGACGTGGATCGCGACCCGGGTGAGCCAGGTGGTGAACAGGGACCGCCCTTCGAACCGGTGGATCGAGCGGAACACCTCGAGAAACACCTTTTGCACGACGTCCTCGATCTCGTCCTTTTGGCTGACCAGGTGATAGACCGCGGCGTGCACGCGGCCATGGTGGCGGTCGAACAGCTCGCGAAAGGCCTGCGCCTCGCCCTGCTGGCAGCGCGCGACCAGGCTGGCTGAAGCGTCCACGGAACGGGGTGGCACTGTGACCGGCAGCCCGAGCATGCTCGTTTCCTCCACCGTTTTATTGTGCTCTGATGCGGCCAGATCGTTCATGGCCGTGGTCGGTGGTTGGTCTCGGTCGCCCATTGCTCAAGGTTTGCACGGGAATCTGGGGTTGGCTAGAGTGGCAGCGCCAACCGCGAGGCGGTTCGATGAATGCTGAAGGCTGGGCCAACCTCAATGATACCCATGCGCGGGCGCTGGCGGCACTGGCTCCGGATATCGGTTCGGACCTGGGGCTGATCGATTGCGACCGCAGGCTGCCCAACCCGGCGCTGGCGACCGGCGGCGAGTTGCTGACTGCGCTGCGCGCGTGGCAAGGTGCGCTGCAGCAGATCCCGGCCGCTGATCTGACACCCGAACAGGAGATCGATCGCATCCAGTTCGTCGACCACGTCGCGTTGATCGATTTTGTGGCCGATCGCATGGCGCAGCACGCGCTGGATCCCGATGCCCTGGCCGGCTGGGGCCGGCGGCTAGCCGTCGTGCTCTGGCAACGGCCGCACAGCGCCGACAACTTGGCGGCGTTGGCCGCGCAGCTGCGGGCGACGCCCGAACATCTGGCGGGCTTTCGCGCGATTGCGCGCCGACCGTGCCGCCTGTTGCTGGAGGACGCCAAGGTGCGGGCAGCAGCGGCACCGGCGTTGCTCGATTTCGTCGTCGACCGCGTCAAGCGAGCGGACGCGCCGGTGGCCGCCAGCGACGAGGTGACCGCGGCGGTCGCGTTGGCGCGGACCGCGTTGGCCGAGCACACTGCCTGGTTGGAGCAGCTGAGCGCGACCGACCAGGCGCTGCCGCACTATCCCGAAGAGGTGCTGCAGGACCTGTGTCGCCGCCGCAAGTTGCCGTTTGCCTATTCCGAACTCGCCGACTTCGTCGCCGGCGTCGTCAACGAGTTGCGAGTCGAGCGCGACCGCTGGGTGCGACGCATCGATCCGACGGCGACGGCGCGACAGATCCTGGATCGGATGCGCGGCGAGCAGCCGCTCACGTTCGATGCCGGCCTGGCAGCGCTGCGCAGCTACGTCGACGCGGCGCGCGCGTTTCTCGACGAGAACGAACTCTTCGAGCTGGCTGACGACGAACGTCTCGCGGTCGAGGCGACCCCGGCCGAGCTCGCTGGTTGGTTCGAGAACCTGACGCTGGTACCGGCGCTGCGCGGCACGCCGGTACAATTCGGCACCGTGCTCGCAGTGGCGCCGGGCGCGCAACAGACGCTGGCCGGGCTGAGCCCGACCGAATTGCTACAGACCGCGGTCGCGATCGGCTATCCCGGCCAGCACCTGTTGCTGCTCAGCGCCCACCGCGCGACCGGCGTGCTGCGCAGCCGGCTATCGCTGGCGGGCTACGGCCTCAGCGCTGCCTGCTGGGGTGACGACGCGGTCGACGGCTGGGCTGGCTATTGCAGCGAGATGATGCGCCAGGAGGGTTACATCCGGGCGCCGAACGAACAATTGCAGCAGCTCGAGGACGCGCTGGCGCACGCGCAGTTGGCGGCAGTCGACCTCGATCTGGCGGCCGGTCGCGTCGAGCCTGGACCCGCGCTGGAGCGGCTGGTCGGCGAGGCCGGGCTGGCACCTGCTTCGGCACAGCGCGAACTGGTCCGGCAGGGGCGGTCGCCGCTGCGGCGGGTATCAGCGCTGCTGGGCGAGGACCAGCTGTTCAAGTTGCGGCGCCGCGCCAAGGCACAATGGCGCGAGGATTTCGTGGTGCGGCAGTTCCACTCGCTGGTGCTGTCAACGGGAACGGTGCCGCTGTGCTATCTGGCAGAGCGACTGCTTGGCGATGACAGCACCCACGTCTGACCGCGCGCGCGGCGCACGAGGACACTGCGGGTGAAGGCTCGAGCACGGCAGCTGGGCGGGGTGGCACTCGCGATGGCGTTGGCAGTCGCAATGCTGGGCGACGCCGGCTGCGTCCGCGACCGCGCCAAGCGTGAGGCCAGGCAGCGCGTCTTTGCGCCGCCGCCGCCGGACCCGGTGGTGACCCGGGCCAAGGAAAAGATCGAGGTCGGGGGACTGGCCAGCCAGCCGCCGGTGCGCGACCGGCTGGTGCACATGAGCTTTGCCGAGATCGCGCAGCGGCTGGGCAGCTTTGCCTTCGAGGCCGAGGGTCGTATCAGCTTCGCCCGCGGCACGATGACCCGGCAATCGGTCGAGCGGTCGACGCTGGAGCAGGCGGCCAACGGCGATTTCAGGCTCGACCTGCTGATGGAAGGCGGCGACGAACAGCACCTGGTCTTCTGCAACGGCGTGCTCTACGTGCGCCACAACTACGGGGTGTGGCGCGCCAGCCGCGATCCGACCGACGAGCGGCTGCGCTGGCGCGAGCAGGCCTACCGCATCTGGCCCTCCTTCTACGACCTGTTCGGCGACCAGATCCGCTTCGTCGAGGGGGCGCCGACCAGCGCCGATGGCCGGCCGGCGGTGCGCTTCACCATCGCGGTGGCGGCCAGCACGGCGCCGGTCGAACCGATGGGCAAGGCGCCGACCGAGGGCGCCGGTCTCGAGCGAGCGCTGGCGCAGCGAATGGTCGAGTGGCGGCGCCACACCGTGGCCGAAAGCGGTGGCGGCAGCCTGTTGCTCGACGAACAGCAAGCGGCGCCGCTCGAGGTCGACTTTGGCGGGACGCTGCGCGTGGTCGACGACGAGCAGAGCCCGGCCCAGCTGGAGGTTGCGGTCAAGGCCAAGCTGACCAAGATCGGCGGCATCGCAAACATCGAACCGCCGGCGGACTACGTGCAGGAGTACGCCCACCGCAAGATCGTGACCAACCCGCTGGAGTTCATGGGCGCGGCTACACCTGGCGCCAGCAGCGCGCCGGCCAAGGGCAAGGACAGTGCGACCGCGAACGCGGCTGGCAAGCCCGCGCCACGGCCGCCGGCCGAAGAGCAGGCCGAAGAGGAACCCTAGTTTTTCGTCTGCGACAACGCGTATAATAACCGGAAGCGGCCGGGCGTAGGGGATCGGCCGCAGACGGAGGTGTCCCATCGATTCGTTGGATTTGGCGCGCAACGTCGCCGGCGCGGTGATGGAAAAGAAGGGCGACGACGTCGTGATCCTCAACATCGGCACCAAGTCCAGCTTTGCCGATTACTTCGTGATCGCCTCGGCCGGCTCCGAACGCCAGGTCAAGGCGATCGCCGGCCACGTCGAGGAGTCGCTCAAGGAGCAAGGCGTGCGGCCACTCGGCTACGAGGGATCGGCCGGGTCGTCCTGGGTGCTGGTCGATTTTGGCAGCGTGGTTGCCCACATCTTCCACGAGAGTGCACGCCACTACTACGACCTCGACGGGTTGTGGTTCGACGTTCCGCGGGTCGCCATGAAGGACGCGCGAGCGCCGTTGCGCTGAGCACGCCCGGCGGCATCCCCCGTGGCCATCCGTGTCATTGCGGTCGGCGCCAGTGCGCGCGATCCGCTGATCGCCGAGGCCGATGACTACCTGCGGCGGATTCGCCGGCACGTGCGCACCGATGTCATCGCGATCGAAGCCGGGCGTCGGCACGCCAAGAGCGACGACGCCAAGGTGCGTGCGGCCGAGGGCGAGGCGATCCTGCGCCAGGCCGCCGGCGCGCGTCTGGTCGCGCTCGACAGCACGGGCCGCACCCTGACCAGCGAGGCGTTTGCCAACAAGCTCGAGGGCTGGCTCGGTCGCGGCGACCTGGCCTTTGCCCTCGGCGGCGCGACCGGCCTGCACCGCGACGTGCTGGCCGCGGCCGAGTTCGTACTGGCGTTCGGTCCGATGACGCTGTCGCACCGACTGGCGCGCCTGGTGTTGTGCGAGCAACTCTACCGCGCGTTCGCGATCCTGCACGGCGAGCCCTACCACAAGTAGGAGAAATCGATGCGAGCGTTGGCAACCGGCATCCTCCCGCTCGTTCTGTCCGCGTCGGCGCTGGCCGGCACGACCACAGCCGGCGCCCACTGGCGATTTGCCGTTGTCGGCGACACCCGCGAGGGAGATCGGGTGCATCGCGAGCTGGTGGCGGCGCTGGTGGCCGAGCCCGAACTGGCGCTGCTGATCAACACCGGCGATCTGGTCAACAGCGGCGAGCGCGACGACGAGTGGCAGCGCTTCTTCGAGATCGAGCAGCCGCTGCTGGCCCGCATGCCGCTCTATCCCGCGCTCGGCAACCACGATCTCGACGCCGACCGGCGCTCGCTGGCGGGCTGGCAGCGCTGGATCGTTCATCGGCGCGGTCCGGCGCGGGCGTCGCCGGCCGGCACCGCACTCGCGGTCGAGCACGGCAACGCTCTGTTCCTGGTGCTCGACGACATGCTCGACCTGGAGCCCGGCCCGGTGGCCACTGCCCGGCAGCCAGCGGACTCGGCCACCATTTCGGCCGCGCAGTTGCTGTTTGTCGAGGACGCGTTGCGGCGGGCGGCCGCCGATCCGCGCATCCAGCATCGCATCGTGATCGTTCACGCCGGCCCCTTCACGATCGTCCCGCGGCGCGCCGGCTCGGCAGCGCTGCGCCAGCTGCTGCCGCTGCTTCGCGAAAACGGCGTCGAACTGCTGATCTCGGGCCACGATCACCACTACGCCCACGGTGTGGACGCCAGCGGGCTGCACTACGTCGTCAGCGGCGGCGGCGGTGCTCCGCTGTACGAGGTTGGAAAGGCACCCCAGCCGCAACCTGCGGCTGGCGCCCTGCTCAAAACCGAGTCGAGCTACCACTATCTTGTGGTCGACGTGGCCGGACCGCAGCTCAGCGTGACCGCGCGGCGCGTCGACGGTACGCTGATCGAGCGCTTCGTGGTCGACGCGCCGCCATCGGTCGCGGCGCAATCGGCGCCCGGCCGAGCGTCGGCCCAACCCGCGGCCTCCGCACCGGCGAGATGACGCGTGGACCCGGTGACCCACGTCCTGAGCGCTGCGCTCTGGACCGAGCCCGCGCTGCGCCGCCCGACCGAGGCGTCGCAGTTGCCACTCTGGCGCGCGCGCGCGGCGGTGGCGCTCGGCGCGCTGCTGCCGGACGCCGATGGTCTGGTCGGCTGGGTCAGCCTGTCGCTGTATGCCAAGTACCATCGCGTGGTCACTCATTCGCTGGTCGGGTTACCGCTGCTGATCGTCGCGGCCGCGCTGATCGCCCGCCACTGGCCAGTGCGCTGGCTGTTGCCGTCGCTGCGGCCAGCAGCCGGACAACCTGATGTCCGTCCGCGTTGGCGCCCGCTGCTGGGGCTGGCTGCGATCGGCGCGGCCTGGCATCTGATCGGTGACGTCGTCACCGCCTGGGGGATCTGGCCGCTGTGGCCGTTTTCGTCGATCGATCTGAGTCTGGCTCGGGTCAACTCGATCGAATGGCCGCTGCTGATGCTGACCGTGCTGGCCGCCGGCGCGCAGTACTGGCTGCTCGAGCGCGCGCGGCGACGCGCGGCGTGGGCGACCGCGGCACTTTGGCTGCTGGCGGCGGCCGGCTACGCGCTGCTGCGGCCGCAACTGCTGGGGGTGCCTTTCGCCTGATGGTTGGTCAGGCCAGCGACGTCACGGCCGGCCGTAGCCGCGGATGCGCGAGCTGTTGAAATCGTAGGAGCGGCGCGCCACCTGGTTGGAGGTGTTGCCCTCGACCGTGTAGACCTTGCCGCCTGCCACGCGCTCGACGATGCCGACGTGGCAGGTGCCCGGGTTGCCAAAGAAGATGATGTCGCCCGGCTTGGGCGTCTGCTGACCGCGGCCGAAGTATTTGCCCTGCTGCCGCATCTGGTTTTCCATGTAGCTCGTGCTGGCCAGGCTGCGCTGGTTGCCGGGCAGCGGGTGGCCGGTCTGGCGGAAGGCCCAGGACACGAAGTCGGCGCACCACGGTTCGCGTCGGCCACCGGCGTACCGCTGCGACGGCAACCCGTCGTTGTTGCCCGACGCCTCGCGCACGCCGATCTGCGAACTGGCGGCCTCCAGCGCCTTGAGCCCGGCCTCGCTCGAGTTGCCGGCCTTGAACTCGCCCGCTGGTACCTCGGCCGCGCCCGTCCTGCCGCCAACCTGGTTGCCAAAGGCGCCGCCGCCGGTGTAACGCCGACGGCGATCGGTCTGCTGGGCGCCGCCGCCGGCCGCGTCCGGATCGACCCCGTACTCTTGCTGGAACAGATTGGCGAGCTGCTGCCGCTCGCTGTCCGAGCGCGGACCGACGTAGTCGATCATCGTTGCGTCGGCCGCCATGCAGAGCTGTGCGATCGCATCGAGATCGGGCGGCGATTGCATCAGCGCCTGCGCGATCTGCTGGATCATCTGGGTCAGCGCTGCGGTCTGCGGGTTGTTGGGACCGAGGATGCGCGCGATATCCTCGGCGCTACCACCCTGCAGCGCCGCCAGCAGCGCCGCCTCGGCTCGCATGAACGCGAGCTGCGTGCGCGCGGCTAACCCAGCCGTGCCCGCGCCGTACATCTCGTCGAGATTGGCTGCCACCTCGGTCGGCGACATGAAGTTTTCGACCGGCAAGTCATTGCCGAGCGACTGCGCCGCGTTGAGCAGATTGAGCACACCTGACTGGCTGCCGTCGTACTGCGCACTCGGCGGTGGCACGCCCTGGGTCGCCAGGAATTGCTGGATTGCCGGGTCGAGGTCTGGCGCCAGCGCATTGAGCTCGGCCAGCGCCTGCATCACGCCGGCGCTCTCGGCCACTTCGGGCGTCAGACCGAATTGCTCGGCCTGGAATGCGTACTGCATAGGGTTGGGCCCAAAGCCGCCGCCAATGCGCGAGGACATGTTTCACCCCGTCGATGGTCGCTGGACCATCGTACGTCAATAGTCGTGGTCGTCGGGATTTGGCGGACAGCCCGGATCAGCTGCCCTGCTTGAAGATGAACGGGTAGCTGACGATGACGACCCCACCCCCGCGCGGTCGGGGAAAGCGCCAGGACTTGACGCGGCCACTGACGCAACTGGCCACGGCGTCACCGCCGAGCGTGTTCTCGATGACCGCGGTCTGCTGCACGCTGCCGCTGGCGTTGATGACGAAGCGCACCTGGACCTTGCCCCACAGACCGGGCGAGCTCTGCAGCGCGCGCTCGTAACAGTAGCGCACCTCGTTGACGTGTTCGCGGATCACCCGCCGGATGAGATCGCGCGACAGCGCATCGCCGACGATCACGGTCTGCTGCTCGATCGGCAGCGCGCGCTCGATCCGCTGCTTCAGCGCGCCATCGCCGGTCCCGTATGGACCGTGCCCGGTGCCGCGGCCGATGGTGCCAATGGCGCCGACGCCATACGTCGTCCAACCCTTGCCGCCACCACCCGGGCCATTGCCCCGCGGACCGAGCCCGTTGAGACCCGCGGCGTCGCCGACCACGGCGCCAGTGACGTTACCCATGGCTTCGATCAGATCGCGGCCACTTGCCGCGCCGAACACGCCTGCCATCCCGCGCTCGCCGGTGCCGAACAGGCTGGCGAACTTGGCCGCCACGACCGCCTCGTTCGAGGGTCGCTGTCCAGCAAAGGCCAGTCGGCGATTGCGGGCGGGCGCGTCGGGTCTGCCTGCGTCGCCCTCGGGTCCGCGGAATCGTTCCGTTACCGGACCGCTTGCGCCAGGTTGCTGCGCCATGGTCGACGTGCTCGGCCGCGCGGGCGCGGGCGGCGCCACGATGGTGCTGGTGACGCGGCCCGGGTTGGTCAGCAACTCCTCGGTCAGGGTGTGGCCGTCGACCGGATAGAGCCAGGCGGCCGTGAACAGGCCGGCGTGGACGAACAGCGAGCAGAGCGCGACGTTGAGCCAGCCGTAGTTGGGTTCGCCCGCCAGCCACGAGGCGAGCGGCGCCGGCCGCGGCACCAGCCGCAGCTGCAGCGTGAGCGTGCCGAACTCGAGCATCGTTGTCGTGTCCGGCAGCTGCGCGAGATCGATGCCAGCGTCAGCGCGCGCTGCGACGCCATCCGCCGTCGGGTCGAGCACGAGCAGGTAGCGGCCGTCGCCGTAGCGCACGATCGGCGCTGGTTCGTCGTCCGTTGCGTTGGCGTCAACGAAGATATCGGCGCGGTCGGACGCACCGACGGTCACCATCCGCGGCTCGACGAAGTGCTGGACCGACAGCACCTGATCGCCCCAGCACAACGTCGCTTCCAGTTGCAGGGCTTGCTCGCACTTGCGCATAGGCCACCTCCGGTGGGTCGCACGTCGTCGGGTTGCCGTCAGCCGTGCTGCTTGAAGATGAATGGATAGCTCACGATCACGACCCCGCCGCCCTTGGGCGCCGGGAAACGCCAGCTGCGCACGAGCTTGACCAGGCACTGCTCGAGGTCGGCGTCCTTGAGCGTGCTCTCGTCGACCTGGGCGTTGGACACTCGGCCGTTCGCCGCGATGACCAGCTTGATCACGATCTTGCCAAACAGTCCGGGGCGCCTGGCCAGCGCGCGCTCGTAGCAGGCCTTCAGCGCGGCGTTGTTCTCCTTGATGACGCGGCGGACGATCTCCTTGTCGAGCGAACCCATGATGACCGGCGTGCCCTGCGAGAAGCGAATGCCACGGTCGGTCTCGCCGCCCAAGCCGCCGGCGCCAGAGCCGTATCCCATGGGGGAACCAGTGTTCACGGTGCTGGAAAGTGCCCCGTAGCCAGCGCTGCCGCCACCGCGGCCGCGAGTGCCGAGGTCGACAGCGTCGGTCTTCGTGGCCATGCGTTTGCCCGCCTTGCCCTCGGCGCCTGCATGGCGGGCGCTGGATTCAGCCTCCATGCCGAGACCGCCGCCGCCCGCGCCGGTGCCGTTGATCCCGAGGCCGCCGAACCCGGTCGACGTTCCGCTCTGGTCGCCGCTCAGGCCACCGTTGCCGAACAGCCGGCTCAGCGCATTGCCAACGGCGGAATTGGAGACGCCACTGGGCAGCGGCAGCGGCTGATCCACCTGGACGTTGTGACCGTCACCGCGCGCCAGCCGGTCGACCGCCACGAACGAGGTGTAGTCGGTGAGCAGGCTGTACTTGAGGCCGAGCGCCGTCACCTCCTCGACCCGCGCGTCGTCGGGCGACAGGTGATTCTGATCGGCTATCCGCGCGATGCGCTGGCGCGCCCACAGGTAGCGCAACGCCCCGTTCTCCTCGGCGCGCTGGCCATCGGCCACTGCGACTCGCCCCTCGACGTCGTGACCAGGTGCATCGCCGCTGACGATGATCTGACCCGTGGCCTGGCCGCGGTATTTTCCAAACACCACGAGCGGCCGTTCGGCAAACAGGTCTGGCAATGCCTCGGGCTCGACGTCATAGGCGTCAAAGCCCTTGAACTCGACGCTGACCTGCCGCATCAGCGGCGCCGACACGTAGCGTGCGAAGCGCGCAGCTTGCGGCTCGGCCTGCAGCATGTTCTGGACCACGAACGGCTCGCCGCCGCCGGCGCGCGCCAGTCCCTCGATCAAGAAGCGGTTGACCGACGAACCGATGCCAAAGGCAAATAAATTGGCGTCGCCCATCTCATGCCGCACCAGATCGAACGACTGCTTCTCGACCGAGACGAAGCCGTCGCTCAGCAACACCACGATGCGCGCCATGTCGTTGCGCGGGATGGTAAACGCCGTGCGCAATGCCGGCAGCAGCTCGGTGCCGCCGCCGCCGGATTGCTGGTCGATCCAGTTGAGGGCGCTCTCGATCCGCTCCGGGGTCGCCGCCACCGAGGTCGGCGCCAGGGTCGCGCTGGTGCCGGCAAAGAGCACGAGGTTGAAGAGCTCGCTCGGCTTGAGCTGCTTGAGCAGGCGCCGCATCACCTGTTTGCTGGTGGCGAGCGGAAAGCCGTGCATCGACCCCGACACGTCGACCACGAAGATGTACTCGCGCGGCAGCACATCAGCGGGTTCGACCCGTTCGGGTGGCTCCAGCAGCAGCAGAAAGTAGTTCTCGTCGCTGCCAGGATAGAGCAGCAGGCCGCTCTCGATCTCTTTGCCGGCCAGCGCGTAGTGCAGCACGAAGTCACGGTTGCCGCCGACCTCGCCGGCGGCCAGCTGGAGGTGCGCTTCGCGCTCGCTGCGGTACTCGACCTCGACGTCGTGATTGCTGGCGAGCTGGTGCACCGGCAAACCGCTGCGCAGCGTGACGTCGATGCCAAACCGGTAGCGCGCGGCCTGGCCCTCGCTGGTGTAGGGATTGCCGACCCAGCGCTCGGTGCCGACCGCACCGCTCGCGTTCTGCTCGCTGCCGTTGGAGTAGCGCGGCCCGACCACGGTCGGTAGCACGAACTCGTACAGCCGCTCCTCGGGCAACAGCAGCTCGGTGTAGAAGAGCTCGACCTCGATCTTGTCGCCGGGCTGGATGTTGCCGACGCTCATCTGGAAGACGTTGGGCCGCTGCTGCTCGAGCAGCGAGGCGGTGCGGCCATCGCGCATGGCCTGCTCGTACTGGGCGCGCGCCTGCTCGCGGCGGTCGATCTTGGCCTCGACCACGCGCTCCCCGATGGTCATCTTCATGGCGTAGACCGCGGCCCGGGTCGACGCCGGAAAGACGTAGATCGCCTCCAGCGTCGCGCTGCCGCTGTTCTGATACTCCTGGGTCAGCTTGACCTGCGCGATGACGCCCGCGATATCGACGTCGGCGTGGGTCGCCTTGAGCGGCAACGCGTCGACCGCGCCATCGGCCAGCTGAAAGTAGGGCGCGGCCGAGCGGTCGCGGTCGTTGTCCTCGGCCAGGCTGCGTTCGAAGCTCTTGCGCAGTGTCTCGCCCCGGATCGACCCCGCCGCGGCCGGGTCGGCATGCGCGATCGGGATCGGCAGCCCGGGGGTCAACGCGGTATGTCGCGCGGGTTGGGCCGCGGCCGGCCCGGGCGGCAGCTCGCAGCAGGTCAGGATCGGCCACAGCACCAGCCACAGCGCGGGCGGCCGGCGACGGCGGCGACGGTGCAGACCGCGGACAAAGATCGACACCAGGTGCCTCATCGGCTCCTCCTGCGCAGCACCGGTTGTGCTGGCTCAGTGGTGCGTACCGCGGCCGCTGGCGCGGTCCGCGTCTCGGCAATGGCTCACTGTAAAGACAGACAGAGTGCGCGGCGAAAAGTTCCGCCGGCTCAGCGCGCCCGGTAGCTCACCAGCTCGGTGCGCGTCGTGCCGGCCATTCGGTGCGCCTTGCCGGTGCCGAGCACGAATGGGTGGCCGCCGCCGGTTCCGAAGTACATCTCCCCGGCCGGCATGATCGCGGCGTACAGCGCCGAGGTCGGTTCGACCCGCAGGTGATGGCAGGCGAAGCTGCCGGCGCCGACCGTGATGTTCTCGGTCCCGAGATCGGTGAAGCGCAGCTCGACCGCATCGGTCAACTGCTCGTTGGCGACGACCGCGCGGAACAGACCACTGCGCTCGCCGCGGTCGATGGCCGCAGCGAGGTAAAACTTGATCAGGGGCTCGACCACGAACGGCGCCGGCGGCACCGCTAGCGTGGCGCGCCTGGCCTCCTCGTCGGGCTGCTGGCTCCGGATCTCGAACTGGTCGCCGCGGCGTTCGAGCGCGGTCTCGGTCACCTGCTTGCCGTTGCTGCTGCGGCGGTACCATGCCAGCGGCGCCAGCGTCGCGCTATCGAACGAGACGCGGTACAGCTCGTCACGACCGCGCGCGACGGCGTGGCGCTTCTCGACCAGCGCGCTGCGGCCGTCGGTCCGGGTCAACTCGACGTGGGCGGTGCCGAGCACGGTGCCGTCGCCCTCGCTGGTGCGGTAGTCGAGAGTCTCGCCGGTCGGCGCCGGCGTGGGCGCGCTGGCAGGGCCGGTCGCCGCCTGTGCCGCGCAGACGGCAGCGGGCAGCAGGGCGAGCAGAGCCAAGCAGCGCGATCGTCGATTCGTCATCCGCTCCATGATCGCGTGGTCGGTTGCCGGCGGCAAGCCCGTCGTCTGGACAGCCCCGGTGGGCCGATCAATCATACGCGTCCCCGGGGAGTGGTTGGAGGAGCCATGCGCACGATCGACGATCTCATCAAGTACACGAGCGACCCCAAGCTGGAAAAGAAGATCGAGATGATCGACCTGCGGTTTGTCGATCTGTTTGGCGCCTGGCACCACGTCACCATCCCCGTGCAGCGTGTCGACGAGAATCTGGTGACCCACGGCGTGCCGTTCGACGGCTCCAGCATCCCCGGCTTCAAGAGCGTGCACTCCGGCGACATGGTGCTGCTGCCCGACATCTCGACCGCCATGCTCGACCCGTTCTTCGTGCACGGCACCATCGCGCTGATCTGCAATGTGGCCGAGGCCGGAACGCTGCAACCATTTGCCAACGACCCGCGCACCGTGGTCGGCCGCGCCGAGGCCCTGCTGCGCGATCAGAAGATCGCCGACAAGAGCATGTGGGGCCCCGAGTTCGAGTTCTACATCTTTGACAAGGTGGTCTATCAAAACGACATCAACATGGCCTACTACCGCATC
>Ga0315268_10003612_pt1 | contig 17010 bp, 14 predicted proteins | sample C1_top_MG_FD_204535 | JGI IMG/M metagenome (GOLD analysis project Ga0315268, IMG submission 204535) | Sediment microbial communities from Yellowstone Lake, YNP, Wyoming, USA - C1_top | ecosystem: Environmental > Aquatic > Freshwater > Lake > Sediment | place: USA: Wyoming | collected 2017-08-01
GAATGGGTCAGTTCCTGTGCCAGGCGCGTGTCGTCAACTTCGGTCAGACGCAAATGGCTGACCGTATGGGAGCCGATCTCCATGCCGCATGTCTGCATCTCGCGCAGTTCGGTTGCGTTCAGCAGTCGCCCCGGCGGGCGACCATCCGCGTGCCATTTGGGCGATTGGCCGATCGAGCCGGTAACGACGAACCAGGACGCGCGCATGCCGCGTGTCTGCAGTGCCTCGCACGCAGCAAGATTGTCCACATAGCCGTCGTCAAAGGTGAGGACGGCAACTCGCCGCCCCCATTTTTCCGGTGCGGCGACCAGTTCGCCCATGGTTGGGGTGGCATACCCCTCGGCGGCCAGGAAGTCGAGCTGGGCGCAGAACTGCTGCATGGAGACGGCCCATGGCCAGGCCGGCGCCTCCTTGCCGGGTGTAATGGCGTGGTACATAAGCATGACCGCCCCATGCTGGACGGCATGGCGGTGGAGCAGGGTGGTCAGCGAATCGGGTTTCATAAAGGGGCGCTTCGTCTGCTAATTGCGGCGTTCCAGCCTCAGTTTTAACTTCCAGCGCAGCCGTTCCGTCTCAAGGGCGGGGATGGGCAAATACAGCAGCCCTCCGGCATAAACCAGACCGCCTGCGATGCTCATGATCGCGAGGCGCGCAAAGTCGTGCTCGAGCCAGGCAGGCGGCAGCAATCGCTCAAGAAGGTACAGCGTGATGGCGAGCAGGGTATTCAGGATGATGGCTGGAACCAGCGCCCGCAGGCTGCTGAGCCATTTGGCCTTGAGGCATCTCAAGGCCAGCCAGAGCATGTACAGACCGGTGAAAGCGGAGGCGCCGACCACCGCCCAGGCAATGCCGTCAATGCCGTAAGGCAATGCGATCACGATCACGAGCAAAGTGATGACCAGGGAAGCGATCTGGAGTTTCAGCTCACGGTCGATCCAGTTCTGTGCGGCCAGCACGGCGCCGGACATGTTGTTGACCAGCCAGAATGGCGAGGCGAAAGCCAGGATCATCAAAGGGCCGGCGGCTGCGACCCATTTTTCGCCGTAGGCGGCGCGGACGAGGGGCTCGGCCAGCCAGAGCAGACCGACATAGAACGGCGTGACGTATACCGCAGACAGCGTCATGCTCCGGAAGAAGAGATAGCGGCATTTGTCAAGATTGTCCTGTTCGGCAGCCAGGGCGCGAAACAACACTTGATACACCGACCCGGTGATGAATCGGGCAGGCATTCTGGCCAGGCTGTCGCCTTTGTTAAAGAGGCCGACGTTGGCGGGGCCGAGCGTGCGCGACAGAATGAAGATGCTGGCCTGGCTCTGTAAATAATCGACAATGCCATTGGATGAGACCAGCAGGCCGTATCGCGCAATGGGCTTGCTGCGGCGAAAATCGAATGAGAAGCCGGGGCGCCACCTGGCCAGCGGGATCAGCATGAGAATGCTGGCGAGCGAGCCGACCATGCCGCCCCATACCAGGCTCCAGACACCATGACCCAGATAAGCCATGATGATGCTGGTGATACTGGATACGGTGATGGTGCCAACACTGACGACGGATAGCGCCTTATAGCGCATCTGCCGGTGCAGGATGTTGCTGGACAGGTTGACGAATGGGCGAAACAGGAAGGACAGTGCGGAAACACGCAGCAGGTTGGTGTAAAGCGGCGTGTTATACCATTGGGCAAACCACGGTGCCAGTATAAAAAACATCGTATAGATCAGGCAGCCTATACCGAGCTGCAGCGTGAATACAATGTCGTAATCGGCCTTGCTGGTCTGCTTGGCGCGTACCAGAGCCTGACCCATGCCGCCGCCTGCGACAAACCCAGCCAAGCCAGTGAAAACCTGAATCGTCAAAAGGGTGCCGAAAACATCTGGTGTCAGCAGCCGGGCCAGAACGACTCCGAACAAAAACCCTATTAATTGATTGCCGGTATTGCCAATGAACTTCCAGACAATGCCATGCCGCATTTTTTGTCCGAGGCTCATGCTGGGCTGCGCTCTTTAGGGATGGCGACGGCGAAATCAGGAATGCCGCTTAAGGAGGAGGATTGCTTGAGACGGCATGAACAAGCTGAGGTGGCAGGCCATTCCGGGTTTCGTGGGCGGGATGGGGCCCCGAAGACGTGATCGTTTGCTCGCCTGCTTTTCATGGTCGTCTGGGGCGTCGAATATTTGCCAAACCTGCTGAAGCGGCAACGGTATGGATGCGGGTGTCCGGAGCAGGCAAGGCTGAAGCGGGTTTTTTTATAATGGGCACAGGGCGGCTGAATCTCGCAAAAGCAGGGTTGGGGAATGGAGATGGCGTCTATTGTAGGCTGGCAAGCTGTTGCAAGTGACATGCCAAACGACGGGGGGGCTCCAGGTGCAGCAAGATGGGCGGCCGCAAGCGGCTTGCTGAATAGCGTAGAGTGGGGTTCCATGAGGAATCAACAGAATCCAAACGCTGCGGCTGATTCCCGGGAGTTCCCGGGAAGGGGAGAGGTTTTAGCCTGGATGATCATTCTGTGGGCTGGCATGACGCTTTCCCTCACCGTGTTTTTGCTATGGGTCGGGCAGCCCGTCAGGGGCTACGCACTCTGGCTGGGTCTGGTCGTTGCGATCTCGGCTGCCCGCAAGCTGGTTCCGGATAGGCGGGTCTGGTTGCCCGCGATGCTTGGGCTCTTGGCTGTCAGCCTATTGGGCTCATTCGCCCTGGAATGGCTGTATGACTTCAGTGGCGATGGCCAGGAATATCACTTGCCGGGCATCCTTGCCTTGGCCCAGGGCTGGAACCCCTTTCATTCATCCCGGCTTGCAGAATGGAATCCTGGGTTCGAGGCAGGCGTGACCTCGGGGATTTATATCCAGCATTATGCAAAGGGCGCCTGGTTGCTGGCGGCAGCAACTTTTCGTGGCACTGGGTTGCTGGAGGGGGCCAAGATATGGAATCTGTTGTATCCCCTGGCGGTGCTGCTGGTTGCGCAAGCCTTGCTGCGTCGCATGGGACTGGCACGCGTCTGGTCATGGGGGCTGGCGCTTGCGGTCGCGGCCAATCCGGTGGGCGTATACCAGCTCCCCAGTTTTTATGTTGACGGCCAGCTGGCCTCGCTTTTCACGCTGGCCCTGCTGTTTTCGCTGGACTATCTGAGGCAGCCTGCACGCCATACGCTCCTATTTACTGCCGTCAGCCTGGTGCTTTTGGCGAACATCAAGTTTACGGGTCTGGTCTATGCCATTTTCATGGTCTTGGGTCTTGCGGGCGGAGCCTGGTTGTGGAACAGACGAGTCGGGTTGCGATCCTATGTGCTGATGGCGGGCATGGCGCTGCTCGTGGCAGTGATGGGGGTGGGTTATCAACCCTACATGACCAACATGCTGCAGCAAGGCAATCCTTTTTATCCCGCAGTGGGGCGCGAGGATGGGCGCAATGTTCAGTGGCGTTCTGCCCCACCCGAATTTCTGGCCATGAATCGCGTCGAAAAACTGGCTGATTCATTGGGCAGCCGGTCTTCCGGATCGTCCGGGATGCCTGTCTGGAAAATACCGTTCAGTCTGGAAAAACAGGAGCTTTACGCATTTTTTACCACTGACGTCCGGTATGGCGGGTTCGGCCCCTGGTTCGGCGGTATTCTGCTGCTGACGCTGATGGGTTTGCCATGGATGCTGCGTGGCCCGGCATCCGGGCTGGTTGCGGGCGTGAGCTTGCTGGTCATCATGACCGGCTTGCTGAATCCCGAGGCATGGTGGGCGCGACTATCCCCTCAGTTCTGGCTGGTGCCGCCGATCCTGGTCGTGATTGCAGTCCTGAACCGGGCAACGTGGCTACGCAGGGTGGCGTCTGTTGTCCTGATAGTGCTACTGGTCAATACCCTGTTGGTCGGGGCAGTGAACTGGGGGCGTGCGATTCAGAAAAATCTGGCTTTCCGGGATCAGTTGGCCCAGTTGAGCACAACGCCAGCTGCACCGGTGCGGGTGAATATCCCACAGCGGTTTCGACTGGTGACCGAAAACCGCCTGCGAGGCCGGGGGATCGATTATCGCCTGGCGGACCCTCTCACCTGCCGGCAACCGCTGCCATTCTCCTATCCGGAGTCGGCCCGATCTGCGGCGTGTCTGGTGAGCCATGATTAAGACACCGATCCCTCAAGCCGCCCCTGCGTCAGGAGCGTGAAACCAGAACGACTCCGGCTACAACCAGGAGGGTTCCAATCAGCCGTATGGCACTGACCGACTCGCCTAGCAGAATCACGCCAAACACCATGGTGAGCAGAAACCCCAGCCCGACGAACGGGTAGGCCTGGCTGACTTCGATCTGAGCCAGGACGCCAAGCCACAACAGCGCGCCAGCGCCATACAGAGCCAGCCCTGCCCAGATAAAGGGATTGGCTGCAATCAGAGGCGCGACCCGCTCAAGACCCGAATTCAGGCTCGCCTGAACGAGGGGAGAGGACATCCCATGTTTGAGTGCGATCTGCGCCACGGCGGACATTGTTACGCTTATCAGAATCAAGCTTAAAACCGCAATATTCATAGTCACCTCGATAAAAGTTAGATCGCCAATAGTGTGGTCAGCCCCATTGCCAGGAAAATGATCCAGCTGGCACGGTCCCGCAGGCTGTACAAAAGGGGGTCGTCATTCATCTCGCCACGCGAGGTTTTGATCCAGATCCGGGATACCCAGTACATCATGAGTGGACAAAGCAGCCAGAGCAGCAGTGGGTGGCTATAAACCTTGCGTACGTCCGGATTGTCCACATACAGCGCCAGAACCAGCACGGAAATATAACCCGCGGCGACCCCCATGGAACTCAATATGCCCAGGTCAGACAGACGATAGTCTCGCCCGCTGGCCGAACTGCGGGACTGCGATTCCATGGTCTTCAGTTCGGAGCAGCGTTTGACCAGCGCAAGGTCCAGAAACACGAAAATGGAGAAAGCCAGCAACCACGAGGACACGCTGACGCCGATAGCCAGTGCGCCGGCAATGATGCGCACGGTATACAGACCGGCCAGCAGCAGCACGTCGAGCAGTACATAGGTCTTGAAATAGAGCGAATAGCTGAGCGTCAGAATGAGATAAGTCAGGATGGAAAGAAAAAACGGCATGGATAGCGCGGCTGCCATGGCCAGCCCGGTGACGAGCAGAACCAGCATGACCAGCAGTCCCGATGTTGGACTGAGGTTGCCGGCGGCAAAAGGACGTTTCGATTTGCGGGGGTGGCGCCTGTCTGCATCCAGATCCAGCAAATCGTTCAGCAGATAGGTGCCCGATGCGACACAGCCGAAGGCTGTGAAAGCCAGGGCCAGCGTCACCAATGCAGCGCCAGTGAAAGCGTGTGCGGTCAGCAGCGGAACAAACAGCAGCAGGTTTTTGAGCCATTGGTGCAGGCGGGTCGCGCGCAGCCAGGTCTGCAAGCCTGGTGGGCGATCTTCGAACACCCGTTTGACCTTGAAACGCGCCTGAGCTGCCGCGGCCACGCCGGGATCGGGGTTGACCACCAGTGCCTCGCGCGCGGCTGCCCACACCGGCATGTCGGCGTGGGCATTGCCGGCATAGTCAAACGGGCCGCCGCCGGTCTGGGCTAGAATGGCCTCCAGCTTGCGTTTTCCTTTGATGTTGTTGCCCGGGGTACTTGCCAGCAGCCCGGTAAAAAATCCCACCCTGTTCGCGACCGGCCCGGCCAGCTGCTGGTCGGAAGCGGTAGCCAGATAAAGCGGCCGGCCTGAAGCAGCTTCGTTGCGCAGAAAATCGACAAAATCGTTTTGCAGCGGCAGCAAATTTGCGTCCAGTTCGACGCGCTGGGCGATTTCAGCCTTGAGTCCGGCCTTGCCGCCGCGGATCAGCCAGACCAGACAGGCAAACAGGGAAAGCGGTGACTTCTTGAGCAGGCGCAAGGCGCTTTCCGCCAGCAGATCCGTTTTGATCAGCGTGCCGTCAAGGTCGACAAATAACGGTACAGGATCAGGAATGGGATGCGCGCTGTTCATTTTTGCTGTCTGGATCAGGTGGTTGTTGCGCAAGGGGATGGCTGGTTTCCGCAGCATCGCATATTTGTCGTCCTCCGGTCATGTCTTCATGTGTCGCCGTGAAGGGTCCCATCCAGGCACGGGCTTCGCACGCGCCAGACGCAACGTCATCCATAAGGACTCGGTGTCCAACTCATTTCGCGATAACGGTGTGCAATGGGCTTTGGTTACAATGACCGGTGTGTTTTCAATGCTGATCGCCTCATGCAAACCCTGACCGTCGACCTCGGCGACCGTTCCTATCCCATCCACATCGGCGCCGGCCTGCTGGGTCAAGCTGAGCTGATCCTGCCGCATCTGCTGCAAAAGCGCGTGATGATCGTGACCAACACGACCGTCGCGCCGCTGTATCTGGTTCAGCTGGCCACAATGCTGGAGGCGGCTGGCGTGACCGTGATGAAGGTGGTGCTGCCCGACGGCGAGGCCTACAAAAACTGGGAAACGCTGAACCTGATTTTCGACGCGCTGCTGACTCAACGGGCCGAGCGCAAGACCACATTGATTGCCCTAGGTGGCGGCGTCATCGGCGACATGACCGGGTTCGCGGCGGCGAGTTACCAGCGCGGCGTGCCCTTCATCCAGATTCCCACCACGCTGCTGTCGCAGGTCGATTCGTCGGTGGGCGGCAAGACCGGAATCAACCATCCGCTTGGCAAGAACATGATCGGCGCGTTTTACCAGCCGCAAGTGGTGCTGGCCGATACCGACACGCTGAAAACCCTGCCTGCGCGCGAACTGTCGGCGGGGCTGGCGGAAGTGATCAAATACGGCCTGATCTGGGATGTCGAATTCCTGGCCTGGCTCGAGGCCAACATGGACAAGCTGCGCGCGCTTGATGCGGAGGCGATCACCCATGCGATTCACCGTTCGTGCGAAATCAAGGCGCAGGTGGTGGGGCAGGACGAGCGTGAAGGCGGCATCCGCGCCATTCTCAATCTGGGGCACACCTTCGGTCATGCGATCGAAACAGGCATGGGCTACGGTAACTGGCTGCACGGCGAAGCGGTGGCGGCCGGCATGGTGATGGCGGCGGAAACCTCGCGGCGCATGGGCTGGCTGACCGAGGCTGACGTGACGCGTACCCGCGCGCTGATCCGCGCCGCCGGCTTGCCGGACGTGGCGCCGGATCTGGGCGTCGACGCCTGGCTCGATTACATGGGCCATGACAAAAAAGTCGAGGGGGGGAAAATGCGCTTCGTGCTGCTGAAAAAACTGGGCGAGGCGTTGATTACCGGCGACGTGCCAAGCGACGTGTTGCGTGACGTGCTCACGGCGTCACGCTGAGACAATCATGGAAACGCTTGCTTCCTACGCCGCGCATTCCAGTCAAACTCGCGGACGCCTGTATCCCGAACCGCTTGCCGCGCCGCGCTCCGAATTCCAGCGCGACCGCGACCGCATCATCCACTCCACCGCATTCCGGCGGCTGGAATACAAGACCCAGGTGTTCGTCAATCATGAGGGCGATTTATTTCGCACCCGCCTCACCCACAGCCTGGAAGTGGCACAGATCGCCCGCACCATCGCCCGCATGCTCAACCTGAACGAAGACCTGGTCGAAGCCGTGGCGCTGGCGCACGACCTCGGCCACACGCCGTTCGGCCACGCCGGGCAGGACGCGCTGAACGCCTGCATGCGCGAGCACGGCGGCTTCGAGCACAACCTGCAATCGTTGCGCGTGGTCGATCTGCTGGAAGAACGTTACGCCGAGTTCGACGGGCTGAATCTCACCTTCGAAGCGCGCGAAGGCATCCTCAAGCACTGCGCGCTCGGCAACGCCGAAAAACTCGGCGCGGTGGGCGAGCGTTTCCTCGCCAAAACCCAGCCCTCGCTCGAGGCACAAATCACCAATCTGGCCGACGAGATCGCCTACAACAACCACGATGTCGACGATGGCCTGCGTTCAGGTCTCATCACCATCGAGCAGTTGATGGAAGTGCGGATATTCGCCCGCCACCATGACGAAGTGAACGCCAGATACCCCGCACTTAATGGCCGCCGGGTGGTGACCGAAACGGTGCGCCGCATCATTAATGCGCTGGTTCTCGACCTGGTTGCCACCACCCGCAGCAACCTCTCGGCCAGCGCCGTTGACAGCATCGACGACGTGCGCGCGGCCGCGCCGCTGGCCGCATTCAGCCCGGAGCTGCTCGACGAGCACCGTGAGCTGAAGCGATTTTTGCACCGTCACCTGTACCGTCATTACAAAGTCGCGCGCATGAGCGCCAAAGCCAGCCGCATCATCACCGACCTCTACACTGCCTTCATCGGCGACGCACGCCTGCTGCCGCCCGAACACCAGGCGCGCGAATCGCTCGAAGGCGCGCGTGCCGTCGCCGATTACATCGCGGGCATGACCGACCGCTACGCCATGCGCGAACACCGGCGGATTTTTGCGGTGGAAGAGATTTACGGCTGAGTCGGCTGCTGCCGCCTCAGTTGAGCGGCAACGTCCGCGCCACCACCCAGCACGACACTTCGCGCGCACCTTCGCGCTTCAACGTCGCGGCCAGTTCGTCGAGGCTCGTTCCGGTCGTCATGACGTCGTCAATCAGCGCGATGTGCTGCCCCTGAACCTCGCCCGAACACGCGAAGGCGCCGCGCACGTTGCGTCGTCGCGCGTCGTGTTTCAGCCCCATTTGCGGCGGGGTGTCGCGGATGCGCTGACAACTGGCGAGGTCGAGCGGGAGGGCGAGCCGCCTGGCCACTTCGCGTGCGATTTCGCTGGCATGGTTGAAACCGCGCTCACGGATGCGTTGCGTGTGCAACGGCATCGGGATGAGGCGGTCGGGGCGGGGGTGGGGGGCTACGGCCTCGGCCAGGCAATCGCCCAGCGCCGGCACGATGGCGAGCTGCGCGTGATATTTCAGACGCGGAATCAGCCGGTCGACCGGAAACGCATAAGCCAGCGCGGCATGGGTGCGGTCGAATGCGGGCGGGTGCTGGAGACAGGCGCCGCACACTTCGCCGCCGGGGGTGGGGGTGGCGCACTGCGGACATTGCGGCTGGCGGTGCCAGGGCAGGTCGGAACGGCAGGCGACGCACAGGGGAGGTGAGCCAGACAGCGCGCCGCACAGCAGGCAGTGCTTCGCAAAAACACGATTAAATATTGAGCGGATGTTCATTTGTGGGTCGCCGCCAATTTGACAGGCGCGGGGCGTGCCTCGACAATCCCGCCCATGAAAGCCAAACGTGTCATTTCTGCCTCGTCTTCCCGCTTTGCCGCGCAGCTGTTCAATCTCATCACTGTTGCGGCGCTGCTGATTTCCCTGACCGCGCTGTTGCTGGGCAAGCTGCTTGCCGGCCACAAGATCGGATTCCTGCCATTCGTGCTGTCGCTGCCGCCGGTGATGCTGTGGCTGGGTGCGTCCATTTTTGTATACGCCAGCATTGCCCATCATCCCAATCCACGTGCCGCGCATTACAACAAGTGGGCAGGCTACCGGTTTTACGGCGTGATGGGCAGCCTGGTGGTGATTGGCCCGGCAATATACGACCTGCTTGGCGGATGGCAGGGGCTGATTCTGGTGCTGGGGCTGGCGGTGACGATTATCGTGCCGTGGGCGCTGTTTGATATTTACCAAGCCGCGCGCGAACCGTGGGCGGACATGACCATCGAGGTGGCGATTAATGAATGACATGACTCAACCGGTTGCACGCCTTTCCATGGCCGAGATCGAGGCGCTGTTCGCCCTGCCGTTTTCTGACCTGATGTTCCGCGCGCAGAGGGTGCATCGCGAACAATTCGATCCCAACCGCGTGCAACTGTCGACCCTGCTGTCGATCAAGACCGGCGGCTGTTCCGAGGATTGCGGCTACTGCCCGCAGTCGGCGCGTTATGACGCCGGCGTCGAGAATCAGGGACTGCTGGATCTGGACGACGTGCTGGCTGCGGCCAAAGCCGCCAAGGCCGCTGGTGCTTCGCGCTTCTGCATGGGCGCGGCCTGGCGCGGTCCCAAGCAGCGCGACCTCGAACCCGTCCTCGAGATGGTGCGCTCAGTGCGTGCGCTGGGGCTGGAAACCTGCGCCACGCTGGGGATGCTGAAAGACGGTCAGGCCGAACAGCTGAAGGAAGCCGGACTCGACTACTACAACCACAACCTCGACACCGCGCCCGAGTTCTATGGCGACATCATCACCACCCGCGAGTACCAGGACCGGCTCGACACGCTGGAGCGCGTGCGTCACGCCGACCTGCACGTATGCTGCGGCGGCATCGTCGGCATGGGCGAATCACGCGCCCAGCGCGCCGGCCTGATCGCGCAGCTGGCGTCGCTGGATCCGCAGCCGGAGTCGGTGCCGATCAATCTGCTGGTGCAGGTTGAAGGTACGCCGCTTGCGGGCACCGCGGCGCTCGATCCGCTGGAGTTCGTGCGCACCATCGCGGTGGCGCGCATCTGCATGCCGAAGAGCTTCGTTCGCCTGTCGGCCGGCCGCCAGCAGATGAGCGACGCGGTGCAGGCACTGTGTTTCCTCGCCGGTGCCAACTCGATTTTCTATGGCGAAAAACTGCTCACCACCGGCAACCCGGAATGGGAACGCGACCAGCGCCTGTTCGACAACCTGGGTCTGACCGCGTTGTGAGCCACGCTGCGCTGACCCGCCTGCAGCAGGGGCTGGCGGCGCTGAAGGCCGATCATCTCGAACGCCGGCGCCAACTGCTTGACGGCGCGCAGGGCGCCCATGTCACGATCAATGGCCAGCGCGTCGTCTCGTTCTGCAGCAACGATTATCTCGGCCTCGCCGCCGAACCGGCGCTGGTTCAGGCCGCACACGCTGCACTCGATCAATGCGGCGTGGGCGCGGGCGCGGCGCATCTCATTACCGGCCATCACCGGTTCCACCACGACCTCGAAACCGCATTCGCACGCTTCGTCGGCAAGCCGGCAGCGTTGCTGTATTCCACCGGCTATATGGCCAACCTCGCAGTGCTCACCACGCTGGTCGGCCGACACGGCGAAGTCTTTGCCGACAAGCTCAATCACGCCTCGCTGGTCGACGCCGCACAGCTGTCTGGCGCGACCTTCACCCGCTACCGCCACGGCGATCTGGCGCAACTCGAAAATCAACTGACGAAAGGCACGGCGCAGGACAAGCTGATCGTTTCCGATCTGGTGTTCAGCATGGACGGCGACATTGCGCCCGTCGATGCCCTGCTCGATCTGGCCGAGCGCTTCGACGCCTGGCTCTATCTCGACGACGCGCACGGATTTGGCGTGCTGAACGGCGGCCGCGGCGGGCTCAGCGAACGTGCGCGTGCGAGCGACCGCGTGATCTATCTCGCCACGCTCGGCAAGGCGGCGGGCGTGGCGGGCGCGGCCGTGGCGGCGCATGTCAGCGTGGTCGACTGGCTGATCCAGAAAGCGCGGCCCTACATCTACACCACCGCGTCGCCGCCGCTGCTGGCTGCGTGCCTGCTCGAAAGCTTGCGCCAGATCGAAGCGGGCGAAGCGCGGCGTGAACGGTTGCGCGAGCATATTGTGCAATTGCGTGAAGGCTTGGCCAGCCTGACATGCGGCGCGCTGATGCCGTCCGCCACGCCGATCCAGCCGCTTGTGATAGGCACGAATGCCGCCGCGTTGCGGCTGTCGCAGAGCCTGTTGCGGCACGGCCTGCTAGTGCCCGCCATCCGTACGCCAACCGTGCCGGCCGGAACGGCGCGGCTGCGTATCACGCTGTCGGCCGCACATAGCGCCGACGATGTCGCGCAATTGGTCGAGACCCTGCATGCCGTCGCCTAAACCCGCTCTGGTGCTGTTACACGGCTGGGGCATGAACGCGCGCATGTTCGACACGCTGGCTGCGCGGTTGGCCGCTGATTTCGAGGTGCGTGCGCTCAACCTGCCGGGACACGGCGGACGCGAAGCGCTGCCGCACAACACCCTGCAAAGCTGGGCGGATGATCTGGTGCGGCAGCTCCCGGAGAACACCATGCTGCTGGGCTGGTCGCTCGGCGGGCAGGTGGCGATGCGTGCCGCGCTCGATCATCCGCACACAATCTCCCGCCTGATTGTGCTGGCATCCACTCCCAAGTTCGTTGCTGATGAGGCATGGCAGCCCGCTATGGCAGACGCTGATTTGCAGGCATTCGGTACGACGCTGGTGGCCGATCCTGAGTCGACATTGCTGCGCTTTCTCAGCCTGCAAACGCGCGGCATGGCCGGGCAGAAGACCCTGCTGCAAACCTTGCGGCAGACACTGTCGACCGCACCCGGGGCGTGCGCGGAAGCGCTGTCGAGTGGGCTGGCAATCTTGCGCGACACGGATTTGCGCGCCGAGTTGCCGGGTCTGGCACAGCCGACTCTGGTGCTGCATGGCGCGCTCGATACGCTCACGCCATGTGCGGCGGGTGTCTGGCTTGCCGGGCATATACCCGCGGCGCGGCACCTCGAATTAGAGGGTGCCGCGCATGCGCCCCATTTGTCGCACGGGGCAGAAGTCGCCGCCGCGATCAGGAAGTTTGCGCATGACGGAACCTGAGCTCGATTTCACCGAAGTGCGGCGCGCGTTTGATCACGCCGCCACCAGCTACGACGCGCACGCGGTGTTGCAACGTGAGGTGTGTGATCGCCTGCTGGCGCGGCTCGATTTCATGTCAGTGCAACCCGGGCGCGTGCTCGATGTGGGCTGTGGCACCGGTTATGGACTCGCCCACCTGGGTGCACGTTACGTCGAGGCGGAACTCTTCGCGCTCGACCTTGCGCCGGCCATGTTGCATGCCACGCGCGCGCGCCTGCCGCAGCCAGGCTGGGCACAGCGTGCGTTGTCCTCCAGGAGGACGCTGATCCACTCCGTGCTGAAGCACGTGTGGGGTCGTATGTCCCGGTTGACGCCTGCCTCGGCGCGGCTTATGCATCTGGTCTGCGCGGACATGGAGCGGCTGCCGCTGGCGGCCAACAGCATGAATCTTGTCTGGTCGAATCTTGCGTTGCAGTGGGCGCACGACCTTGAAGTCACCCTCAAGAATTTTCATCGGACGCTGGCGCCTGGCGGACTGCTGATGTTCGCTACCTTTGGGCCCGACACGCTGAAGGAATTGCGCACAGCCTTTGCGGCCATCGACGACGCGCCGCATGTGAACCGTTTCATCGACCTGCACGATATCGGCGACATGCTGATCCACGCCGGCTTCGCCAGTCCGGTGATGGAAATGGAAATGTTGAAGCTGACTTACTCCGACCTTAAAACCCTGATGCGTGACCTCAAGGGTATCGGCGCGCACAACGCGGCAGCGGCACGAAATCGTGGGCTGCTCGGCAAATCGGCGTGGGCGCGGCTGGAACATGCCTATGAAGCGCATCGGCTGGAAGGACGCCTGCCCGCCACCTTCGAGGTGATTTACGGGCACGCCTGGGCGGGCGACAAAATGCGGCGCGAAGACGGGCGTCAAGTGATTGAGTTCAATATCGGCGAGCGCCGCCGCCAATCGGGGCATACGATCTTTAACGGGCTTCAGCCCGTAAAAAGTCGGAGTCCCCTTGTGGGGCTGGCATGATGGCGAGCGGGCTGTTTGTCACGGGCACCGATACCGGCGTTGGCAAGACGCGGGTAGCGGTGGCGTTGATTCATACACTGCGCGCGCAAGGTCTGCGCGTGGCGGCGATGAAACCGGTGGCTGCGGGCAGCATGGCGGGTGAACTGAATGAGGATGTCGTGGCGCTGATGCAGGCGACCAACGTTGAAGCCGAGGTGCGAGATGTCAATCCTTATGCCTTTGAGCAGCCTATCGCCCCCCATCTGGCTGCGCATCTGGCGGGTGTACGGATCGAGCTGTCCGTCATTGTCGAGGCCTATTCCAGGCTCGCCGCCACGGCTGACGTGGTCGTAGTCGAAGGCGCGGGCGGCTGGCGGGTGCCGCTGAACGAGCGCGAGGATATGGCGGATCTGGCGCAGGCGCTCGGCTTGCCTATTGTGTTGGTGGTCGGGCTGCGTCTGGGCTGTCTTAACCATGCGCTATTGACCGCCGAATCGATTGCTCGCCGACACCTGCCGTGGGCGGGCTGGGTGGGCAACTCCATTGATCCGGCGATGGCGCATCAGGCGCCCAACCTGGCCGCCCTGCGCGAACGGCTTCCCGCACCGTGCCTGGGTGTGCAGGATTTTGCCCCCGCCCCCATCCCGTTTGCAAATGCTCAGCCATGGCTGGAGTGGCTTCGGCATTAGTATCTTAGAATAGTCTGTAATAACGATATTTTATAAATAAATCAATAAGTTAATGCCGCCTAATGACTTGTTCAGGCAGGCTGCATCGTGTTAAGGTCCGCGACAGTTTGCCGCACACGGTTTACTTTTTTCCGATCGGGAGCAGGTGAATACGGTAGGTGCATGCAGGTCGGCAGGTGCGTTTGTATTCCACTCTCGCCCCCCTTGTTCGCTGGCACGTGCGCAGGAATGCCTGGTATTCCTGAGCTTGGTGGTGCTGTGTTTTGGCGTGGCGATCGGTTTTGCGGTTTTGGGATACTGGCTGATCCTGCCGTTTGCGGGGCTTGAAATAGGTCTTCTGGCTTGGGCGCTGGGAGCGTTGCGTAGCAGGGAATGTGACTACGAGACCCTTACCATCGATGACGACGCAGTGTTGCTGGAATGGCGGCAAGGTGGGCAAACCGGGTGCCGCGAGATGAATCGCTTGTGGGTGCGTGTCGAATGTAACTGCGCCACGCCCGGCAGAAATTGCCGCTTAAGCGTGAGTTCGCATGGCCGCGAAACAGAAGTTGGGCATTACTTGAGTGATGAGGCGCGCCTGCAACTGGCCGCCACCTTACGTAGCAAGTTGCAGGCATAAAAACAATACGCCGCAACAACGACCGATAACAGGAAGACGACGGGGGAGTGCGATGAAGAGCATGTGGCAACGGGCAGGGATGGCGGGGGTGGCATTGACGACCAGTCAGATGGCGCTGGCGGAATACGCCTACAACCTGCAAACACCGGCGAGCAAAGTGGCGCAGGACGTATTTCAGCTGCACAACCTCATCATGATGGTGTGTCTGGGGATATTCGTCGTGGTGTTCGGCGCGATGTTCTATTCGCTCTATGCGCATCGCAAATCGAAAGGCCACAAGGCCGCACATTTCCATGAAAACACCATGGTCGAAGTGGTCTGGACAGTGATCCCGTTTGTCATCCTGATGGGCATGGCCTATCCGGCGGCCAAGGTGGTGATCGATATGAAGGACACCACCAATCCTGATATGACGGTCAAGATCACCGGCTATCAGTGGAAGTGGGGGTATGACTACCTCAACGACGGCGTGAGTTTCTACAGCAATCTCTCGACTCCTCAAGAACAGATCGTCGGCACAGCCGCCAAAGATGAGCACTACCTGCTCGAGGTCGACGAACCGATGGTGGTGCCGGTCGGCAAGCGCGTACGTTTGCTGATTACCGCCAATGACGTGATCCATTCCTGGTGGGTGCCTGCGTTTGGCGTCAAGCAGGACGCGATCCCGGGGTTCATCCGCGACAGCTGGTTCAAAGCCGACAAGGTTGGCACTTACCGCGGCCAGTGCGCCGAGTTGTGCGGCAAGGAGCACGGCTTTATGCCAATTGTGGTTAAAGTGGTGTCCGAGGAAGACTACAAGGCTTGGGTGGCGAAGAAGAAAGACGCTGCTCAAACTGCGGTTGCCGCCCCCGCCGCGCAATGAATAACCGAGAGGAGAGCACAGTCATGTCTGATGCAGCACACGCCCACGACGATCACGGACACCACGCGCATCCCACCGGGATCATGCGCTGGCTGTCCACTACAAACCACAAGGATATTGGTACGCTCTACCTGTTCTTTGCGCTCATCATGTTATTCGTGGCGGGAACGATGGCACTGTTGATTCGTGCCGAGCTTTTCCAGCCAGGCTTGCAGTTGATGCATCCCGATTTCTTCAATCAGCTCACCACGATGCACGGATTGATCATGATTTTCGGTGTGATCATGCCAGCCTTCTCTGGCTTCGCTAACTGGCAGGTGCCACTGATGCTGGGGGCGCCAGACATGGCCTTCCCTCGCATGAACAACTGGGCTTTCTGGGTTTTGCCGGTAGCCGCATTCTTCCTGATGGCGTCCTTCTGGTTGCCGGGTGGAGCGGTGGCAGGTGGCTGGACAATGTATCCGCCCCTCTTTATCCAGGGCGGCATTTCCTATGACCTGACGATTCTGGCGGTGCACATCATGGGCCTGTCGTCCATCATGGGTTCGATCAACATCGTGACCACCATCCTCAACATGCGCGCCCCTGGCCTCACGCTGATGAAGATGCCGCTCTTCTGCTGGACCTGGCTGATCACCGCCTATCTGCTGATTGCCACCATGCCGGTTTTGGCAGGCGCAGTGACCATGTTGCTCACCGACCGTAACTTTGGCACTCACTTCTTTAACGCGGCGGGCGGTGGTGATCCGGTGATGTTCCAGCATATTTTCTGGTTCTTCGCCCACCCCGAGGTGTACATCCTGATCCTGCCGGCTTTCGGCATTGTTTCGCAGGTAATCCCGACCTTCGCGCGCAAGCCGCTGTTCGGTTATGCCTCGATGGTGTACGCCACGGCATCGATCGCCATCCTGTCCTTCGTCGTGTGGGCGCACCACATGTTCACCACCGGCATGCCGGTGGCAGGGCAGCTGTTCTTCATGTTTTCCACCATGCTGATTGCAGTGCCCACTGGAGTAAAGGTGTTCAACTGGGTGGCCACGATGTGGAAAGGGTCAATGACATTCGAGACGCCAATGCTGTTTGCCATCGCTTTCGTCTGCCTGTTCACCATCGGGGGCTTCTCCGGCCTGGTGCTGGCCATTGCGCCTGTCGATATTCAGCTGCAGGACACCTATTACGTGGTGGCTCACTTCCATTACGTGCTGGTGTCGGGTGCGCTGTTCTCGATCTTCGCCGGCATTTACTACTGGCTGCCGAAGTGGACTGGGCACATGTACAACGAGACCCTGGGCAAATGGCACTTCTGGCTGTCGGCCATCGGCATGAACATCGTGTTCTTTACGATGCACTTCCTCGGCCTG
>Ga0315268_10003613_pt1 | contig 17010 bp, 15 predicted proteins | sample C1_top_MG_FD_204535 | JGI IMG/M metagenome (GOLD analysis project Ga0315268, IMG submission 204535) | Sediment microbial communities from Yellowstone Lake, YNP, Wyoming, USA - C1_top | ecosystem: Environmental > Aquatic > Freshwater > Lake > Sediment | place: USA: Wyoming | collected 2017-08-01
AGACCCCACAACAGAATGGAAAAAAATCCACACCAAACAGAAGAAAATCTGCGAATTCCTAAACCAAGCAAACGAAATCCACGTGATAGGCGAAGACACAGACTTGGCGTTCAACGTGAAGGGCAGAAAATGGATAAACTGTAGCGGACACGAAAACATGCCAGACGGAGAAATATTCACCGGACCAATTGAAGACTCCGCAAACGGCACGATAAGGTTCACGTATTCAGGAATAGTTTCAGGCAGAGAAGTTGAAGACATAGCACTCACGTTCAAAGACGGCAAAGTCGTGAAAGCCACAGCTGCGAAAGGCAACGATTTCCTGCAGCAAACCCTGAAGATAGAAGGAGCAGACCGCATCGGAGAAACCGCAATCGGCACAAACTACGGAATCACCAGATTCACCAAAAACATGCTGTTCGACGAAAAAATGGGTGGAACAATCCACATGGCACTAGGCAACGCCTATCCAGAATCAGGCGGCAAAAACAAATCAGCAATCCACTGGGACATACTCAAAGACATGAAAAAAGACGGAGAAATCTACGCAGACGGCAAACTGTTCCACAAAAACGGAAAATTCCTAATATAACAACCTTCACCTACCTTTTATCCAACCGTATCAGAACCCGAGAACAGTGTAAACAAGCAAAGTGACCACCTCAATGCAAAACAACAAAACAGAAACCGCACCAACCAAACCCTCAAGAAGAATATTCTTCAACCTAGGAACATTCCAATTCCTGACTTTCCTCCGCAGGGGAGTATTCTACACCTTCATGATACCATACCTCAACGTACTGATGGGCACAGTCACATACACAGCAATGTTCGGAACCTTCACAATGATCGCCTCATCACTCGGCCAAAACCTACTCTGGGGAAAAATATGCGACCGATACCGAACAAGAACCAAACTAATCATCTCAGGCGAAGCAATCGCAGCATTCACCTACATAATAGTATTCTTCATCCACAAATCCCTCCTAGACTCAGGAAACATGTTCAGCTCAGGCCTAGCAATAATCTCGGGACTGTCAATCCTAGAATTCTTCTGGTCAATGTCCGACGTCGGCTGGGCAGCACTACTCACAGACGTCACAACCCCAGAAATACGCGGCAAAACAGTCGGCACAATGAACTTCATCGCTTCTCTAGGCAGAATGGTAGGCATACAATACGCTGGGTTCCTCTATGACAATGGCCAAGGCTTCCAAAACGGAACAATCTTCTACGTAGTGACAATCCTGCTGCTAACAGGCGCAGTTTTGATGGCCTTCACCTCAAGACAAGTCAAAACAAGAAAAAACACGCAAGAACAATCATGTGCCGACAAAAAGCAAACGCAAGAACAAAGACACACAGCATTTGAAGGCGAAAACCAAAAAACCTACAGATGGTTCCTCGTGTCTCTAATAGTAATAGTACTAGGCGCCTCCTCAATCAGTCAAGTATTCATCCTCTTCACACAACTCAAAGAAGGCCTAAACGCCAGCGGCCCCGAAATGGGCTTCATACTAACCGCATGGACCATAGGCGGAATGATCGCAAGCCTAACAGCAGGAGGACTTGCAGACAGAATTGGAAGAAGCAAAGTCCTACTACTAGGACTCGGACTGGGAACAATCACACCTCTGCTCTACAGCAGTGCTCCAAACGTTCTTTCATTGGCCCTAGTTTACAGTCTGAACGGCATGTCATTTTGGACCATCCAAACAATTGGCTTCGTCTTTGCGGGCGACCTCATCCCAGAACAAAGCAGAGCACGGTCACTCAGCCGATACAACATGGTCATGGCTCTAAGTTGGGGACCAGCAGGACTCTTGATTGGCGGTCCGCTTGCAGACATCCAAACAAAAAGCCTAGGGATTCCAGTACACACGGCGTACGTAAATACGTTCTACGCATCAACAATCATACTGGCGCTGGGCACTCTCCTCTTCGTCCTAAAGGTTGCCAGACCGAAAAAGACCGAAGCCTTAAAGCACAAAAACCCATAAACTCAATAGCTGTGAGAACCGGTTTGCTGGAATTCAGAACTGTCAAGATAATGCCACCAGAAAACTGCAACACAATCATTGGCATGGCACATTTCATCAAAACCGTTGAAGACTTGTATGAAGCTCTGGTGAACGCAGTTCCAAACATAAAATTTGGAATAGGCTTCTGCGAAAGCTCCGGGCCATGCTTGGCAAGACATGAGGGAACAGACGAGGAACTGAGACAACTGGCAGCCAAAAAAGCCCTTGAAATCGGCTGCGGTCACAGCTTCATAATCTTCTTGAAAAACGCTTACCCGATAAACGTCCTAGACAAGATCAAGAAAGTACCAGAAGTCTGCACGATCTACGCCGCCACTGCCAACCCCCTAGAAATCATCATTGCAGAAACCGATCAAGGCAGAGGAATAATAGGCGTGGTTGACGGTTCAAAGAGCAAAGGCATAGAAACCGAAGAAGACATCAAAACGCGAAAGGAATTTCTGCGGAAAATAGGCTACAAGCTCAGTTAGCCTGTCAAATTGACTGGTCAAACCCCATCCGCGAGAAGACTGGTCGCAAAAGAAAAGCACGCGTGGCAGGGCGAAAGCGCCTTTGGGTACGCCCTTGAAGGGTTGATAACTGTGAACTGCAGTTAAAGTGGCACGTTCAGTAAATCGCCTTTACCTGTGCACTGCTAATTCCTGCTGAAGTTCAAAAGGCATCTTTTCTTTCATTCTCTCAGATGCATACTGAGCCAACTGCTTGAATTGGCGTTCTGTCAAAACGTTGTGTGCTCTCGATAGAATTTCGAGGCAAATCTCTTTAAAAACTAGGTCGGCGCATCCCATTTTTGCGTCATCAATCAATTCTTTGCAAGCCTGAAGGATTTGTTCATTCAAAGGCAATTCACCCTGCAAACAACAACTAGCCCCATCAAAACATTAAAACACTTATGAATCTGAAAAAAGAATTCAGAATTCAGATGAAAACTCCTTCCCAACCATAGCAAGTGAGATTGCCAACAACCTTTTAAATACGGGTCCAAAATAAGATATTCAAACGGAAGGATGAAAACCATGAGTAATCAGGTTTTGGACGCAATCAGAAACAGACGAACGGTCTTAAGGTTTGAAGACACCCCAGTCGAAGAAGACAAGATAGAAACCATTCTCGAGGCAGGACGGTGGGCACCTTCTTGGATCAACAAACAACCCTGGAATTTCATAGTCATAAAAGACAAAAAAAACAAAGAGCAACTGAGCGAAGTTGTTCCCACAACTTTTGTGCAAGGATTGAGAGAGGCACCCGTTGTCATCGCAGTGACCGTTGACACTGAGGAAGACCCATATCATTTCGTAGAAGCAGGCGCTACATCTTCACAAAACATGGCTCTAGCCGCTCACAGTCTGGGATTGAACACTTCGTGGATCGGAGTCTTTGACTGGAAAGAGCAAAGAAACTCATCAGAAGCCAAGGTGAGGAAGATCCTAGAAATCCCCAAGAAAAGCCGAGTAGTATCGCTTTTGCCGATTGGTCACGTCAAGTTTGAGGTTCCGAAGAAGGATAGAAAGCCCCTTAACAAAATAGTCTACAAAGAGAAATTCGGGCAACTCTAAGTCGACCTCTCTTCTCACCACTTTTCTCCTTGGTTAGCCTCTTCTACCACAGACATGGCAGTTCCTAAATAACGCCAAGGGCTTAAGAATTGTCGGAACAGTGAACGGTGACATGGGATATCTTGCAGTTTGGAAAGTTCTGGAAGAAATGATTGTAGATTTTCGGAAAAGAGGGATAGCCGTTCCTGAAGAAATCATAGGCGACCTAAAAAACGCGAAGACAATAATGCAAGTTCTGAAGGCTGACCCCAGCCGCGGAGAAATTATGCAGAAGATTGACGGTTACCTCGGAAACGTACAGTCCTACCTCGTCTCCGAAGGACAAAAGCAGTTTGGAATCGCCTACGTTGAAGAATGGCTCAAACGAGCAGACAACGCCGGTAGAAAAACTCTGGATGACGAAGAAGAGACAAGGTTCATTCCCGGCTTGCCGCGAGAACAAAAATGGATTCGTGTCACACCTTCAACCGAACTCCCTATTGACAAGCTCAAGACGCTCGCAGACGAAGCAGGTCTCGCGCACACAGTCCAAAATGACGGATGCCTACTCGTTTACGGCGAAGACAAAAACATAAAGGACTTCGTCAAAAGAATGAGCACAAAGTACGCCTCGAAAAAAGGAAAATCAGCTGCAAAAAGTACATAACCGTTAAAGCTTGGTAGCGTAGTAAACATTTTTATAAAAATGTCGCAGAATTGTCTGCATCGGGATAATGCCTGCATTTCAGAAAAGGGCGAGGACTCAAACTGAATGCCCTACATCAAGAAGATAGAACTTAAAGGGTTCAAATCGTTCGGGCCGCAAAGCGTTAAAGTAGTCCTAGATAAGGGCTTCACTGCTATTACTGGTCCCAATGGAAGTGGAAAAACAAACATCCTGGACGCATTTTTGTTTTCGTTAGGTGAATTGAGCACAAGAAGACTCCGTGCCGAAACAGCGGCTAAACTGATTTTCCACGGGTCTGAAAAGGCTGGCCTCGAAAGAGCAAAAATGGCCAAAGTAATAATTCAGTTCGACAATGCTGATGGACGCATGCCCGTGGACACGACCACGGTTACGATTTCTCGTGAAGTCTACAGAAACGGACAAAGCGTTTACAGATTAAATGGAAGAAGAATCTCGCGCACACACAGCCTGGAAATTCTTTCCATGGCAGGAATAAGCTCCACAAGCCAGAACATCATCCTGCAGGGCACCATAACTCGGCTGACGGACATCTCTCCCATGGAACGCCGAAAAATCATTGAAGATCTCGTCGGAATAGGCCAGTACGACGCAGAGAAAGCTGAAGCTGAAGAGAAACTCCGAGTGGCGGACATTTCCATCCGCACCGCCATGGGCAGAATTGACGAGGTGCAAAAACGATTAGATGACCTAGAAAGAGAACGCAACGAATTATTGAAAGCTACCTTCATTCAAGACGAGATAAAAAAGTTTGAGGCTGTCAAAATTTCGTATGACATGGCTCAAATACAGAAAAGAGTAGAGGAAAATTCCTCACAAGCAGACAAGGTCAGAGCCAAGGTCGAAAAGGCAAGACAACTGCGCGATGATCGAAGGACGAAGAGAAGAGAAGTTGAAGGCGAATGGCGAAAGCTGAGTTCAGAAATAGTTGAAGAAGGCGGCTCACAAGTACTCAGGGTTCAAATCAAAATCGGCGAAATAAAGGCAAAGCTAACAGAATTGACGACGAAGATAAGTTCTGGAAAGACAAGTCTCGAAGGCCTGAAACGAATCAGAGAAAACAACCTTGAACAGTACCAGTCTATTCGAAAAGAAATCCATGCAAACCGATTGAAAGTCAAACAGCTAAGAAACGAGCAACAGTCAATTTCAAACCAAATAAGCGAAAGACAGACAGAACACGACAGTCTTGCGCAGGAAGCCGCTCACCTTTGGGACAATCTCGGGGAAAACAGCAAAAAAATCCGAGAAACGGAGCTCAAACTCGACAGCGACCACAAGAGACTTGCGTTCCTAAGGTCTGAGTACATAAAAAATCAGGCAACCATCAAGGTACGGGCAAGAAGACTTAGAGACCTGAACGAACGGAGAGAAAGATTTGCAGCAACACTCAATGAGCTTGAAAAATCATTTTCCGAGCTGGAAAAGGTTCAGAAAGAACAGAAGACTCAACTGAAGAGTCTCGAAAGAACGCTGGACAGAAGAATTGCACAAAAAGAAGCTGTCGAACGGGAAATAGTTGAAGCTGGCAAGATCGCCGATTCAGCCCGTGAAGCGGTCGTCGAGTTCGTGACTCAAAGAGAACTTGCAGAGACCGTGGCCTCCGAAGAAAAAGCACTAAGAAGCATAGAAGAGTTAGGCGAGCTCGGCGTCATTCAAGGCGTCTATGGAAGACTGCGCAACCTGATAAAAATTGACAAAAGCTATCAGCGGGCAATAGAGGCAGCATCGGTCGGCTGGCTGGATGCAATGGTTGTGAAGGATTTCGACTCGGCTTTCACGTGCACTGAAACGCTGAGAAGAATGAAACTGGGGAGAATCAAGATAATCCCGCTTGAAGGCTCCACGCCCTCCAAGCCGCTGAAAATCGCTGAGAAAGAAGGCATAAGCGGAGTGGCTCAGTTTTTCATGAAATATGAGAAGAACTACGAGCCTGCAATTCACTTTGTCTTCGGAGACACGGTGATTGTTGCAGATGACAAAGTTGCGTTTGCCCTGTCCAGCCAAGGCTACCGCACCGTGACCGTGAACGGTGACCTTTACGAAATTGGCGGCGCCTTTGAAAGCGGATATTACCGTGCTCCAATAGACTTTTCCACCATAATTCCTAGTGATGCAGCCATCAAAAGCCTCGATGAAGCGGTCAACGCCCTGCAACAACATCTGTCAAGAAGAGGAACAGACATCACCACTTTTGAAGAAGAGATCGACAGGGCTCGCGTTGAAATTGCCCGCCTTTCAGAAGCCATAATCACATTGGACGGTGAGATAAGCCGAATGAAAAGAAGTGTCAGAAGAACAAGATCCAACGTCAGACGGGGGGACCATTACATTGCGCGGATCAATAAGGAGATTGAAAGTGAAAAATCGCAGATGTGGGTGCATGGAGCTGAACGCAGCTCGATCCAGAAGGAAATTCGAAAGCTACAGACTGATCTAGCAACGCTTAGAAAGAAGACCGCCCCTGGGCATATCCAAGAGATGGAAGTCAAAAGAGAAAAGCTTGCCGAGGGAATAATTACCTTAAGACAGAAGCTCGGCACAATCCAGACAGAAAGCTCAACGCTCCAGTCACAATTCGACAACGTCTTGAGAGTAGGATACCAGAACTCGAAAATTCAAGTTTCGAAAGTTGAACAACAGGTGAGAAAAGTTGAGAAAGAAGTGAGTGAAGCTCTGCAAGAGAAGGAAGCTCTGAAACAGGAACTTGGAGGACTGGAGAAAAACCGTGTTGAACTCTCCAAGACTGTCTTCTCAGCAAGAGAAGAAGCGAAAAAATTCACGACCAAAATTGATGACATAGACAAGGAACTGCGCAAACTTGACGCTGAATACGAGCAAGTTGACCGACTATTGAACCAGATGCAATTGAGCATCCAGACTTCGTTGATACAACTTGAGCAGTACCGAAGCCAGCTGAGACTCTTCGGCTATGAACAACCGCTTGTGGTGACACCGAAACAGGTTGAAGAAGCTGAAACTTCCATCAAAATGATGCAGTTTGAACTTGAAAGAATAGGTGCGATCAACCAGCTTGCTCTGTCGCATTACGCTGAACAGATCTCGCGTTACAAGGAACTCTCAATGCGAATGAACGAGCTTGAAAAGGAAAAGCAGGCGATACTTCAGTTCATGGAGGAAATTGAACGCAAGAAACGCAAGGTGTTCATGGACGCCTTCGAAACAATCAGCACGAACTTGCAGAAATATTTCTTAAAACTCACAGGAAGCGGTGATGCCAAATTGACGCTTGAGAACATCGAAGAGCCGTTCTCAGGCGGAATAGACATGATCGTACAGTTCCCCAATAAACCTTCAATAGTAGTAAGCGGAGCCAGCGGCGGCGAACGCTCAGTAGCCGCAGTTGCTTTTCTGTTCGCTTTGAAGGATTTCACCCCCGCAGCGTTCTACATCCTCGACGAGGTGGATGCTCACTTAGACGCTTTCCACGTGTCCAAACTGGCTGACCTTCTGTTGGAAGAATCTGACAAAACACAGTTCATCGTTATTACCCTAAAACCTGAAATGGTCAACAAGGCACAGAAAGTCTACGGCGTCTATGAGCGTAACGGAGTCTCTAACGTTATCTCTGCAAACCTTCTGGAGGTGCCGAGCTGATGTCAATCGTCACCACCAAGAAACCCTTCTACTTACTTCCCCCATGGAACATACTCTTTGAGTTCCATAAACTTGAAAAGCTCACACCGTGGAACGTCAACATCGCCTACTTGTTGACGACATTTCTTGAACACATGGAGAAGACTGGACAAGTGGATTTCAGAGCTTCAGGCGTGGCACTCGATTCTTCAGCCCTCATATACTTGATGAAGTCAAAGCTTCTCATGAAGCTTGAAGAACCACCGCAACCACCAAAAGCGCCTCAGGACTTTCTGCCGCCTCCTCTGTTCTTGCCTCTCAGGCACGAATTGACTTCAACAACCATAAGAAACTTGCTAGAAGTCTTAGATGATGTTCTGAAAGGTGAAAAGCTGATACGCTTCGAAAAAGCGGTTGCAGAACCCATTCTGCCGACACCTTCAGAGATTCTACCGCAACTGGATCTTTACCTGATGGAAATCGAAGTGCAGATGGAGAAGCTCTACGCATCCCTTTCGGAGAGAGTGAAAGGTGCAGGACTAATCGAGTTTTCAGCTTTGATAAAGGGTATGCGAAGGCTGGAAGCCATACGAACATTCATTCTCCTGCTATTTCTGGCGCAGGACAGAAGAGTGAATCTATGGCAAGACGAGGCAACCGAGCAAGTCTACATAACTCTGAACCTCGTCTCCCTTGAACCCAAACAGTGATGAGTCGGTGCCCAAGAGCCTCATTCTCTTCTACAGAAGCCTAGCAGTCTGAGTTATGATTGCTTATACGATCACTTTGGAGGTAATCATGCTGATAGTTTCTTTCATTCCGGGTATTTTCCGCAGTTTTGCAAAAATGAACTCGTCCAATTCCTCAATGTTTTCGAAGGTTGTCTCAATTACCATATCGTAGGTGCCAAAGGTTGCAGCAGCTTTCTTCACCTCAGAAAGCCCTCTTATTCTCTTGAAAATCTCTTCTTCCTTTCCAGCTTCTATTTTTGCCAACACGTAAGCAGTCACCATGTTTCATCCTTTCCTCATCAAGGAAATGACGTTGACAATGTATAAGTTTTTCTATTTTTGCTTTATTTTGATATTTATAACAAAAATTTAAAATATCCGAGATGCCTTACATGGCATCGAGGAAGATTGAAATGCCGAGAATCGGTTTTCGAGAATGCCACTTCATCAAGGTCAGCAACATAGACGCCTTGATAGAAGAGTTGAAAACATCAACAGATGAATTGAACATTCCCAAAGAGTATGATCTGAGAATCTACAAAAGCGTCTACGGATGTTGTGGAGTGTCAAACTCGAACCTAATTGTAGAAATTATAGGCCCAGACGAGAAGGAAATCAAAGACATCGACCTCAAAGTCATGGTCAAACTAATGGACATATGCCAAAAGAAAGGACTAGAATATCACGCATGTGACCACATGGAAATCGCCTGACACAAAAGACAAATTCCACGAAAAACTCCCCACTCAACGCATTCAAATCGCTCTCTAGTTGCTCTCCCCCTTTAATAGTTCTCACCTAACGAAAATAGTGAGTAGAATGTTATGAATTTTATAATAAATATAAAATATTTATAAGCATGATTTTGCCCAGTATCAGTTAAAATAGACACGATCATCACGATGAGAGCATGATTTTGCCGCAAAAACCGTCAATCGGCGTTTACATTTGCCATTGTGGAGGAAACATTAGCGATACTGTAGATGTTGCCAAAGTGAAAGAAGCAGTAGCTAGACTAGACGGCGTGAAAGTTGCTGAGACGTACGAGTACATGTGCAGCAAACCAGGGCAGGACATGATCAAGAACAATATCAAAGAGCACAAACTAAACCGGGTCATAGTCGCTTCCTGTTCACCGCGAATGCATCTCGAGACTTTCAGGGAAGCCGCCAGATCAGCAGGGCTCAATCCTTACTTGCTTGATATGGCAAACATCAGAGAACAGTGCAGCTGGGTTCATAACGACAAAGAATTAGCCACAAAGAAAGCCACTGCCTTGATCAGCGGGTTGGTGGCGCGAGCTCGTTACCTTGAACCTTTGGAGTCGAAAAGCTTGCCACTCAACAGGGACGTTCTCGTAATTGGAGGCGGCATCGCTGGTATCTTGACCTCTATCGAGCTGGCGGACAAGGGCTACAAGGTTCATTTGGTTGAAAGGAACCCCAGCATCGGCGGACACATGTCTCAACTGAGTAAGACCTTCCCGACCCTAGACTGCTCTCAGTGTATTTTAACTCCGAAAATGGTTTACGTGTCCCAGCATCCAAACATAGAAATAATCACCATGGCGGAACCCATCGCCATCGACGGGTCGCCTGGCAATTACAAAGTTCAAGTCAGAGTCAAGCCGCGATACGTTGACAAAGACAAGTGTATATCATGCGGCGAATGTACGCGAGTCTGCCCAGTCAAGAAGTCAAGCAGATTTGAAGAAGGGTTGGCGCAAGAAAAGGCGATTTACGTGCCCTTCAAACAAGCGGTTCCTAACACTTACTTGATAGACAAAGATGTCTGCCTGTTCTTCAACAAGGGCGTCTGCAAGGTTTGCGAACGATTCTGTAAAGGAAAGGCGATAGCCTTTGATCAAAAAGAAAAAACCATCGAATTGAACGTTGGGGCCATCATTGCTTGCACAGGTTATCAACAGCTTAACCCTGAAAATTCAAAGGAGATTTTCAATGGATTCAACGTTTTCAGTCCGTATAGCTATGGTTTACATCCGGACATCGTGACAAATCTGCAGTTTGAACGTCTGATGCTACAGGGCTTGCACAGACCTTCAAACGGGAAACCACCGAAGAAAGTTGCGTTCATCCTTTGCGTCGGCAGCCGAATGGACAGGGGAGTGAATTACTGCTGCAAAATAGGCTGCATGAACTCCATCAAGCATTCACTTTTGCTTCTGAAAACGAACCCAGACGCAGAACCCTGGATATTCTACACCGACATAAGAGCACACGGCAAAGGCTATGAAGAATTTTACTCCTATGCAAGAGACCATGGAGTCAAATTCATTCGAGGAAGAGTGGCGGAAGTCGTTCCAAACGGGGACACCGTGATCGTCAGAGCCGAAGACACCATCCTCGGAAGACAGATTGAAGAAACTTTTGACCTCGTCGTTCTCAGCCCAGCGTTGCTTCCTAACTACGGTTCGCATGAATTGGCTAAAATGCTTGGAATAGACGTTGGAGCGGACGGGTTCCTGCTGGAGAGGCATCACAAGCTGAGACCGGTGGACACAAAAATGGAAGGTATGTATCTGGCAGGATGTGCCCTCGGACCCAAGGACATTAGAGAAACCACGATTGAATCGATGGCAACTGCATCCAAGGTTGCAACATTCCTAGGCAAAGGCGAGATCGCCATTTCACCTGAGAAAGCCCACATAATCGCCGAGAAGTGCAACTCATGCGGCGTTTGCATTCAAGCTTGTCCTTCAAAGGCAATATCTGCCACGTCAAAAGGGGTTGCAGTAAATTCGATCTCATGCACCGGCTGTGGGATTTGCGTGCCGAAATGCCCAACCGAAGCAGTTGACTTGAAGAACTCCACTAATGACCAGTTGACTGCCCAGATTCAAGCAACATGCCAGGAAGAAGGAGACCAACCTAGAATTCTGGCCTTCCTCGAGAAGACAACAGCCTACGGATCGGCGGACTTGGCTGGACAGACGAGAGTAAACTACACTCCAAACGTCAAAGTCATAAACGTCCCAAGCGCGGGACGAGTTGGTCTGAAGCACTTGATGCAAGCTTTTGCTGCAGGTGCTGACGGAGTCATATTCATAGAAGGAGATGACAGTCCGTTCCGAGAGGACCTCATCAGAGATCACGTGAATTCGTTGAAAAAAGAACTAGGCACCTATGGCGTAGAATCCCTCAGATTGACTTCAACTACAACGACTCTACCCCAATACGACAAAGTTGTCAATCTCTTCGAAACCTTCAGTCAAAGAATCACCAAAATGGGGCGTCTTGCTGGGGAAAAGCGCCAAAAAATCCGTGAACACATCGGAGGAAGTTAACATGAAAACCAAACACTCTCAAAGAATAACAGACCAGACCGGAAATCTGGCCTTTTTGGAAGAGATGAAGAAGACGCCTAGCGGACAGAAGATATTGGATTGTATTCAATGCGGGGTCTGTGCGGGGTCATGCCACGCAAGGTTCGCCATGGACTACAGCCCGATGCAAATCATCAAGATGGTGCAACTAGGATTGAAAGATGATGTGCTTGCAAGTTCGACCATTTGGATATGCGCTTCTTGCTACACTTGCACGTCACGTTGCCCACGCGGAATTGATGTTCCACTTCTGATGTCTTCATTGAAGAACATGGCAATCCAAAATCATGTACCAGCAAGAATCCCCACTAAACCGAAATTCCACAAAGCCTTCACGGAAATCGTTGGCAAATATGGTCGGATGCACGAACCGCAATTGCAGGTCAAGCTCATGAGCAAATCTAATCCGAAGGAACTCTTCGGCAACGCAAGTCTAGGGCTTAAGATGTGGCGAAAGGGCAAGGTGAAGCTTTCTCCGTCGAAGATAGAGCGAATCGGCGAGATGGAGTCAATTTTCAAAGGCGCCTTGAAAAAGGAGGAAGAGAAGAAATGAAATACGCGTATTTTCCAGGATGTTCGGTAGAAGCTTCAGCCCAAGAATATGCAATGTCAAGTAAAGCAGTGAACAAAGTTTTGGACATAGAGTTTGTTGAAATACCTGATTGGAACTGTTGCGGTTCAATCGATGCCGTGCACGCCTACAATCCGATACTATCGCTTTCCTTGTCCGCTAGAAACCTCTCAATAGCAGAGGGCATGAACTTGGAGGTGGTGACTCTCTGCAGTGCATGTTTCTTCACTCTTTCTAGGGCAGGCAAAATGCTTCGTGAAGATCCGAGACTGAAAGGCACTGTGGATAAAGTGATCAATGATGCTGGGTTGAAGTTTGCAGGTGAAATCAAAGTCAGGCATTATCTCGATGTGCTCATAAATGATGTAGGCGTTGAGAAAATAGCGCAACACGTGAAAGCCCCCTTGAATGGACTGAAAGTGGCTTCTTATTATGGGTGTCTGCTCGTGAGACCTCCGCAGATAAGAAGCTTTGACGATTCTGAGCATCCGAAATCGATGGATAGAATTGTTGAGGCCTTGGGTGCTCAAAGCCTAGATTATAATGACAGGACAAGATGCTGCGGCGCGTCGTTAGTGCTGACTGATAAGGATGTCATGCTGGAGATGACCAAAGACGTACTACTGAGTGCAAAGAACTTGGGAGCCGACTGCATAGTCACACCTTGTCCAATGTGCCACTTCAACCTAGACGCGAAGCAAAAGGAAATCGAATCCCACTTCGGCCTGAAAATCGATATACCGACCCTCTACTTCACGCAACTCATAGGAATCGCCTTCGGACTTGACCCCAAAGAACTCGGACTGGACAGAAACATGGTATCGCCCAGCAAGATTCTCGCCAAATTGAAGGCACCAGTTCAAGTAGCACCCAAAACATGACCAACAATGAATGCATCAACTTCATCTTTGAACTCGTGGCTCATTGATTACGTTGTGCAGTTCGCGCATATTCCCAACTCAGAACAAAGCCCGAGAAGAGAAGAACTATTCCCACGGCTTCCAGCAAGTAGAAGAATGCGGGGTTACCGAACCTCGTTTTCAGTCCTCCCATAAATGGAAACAGTCCACCCAATGCAATGAGCAGATTGTATCTTCTCGCCCTGTCTAACCAGAAACTGTAGACAGCGCCGCCAATGATTGCAATTCCACCTGGAATTGTGAGGAGTGGAGAAAAGATCCTGACATAGCTAGGCATTGCTGCGCCTCCTATCTCTGTCCCTCCAACTTCGACGACCGCCCTTTGGAGAGCGTCGCCTACCGGAAATGTGAGCATTAGTACAGATAACGGAACGGTCAAAGTAATCGTGTAGTAGAGGAGATATTTGCCTAATGGAACGTGGGTCAGCAAATACAAAGACCCGGCACCCATTAAAGCAACCATAACGGGTGAAAGCAAGTAATACGATTTGTATGTCAATTCATTCCATCCGATCGCAGAAGCTGAACCTTCATGCACTAGTTCGGCTTGAAATTCAAGAAGGGTTGTAGCGAAAAACATGATAAGGGAAACTGTCCACACGAGCTGATGCTTCTTTCTTCTTTGACGGTATTGAGCCGCAAGAATCAGTGCGAAAGCGGCAACAGTTATGCTTGATACCAAAGGGAAATAGTTCATTCCAGTTCTTACCAACTGAAATGGTTCTTTTGCTCTTTCTCCTACGGGCTATGTGGCCCAGATGCAGACATGTTCACAGTATGGGTCGCCATGTCCCATGCATGTTGATCGTCCGATTTTCAAGTCTTTGCCTATTGCTTTGGACACACCTTCGTGGAAGCTTTCGTGAAGAACGTCGCACATTATTTCGGGCATTTTAACTGACAGTTCGTGGAAGAGGCAATTGTGCAGTCTGTAAACCACTTTGTCGTTGGTGACTTCGAGCACTTCGGGTTCAGCCCCTTCATTTTCGAGGTATCCTCTAACAAGATATTGCTCGTATTTTTTCGGAGACCAAGATTTCACAGCATACTCAGATTCAAGTTTTCTTATCGCGGTTTCTCCCATGTCAATTCCAATCTTTTCCAAAATCTCCTCAGTCTTCTTGATCCCGAGCTTCTCAACCAGAGTGGTTATCAAAGATTCTGAAAGAAACTGGTACTGTCTTCTGGGAAAACTCGTCGTGGGAGGAGTCTTGACTATGCTATAGTAAGCTCGCGGTCTTCCTGCAGTTCCTGAACGCTCTTCATGGCATTCGACAATTCCCGCTTCCATTAGAGCCTGCAAATGATGACGAATCGTTATGGTTTGCAGGCCCAGTTTTCCGGATATTTCTTTCACGCTTAAGGGTTTTCGATAGAGCAAGCGCAGTATTTGCACTCTGGACGGACTTGCGAGGGTTCGATGAATGATAGAGTCGTTCAATGAAACCACTTATGAGAAGGTGTTATGCGGCTTTATATATGTGTTATTTATGTATTTGGCTATTTTTATCAATCTAATAGTCACAACAAAAAGAAATATATCTTCCCGCGTCCAACCTTTTGATGTCGTAATGACAAAGGAAAATGATTCACGGATGAGGGTTAAAAGCGCTCTAATCAGTTGCGAAGAAACCGATTTCCAATCACATGTCCTTGGCATGAGACAATCAATTGAATCCAAACTCGCAAACATTCTTTCTGAGTTTTCTGACATTGAACTCCGGCCTCTGCTAGAATATGCTTTGCTGTCCAAAGGGAAAAGACTAAGGTCCATTCTGACAGTCTTGAGTGCTCAAAGCGTGGGCGGAAACCCAGAGAAAGTAATGCCGTTGGCTTTGTCATTTGAGCTGTTGCATACCGCCACGTTGGTTCATGATGACATTATAGATCAGGACACAGCACGACGTGGAACTAAAACGCTTTGCACAAAATGGTCTGCGAACAATGCGATTCTTGCAGGGGACGCTTTGATAGCCCTATCAATCAATTTGGCAGCAGATTTTGGACCTGAGATAATGAAAATCCTGTCTAATGTAGGACTTGAACTCTGCGACGGTGAATACCTGGATGCTAACCTTTGCCTAGAAAAAGCAACTGAGCAACAGTATTTTGCAAAGATTGAGAAAAAATCGGCTTCTCTCTTTAGAGGAGCAGCCTGCTGCGGAGCCTTGGCAGTTGAAGGCAAGCCCTTAGAAGTTGAGGCGTTAGCAAAATTCGGCGAATATTTTGGCATGGCTTACCAACTCAATGATGACCTAGAGGATTTGTTGGGAAAGAACCAAATCTCACAGGATCTCAAGAATGGGAACGTCACTTTGCCGCTTCTTCGCATGTATAAACGGGGAGACGGCGTAGCGAAGAATCTGCTGAAAGAGAATTTCGGAAACAGGAACGTCTCTGTGGCTGTCGCAAAAGAAATAAGGGATACAATGGATGAGATTGGGGCTTTTGTGTACTGCAGGAGGAGAATAGCGGATTACTCAAAGAAGGCAAAAGCAAGTCTGAATGACATCAGAGATTCCATGTTCAAGAGCCACCTCTTGCAGTTTTCCAACCATGTCGATGAATCTGAGGGCTAGTAACATTGAATTCATCCGAGAAGCTGAGACTTCTGCAGACATTGAAAATTTGGGCAAGATTGGCAAGAATTCCGTTTCTGACTGCAACCATAGTTCCGGTTGCGCTAGGCACGATTGTTGCATGGACTCTTCTTGGAAATCTTAACCTCGGATACTTTGTTATGACTCTAGTAGGTGCGTTATGTCTTCATCTGGGAACAAACATAATCAACGATTATTTTGACTTTCGAAGTGGATGCGACGCAATTAACACAGATGGACTTTCACCAATAAGTGGAGGAAGCCGAGTCTTGCTAGAAGGCTTGATCAAACCACAGCGCGCGTATTTTGTTGCATTGTCTTTTTTCGGAGTTGCCAGCATCATCGGGATTATTCTTTCTATCGCAGTAGGATGGGGAGTATTTTTGCTGGGCATAGTCGGCATCGTTTCCGGATACTTCTATGTCTCACAACTTTCAACAAGAGGAATCGGCGAGCTAATAGTAGGTCTGAACTTCGGTCCGTTAATGGTTCTGGGGAGTTATTACGTTCAAACTCAAAGATTCGATTCGGGTCCACTGGTTGCGTCTGTGCCTATCGGGTTGCTCATAACGGCAATATTGTGGATAAACGAGGTCCCAGATTACGCTGCAGACAAGGCAGTCGGAAAGAAGACACTCGTTGTCAGGGTTGGAAGGAAGCGGGCTGCTGAATTGTACGCACTTATCGTGATTGCAGCTTACGTGTGGACGGCGTTGATGGCAGTTCTGAAACAGCTGCCGTTTGGGTCGTTGCTTGTTCTGATTACTCTGCCAATTGCAGCTAAAGCAATCATTGTAGCGATGAAGTACCACGAAAAACCACGCATTATGGTTGCTGCGAACTTGTCAACAATCAAAATACACTTGCTCTTCGGTGTGCTACTGACAGCAAGCTATGTAGCAGGTCTATTCTGGTCCTATCCCTACTAGCTTAAGGTCTTCTCAAGTCTGCAAAAGCTTGCTGGA
>Ga0315268_10003614_pt1 | contig 17008 bp, 3 predicted proteins | sample C1_top_MG_FD_204535 | JGI IMG/M metagenome (GOLD analysis project Ga0315268, IMG submission 204535) | Sediment microbial communities from Yellowstone Lake, YNP, Wyoming, USA - C1_top | ecosystem: Environmental > Aquatic > Freshwater > Lake > Sediment | place: USA: Wyoming | collected 2017-08-01
CGCGCTGCGCCGCCATCGGCAGCAGGATGCTGACCTTGCCGCGCCGGATCAGGAAAAGCTCGGCGCCGGTGTCGCCGTGCTTGAAGATCGTCTCGCCGGCCTTGTACGAACGTTTCTCCATCGCCGCTTCCAGCGCCGTCAGCGTCTCCGGCTTGCGCCCCTTCAGCAGCTCGATCTCGTGCAGCTCGAGGTCGGTCTCTTCCTCTTCGACCAGGCCGGCGTCGGCCAGGATTTGGTCCTCCACCCACTGCAGCGCCAGGTTGAGTTCCTCAAAAATCAATGAATGTCGATCTGGATTGGCCAGCCCCATGTCGGCCAGGTAGTTCGCCATGTCCTGCCCGCTCGGAGCCTGCATCGGCAGATGGCTGAAGATCAGGTACGCCTTGCGCTCGCGCAGCATGTCTTCCGTCTGCTGCAGCATGTGGGCGGCCGTGAAGTCCACGCTCGCCACCCGCCGCATGTCGAGGATGACGTAGCGGCACGCCTTCAATTCCGGTGCCAGCGCCGTGTAGAGCTGGTCGGTGGTGCCGAAAAAGAGGCTGCCCTGCAGTTCGAAGATCACCGTCTCCTGGCCGTGCTCTTCGAGGAACGCCCGGTCCCTGGGCAGGCGCGCCTGTTTCGAGAACCGCTGGTTGCCGTAGGTCTTGCGCCGTACCACCGCCCCGCCGATCTGTTCGCGCAGGAAGAGCAGGATGGCCAGCCCGACGCCGACTCCCGACGCCGCGATCAGGCTGATGGTTTCCGCCACCACCACCACCGCCACGATGACCACGAAATCCAGGATGGTCGAGCGCCGTTTCAGCAGGGTCAGCATGTGGCGGTCGAACATCCGCACCCCGACCACGATCAGGATGCCGGCCAACGCCGCGATCGGCACCCAGGCGATGGCTTTGGCCAGCACCAGGAAGGCCAGCAGCGCCAGCCCGCCTTCGATCACCCCGGAGAACTTGGTGACCGCGCCGCTCGACAGGTTCACCAGCGTCGCCCCCATCTGCCCCGAGCCCGGCATGCCGCCGATGGCCATCGAGGCCAGGTTGCCGAGCCCCTGGCCGATCAGTTCGCGGTTGGAGTTGTGGCGGCTGCGGGTGAGCGCGTCGAGCACCACGCAGGTCTTCAAGGTATCGATGGATAGCAATACAGCCAGGGTCAGCGCCGGGAAGAACAGCATCTCCAGCTGGGCCATGTGCAGCGAGCCCAGCGGACGCCACCTGTCCGCCATCCCCGCCAGGAAGCCCGAGCCCGAGGCCGAGAGCGGACCGAGGATGAGCTTGTTGCCGGTCAGCGAAAGCATCGCCGGGTTCGACATCCCCAGCGCAAAGTAGGTGATCAGCCCGGCGGCCATGCCGAGGATCGCCGCCGGAACCGCCTTGGTCAGCTTCGGCGCCAGCACCATCACCGCGATCGTCACCACTCCCACCACTACGCCCTGCCAAGCCCACAGCGAAGGCCGCGTCAGTCCCGCCCAGAACGCTGTGCCCTTGGGAATGCCGAGGAATTTCGGTACCTGGCTGAGGATGATGATCAGCCCGACGCCGCTCAGGTATCCGCTGACCACCGGGTACGGCATGTACTTGATGAGCAGTCCGAGACGCAGCAATCCGAAGCTGACCTGCATCGCCGCCGTCATCAGCGCCACCAACATCATCATCATCAGGATCTCTTGCGGCGCCGTGCCCTTCTGCGACATCTCGATGGCGAAGGCCGAAAGCACCGCCGCCGCCGGGGCGCAGGGCGCGGTGATCAGCCGCTTGGTGCCGCCGAACATCGCCGCCACCATGCCGAGCGCGGTCGCGCCGAGGATGCCGGCGAGCGCGCCTTGTGCCGCGAAGCTGGCGCCGAGCGGGGTGTAGATGGTCACGCCAAAAGCGATGGCTGAGGGCAGGGCGACCAGCATCGCGGCCAGTCCTCCCCAAAGATCGCCAACCCGGTTTTCCGTCGACGGCGCGTTCACGCCGTGAAAGCTAACACAGGGGCGAGGATGCCGGAAGATTTTCCGGAGCGGAGCAACGAGATTCCCCTCCGCCAATCCGAAATGAGAATCGCCAAGCGCGGGTCGCTACGCCGTAGATTGACGGATGTCTTTGTAGTAAGAGCGCGTCTCCGGGTTCGAAAGGGAAACGGTCGGCTTTCGTCAAAAATGCATCGTTTTCGTCGATTTTCGTCGGCCGCCGCGGAACCGCCGGTTTGTCACAAAATGCGGTTCCGCCCAGTGTTCATGTGGCTTAGCGAATGCCCACCAGTCCGCGCACGCTGTCGATCAGTTTCGCCGAATCGTAGCCAATCCCGTCCTTGAAGACCGTTTCCACCTTCTCGATGTCGTCGATCCGGGCCGCCGGATCGCCATGGATCAGCACCAGGTCCGCCGCCTTGCCCGCCGAGACGGTTCCGGTCTTGTCGAGCACGCCCAGATATTGCGCCCCGTTGGCGGTCGCGATGTGGATCGCCTCGACCGGTGAAAAGCCGCTCTGGACAAGGAGTTCGACCTCGCGCTGGTCGCCGAAGCCGGGCAGGGTGCCGCCGTTGCCGGTGGGATCGGGTCCGGCCAGCAGCAGTCCGCCGGCCCGGACGAAGGCGACTTCCATCTGCTCGATCTTGCGCAGCCGGGCTTCATTGGCGGTTATCGATGCCGCCGGGATGCGCCCGCGCGCCTCCAGGTAGTTGACCTTCGATTCCGTCGACATCGCGTTCAAGACCCGCTCCTGGAGCGGGTTTAGGCCGAAGCCGGATTCGAAGACCGGGAGCGTCGAGGTGACCGCCACGTGGTGCGCGATCAGCGTTTGGAAGAGCGCCTGCGCCTCGGGACCCATCGGATCGGTACTCATCAATCCGTCAAAGATGTCTTTCTGGCTGGGACAGACGTCGGGCTGCTTGGATTTGGCGAAGTCGGAATCCACGACGAAGCCGTGCTCGAGATCGTCGATGCCGAGTTCGGCGGCTTGTTTGTATCCGACGGAGCAAAGATGTCCGGTCAGTTTGAAGCCGCGCTTGTGCGCCTCGTCGATGGCGGCCTTGAGGTCGGCGGCCTTGATGTGCATGTAGGCCTTGAACGAGGTAAAGCCGCGGTCGGCCCAGAAGTCCACGAACTGGCGGGCGTCTTCCGTGCCGCTGAGCTCGTGCATCTGCGGGAAAGTGGCGCCGCCGGGATGGCCTTCGAGGTAGGGAGCGGTGAGATCCAGCTTGGGGCCCGCCATGGCGCCCATCTCGATGTCGTCCTTTACATTGACATCGGTAAATGGTTCGAGGCTGCCGGCGGTGCGCATGGTGGTGACGCCGGCGGCGAGGTAGAGGCGCGGCGCGGTGAAGGGGATCTCGTTGATGAAGAAGCCGGGAGCAACGAGCCCGCCGCTCTCACTGCGTGCCCGCGACAGGATGTAGAAGAGATGGTTGTGCAGCCCGACCAGGCCGGGGATGACCGTGTAGCCGGTCTTGTCCATCACGGTCGCGCCCGCGGGGATGGCCACGGACGCGGCGGGACCGACCTTCTGGATCCTGCCGTTGGCGACGACGATGGTCTGGTCCGTCAGCGCGGCGGCGCCGGTGCCGTCGATGACCCGGACGTGGGTAAGGGCGAAGGTCGGCGCATCGACGGAGATGAATCTCTTCACGTCGTCGGAGAAGTGGGTCTGGGCGAAGGCCGAGGTGGAGAGCAGCAGCGAGAGAACAACAGCAAGACGGCGCATGGCGAAGCATTGTATTGGAGGCGGATGGAACGCGCTAGACGGCAGAAAATTACGAAGTGCGAATTGCGAATTCCGAATGAAAGGCAAAAGCGGCAGCCGCGGACAGGAATGTCCGCGCTCCACAAAACCAAAAAGCGAAAATGCCGGCGGGGACGCCGGCGCTACCGCGGCAGTGGTGACAAAAGGGGCGGGGGCGGGTAGGCTTTGGCGGCCATGAGAACTCCGGGAGGTACCGCCATGAAAACCCTTGTACGTCTGCTTGCCTGCGGGCTGTTGCTGGTGTTGCCGGGGATAGCGCAAAGCTATCCGGCCGCGGTCGAGCACGACCTTAGCATCGACAATTATAAATTCGTCTCCGGGGCCACGCTGCCCACGGTGAAGCTGCACTACGCGACCGTCGGGACGCCGGCCGTGGACGCCAGCGGACACGTGACCAACGCGGTGATGGTGCTGCATGGGACCGGCGGCAGCGGCCGGCAGTTCCTCAACGAGCGTTTTGCCGGGGTGCTGTTCGGGCCGGGACAACGGCTCGATGCCTCGAAGTACTTCATCATCCTGCCGGACAACGTCGGACACGGGAAGTCGTCGAAGCCGAGCGACGGGCGGCACGCGCGGTTTCCGGAGTACGGCTACGACGACATGGTGGAACTGCAGCATCGCCTGCTGCAATCGCTGAAGGTCGAACGCCTGCGCCTGCTGATGGGGACGTCGATGGGCTGCATGCACTCCTGGATCTGGCTGGAGCGTTATCCGAAGGAGGTCGAAGCGGCGATGCCGCTGGCCTGTCTGCCGGTGGAGATCGCGGGACGCAACCGTATGTGGCGCAAGATGGCGATGGATGCGATCCGAAATGACCCGGAATGGCACGATGGCGATTATGCGGCGCAACCGCACGGTCTTGCGACGGCGCTCGATATGTTGCTGATCGCGGGCAGTGCACCGCTCACCATGCAGCGGCAATTTCCGACGCGGGCGAAGGCGGACGCCTATGTTGACGACTTCATCAAGGGGCGGATGGCGACGACCGATGCCAACGATCTGTGGTATGCGCTGAACGCCTCGCGCGATTACAATCCCGACCCCCAACTGGCGTCGATCACCACCCCGGTGACGGCCATCAACTCGGCCGACGACTTCATCAACCCTCCCGAGCTGCGGATTTTCGAAACGGAACTGGCGAAAGTGAAGTCGGTGAAGGTGGTGCTGCTGCCGGTGACGGAGGCGACGCGCGGGCATGGGACGCATACCCTGGCGGCGGTCTGGCAGAGCTACCTTGGGGAGCTGTTGGAGGCGACCGCGGGGGCGAAATCGCACTAAAAGGGCGCAGGGATCGCTGCCGGTTCCTGTTGCATTAATAGATAATATTCAATATCGCACTGAGGCCAGCCATGTGGAGTGGGCTGGAAAGAGCGCGGATGGGGCAGGGAATCCACATCGGGAATCGTTGCAAGTGAGGGACGGCTAGGGTGTTCGCCCGCATTTGGGTTCGTCGAGTTGATGACAGTTTGTCTTGACTCTGACGTGTCTGTTTGTTAATGTCCGCCCTCGGATTCGAGTCCCCCCGAATAATCGCTCGAATGGTATTGGCCACGCCTCGCTGTGGATAGAGGAAGAAGCGGCGAGCGTAGTCGGGCCCCGTCTATTGGTGCGTTTTTCCAAAGCTGTGAACCTGCTTTAGGGATTTTCTTCGGAGGAAGGCTATGCCCCGGTACCCTCGTGTCGCCACTGGGACTCTGCAGTCGGTGGTTGTCCTCACACTCGTTCTTGCTCTCCTAACCATTCCACTATTTGCTGCCAACAAGCCCGCGGCTACGCAGCCGACGACGGTGAAGATGCAGCAACAAATGGCCCAGATGCCATTGGTGTTCGCGCCCAACCTCGGGCAGGCGAACCCGGACGTCCGTTACCTGGCGCATGGCGCCGGTTACGCGATCGCGCTCGGAGCTGACGGCACGCGACTGAGCCTAGGGAACGCGGGAGAACTGCGTCTGCGCTTTGAGGGCGCGACGGCGGCGAAGCTCGATGCGAGCGACCCGCAGAAGACGAAATTCAATTACTACCTGGGCAACGACCGCTCGAAGTGGCGCACCAATGTGCCGAGCTATGGCCGCGTGAATTTCCACGGACTGTATGCGGGCATCGATGCGACGTTCTATGGGATCAATGGCCGACTGGAGCACGACTTCATCGTGAATCCGGGCGCCGACGCGTCGAAGATCGCGATCGCGATCGACGGCGCCAAGAATCTTTCGATCGACGGCGATGGCAACCTCGTGATGGCAACCTCCGGCCAGAACGTGCAGATGCTGAAGCCGGTGGCCTACCAACAGATCGCCGGCGAGCGCCGTCTGGTGGCGGCGAGCTACAAGCTCAAGAAGAACAAGATCACCTTCCAACTCGGCGCCTACGACCACAGCCAGGCGCTGACGATCGATCCGGTGGTTCTCTACGGCACGATGGTCGGCGGAACCTACGCGACGAGTGCAACCCAGGTCGCCTTCGACGGAACGAACCTCTATATCGCTGGTCAGACGCCGGGCATCGTAGCTGCATCATTCGGATTCTCCGGCACAGCGACGACGAGCGGCGCCGGTGGTGGCACCGATGTGTTCGTTGCGGGCATCGCCGACTCCAGCAACGCGACCGCGTATAGCTGGGTGACGTTCATCGGCGGCTTGGGCACCGACGACGTGATCCGTACGCGCTTCAGCCACGGTGCGCTTTACCTGGCGGGCTCGACGAGCTCGGTGACGGACTTCCCCAATGTGAACGCCTACCAGGCATCGGCGGGAGGCAATACCGAATCGGACGGCGGTTTCATCGTGAGCTTGAGCACGACCGGCGCGGTGAACTACAGCACACTGGTTCTCGATACCTCCGCGGCGGGCACCCAGATCCAGCTCCAGGGCGTCGATACCGATGGAACCTACATTTATGCGGCCGGCCGCACTACCGGCAATCAGATCGACGACGGTACGCTTGCGACCTGCGAAAACGGCTGCACGCCGATCGCAGGCTTTAACGGGTTCATCATCCAACTCGATACCACGCAGACCCTCGCGGCGCAGCGGCGGCGCTTCAGCTACTTCAACAGCAATAACAGCGATGTGTATGTTCCGAAAGACGTGGTTGCGACCAATCTGAATGCAGCGGAGGTCATCGTCGAAGGGAATGGCGCCGGCGGCGCCTATAACGGCTGCGGCGCGGCTCCGCTGGGCGCCGGCAAGGTCGGTCTTGCGCTCTTTGGATTGGATTTCACGGTGCCATTGCCGAACACGTGCGCGGCCGAGACGGCGATCAACAACAGCCTGTCGGCCTCGAGTGGAGGCGGGACCATCACCGCCGCTCAGCTGGCAACGGTCACGGTGACGGGCCCCACGACGTACTGGGCCGTTGCCGGTTCCACCACCACGGCGAATCCCTTTACTGGCCAGACGCTCGGCGGAACGCAGGATGCGTTTGCGGCGTTGTACACCGGCGCGGCGGCTCCCAGCTTGACAGCGCAGACGCTGATCCTGGGTACGACAGCAAACAAGGGCGCGAATGCCACGGACGCCGGGGAAGGCGTGGCCTTCGACGCCAACGGCAACATCTACGTCGTCGGCACGACAGCTTCGAGTAACTTGAATGTTGTTGGCGACGGCACGGGTTCGACCTTTGGTGGAACCCAAGACGGCTTCATTTCCACCTACGACAATACGTTGGCGCTGAAGTTCCAGCGCTATGTTGGCAAGAGCGGCCAGACGACGGCCCTGACCAGCGTGGCGGCGGGAGTGACTGCTGGCGCAGGAGAGTTCGTAGGCTACTTCGGCGGCGCGACCGATGCCACGCACGTGGCCAGCACGGCGACGGCGTTGCAGCCGGATAACGGCTCGGGCGGCTCGCAGAGCTTTGCCTTCAAGGCGGCCGTCAACCCGACGGCGGCGGCATTCGGCGGAGCGAGCGCCTTTGGTGGCGCGACGGTGACGATGGCGCTCGACGGCGGCAACGTCTACAACGTGAGCGGCACCAACGTCGGCAGCTTCGTCATCCCGTTGAAGATCACGGGCGATGCGACGAACCCGATCGACTACATCACGGTGGATGGAACGAACCCGATCGATGGCTCGGCGCCGGCCACTCCGCTCGGCCTGTTGACGGCGGCAGGATGCTACAACGCGGCGGCGAATACTCCGGGCGGCGTTGATTGCCACCTGGCACAATTGGCGGCGAATGGCTCGGTCAACTCCGACCTGACGTTCACGCCGCAACTGGCCGCACAGTGCGACGAAGCTCATAACCCGGCCGGTGCGCCTCCTTGCTCCAGCTACGGCTTCTCGGTGAACCCCAACGTGAGCGGCGCCCAGGCAGGAGCTTTTCTGAATGGGTTGAACCAGAACTTCACGGTGCTGCCGTACGCGCATGTGACGGTGGCGGTGACGCCGCCGACGAGTCCGCTGAAGTTGAGCAACTCGGCTTCGGCGGTTTACACGGTGACCCTGACGAATGACGGCAACCACAACATTCCGGGCACGGTGACGCTGGCGTTCACGACCATCGATGCGAACTTCGCAGGCAGCGCGCCGACGTTCTCGGCGGTGGCCAGCGGAACCGGCGCAGCGCCGGGCAGCTCGAATTGCACGGCGTATCCGACGTGCACCTTCTCGGACCTGGCCAAGGGCACGATCGAGACGATCACGATCACCGGCAAGTATCCGGAGAGCACGCCGACGGTCAACGGTTCGGCATTTGCGAACGTCAATATCGGGGCAGATACGACGGCGGCGGTGGGCGTCTCGTCTCTGAACAATGCGTTCCCGACGCAGATCACGGTAGAGCGCCAGGCGACGGTGTCGATGACGGCGGGTTCTGCGCCGGCATCCTCCCAGCTCGGCGTAGCCGGACAGTTGTTTACGTTCAACCTGTCCTCCGCCGCAGGATCGAACGTGGTACCGACGACCACGGTAACGTTCACCCTGCCCACAGGCTTCAGCGCCACCGGTTTGACCGCCGCAGGCTGGACTTGCCAGACCTCGGGACCGGTGCAGTGCACGTTCGCGAACCTGGCAGCGAGCGCCTCGGCAACCTTTAATCTGACCGGCACTTTCGCGGATGCCGGAACGACGCCGATCGGCAGCCAGAATGTAACGGCCACGGTCGCGTTGACGGATGCCATCAACATGGCAACCGTGCCCAACCAGTCCGCGACGGACACGGCGACGGTGACGCGCGTGATCGACGCGACGGTGGCGGCCAATCCGTATCCGGCGGGTCCGATCACGCTGGGTGCGGCCACGACCTACGGGACCGACCTGACGGTCACGGTGACGCCCGGAACCTTCAACCAGGTCCCACAGGGCGCGCTGACCATCAACTTTGCGCTACCGACGAACTTCACGCCGACGGGCAGCATCACGCCCCCGGCGGGATGGAGCTGCACCGGGTTCACTTCCTGTACCAACACGGGCGCTGCGATCACGGCGACCGGGACGGTGAACTTCTCGGTGGCGGGTTCGTATAACGACGACCCGACCAACACTCCGGTGGTGGTCCAGGGCGGACCGTTCTCGACGAACGTGACGTTCTCGGCGGCGGTGACGTCGAACAGCGGAACGGCTACGGTAGCCGCCACTACGACGTTGGATCGCGTGGTGAACCTGGCGGTGACGGCACCGACGGGAGCCAGTCCGATCCAGCTCGGTGTCGCGACCACACTGACGACGACGCTGAGCTCGACCCAGAACTCGGTTCCGAAGGGCTACGCCCAGGTGACGTTCACTCCGGATGCTGGGTTCACGGTGACCAGCGCTACGCCTTCGGACGCAGCGAACTGGAGCTGCACCGGCAACGTCTGCACCAATAACGTAGGCACGGGCACCGTGACCAGCGGCGTGACCTTCACGCTGCATGGTTCCTTCAACGACGATCCGACGCGCAATCTGACGGCGGCGGCGGTGACGGGAGCGTCGACCGGCTTGACCGGCAGCGTGCTGCCGGATACGACCGATGCCGGTTCGACGGCGACGGTCAACGGCAACACGACCCTCGACCGCGTCCTGAATGCGACGGTCTCACAGAATCCGGCGTATACGGCCGGACCGGTCGTGCTGGGTACCTCGGTCCCGGCCACCACCTACACCACGCAAGTCGCGGTGACGGTGGCTGCGGGTGTCGATAACCAGGTTCCGCAGGGAGCCCTGACGGTCGCGTTCAGCGTGCCGACAAACTTCACGACGACGGGCAGCATCACGCCTCCGGCGGGCTGGACTTGCACGGGCGTCGCTTCCTGCACGAACACGGGCGCGGCGATCACGGCGACGGGCAACTTCACGTTTGCGGTGACCGGCAGCTACAACGACGATCCCACGAACAACAGCGGCCCCGGACCGGTGGTCCAGGGCGGACAGTTCGCGGCGGCCGACAGCCAACCGGTCCCGGCGACGTTCCCCAACACCACGTTGACAGCGGTAACGTCGACGACGGCGACAACCACCTTGAAGCGCGACGTGGATATCTCGTTCACCTCGGCCCTGCTGACGGATTCGTCAGGCGGCACGGTGGCCCTGAACGTCCCGCTGACATACACGGATACGATCACCAGCGGTGCGACCTCGAACACGGCCCCGGTGGGCAGCCTGTCGGTGACCTACACGGTCCCGGCGGACTTCAACATCACCGGCGCTTCGATCACGGGTGGCACGAACGCAGCAGCTTGGACGTGCGCAGCACCGGCGGGAACGACGGTGACCTGCTCGAACAGCGCGGGCGTGACCCCGGCCAATGGCACGGCGATCGTGCAACTGGCGGGCAACTACATCGACAATCCGCTGAACCCGCTGACGCCGGCAACGATCAACGCGGCGATTACACTGAACACAACCCTGGAAACGAACACGACGGTCGGGCCGGTAGCAGCAGCGGCAACGACCAACCTGGAACGCGTGGTGACCTACGCCTTCGGCGCGGTGACCTCACCGGCGACGGCGGTACTGGGCGCGGCGGTGAATTACTCGGTCACGATGACGAGCGCGGCGTCTTCGAATACGACCCCGATCAACAACGCGACGATCACCTACACGGCGCCTGCTGACTTCAACATCACGGGTGCTTCGATCACGGGGGGCACGAGCGCGGCGTCCTGGACGTGCGCGGCGCCCAATAACGTCGCCCACACGGTGGCTTGCGTGAACACGGCCGGCACGGTTCCGGCCAACGGCACGGTGACCGTGCAGCTGGCGGGCAACTACATCGATACCCCAACCGATCCTTTGGGAACGGCGACGGTAACCTCTTCGGTGGCGACCGGTGCGGCGATCACGACCATGAACGGCGGCGCCCCGGTGACGGGAACGACGACGCTTCTGCGCAACGTCTCACTGACGGCGGCGGCGACTTCGAGCATTCCTTCGCCGTACATCACGCAGAGCTTCACCTACACCTACACGGTCAGCAACGCGGGACCGGACCAGACGGCATCGCCGGCACTGGATCCGAACGCGGTGGTGGTCGCGGTCACGGTCCCGGCGGACTTCGTGGTCTCTTCCACGACCAACGCGGGATGGACTTGCGGACAAGTTGGCCAGGTGGTGACGTGCAACGCTTCGGGCACCAACGTGATCGCGGCGGCTGGCGGAACGTCGGCGTTCAACATCGTCGGTTCGTACAAGGACTCGGCGCTGTTTGCAACGACCAACACCAACCAGACGCTGACGGCGACGTTGTCGGTGGCGACTCCGAATGCCTGCCCGGTGGCGACGGCACCCTGCGAAGTCAACCTGACGGCGGCGACGCTGATCCCGAACATCACGCTGCCGATCCAACGCGAAGTCGCGTTGACGACCACGCTCTTTCAGAAGGACCTGGTGACGGGTTCGACGACGCAAGTCGGCGTAACCGATGCCTTCCACTACTACGTGACGGTGAGCAACAGCGGCCCGGATGACGCGACGGCGCCGACGGTCACGGGCACGACGACGGTGACCATCCCGGTGGACGCGAACTTCACGGCGCAGACGGCGACGCTGGAGAGCGCAGTGGTCAATCCTCTGTCGAATGCACTCGACACGATGGTCTGTAACATTCCGCCAACCGGAGTGGGTACAGCACCAGGTAAGACGGTGGTTTGCGTATTCAATAACTTGATCCATGGTGCGACCGAAGCGATCGACATCCAGGGCACGTACGGCACGGCTGCGGTCCTGGCGACCGGATCAGCGACGACGACGACGACGGCGTCGGCGACGGATTCGCTGGCGGTAGTCACCAATGCCGGCAGCACGAACTCGACGATCTCGACGCTGACGATGGACACGCCGCTCAACGGTGGCCTGGCCATCACTCCGTACTTCAACTTTGCGCCGACGTTGACGGCCAAGTACCCCTTGGTCACGACGAGCGGCATCACGACCGACGCAGCGGGAACGTTTACGGCGAACGTCAACAAGACGGATACGTACACGACCGGAGCGTTGGCAGTCGTCTATCCGGCGGGCCTGGCGCGTACCTACAGCGCGCCGGTAGCTTCGCACGCGTTCGCGACCTCGAACGGATTAGCGGGCACGATGCCGGACCTGTGCGCGACCTTTGCCGGCGCTTCGTTCAAGAAGCCGGAGCGGGTACGCATCGCGAGCAGCAAGTCCAACACCGACCTGACCAACGTGTCAGCGGCCTGCGCGTACAGCACGGCTGGCCAGGTACACGGCCAGTTAAGCGACTGGACCTCGGGCGCCGCCTACGCGTCGAACCTCTCGTTCGTCGAGCCGGTCAATCGCAATCCGGTGGTCCTGTCACAGGCGCAAGCGGTGACGGCGACGGGATTGGTCCAGTCGGGCAACACGGTCACCATCGATGCTTCGAAGGTCTTTGGCGATCCTGACATCAACCAGCTGTGCAACGGTTCGACCACGGTGACGTGCGACGACGTGCTGACGATCAAGATCGCGTTCACGAATGCGACGTTGATCACGCCAGGCGCGAGCACGGGGACGACGGTGATTGCGGTCGGCAGCGTGACGGAAACGGGCTTCCCGGGGAACGGGCCGCTCGCCACCAGCATGGCCGGTATCATCTCGCAGTTCGTCTTCAACACTCCGGCGAACTCGACGGCGACGTTCACGTTGACGGTGACCGACCAAGTGGCCGGCACGGCGACGGCGACCTACACGATCGTCAACGGCAGCGGCACGGGTGGATCGAATCCGCCTCCGACGACGCAGAAGGTAAGCGCCGGCGGTACGGCGGTGTACGACTACCTGGGTACGCCCAACACCCCGGCCTCGACGTCGTGCACTTTGGATACGACGGCCGCCGACTACGCGGCCTTCAATGCGGCGCAGTCGCCGGTAACGAGTTACTCGGTACCGTCGTCGAGCACGCTGGCGGCGGCCAACATCAGCTGCTCGATCAGCGGGGCGACGGTGGTGCTGGTGACGAGCGGCCAAATCATCGGCGCCAATCATCCGGCGCCTCTGCCGAATGAGCAGTCCGGTCACGACCAGGCGTTACTGGCTGCGGTCTACGCGTTAGGCGGACTGCCGATCTTCGGCGTCCTGCTGCTGCGCTCCAAGAACCGCAAGGCAGTGCGCATGGTAGTGCTGGGCTGGATCCTGGTGGCAGCGGTCCTGATGATGGTGGGTTGCGGTGGCGGAGGCTTCCAGCCATCGCCGCAGACCCATATCGGCACGGCGACGACGCCGTCCGGGCTGTACATCATCCAGGTTACGGGGACTCCGTCGGGCACGGCGGGAGCGACCCAGAAGTTCAACCTGATCGTTAACTAGGCTTTAGAAAGCCTCCCATAAGGCCTGCCAGCGAGTCGCTGGCAGGCTTTTTACTTAGTAGCAACCCGCTTTTCTAAACTTATGATTGGTGGTACTTTAACTCCACGCAAGCGCGCCGAGGCAGGCGTGTGTCCAACGCCAAACGGGTGTCATTGCCCGAGGGGGCGAGGACTTTTTCCAGCAGGTCTTCATGGGTCGGGGGCTAGATCAAAAAGTCGGGAAGTACGACGTCGTCGACAAAGTCGGCGAAGGCGGCATGGGTGTCGTCTATAAAGCCCGAGACCCGCTCTTAGGGCGCATCGTCGCGATCAAGAAGATGACGGGCGATTTTGCGGCCCGGCCGGAATGGCGCGACCGCTTCTTCACGGAAGCGAAAGTGGTCGCCAGTCTCAATCACCCCAACATCGTCACCCTGTTCGACGTCGGCATCGACGGCGAGAATCCCTACATCGTCATGGAGTTCCTCGACGGACAGGGACTCGACCGGCTGCTGGCGAGCGGACAGTACATGTCGGCGGTGCAGAAGATCGATTACGTCATCCAGGTGTGCAGCGCGCTGCAATGCGCGCACTCGGCGAAGCCGAACGGCATCATCCACCGCGACATCAAGCCGGCCAACGTGATCGTGCTGCAAGACCTGGTGCACGTGAAGCTGGTGGACTTCGGCATTGCGAAGATCGGCGGCGGGCAGTCGGGACACAGCACGACGGGCATGGCGATCGGCACCAGCGGTTACATGTCGCCGCAACAACTGCTGGCGAAAAAAGATATCGACGGGCGCACCGACGTCTTCTCGACGGGAGTGATGCTGTACCAGCTGTTCGCGGGCGTGTTGCCGTGGGACGCGGGCGACGCGATCGCGACGGCGATGAAGATCCTGAACGAACCGTTCCCGCCGCTCGACACCTACGTCAGCGAGTATCCGCGGGAACTGGATGACGTACTGGCGCGGGCGCTGGCCAAAGACGTGGACGACCGCTATTCCTCCGCCGAAGAGATGGCGTGGGAGCTGCAGCATGTGCAGGAGCGGCTGAAGCGCGGACTGGTCTCCGACTACGTGACGGAAGCGAAGCGCGCGATGGAGCGCAGCGACTTCCGGCGGGCCAAGGATGTGCTTTCCGACGTACTGAAACTCGACACGCAGAATTCTGAAGCTCGCGAAATGATGCACGAGCTGAACCAGAAGATGCAGCGCGAGGTGAGTTCGGAGAAGGTGAAGAACCTGCAGAGCGCGGCCGAAGGGGCGGCGGCGCGCAAGCAATTCACGGAGGCGATGAGTTCGATCGAGCAGGCGATCAAGCTCGACAAGAACAACACCGACCTGCTGCGCATCAAAGACCTGATCGTCGCCGACCAGAAGCGTTACCAGGATGTCCGCAAGAAACTGAACCTGGCGGAAGCGGCGCAAAAGATGGACGACTTCCAGGAAGCGCTGTCACTGGTGGACCGCGCGCTGGAACTGGATCCGACCGACACCCAGGCGCGGATGATGCAGGCGGCGATCCACAAGCGGATCAACGACCAGGGCAAGCAGAAGCAGGTGAAGGAGCTGGCCGAGGCGGCGCGCAAAGAGATCCAGGCGCGACAGTTCACTTCGGCGCACGACCTGATCTCGAAGCTGGAAGCGGCGGACCCGACGTTTGCCGAGATCACCACGCTGAAAAAAGCGGCGAACATCGGGGCCGAACAGGAACAGCGCCGTCGCGACCTGCAACAGGCGGCGACGGCGATCCAGCAGAAGCTTGCGGTCAACGACTACACGGGTGCGCTGCAACTGGCGACCGACGCGCTGAAGAAATATTCCAACGAGCCCAAGCTGCTGGAACTGAAGTCGCGGGCGGAGTCGCTCAAGGGAAAAGCCGACCAGGACCGCTACATCGAGGAGCAGGTCAACGTCGCCAGCCGCTTCCTGAACGACCAGAAATCGTCGAGCGCGCTGGAGATCGCCGAGCAGTTGGCGGTGCGCTTCCCGGCCGACACGCGGGTGCAGACCCTGCTGGAGCGTTCGCGGGCGAGCGCGGCACAAGGACGCAACGACCGGCGGCGCGCCGACATGCTGCTGCGGTCGAAGCAAGCCTTGCAGGAAGGACGTCCGGAAGCGGCGATCCATATCCTCGAGACGGCGATGGTGGAGTTCCCGGGGACGACGGAATTCGCCGAGACCCTGAAGATCGCGCGGCAGCGTGCGGCCGAGCAGAAGAGCGAGACTCCGGGAGTGGTCTCGGAGATCGAGCGCGCGCTGGCGCGGGGAGAACTCGACCAGGCGATGTCGACGATCGACGCGCTGGCCGACGGGGTGCGCAACACGCCGGAGATCCAACACCTGCGCGAGATCGCGGTGGACCAGCGCAAGAAGGCGGGCGCGCTGAACAAGAAACTGGCGGCCGTCGAACAGCAGATCCAGCAAAAGGATTTCACGGCGGCGGCGGAAGCGCTGGCCGGGTTGCGCGCCGAACACGGCGACGATCCGCGCATCGACAAGATCTCGGAGCAACTGCAGCGAACCCGGATCGACACCGCCGAGCGCGAAGTGACGCAGGCGATCAGCAAGGCCGAAGGGCTGATGCGGCGTTCGGAATACAAAGAAGCGCGCGCCACCCTGGAGACGATCACGAATGAGTTGTTGCAGGTGCCGCGCGAGCTGCAGACCAAATTCTCGACGTTGCGCGACCAGATCACGCAGGCCGAGCGCGCCGCCCGGCTGTCGGCCGACGACGGCTCGACGCGGGTGGAAGATTTCAGGAAACCGACCCCACCGAAGGGGACCGATGTTATCAACTTTGGTACACCGGGAGCAGGCGCGGCGCCGGCCCGGGAAGTTCCGAAGGCTGAACCCAAGAAGAAGACCGAAAAGCAAAAGCTGACGCCGCCGGTCGAAGAACCGGTCAAGGAAAAGCCGAAAACGGAGCGGCAGAAGGCGCCGCAGGAAGCCCCCGCGGTTGCCAGGAGAGCGCCGGCGCCGACGGTCATGGAGGAGGCGGAGCCGAAGAAGGGCAAGGGCATGATCATCGGCATCGCGGCGGCACTGATTCTGATCGTGGCCGGCGCCGTACTGATTCCCGGGATGCTCGCCAAAACGGGTACGATCTCGCTTACCAGCTCTACGACGGCCACTCTCCATTCGTATACGTGTGGCAACGATGCCGAGAAGATCGTTGATTTGGCATTGCCGGGCAGCCAGAAGTTGCCGGCGGCAACGGCTTGTTCGCTGCAGGTAGTCGCGAGCACGGGCGAAAAGCAGGAAATCAAAGTGACCGTTGAAAAGGACCAGACGACGACCCAGGATGTGCAATTCGGGGCGGTCGTTTCCATTTCCAAGCCGCCGGTACCGCCGGGAGTCGGGACGGCGCAGTTCGACGCGACGCCGTGGGCTTCGGTGGTGGTCACCGCGAAAGCCGGAGGCAAGACGTTCAGCGGGGACACTCCGTTATATCTCCAATTGGCGCCGGGCGATTACACGGTGGAGTTCACGGGGCCGAACGGCAATAAGCAGAAAAAGAACCTGACCGTGCAGTCGGGCAACGGGAACGAACTGACGAGCGCAAGCTTTGGGGCTGTGAATGCGAAAGA
>Ga0315268_10003615_pt1 | contig 17002 bp, 13 predicted proteins | sample C1_top_MG_FD_204535 | JGI IMG/M metagenome (GOLD analysis project Ga0315268, IMG submission 204535) | Sediment microbial communities from Yellowstone Lake, YNP, Wyoming, USA - C1_top | ecosystem: Environmental > Aquatic > Freshwater > Lake > Sediment | place: USA: Wyoming | collected 2017-08-01
TCTTGTACCTTGTATCTTGTTTCTTTGCTCAAATTAAAGAATCAGTCTGCCAACGCCACATACCTTGAGTCCGCAAGCATTGGCTTCGTCGACGTCAATATGAGCGGTAAATTTAAACCCGGCTTGCACTCTGACTTCTACGTCATGAAAGGTTGTTTTTCTTAGCTCCCCGCAAGTTATAGAAATCAGATCGCCTTTTTTCATGGCGTATTTTTCCGCTTCCTCGGGTGAAATATGCAGATGCCGCTTGGCAATAATCAGGCCTTCTTTTTTTACCACCACTCCGGCCCGGCCTATAATTCTAAACCCAGGCGTGCCGGCAATATTACCGGATAACCTGACTGGGATATCCAATTTTAATTTGTACGAATCAGCGAAGGTAAGCTCCAGTTGGGTTTCCGCCCGGGATGGTCCGACCACTCTAATTCCCCTGATTTCTTGCTCGTTAACTTCAATGTCCACCGTTTCTTCCGCCGCGAAATCTGCTCCCTGGGAAAGTTTTTTCAATTGTTTTAATTGGTAGCCCTTGCCAAACAAAATGTCACTATCCTCTTGGCTCAAATGAATGTGCCGCGCCGAAATCTCCACCGGCACCATTATTTCTTTTTGATTCATGTTTATTGTTTTATTACTCAATCTTGTCATCCCGAACTTGTTTCGGGATCTCGAAGATAATATAGAGATCCTGAAATAAATTCAGGATGACATTAAGGCCACTATTTATAATGTACCTTAAATTATACATAATAAGTTTACAAAACAAAATCTTCCTGCTAGCTTGGAGTGAAGGTCAAAGCACCTTGAATCTACTGTTACATCACCGAGGAGGAAAAAGATGAGAGCAGATCTTTACCAAAAAATTGCAAATGACATTCTTCCACCGGAACTAAAGGAAGCAGGAGATAAGCTTATTAAACAGGTAAACAAGGTGGATTACGCCGAAGAGGATTTGCCCAAGATGCTACGTATGGTACTGGGGTTTCTCATGACCCTCGCGTGCCTTGGTGTATCGCTTTATTTCATTCTCCATTTTGACCTTAATATGGCCCGAAGCAATGATGAGGCGCTCAAGTCAGTGGGAATCATTATCGCAGTGGCCGTTCCCTTTATGTTCATAACATTCCATCTGCTGTTTAACCTGTTGAACCGAACTTGCTCGTCGTTAGTCAAAAAGAGAAATTTAGAACTACGATACCTTCTGAAAAATAATCCTGATGCCAAACGAGCTGCGCTCATCATAATAGATGAGATCGAAAAAGAGCGAAAAGAAGATCTTTTTGGGTAAGTAGAAGAAACACCAAGATACAAACAGTTCCTTGTAACACCCCGCCTCCCATGGTTGGGGTTTTTCTTTTGAGGGCAAAAATAAAAGTTTGTGGTAGAAGTAAATTAATGAAAAACTTTCTCAGCAAAAATAAAATAATCATTATTCTCCTTCTTCTTATCGTCGAAGGATTATTTTTGCGGACTTATCATCTTGCCGAATGGCTGCATTTCCAGCTGGACCAATCGCGGGACGCCTTTCTCATTAAAGACATCGTCGAGAAAGGTATCGGCGACTTGCCCCTCCTCGGTCCACGGGCAGGAGGAAGCTTTCTAAGACTGGGGCCGGCTTATTACTATCTAATGTATTTATTGGCCTTAGTTGTTAGGAGTACTCACCCAGTAGTCTTTGTCTTGCCGGAAATTTTGGGCAGTATCGCTTTCGTGCCGATGTTCTATCTCCTAGCCCGAAGGTTGTTCACCCAAAATTGGTCGCTTATTCTGACTGCCTTAGCTGTCAATTCGACATTCCTAGTCACCTATGACCGCTTCAGCTGGAATCCCAACCTCCTTCCGCTATTCTCGGCAATTACAATCTACCTCTGGCTGAGATACTTCGAAGCTAAAAGAAAAGAAGACCGGAAAAGCGCTCTCAAGTGGATTGCCCTCACCGCTCTGGCGGTGGGAATATTCATTCAGATGCATTTTGTCGCTTTTGTGGCAATTCCAATAATTCTCATCTCGAGCGCGCTGGTATTCTGGCTAAGAGCCAGAATTTACGACAAAAAAATTGCCAAGTTATACCAGAAAGGCATTTTAAAAGAGATTGCTGTACTTGCCGCAGTTCTCATTATTACTCAAATACCCATAATATTAAATGAGTACATCAGTAAAGGAACCAACACCCAACAGCTTTTCTTCACCGTGGCAAAAAAACAAGGCGGTGACACTTCCCATAAACTATCGGAAAAACTGATTGAAAATCTCTGGGTTTATCCCAAAGGATACTTTATCACGATGACTGGCAACCAAGGAATTGATTATCCTAACTGGCTTCTCCGGCCAAATCTCGATATCAGGTGTGACGATAATTGCCGTAAATTTTTTCCACTTACTGTATTTTCTTTCATCACTTTTTTCCTGGCCGGCCTAGTATTTCTGTTCCTGCTCTATAAAATAACTAAAAAAATCATCACTCTGCGGAAAAATTCCCCGAATTATTTAAAAATTTCCGCCCGGTGGGAATTTTACGCCTTGTTAACTCTCTGGATTCTGATACCTTGGTGGTCTTTCTACTCCCTTTCGTTCTCTTTGCGGCCTAGGTTTTTTCTCATCTCCATCGTTCCTTTTTGGATTATTACCGGATTGATTTTGCGCCATATTGCATCGCACCGTTGGCTCGGCAAAACAATCTCCTTCTCTTTAATCACAATTTTACTTATTTCCAACCTCGCCAACATTTTTATCCGCTTCCAAAGATCCGCCAGTGCCGCCGTTACTGACAAAGGCGATTATCCTCAAGACCAGATTTTGTTCCAGGATGAAAGCTATCCGGTGGTCCTCAAACAGCAGCAGGAAATCACCGATTGGATAAAAGATAAATATGCGGCGAACGACCAGGGCAAAGATTATCTATTTCTTTGGGCCCCATCCTTTTACTACCGGCCGATTTTATACTTGCTTTCGAATGGGGAGCTCGTAAATAAGCTTCACTACTTCAGCGATTATCCCGTTTGGCAAAACGGCGCTTACTATGCTGTGACTAGGAACACGACCCCCAATGATTTCTTTAAAAAACAAAAACCTGATTTTTTCACAATATCCGACAAGCAAATATTTGGAACCTTAGCGGTTTACCAACTTGCGCTTACCGATAAGGGCATGGCGGTCGCGGCCCAAAGAGAGCAAAAATTTCTTAAAGGAAAAGATTTCAACTCGGAGCAAGATATCGAAGAACGCTGCGACAAAAAACCCAAACCATCCTGCCGATATACATGGGGAGACATATTCGCCCACCAATAGTAATTATATTTCCCTTTATCTAAAATAAGCTGCCTATCAAAAAATTAAACTCCCAACCCGGGAGCTTTTTTGTTTCCAATTTACAAATAAATTTTTACTTTATATCAAACGACAAATCCTTGCTCCTGAGAACATTTTCTTGGTCTTTATACTCGGCTACCACCCAGTATTTGCCTTGCTTGTCTGGCAGGGGATAGAGCCAAGTTTCGGAGCTCCCTGCTGTAATATTTTTTGTTACAAATTGGGCCACGCTGCTTAAAGTGCAGGATAAGTCCTTCGGTTCGATTAAATTATCGCTGTCGGGCACCAGACAAAGCTGAAAAGAAGTTTCTTGGCCTAAGTGGTTCTCTACTGCAACACCCTTGGCTGGAAACCCAGGATCGACAAAATAAAAAGCTACCCAGCTTTTTTGATAGTCGGGATTATTATGCTCGCGTTCGTAAGCGAAAAGGATAAAACCACTGATAATGATGGCTAGAACTATTACAATTTCGGCGAGACGGAGGAGACTAATCCTAGAATTCCAAAATTTATCATTTGTCATTTGTCATTTATCATTAATTTGTCATTTTAACATTTACCATTGCGTAAAATGCAAAATGATAAATGGTAAATGAATGGAAAATGGTAAATGTTAAATGAAAAATCCATTATCAGTCCCTCAGCTTCTCCTTGTTCCCCAGCTTCAGCACCGCTTGGGCGATAATTTGCGCGGCGTTGGGATGATAGAAAGCCCGGGCTTTTTCCCCCATATCTTTTCTAAGCGGGGCGTCATTCATTAAAATGTCAATTTTCCCCAACAACAACTCGGGAGTAAGATTTTCTTCCTTTAGTGCCATCGCTCCCCCGATCTTGGCCACTTCAAAAGCATTATGCAGTTGGTGGTCGTTGGCCGAACCCTTGATGGGAACCAAGATGCTGGGTTTCCCGTAAGCGGCAATTTCCGATATGGCAGTCGCTCCCGCCCGGCTCAGAATCAGGTCAGCCACCGCCAAAGCATTTTTCATCTCACCGTTCGCATCACTTAAAAAGGGAAATAAATGATATCCTTCTCTTCCCGGTTTAACTCCGGCCTTTCCAACCAGGTCTTTGGTTTCTTCAAAATTTTTCTCTCCGCACTGGTGCACCACTTCATAAGTTAGGAGCAGCCGGGGTAATATTTTTGTGACAACTTCGTTAATATTTTTCGCTCCTTGGCTGCCGCCCAATATCAGCAAAACTGGTTTACTGCTCTTGATCCCTAATGCCTCCCGAGCTTTTGCCGCATCCCCTCCCAAAATTTCCTCCCGCACCAAGTTGCCGGAAAAAATAGTTTTAGTGGGATTGGTATAGTTCTCGGTCATATCATACGAAACCGCAATCACGTCGGCTAAATGCTCCATAAATCGATTGGCCCTCCCGGGAATCGCGTCTGACTCGTGAATCACTATCGGAATCCAATATATTCTAGAGGCGATTACCGCCGGGACGCTGCCGTATCCGCCCTTGGAAAAAACCACATCCGGCATAAACAGAAGCACTTTAAACAGAGATTGAATGATGCCCAATGGCAGTTTAATTGCATCAATTATATTTTTAAGAGAAAAATAACGGCGCCATTTTCCGGTGAGGACATGCTTGGTTTTTATTCCCTGTTTCTCTAAAGTAACTTCAGATAATTTATTACAGGGGCCAAGATACATAAAATCAATCGGCTCTGGGGATTCTTTTTGGATTGCCTTATAAACAGCCAGAAGAGGGAATAAATGCCCGCCGGTGCCGCCTCCCGTGAGTAATATTCTCATTTTGTATTAGTATTAAATAAATTTATCATTGGTCATTTGCCATTGATCATTAATTTATCATTTGAACATTTATCATTAAATTAAAATGTAAAATGATAAATGAAAAATGAATGGTAAATGATAAATGCAAAATGACAAATTATTTCTCTCTAATGTCAGTAATTTCTACTTTTGTTTCCCACTGCCGGTGGCCCTTTTTAACCCGATAGCGCTTTTTAGGTTTGTATTTAAAGACAGTTACTTTCTTCCCCTTGGTTGATTCAATTATTTTTGCGTTTACTTTAGCTCCCTTGACTTCCGGATCGCCTAATACTATCTCCTTGCCTTCATCATCTTTTCCCAAAAGCAAAACTGAGTCAAACGATGTGTTTGACCCGGGTTCTCCCTCTAGTTTCTCTAGTTTTAGCAAATCACCTTTTTTAACCAGATATTGTTTCCCGCCAGTAGCGATAACAGCAAACATAATCGAATGGATAATGGATAATGGATAATGGAAAAATTTCTTTTACTCTTTTCCATTTTCAATTTTCCATTCTCAATTTCTCTATTTATCTTCCTCCCGATCCTTCATCTTGCGTCGAATAAATGCCGGGATTTCCAGATCGTCTTCCTGCACTTCTTCCTTTTCTTCCGAAGAAACCGGCGAAATATTGGCATTATCGACGGTAAAAGATAGGGGTGAAGGTTGTTTTTCTGAATGAACCAAGGGCTTTTCTTCAATCTCTGATTCCAAATCGTCGTATGAACCGATTAAGCTTTCTTCCTCAAAGCCGGGCTCGGCTTTATCGAAACTATCTCTTTTCATTTCCGGCTCCCGGGTTTCCGAAACAATTTCCTCTTTGGCCGCAAAATGCCGATCGCCCAGATTGGTTTCCTCAAAACCGGTGGCAATAACGGTAATTTTTATCTCTCCCTTTTTCAAGTCTCCTCCGGGCATACTAACTGCACCAAAAATTACTTTAGCATTGGGATCAATATTCTCGGTAATCACATTGGCTGCTTCGTTAATTTCCAGCATGGTTAAGTCATCAGTGCCGCTTACATTAAACAGCACGCCTTTAGCTCCTTCAATTGACATTTCCAAAAGCGGTGAGTTAATGGCTTGTCTGGCCGCTTCCACCGCCCGGTTATCTCCCGTTGCCTTACCGATGCCCATAAGCGCTGAACCAGCGTCTTGCATAATGGCTTTAACATCGGCAAAGTCAACATTAACAATTCCCGGCACGGTAATTAGATCGGATATTCCTTGCACTCCTTGGCGCAGAACATCATCCACGACCTTAAAAGCATTAATTAAACTGGTCTTTTTATCAATTACTTGCAAAAGCCGGTCATTGGGAATCACTACGAGAGCATCAACCCGGTCTTTCAACTGCTCTAATCCTTCTTCCGCGATCATCGCTCTTTGCATTCCCTCAAAGCTGAACGGCTTGGTAACAATGGCCACCGTTAAAGCTCCCGATTCCTTGGCCACTTCGGCTACAATTGGAGCGCCTCCGGTACCGGTTCCCCCGCCCATTCCGCAGGTAACAAAAATCATATCTGCGTCTTGTAAGACTTCCTGAATTTCATCCCGGCTTTCTTCCGCCGCCTGGCGGCCAATTTCCGGGTTCATTCCTGCTCCCAGGCCCCGGGTTAAATTTTTTCCAATATGCAATTTTTCATCGGCTCCGCTTTGGTGAAGAGCTTGAGCGTCAGTATTGACAGCGATAAGCTCCACTCCCCGCAAGCCAATTTCCTTCATCCTGGCAATAGCATTACTGCCGCTCCCTCCAACCCCCACCACCTTTATCCGGGCAAAGGTCTCAACATTAGGCGCTTTTATTTCGGCCATGGAATTTAAAATAAATAGATTATTTTGTTATTACAGAAATATTATAAATAGTCAATAATTAGTAATATCATACGAGATTTTATTAAATCGTCAAAGAGCCGAAACGTTGATAATTCTAAAATAGTAGTGGTAAGATAGTCATAGAGATGAAAAAAGTTGATTTTCCTAGTTATCCAGTTTTTGAGTTGACGAGTTATCGAGTTAACGAGATATCTGAATTAAAAAGTTCAACTCGTAAACTTGTAAACTCGTAAACTCGTAAACTTTTATGCTTAAACTTTACAACTCTCTAACTAGAAAAAAGCAGGTATTCAAGCCGTTAATTAAAAATATCGTGACCGTCTACTCCTGCGGCCCTACGGTTTATGATTATGCCCACATCGGGAATTTCCGTTCCTATATCGCTTGGGATGTGTTGCATCGCTTTCTGGAATACTCCGGCTATAAAACTAATGTAGTAAAAAATATTACCGATGTAGGCCATTTCACCGAAGATGTTACCGACGAAGGCGAAGATAAACTGGAAAAAGCTGCCCGGCGGGAGAAAAAAGGCCCGCTGGAGATAGCTAAATTTTATATTAAGCAATTTCTTGAGCATGAAAAAAAGTTAAATATTCTTACGCCGAGCAAGCGCCCCCGCGCCACCCTAGAAATCAAAGCCATGCAGAAGATTATCCAGGGCCTGATTAAAAAAGGTTACGCTTACAATACACGGGATGGAGTTTATTTTAATGTAGCTAAATTTCCCGCCTACGGAAAACTCTCGGGTAATACGCCCAAGAAGATTTTAGCCGGCGCCAGAGTTAAAATTAATCCCACTAAAATTCATCCCGCCGATTTTGCCCTTTGGAAAAAAAGGGTGGGGGGAAACCGCCGCCACTGGCTGCATTGGAACAGCCCTTGGGGTGATGGATTTCCCGGCTGGCATATAGAATGCTCGGCGATGGCTTTAAAATATCTGGGGGAAACCATTGATATTCACACGGGCGGCCAGGATAACAAATTTCCCCACCACGAATCGGAAATCGCCCAAAGCGAGAGCTTTACCGGTAAACCCTTTGCCCGCTTTTGGCTGCACACCGGGCTCATTGATGTTTTGGGTAAGAAAATGTCCAAATCATTGGGAAATTTTTATACTTTGCAGGATATTATTAAAAAAGGGTTTGACCCGCTGGCTTACCGCTTTTGGGTGCTAACCGCCCACTACCGCAGCCCGATGAATTTTTCCTGGAAAGGATTAAAAGAAGCCAGCGGAAATTGGGAAAAGGTGGTAGATTTCTATTTTACCAATAAATCCATCGTAGGGACAGGACTTCGTCCTGTTCGAACAGGGCAGAGCCCTGTTCCTACAAGTAAAATTTATATTTCCCAGAAATCCCGCCAATTCACCGCCGCCCTCAATGACGACCTCAACACTTCTAAAGCTATCGCCCTTTTACTGGAAGTCATTAAAGACGCTAACAAAGACCAGAAAAAAATTCCGGCGGTAGTTGAATTGATTAAAATTTGGGACCGAGTTTTGGGAATTTTGCCGGCTAAGCCCCCCGTAAAGAAGAAAATCGCCATTCCGCCTGAAATTCAAAAACTCCTTGACGATCGACAAAAAGCCCGCGCGAATAAAGACTTCAACGGGGCTGATGAAATCAGAAAAATGATTGAAAAATTAGGTTTTAAATTAACTGATACTGCAAACGGTAAAACTTCAATAAACTCAATCCCTGAAACTCGACTATTGCCAAAAAAGTAGCTATAGTCTAAATAACTGTTAGGCACTAAGAAAGGCCGGAGTGGCGGAATTGGTAGACGCGAGGGACTTAAAATCCCTTGAGGGAATACCTCGTGTGGGTTCGAGTCCCACCTTCGGCACGAAAATTTCGCTATCGCTCAATTTTGAGTAGTTAGTAATTCGTAGTTCGTAATTTGGAAGGAGCTAGAACCTCCAAAGAAAGAAGCGAAATTTTCCCCGAAGTACGAATTACTCACACTAATTACAAATCCAGAATTTATCTGGATCCCCGCTCCCCGATGAAACTCGGGGACAAGTTTCGCGAGGATGACATTACTTTCAAAACTTTCCAAACTTACATGGATATTTTCAAGGAGGAAGACATTACCATATTTGCTAAAACCAATTTCCGGGGGGAAGAAAAACCCTTCGGGATTAAATTGGACGACCGCCGGCGCCATATGTACATCATCGGAAAAACCGGTATGGGCAAGTCCGTGTTGCTCAAGAATCTCGCCATTCAAGATATCCAAAAAGGCCGGGGAGTCGCTTTCGTTGATCCGCACGGGGACAGCGCTGAAGAAATTCTCCAGTTCGTTCCTAAAAGCCGGGTCAATGATGTCGTCTATTTTAACCCTTCCGACTTAGCCAATCCAATTGCTTTTAATATTTTGGAAGCGGTGGATGAAGACCACAAGCATCTCATCGCCTCCGGCATGATGGGGGTATTCAAGAAAATTTGGCCGGATGTCTGGAGCGCCCGGATGGAATATATTCTCAATAATACTATCCTCGCGCTACTAGACTACCCGGGCAGTACCATGCTCGGGATCAACCGTATGATGGCGGACCAAGATTTTCGCCGCCAAGTTATTGAAAAGGTACGCGATCCCATCGTCCGCTCCTTCTGGCTGGAAGAATTCGGCAAATGGGACAAACGTTTTGCCAGCGAAGCCACGGCTGCTATTCAAAATAAGGTTGGCCAGTTTGTCTCTACCCCGATTGTTAGGCATATCGTAGGACAAACTACTTCGAGCATAAACATGCGCCAAATTATGGATGAAGGTAAAATTTTGATTGTGAATCTGGCCAAAGGGAGAATCGGAGAGGAAGCGATGGCGCTTTTGGGCGGCATGATCGTAACCCGGCTATATCTCGCCGCCATGGAACGAGTTGACGTGGCCGAAAGTTCCCGGCCTGATTTCTTCCTCTACGTTGATGAGTTTCAAAACTTTGCCACCGAATCATTTGCCAGCATCTTGTCCGAAGCCAGAAAATACCGTTTAAGCTTGATTGTTGCCCACCAGTACATTACCCAACTTACTGAAGAAGTGAGGGATGCGGTATTCGGCAACGTAGGATCGCTACTTGCTTTTCGAGTGGGAGCGGGTGACGCGGAATTTATGGAGAAAGAATTCGAGCCGATGGTGATGATGAACGATTTGATCAATTTGCCTAAATACCAGATTTATTTAAAATTGATGATTGATGGAGTAACCGGAAACGCTTTCAGCGCCAAAGCTCTCGCTCCATTTGTCAAGCCCCCCACATCTTACGCGGATAAAATTATCCAAGTATCTCAAGAACGTTACGGCCGGCCAAGAAAGGAAGTGGAAGAAAAAATTGCCAAGTGGATGGAAAAAGAATTCCGCGGCGGTGGCTTCGCTGAACCCAGCCGAGAGAGAACGAGAACTCCAAGCCCAAGAAGGGATTACGCACCAAGAAGCAGACCTGCGGTTAGCAGTAATAGAGTCCCGGAACAAAATAAGTTAAAATTAGAAAAATTTATGTCACCCTCCCAAATCGTGGGTTTTGCTGACAAAGAAAGCGAAAAAGTGGAAAAAGGAATTAAGGATGAAATCGCCAAGGTTACTGAAATAAAAAATAAAACCGTTCAAGAGAAAAAACCTCAAGAAATTGCTAAGCCAGAACCGGAGAAGTCGGCTGTCCAGGAAACTCTTAAGGCCGCGCCTAAGCAAGCTGAAACCACCCTAGGCCCAACTTCAACCCCAATATCCCAAAGTGCCGCCCAAGATAAAAAAGGGAATAAACCACCTACTGTTTGGCAGGAAGCTGTTTGCGATCGCTGCGGAAAGAGCACCAAAGTACCCTTCAAACCCGAAGAAGGCAGGGGGATTTTTTGTAAAGAATGCTTGCGGGAAGTTAGGCGCCAAAGGGCATTAATGATTGAAGCAAATAAAGAAAATAAGGTAAAAACTTCCGGCCAATCAGCTGCCCCGAGCCACGACGCGCACCAAAGTCATCCTGCTAAAAAACCCAGAGAACGGGTTTCTGAAGAGCAAAAAGAAAAACTTAAAGACGATTTACGGAAAATGCTAGTGGAGATAAAAGCTAAGGAGAAAAACTAAAAGTTTAATTTTAAATACTAAATTTAAAATTGGATATCGCATTCAAGAGAAAATATATACTGGATATTTTTATTGTGGGATTAGTCATCCCTTTCTTTTTCTATTTTACTAATCTTTCCTCTGCCAAAACCAACTCAAATAACAATACAAACAGTAATGGCAACATTAACGCTAATATCAATACGAATGCCAACCCCAATGATAATGCCGCCTTGCAGCAAAGACAGCAAGAAATCCAGAAAAAGCAAGAACAATTAAATTCCATCCAAAAGCAAATCAACACTTACCAAAAAAGGTCGGATATTCTCGTTGACAAGACCGACACCATCCAGAAAATGTTAAGCATGCTTGACGATGAAATAACCAATTCGGAGGCGGCTCTGCAAAAAACCGAGAGAGATTTAAATGCCTTGCAGCAATCCATCGGCGACAAAGAACACGAAATTGTGCTCAAAGAGGACGACATAGAAAAAAGAAGGGCGTTTTTGGAAGAATACATGCGCAACTTGAATCACCTGGATAAAAAATCCTTAATTGAAATAATGCTGGAAAAAGCCAGTGTCTCGGAATATTTTCAGGAGATGGAAAACATTGTCGCTTTTGAGCAGCGGCTGCGAGAATTGCTTTCCGAGCTTAATGCTGATCGAACAAACCTGCTGGGGGAAAAAGACGCCCTGGATGATCAGAAAAATGAGCAAATGTCTCTGTACAGCATGCAGGACGAACAGCGTATTCAACTGGAGCAAAATAAAAAGGACCGCGAGGACCTTTTAGCCGAGACTAAACTGGAGCAAGGCCAAATCCAGGGGCTGGTGGATAAAGGCACCGAAGTAGCCGGCCGTCTTTCCTCGGAAATAACTGCCCTCCAAAGCTTGGGGAGTAAAATTGATTTCGGCCAAGCATTAGCAGAAGCCAAGCAAGTTGCCCAGTTAACCGGTGTTAGGGCGGCTTTGCTTCTGGGAGTACTCAAAGTTGAATCAAATATGGGTAATAATGTGGGGGGCGGCCGCTACTCCAGTGACATGAACCCAGCCCAGTGGGATAGGTTTAAAAACATTTGCAGCGAATTGGGCTACGATCCCCAAGAAAAGCCGGTTTCCCGCAAACCCTGCTACCGCGATTCAAAAGGCAATTGCGGTGGCTGGGGAGGGGCAATGGGCCCGGCCCAGTTTATGCCCAGCACTTGGATGGGCTATAAGGATGCGGTGGCGAAAGTTACCGGCCATAATCCGCCTGATCCCTGGAATTTGCGGGATGCCCTCACCGCCATGGGCTTGAAACTATCCAAAGTAGACGGGGTAACCAGCCAGGACAGAAATGCCGAGCACAAAGCGGCCAGCATATATTTAGCGGGAGGCAACTGGGCCAGTTTCACCTGGTACGGAGACCGGGTTTTAAAATATGCCGATCAATACGAAGAGCAGATGAAAAGCAATTAAAAGCGAAAATAGAAAAATTAAAATAACAGATTAAAATTAAAAAATAGAGAAAATTATCTAAACTTTCAATTCTTATTTACTTTTTTATTTTTTCATTTTTAATTTTTCCCCGTGTCCACCCAAATCGACGACCTCTCTAAATTAACCCGAAGCGCTGACCTAAAACGCAGCCGAGTTTTTCTTAGGAAAAAAAGAGATGTCAGCGAAGTAAACCGTTATGTTAAAAAAATTATCCAAGACGGGGAGGAAGTAGAGCGCTTAATAATATTTCTCCGGCGGCACTGGATCAATTTGTTCGTGCAGCTCTTTCCTTTCTTGGTGCTAATAATTATTTTGTTCGCGGCTTATTTTCTGACTTATTTTTTTATGGATATTAATATTCTATCTTCGTTTGAGTGGCAAATCCTGCGCTTTGCCGCAGCTCTTTTCAGCTTGTTTCTATGGTCGTTTATTTTTGTGGTTTTTATCGATTATTATTTGGATGTTTGGATTGTCACCGATTGCCGGATTGTCAACATTGAGCAAAGAGGACTTTTCCGGCGGGAGATCTCGGAACTGCGAATTGAAAACGTCCAAGATTTAACTACCGAAATAACTGGCATAGTTCCCACTTTTTTTGACTTCGGCGATTTATACGTTCAAACTGCAGGCAAACGCGAAAGGTTTCAATTTAAAAGCATCCCCCATCCGGAAAGGGTAAGGGATGTGATTTTGGTGCTGTCGGAAGACGAAGAGAGCTCCTTGGCATAAAATTTTCCATTTATCATTAATCATTTTTCATTCATTTGTCATTTAAACATTTATCATTTCGGGTTTCTAAATGACTAATGACAAATGTAAAATGAATGGTAAATGAAAAATGTCAAATGACAAATGTAGAATACCAACTTTAATCATAAACGAAAGAACTAATGTCTAAGATCATTGTAATTGGCCACCTAAACCCTGACACCGACAATATCGCCGCTTCAATTGCCCTTGCCGGCTTGCTTCAATCCGAAGGTAAAGAAGCCGCGGCTTACCGGAAAGGGAATTTGAACAAAGAAACCCAATGGGCGCTGGATTATACCCAATTAAACAATCAATTAAATGAACTAACTGATGCCGTGTTGGTCGAGAAACCAGCCGCTTTTTTCGTGGATTTCAATGAAGAAGAACAATCCCCTATCGACCCTTCCAAAATAGAGCTCTGCGGCCTCATCGACCACCATAAGCTTGGCGGCAACTGGAAAACAGAAGAACCGATCTATTTTCGGGTAGAGCCAGTTGGGTCTTCCAGCACCTTGGTAGCAAAATTATACAAAGAGAAGGGAATTGATATGCCGAACAATATTGCTAAAATCCTCCTTTGCGGAATAATTTCAGACACTCTGAAATTAACTTCGCCCACCACTACCGATGAAGATAAAATCTGGACAGGAATCTTGGCAGAAAAGACTGGGGAAGACATCGACAAACTGGCGGAAAATCTATTCGAGGCCAAGTCCGATTTAAGCCAATTTACCCCCGCCGAAATCGCCAAGCTGGATTATAAAAATTTTGATTTTTCCGGGAAAAAAGTCGGAATCGGAGTGATCGAAACGTTAAAACCTGACAACGCTAAAAATTTTGAGAAGGAGTTGAAAGAAGTAATGCAAAACATCAAATCGCAAGAAAATCTAGATTATATCTTCTTGGGAATCGTTGATATCATCAACAACGAAACAGAGATGCTGCTTGTAGGCGAAGCGGCTAAAGATCTGATAATGAAATCATTTTCCGACATTGTTATCCGCGGGGATAATTTGATCCTAAAAGGAGTCGTTTCGCGCAAAAAACAAATTGTGCCGGCGATTGAGAGAGCAATTAAAGAAATGAAGAGTTAAGAAAGAAGAAAGAAGATAAACAATTTATAGTTAAGATTTTTTATTTCTAATCTCTTAACTGTTTCTCCCTGCCTGCCGGCAGGCAGGTTAACTCTTCTATCTTCATTATTAATTATCGTTTTAGTAGCAAAATGTCAAAAGAATTAAATATAAAAAAAGCTATTTATATCGGCTTAATCTTAACTATCGTCCTCACCTGGCCCGCTGCCTGGCATTTTTTCACTGGCATTCCGGGACGGGGGGCGGACACTTACCAAGCCATTTCCCGCACGATCCTTGTCCAGCAGCAGATCTATGATCACAATTGGATCAGCACCCTGCATTGGCAAAAAGAAGCTGATTTTTGGGGTATCTTGCCCTTAATTGGTTATACGGAGGCCTTGATTGGCCAAATGGCCGGTTATAACCTTTGGTGGTTTTTATCTTTTTTTCTTGCCTTTTTGGGTATGTGGCTTTTGGTGAAAGATGTCACCCAATCAAACTGGGCAGCGGGAATTGCCGGCTTTGTTTTTGCTTTCGCTCCGTTTCACTTTGCCCACGCGGTTTCCACCAATATTGGCACGATGCATTACGAATGGCTTCCCTGGCTGGCGTTTTTTCTTCACCGGTTCATGCGCGATACGGCTTGGAAAAATGCCTTGGGAGTGGCAGTGTCTATGCTGCTAATTATTGCGACAGAGCACCAGTTGCTTGCCTTCACATTAATATTTCTCCTTTTTTATTTTCCCTTCTTGGCTTTTGTCTATCCCCAAAGTTTTAAAAAATGGCGTTTTTGGGCGGCTTTAGCTCTTGGGGCTGTGGTAATTTTAGTTGCCGGGGCAGTCCAGTTTAACAAAATTTGGCAGATTGCCCACTCCCAGAATAATTTTCTCCAGCCGCCTTATAATCAAGTCGAGGAATATTCGGCGGATTTAATCGATTTTCTCATCCCCGCCCGTTTTCAAACCCTTTGGGGGGAGCATTTTAATTCAGCGCGAGTGAATCTCGCTTCCAACCAAGACGGGAGACAAAGTTTTTACTTGGGTTATATCGCAATTTTTTTGGTCTTGTTTGGATTAATCCAAACTATCAGAAAAAAGAGAAAGGGGTCGGTGGAACGCCGTTTTATCTTTTTCTTTGGTGCCGTCACTTTGCTTTTTATTTTACTCAGCCTCGGGCCGACCCTCCATATAAAAGGGAATGCCTATCTTAGCCAAAAACTTCCCTATTATTGGATTTATGTAATCGTTCCCTATTGGAATTACATTCGTACTTCTAGCCGTATTTTTGTCATTGCGCTTCTGGGCTGGGCTTTTTTGGCCGGCACTGGAGCTAAATTTTTGGAAAAACACTATCAAAAACTGCCCCATAAATACAGTGACTGGTTTAGGGAATTGTATTTAAAATACCAAAATAAACCAGTGGTAAGCCGAAAAACAAGATTTTATCTCAACCAAAACCCAATAAAAAACCGCCCATCCGATTTAAACGAAACACCAAAATCCAAATCGTATCTTTCCTTGGCTTTAATGGGAATCGTATTTATTGGCCTACCTATCGAATATCTTTCCCTGCCGGTACCCCAACTCGATTTGAGCTATTCTCCCTTTTACGACCAGCTAACAAAAGACTCAGATAACTATAATATTTTGGAGATACCCGGTTCCACCAGCTACGAATTTGGCTCATACGCGACTTACACTGCCAGGATTCACCGCAAAGGTAAGATCGACGGAATTGATTTCGCCCGCACGGAAAAAGACCGCTGGACTTTCCAGCGCAACACTCCAATTATTGAATCGCTCCTCTACAGCTTGCCCACCGGCGGAAATGACCTCACTGATACGAATGGTAGTGATATCATCACCACTGATTACACCCCCTCTGCCATACCCATGCTGGGCTTCTATAACATTCGCTACCTAACCGTAAGCAAGGTGCAAAGCGGCAAAAAATTCAGCGACCAAGAATTCCAGAATACGGTAAATTATATTGAACAAAAGCTGGGTTTGTCGCTGGCTTATGAAGATAATTTTTTAAAGGCCTACCAGGTTCCCCAAAATCAAAAAGGGGGCTACTACTTGGCGCTGGATACCGGCGTTAACGACAGTTGGGGGTTAAAAGAGGGAACCGGTAAAAGCCGCGGGCGAGCGGCCAAAGACGGTGCCCAGATGCGGTTGGTAAATTTGGGCGATCAGCCCCTAAACTTGCAGGTTAGTTTTAAAGCAAGCATCAAATACAACCGCCATTTGCAAATTCTTCTCGACGGGGAGGTTGCAAAAAACATTATATTTAAAGACTTTAAAGGAGATTACAATTTTAACTTGCTCCAGGTGGCTCCCGGCGAGCACACCTTGGAATTTAAGATTACTGACGACAACCAGCAGCCAATTACCGACTTCGACCAAGACCACGGTATCAAATTCAGCCAGTTCCAGACGAGCGTCAAATAGGTTTAAAAGCTACCAAGTTTCCAAGTTACCAAGTAAATACCCTTGCAATAATAGGATTTTTATGTAAGAAATATATAGTTGGGTGTGAGTGTGAGTAATTTGTAGTTAGGGGTGAATTTTTGCTTCTTGCTGAAAAAATTTAATTATTCCCCCAAAGTACGAATTACAAATTACGAATTACTCGAATTTTTGTGTTTTCGCAAAAATTCACGGGCCTGTAGCTCAGTTGGTAGAGCATCTCCATGGCATGGAGGGGTCAGGGGTTCGA
>Ga0315268_10003616_pt1 | contig 16997 bp, 13 predicted proteins | sample C1_top_MG_FD_204535 | JGI IMG/M metagenome (GOLD analysis project Ga0315268, IMG submission 204535) | Sediment microbial communities from Yellowstone Lake, YNP, Wyoming, USA - C1_top | ecosystem: Environmental > Aquatic > Freshwater > Lake > Sediment | place: USA: Wyoming | collected 2017-08-01
GAGTCATCCAGCGCCGGGCATATGGCCTGCGCGATGAAGAATATCTGCGACTAAAAATACTCACGTCTATGCTCCCGAGGTTCTAAAAAACATGAAATTTACCCACTCGATTACGCGAAGAGCCAATCTCTAATTGAGGGATCAATCATTGAGTTAGTCCCTGATTCTACTGAGGCTGTCGAAGATCAGAATGAGTTTGTTCTGGAGAAGTACCTTGAGGAGTTTATCGTTAGCAACTTCACGGCAATATTTAAGGGCAAGCTGAAAATCTATGAAGATGCGGAAGGCTCGGATGGGCAACAGTACACAACCGACATCGGGCCTATTGACATCTTGGCCATGGAGCCAGCCTCGTCCTCATTCGTTGTAATTGAATTAAAGAAGGGGCGCCCTTCGGATCAGGTTGTCGGGCAAATTCTTCGGTACATGGGCTGGGTCAAGAAAAATCTCTGCAAGGATGGTCAAGCAGTAAAGGGCCTTGTTATCTGCCGCGATCCCGACCCGAAACTCTCTTACGCACTGACAATGATCAATAATGTCGATGTCCGGTACTATAGTGTGTCGTTTGCGCTTAAAGATGCACCCTAACACAAGGAACGCGCGTAAGGCAGAGCCTGCTGTAGGGCGGAAAAGCGTGTGACTCCAATGTACCGGATTCGAATTGTATTGCCTATCTATCTCAGTATGGTGGGCAACATGTTGCCCACCATACGGCTTTAAGGTTTTGGATTTTCGCCTTTCATCCCCTGTGCGCCGCCGAGTCGCGCAGGCTGGTCAGGGGGTGTCGGCGAGGACTGATGAAACAACTAGCCATTCGACTAAGCTGGCAAACGACGCCAGCCAAGTCGCTGGTTATGTTTGAGCACGCAGTGCGAGTTCCGCAGCCGCCTGACCAGTCGAGCAACGCAGGGCACCGCGAAGCAGCGGCAAACCGGGGGCGATTTCTTTTGGTTACTTTTCTTGGCAAGACAAGAAAAGTGACTAGCTGCCGGGCTACCCCCGGCGAAGTTGACTTTGATGTTGGTCATTCACCCTTCGACAAGCTCAGGACGAACGGCCTTAGCCGCTGGGGTTCGTACCTCACCACCAGCCTACACCTCGCTCAACACCCCATCCGCAAACAGCAACGCACAGCGCACCGTTTTGCCCGCATACACCGTTTGCATCGCGGTGCGATATTCCAGCATCTGCGCGCGGTACGGCGCAGGTTCGATTGTTTCGCCGGTCTTGTAATCCAGCACCCAAACCTCGCCGTCGAACTCCACCAGTCGGTCGATGCGCTTCAACTCGCCTGCCTCATTGACATAGGACATTTCGTTATTCGCGCTGAGGTAGTGCTGCGGATCGAAGAAACGTTGCAGCGACGAATGTGCAAGCAAAGCCTGCGCTTGTTGCAAAAGGGCGTCCATCTCACCGGACGGGATGCCGCACTGTGTCTGGAGCGCAGCTTTCTCGGCGGTTGCATTGGGTGAAGCCATATGTTGCAGCAGCGCGTGCAGCCAGGTGCCGCGACGCTGTTCGACTGTTATGCGCGCAACATATTGTCCGGTCGGCAGCGGGCGCAGCAGTGCCGCATCCACTTGCGAAGATGATTTTTCCCGCACTGGTGCAACGCTGCCTATCGCAGCCAGCAAGGGATTGCTGCGCTGCTCCACAACTTGCGCGATGCGGCCATACCAGGATGTCTCCGCCATCTCGCCGTTGCCGCTGACCAGCAGCGCCTGTTTGGCGCGTGTCATCGCGACGTAGAGCAGGTTCATTTCTTCGCGCCGCGCATAAGCCTCGTCGGCATCGAAGTAAGGCGCGCGCTTCGCGCCGCGTCCCTTCTTGTCGCCGAACAGCGAGAAGTGCGCCGGGCGCGGCGCGTTGGGCTGCCAGTCCAGCAGCACGCTGTAGCTGTCGGCCTTCTGCTGTGTATCGTTGGCATCCAGCAGCCACACGATCGGCGCTTCCAGCCCCTTGGCCTCGTGCACGGTGTAGATACGCAGCGCGTTGCCGACCTCACCCACTTTGCCCTCGTCCGGCGATTCGTTTTCCGCCGCGCGCAATTCGCGTAGCTCGGCTAGGAAGCGCGGCAGGCTGGGATAGCGCCCGGCATCGACGTTGAGCGCGATCTCCATAAAGGCCTGCAGGTTGGCACGCACCGTCTCGTGCAGCTCGGCAGGCAGCGCAGCTTCATAGCGATGCAGCAGGTCGCCCTCGAAATAGATGCGGTCGAGCAGGTCGTGCACCGGCAGCTTGTCGGCCTGCGCCAGCCAGCCTTGCAAGAGTTCGGCGGCGCGTTGCAATGCGGGCGATGGATAGTCGAGGTGTTGCAGGCGTTGCCACCAGTTTCCAGGTGCAAGGGGCAAGGAACAAGATGCAAGTTGACTATCCCCTTGCTCCTTGTCTCTTGCATCTTGTCTCTTGCCTGCAAGTTGCATCAGATCCTCATCGCTGCACGAAAAGATCGGCGAGCGCAACGCTTGCGCCAGTTCCAGATCGGCGAACGGGGTGATCAGGAATGTCAGCAGCGCCTGGATGTCTTCGGCTTCCAGCGTGTCGAGCAGGCCGCCGCGCCGCGAGGTCAGGAACGGAATGTGGCGCGCGCGCAGGGCATGTTCGTACACGCGCAGGTGCAGGCGCTTGCGCACCAGCACCATGATGTCGCGGTACTCGGCGCGGCGCAGTTTGCCATCGTCCTGCACGCTCCAGTTCGCGACGATTTCGGCAATAAGCGCGGCAAATTGTTCTGCTTCTGTTTCACGCGCGCCGCTTTGTATTTCTTCGCGCGGTGTGGTGAGGGGGTTGCGCAAATTCAGTTCGCTGAATATTTGCTCGTTCTGTCCCCTGTCCTCTGTCTTCTGTCCTCTGATGAGCGGCAGCACTTCTACGTGGCCGGGCAAATCCAGGTGATGGGCGATGTGTTCCTCAAAATCCACGAAACCGTCGGGATGTCCGGAGAACACGCGGTTCACTGCATCCAGCACTGCCGGTGCATTGCGCCGCGTCTCGTTCTGGGTCAGATAATGCGCGCCGAATTCCTGCTGCAAAAAACCGCGCACCTCGCCGAACAGTCGCGCATCGGCGCGGCGGAAACGGTAGATGGATTGCTTGGGGTCGCCCACCACGAACACGGTGGGCCGCGAGTCCACCGCCGCCGACGCGGCGAACCACGATTGCAGTATCTGCCACTGCAGCGGGTTGGTGTCCTGGAATTCGTCCAGCAGCACATGGCGGTAGCGGCTGTCCAGCTTGTATTGCATGTACTCGGCGCAATCGCCCTGGTTGAGCATGCGGCACACCTGCCATTCCAGGTCGGTGAAATCCATCTGCTGCTGTTGCAGCTTCAATTCCTGGTAATGATCCAGCAACGCCGCGCCGCAATGCAGCGCGGCCCGATTCATCCGCAACGCCTCGATTTCGGTCAGTTCGTCGCGCGCAGCCTGCAGGCTGGCCTGCAGCACATCGCGGGTATGCAGGAATGCGGCTGCATTCTGTTTTGCCGTTGGCTTGAATGGACTGCCGATGCGCGGTTCGTCTTTTTGAGTGAACAGCAACCGCCACACTTTATCGAAGCGCTTTTCTGGCTTCGAATCGGTCCACGTCTGCTCCAGTTCTGCTGCCCTTGCTTTCTGAGGCTCGGTACCATTGCCGGCGAGTTGAACAATGTACGCGAACAGCACTTCCTCGCTGTTGCCGCACATGCCCCAGTCCGCGAGCGGATCGAACCCGATGTCTTCCACTTCGAGTTCGTTTTGCAACTGTTCCGTTGCCCATGCCGCTGCATCTTTCTGACCCTGCGTATATGCCCACCACTCGGCGCGCTTGTACACGAAGTTTTCCAGCAGCGTGCGCGTGCTGTGCAGGCCGTATCCGGCGAACATCTGCTGCATGTGCTGCGCGGTCTCGCCATCGGGCGCGGCGCGCAGGCTGTCGGCAAAAGCCTGCCACGCCTCGTCGCGCAGCGCGGCAGTGCGCTCCAGCAGTTGCATGCCGACCGGCACGCCGGCATTCAGCGGCGCGCGCTGGATGATCTGCATGAACCAGCCGTGGAAGGTGCTGATGGTGATGACCGGATGCGCCAGCAATGCGTCGCGGTACAGGCCGCGCGCTTTGGCCAGCAAGGCATCGTCAATCTCATCAACAGCGCGCTCGCGCAAAAACTCTCTGACGGCATCGTCATCCTGCACCGCGAGCAGGTGCAGCCACTCGTGCAAGCGCGCCTGCATCTCCTGCGCGGCCTTGCGCGTGAAAGTGATCGCGAGTATCTCGCCGGGAGGCACGCCGGCCAGCAGCAGGCGCACGATGCGCGACACCAGCAGCCAGGTCTTGCCGCTGCCGGCGCAGGCTTCGACGACGATGCTGTGTTTTGGATCGAGCGCGATGCGGTTATCCATCAGCCGGCGCTCCAGTCGTTCCTGCGGCCCAATCATTCTTGCGACAAAGCCCGCGCATCTCGCAATACGCGCAAGCATCATCCACGCCGTGCGCGGGCATGGCAGCGCCGTTGCGCATCTGCGCGAACACCGCCAGCAGCCGTTCGATATTGGCCTGCGCCAGTTCCGGCAAATCCTGCGGCGGCGCAACCGGAATCACCTTGTCCTTTTCGATGCTGATGAAGGCTGCCTGGTCGGCCTCGTACACATGGGCGTAGCAGGCTAGCTGCACATCCTCGCCCGGCTCCTTGAGCTTGTTCCGCAACCGGGTCGCATCCATCATCTTGTAGTCCAGCACGCGTATCGCATTGCCTGCTTCCGCGCCCTCTGCCTGCGCATCGACTCGGTCTATGCGTCCGTGCAGGGTCAGCTCATCGGTCAGCGGCATTTCGAACGGCACCTCGCCATTCTGGTAGCGCCAGCCCTCCGCTTCGCTTTTCTGCTGCGCGTCCAGATAGGCCGGGATTGCCTGCTGCCAGCGCAGCAGCCAGGCGCGCGCCAGATAGTCGCGTTCCACCGCGGGCGCAAAAACCTCGCTGCTGATGCGCTGCAATGCCTCTTCCAACGCGGCGCGCGCGTGGTCGCCCGGCACCGGAAACTGCTGATGGAAACGGTGCAGGATGTCATGTGCCCATTCGCCGTAATCCCGCTTCTCCACGCCCTCGCGCACTTCATCCAGTTCGTTCAGGCGCAGCATATGGCGCGCATAGTATTGGTACGGGCAGGCGACCAGGCTGTTGTAGCCGCTGGCTGAAATCCGGCCCGGGATCAGGCTGCGCGGCACGGCTGGCGCGGGCATGGCAGACTGGTCCGGCAACGGAAATTTGGCAGCGCGCACCTGCGCACCTGCCAGCATTCCTGCCAAATCTTTGTCTGCCAGATCATCTCCGTAAGCCAGTTCATGCAGCGCGCGCAGCATTTCGAAATGGGGGCTCAGCAGATTCTTTTCGCCGCTTTTGTGATCCTGCCAGGTGGCCAATACGGTGTCGTTCATGGCCAGCAGCGCGAGCAGGTCGTCGCGCTGCTGCGCCAGATTTACCTCGCGCGTGGGCAGGCCGAGCGCGGCACGCACCGCGTCGTTGAACCACAGGCTGCCGTTGCCGGTGCCCGGCAAGTGAGCGGCGTCGCTGCCGAGCAGCAGCACCGCATCGAAACTGCGCCAGCGTGTGGACGTGAGCGAAGTAAGCAACACCGGACTATCGATGGATTTATCGCTGAAGGTATTTTCATCAAGCTGCTGCGCCAGCCAGTGCCGCCATTCGGCGCGGCTGAAACGCGTGCCGTCCGCCGCCAGTTCCTGCCGCCATGTTTGCAGCGCCTGCAACAACTGCACGCCCGCCGCATCTGCTGCCAGGCCTCGCAACACACCGAGTATGGACAGGCTGTCATCCAGCGCGCGCAGCCAGCCGGCCAGCGTGTCGCTGTTCCTGCGCAATAAATCTGCCGCCTGGCGCAGCCGCACCAGCGCCGTTTCTACCCCGGCCTCGCCGTGCGCCAGGTCGAGGAAGGCATCGAGGTGCGAAGCCACGCCGTGTTTGCGCACCAGTTGTTCGAGCTGATACACCGCCTGCTTGCGTTCGCCCGCGGGTTGATCGGCAAAGATGAACGGCGACTTGAGCAGGTCGAGCAGATCCTGAAAATAAAAATCGCTTTGCAGCGCATCCAGCCAGCGCATCAGCACCGTGCTCACCGCCAGTGTGGAAAACGTCCAGCCGGTCTCGTCTCGCACCAGCACTCCGGCGCGCTCCAGCAACGCGCGCACGCGGCGCGCCACCAGGCGATCCTGCGCGACAAGCGCGATGTTCTGCTTGCCCGCCAGCAGCCAGCGCCGCACCTGCACCTCGGCGGCATGCGCCTCCTGCTCTAGGCTGTGCGCGCCGAACAGGCGCAGCCGTTGTGACAGCGCGGCTTCGGGCAGTTTTTTCAGCAGCGCGGCGGCGCTGCGCAGATCGGCGCTTTCCGCAGCATGTTGCAAAGAGCGCGACAGCAGCGCGCAGCCGGAAACATCCGCCACCATCTCGCGCAAATCAAAAACCTTAACCGGCGCACGTTCTGCATATGCGTCCAGAAAGCGCGCCTCCGGAACAGCCAGGCTGGAAGCAATCAATACATACAATGGCGCATCCGCCTGCTGCGCAAGCTGCGCCAGCCGCTGCTGATAGGCGCGCACGCCGTCCAGTTTGCCGCCCGCCGCCATCGCGTACCAAAGTTCATGCACCACGCGCGCCTCGAACTGCATCGCCTGCCCGCTGCGCGCCTGGTAAGCACTGGCAAGTTGTTCCGCAAATTCGGTTTCGGATTCCGGCAACGCAACATGATGACGGGTCAGGTCGTCCATCAAACCGAGCAATTCGCGCGACAGACTCCACAGGTCGGCATCGGCAAACCAGCGCCGTTCGCGCAACGCCTGGTACAAGGCGGTGATGCGCTGCGTGTCGGGCTGGACAGGGGTGGCTAGCGGAACAGATTGCGCCCAGTCACTGAGAGTGACCATCTGCGGCAGCAGCAAAGCAGGCAAATTGGCTGCGGCGCTTAAAGCTTGCGCCAGTGGCCTGGCAACGTGGTAATTGGGCAACAGGATGATTACCCCGCGCAGATCGGGCAAGTCCTGCGCATGGCGGGACAGGATATGCCTGGCTATTCGATCAAGAAAAATAGAGTTCAAGGAGAGTGACAGTCACCGGCGGGCTCTCAGCGTTCAAGGAGTTTCAGCTTGTCCTTGACCTTGGCCCACTCATCGGCATCGGCGGGCGGGTCGATCTTTTCGACGATGACTTTCCAGGTTTTGGACAACTCGGCATTCAGCGCGATGAAATGGCGCTGATTCTCCGGCAAATCATCCTCGGCATAGATCGCCTCTACCGGGCATTCCGCCACGCACAGGGTGCAATCGATGCACTCCTCCGGATCGATCACCAGGAAATTCGGCCCCGCATGGAAACAGTCCACCGGACACACTTCCACACAGTCGGTGTATTTGCATTTGATGCAAGATTCAGAAACAACATAGGTCATAGCGGAACTCCGATTATCAACAGCGCGTCATTTTAACAGAGCAAAGGAAAATTATTTCACTTCACAGCAAAGCCGTTTTTGGTTAGGATGCCACCTGAAATTCAGCGACCCATCCCAAAACGGCCCCAACCAGTCGCCTGTTGCATTCCAAAAACAACCTTCACAATAGCGAGAACAAACCATGAGCGAACATATACATTACGTTTCCGATGCCACTTTTGATGCCGAAGTCGTGCAGGCGCCCCTGCCGGTGCTGGTGGATTACTGGGCTGAGTGGTGCGGCCCCTGCCGCATAATTGCGCCTATTCTGGAAGAAGTCTCCAAGGAATACGCCGGCCGGCTGACGGTCGCCAAACTGAATGTGGACGAGAACCAGCAAACCCCCGCAAAGTTCGGCATACGCGGCATTCCAACCCTGATGCTGTTCAAGAACGGCGACATCGCGGCCACCAAGGTCGGCGCATTGTCAAAATCCCAATTGACGGCTTTTATTGACAGCCACATTTAAAGCGTTTACTGTCACACCCGCATCGCCTCTCCAGCTTCGCCCCCTGCCAGTTAAAAAAATACCAACGGGCAACCAAAACATAACAGCGAACACGCTCCAGGCCATGCGGGTGGTCATCTGCCACCCCGGCCCAACCCCTTTCATTCAGCACTTTCCAATCACCCTTCCTTCAATCACCACTCTCGCATCGCTATGCACTTATCCGACCTGAAGACCAAACACGTCACCGAACTCGTTGAAATGGCCGCGGCCAATGAAATAGAAAACGCCAACCGGATGCGCAAGCAGGATGTCATGTTCGCGCTGCTGAAAAGCCATGCCAAAAAAGGCGAAAGCATTTTCGGCGACGGCACGCTGGAAATCCTGCCGGATGGCTTCGGTTTCCTGCGTTCGCCGGACACCTCGTACCTGGCGGGTCCGGACGACATTTATGTCAGCCCCAGCCAGATTCGCCGTTTCAACCTGCACACCGGGGACACGATTGAAGGCGAGATACGCACCCCCAAGGACGGAGAGCGTTATGTCGCGCTGGTGAAGGTGGACAGAGTCAACGGCGAACCGCCCGAGAACGCGAAGAACAAGATCCTGTTCGAGAACCTCACCCCGCTGTTTCCGACAGTGCCTTTGATCCTCGAGCGCGACATACGCGCCGAAGAAAACATCACCGGACGCATCATCGACATCGTCGCGCCGATCGGCAAAGGCCAGCGCGGCTTGCTGGTGGCCTCGCCGAAATCCGGCAAGACCGTGATGCTGCAACACATCGCGCATTCCATCTCCTCGAACAATCCCGATGCGACCTTGATCGTGCTGCTGATCGACGAACGCCCGGAAGAAGTGACCGAGATGACCCGCACCGTGCGCGGCGAAGTGGTCGCCTCCACCTTCGACGAACCGGCCAGCCGCCATGTGCAGGTCGCGGAAATGGTGCTGGAAAAGGCCAAACGCCTGGTCGAGCACAAGAAGGATGTGGTGATCCTGCTCGATTCCATCACCCGCCTGGCGCGCGCTTACAACACCGTGGTTCCCTCTTCCGGCAAGGTGTTGACCGGCGGCGTGGATGCCAACGCGCTGCATCGCCCCAAGCGTTTTTTCGGCGCGGCGCGCAACATCGAGGAAGGCGGCTCGCTGACCATCATCGCCACCGCGCTGGTGGACACCGGCTCGCGCATGGACGATGTGATCTATGAAGAATTCAAGGGCACCGGCAACATGGAGATCCACCTGGACAGACGCATGGCCGAAAAGCGCATCTACCCGGCGATCAACGTCAACCGCTCCGGCACGCGCAAGGAAGAATTGCTGATCAAACCGGACATCCTGCAAAGAATCTGGCTGCTGCGCAAATTGCTCTACCCGATGGACGAGCTGGAAGCGATGGAATTCCTGCTCGACAAGATCAAGGCGACCAAGAACAACGCCGAGTTCTTCGACTCGATGCGCCGCTAAAACTCATTATTTCGTCGCACTACGTTGCTGCGCTCGAAAAATCTTGCTTGCATATAACCGATATGCGGCGATTTTTGGTTACGGCGTCACACCGCTATGCGGTATGAGCCTGCACCGCAACAAGCGGCTTTGCCGCGTGTTGTGTCGCGCGCCTGGTCTGGCTTGGAAATATTGAGTTTCGCAGACAGGCAGGTTGGGTTAGGGAAACGCAGATTAAATCATCCGTTCGCCCTGAGCTTGTCGAAGGGCTTTTGCAAGCTATTGATGGCTGCCTATTTAATCCGCTCATGGTTCGACAAGCTCACCACCGACGGATGTAACCCAACAAACCAAACCTATACCCGGCGACTTGCAACCACTTCCCATTCCGCGACACCATCCCGCAAACGCTCAGACTTAAAACCTTCCTTGCGCAGCAGCTCGACCGCATCTATCGCCATCAGGCAATAAGGGCCACGGCAGTAAGCAACGATCGGTCTGTCCTTTGGCAGTTCCGCAAGCCGCTGGCGCAGTTCGTCGAGCGGAATGGAGCGGGCAAAGGGCAGGTGTGTCGCCAGATATTCCTCGGTCGGGCGCACATCCAGCACCACTACCTCCCCACGGCGCGCCATTTTCATCAGTGTTTCACGATCTTTGGGTATCAGCTCGTTCGGTTGCGTAGCGATTTTCTGCAAAGCCATTTGCAGCTCGATCAGACGTTCTTCGGCCAGCGTATGGACAGCCACCCATAAATCGGCCACCGCCTTGTCGGCGAGACGATAAAAAATATTTTTTCCGCGCCGCTCGGTTTCAACCAGATGTGCAGACCGTAACTCGCGCAGGTGGGCACTGGCGAGTTTCATGCTGATGGAAGCTTCTCGCGCCATTGTCTCCACAGTTTTTTCACCCTGGCAAAGCAATTCGATCAACTCCAGCCGCTTCGGGCTGGAAAATACCTTGCCGATTCTGGCTACCTGTTCATAGAGCAGGTCTTTTATTTTTCGTGCCTTATTCATTCTGATAGTCTAGTAAATTACGGAGTGTATTTTTATTATTTTATAGCATTAATGGTTTTGTTGACAACTGTAAAGAACAATGCTCTAATCAATCTAATAGTTATTTGACTATTAATTATTATTAATTGTTATCGGAAAGCGAGGACGCCATGAAAACCCTATTCATTCTTAACGATGCCCCGTATGGCAGCGAACGCACCTACAACGGCCTGCGTCTGGCCGGAGCTGTTGCCAAGCAGGAAAACTCCGAAAAACTTTTGGCCGGGCACCCGAACGAGGTTTATGTTTTCCTGATCGGTGATGCGGCCTCTGCCGCCCATTGCCGCCAAAAGGTGCCGCAAGGTTTCTATAACGTCGAGGTCATGATCGGCAACGTGATTCGTCACGGCGGCAAGGTGGGTGTCTGCGGCACCTGCATGGATGCGCGCGGCCTTGCCGACAGCGATCTCGCCGAGGGCGCCCACCGCAGCACGCTTGCAGAGCTTACCGAGTGGACCGGGTGGGCAGACAAGACGCTGGTGTTCTGACCATGGGACGCACTGTTGTAGTATTGGGTACGGGTCTCGGCGGGCTGGTCGCCGCAGAGACGCTCAGGAAACTGCTGCCGGAATCCGACCGCGTCATCGCGGTGGATCGCGCCGACCGGCATTTCTTTCCGCCATCGCTGCTATGGCTGATGGTCGGCGACCGCAAGCCGGAAGATTTCACCCGCTCCCTTGACCGGTTGGCGAATCGCGGCGTGGAACTGCGCCGGGGCAACGTCACCCGTATCGATCCGGCGCGCAGGGAAGTCGAGATCGACGGCCAGCCGCTCGCCGCCGATGCCCTGGTGATCGCGCTGGGCGCCGACTACGCGCCCGAGGCAATCCCCGGTCTGGCGGCGGCGGGACTGAACATCTACACCATGGAAGGCGCCTGCGCCATCCGTGACGCCCTCGCCCGTTTCGAGGGCGGGCGCATCGTCATTGTCACTGCCGCACCCATGTACAAGTGCCCGGCGGCGCCCTACGAAGCGGCACTGCTGGTGGACGCCTTTCTGCGCAAGCACGGCCTGCGCGACAAGACGACAATCGAGTTCTTCGCCGCCGAACCCCGCCCGATGTTCGTGGCCGGTCCAGAGATGGGCGCCGCCGTGCGCGGCATGGTCGAGACGCAGGGTATCGCCTACCATCCAGAGCATCAGGTCAAGGAGGTCGATCCGGCGGCGCGCCGTGTCACGTTTGCCAATGGTGCATCCGCCGAATATGACCTGCTGTTCTATGTCCCGCCGCATCGGGCGCCGGCAGTGGTGCGCGAAGCGGGACTCACCAACGAGGCAGGCTGGATTCCGGTGGATCGGCACACGCTGCAGACGCAGTTCGAGGGCGTCTTCGCCATCGGCGACATCACCTCTATTCCTTTGAAGATGGGACGTCCGCTGCCCAAGGCCGGCGTCCTCGCCCACGGTCAGGCCGAGGTGGTGGCGAACAACATCGCCCATGCCTGGACCGGTCGTGGCGCACCGCAAAAATTCACCGGCGAGGGGATGTGTTTCATCGAAACCGGCAACGCTCGCGCCGGCATCGGCAAGGGCAATTTCTACGCCGAACCGGCGCCCCAAATGGAAATGCGCGGGCCGAACCTGTTCTGGCACATGGGCAAGATACTGTATGAGAAGTACTGGCTGTATCGGCACTTCTGACAATATAGAACTGCAACAACCGGCAAAGCATTAACCGCATTCAATGGGTGACTCCATTGATTTTTATTGATTCCATTTGGTGACTCAGACCATGTCCCTTGCTGGCAAGTTATAGTGTTGAAGTGAGCACGCCGATTTATCTCGATTACAACGCGACCACGCCGGTGGCGCCGGAAGTGGTCGATGCGATCCGACCGTTTTTGGTCGAACACTTTGGCAACCCCTCGTCGTCGCATGTGTATGGCTTGTCAGCCCGGCAAGCCGTCGCCGAAGCACGAGCGTCGGTAGCCGGACTTATCCGTGCAAAGCAGAAGGAGATCGTTTTCACCGGCAGCGCGACCGAGGCCGACAATCTCGCGCTCCTCGGTGTCGCCAGCGCGTCAGGGCAAACGCGGCGGCATCTCGTCATCAGCGCAATCGAACACCCGGCGGTCATGCGACCGGCGCAGCATCTGCGCGAGACGGGCTGGGATCTGACCGTGGTGCCAGTGGATAGCTACGGTCGCGTCGATCCCCATGCGGTTGCCGCAGCCGTGCGATCCGACACGGCTCTGGTTTCGATCATGCACGCCAACAATGAAGTCGGAACAATCCAGCCGATCACTGAAATCGCGCGCCTCATCAAGCCGATGGGCGTACTGCTCCACACCGATGCCGCGCAGTCGGCCGGCAAGGTCGATCTGGATGTCAATGCGCTGGGTGTCGATCTGCTGACTCTGGCGGGTCACAAGTTCTATGCGACGAAAGGCGTAGGCGCGCTGTATGTCAGGTCTGGAACGCCGATCAGGCCGATCATGTTCGGGGCAGACCAGGAGCACGGACTGCGACCGGGTACAGAGAACGTTCCGCTGATCGTCGGCTTGGGCGCGGCGGCAAAGCTTGCGCGGGAACATCTTCCGGCAGCGATACGGAAATTGCGGACACTGCGGGACGCGCTGCATGAACGGCTCGCGGCGACTGTTCCGGGACTTGTGCTTAACGGACACCTGGTCGATCGTCTGCCCAACACCTTGCACGTTTCATTTCCAGGCATCTCCGGGCGTGAGTTGTTGTCTCGCGTCGCCGGCCAGGTCGCCGCTTCGGTCGGCTCGGCGTGTCATTCCGAGACCGATGCGGTGAGTGGCGTACTTGCGGCGATGGGATGTGATGCGGATCGGGCGCGGGGAGCAGTCAGGCTCTCGGTGGGATGGATGTCAACACTCGAAGAGATCGAAGTCGCGGCAATGACCTTGTCCAAAGCAGTGGACGACTTGCTTGTCCGCCGGTGTTAATTCAAAACCACCGCGCAACTGTACTGATCACAAACTGGCGCGGATCGGTTGAGGCGGCATTCTGGTTCGTCACGATCTCGATGCTGCTGCCCGGCGAAGAAACACATCCCCGAATCAGTTAGCTTGAGAAGCAACTTCAAGCTACCCTTCAACTTCTAATGCCGATGCTGGTGATGCACATCTGGGAAATGCGAGTGAGCGTGGGTCAGCGATTCATGCCGGTGCAAATGGCGATGTTTGCCGCCTGGTGGAAAGCTGTAATCGTGTTCATGCTGATGATGCTCGTCGTGAATGTGCTCATGGTCGTGTTCAAGCACCTCATGCGTATGCCCATGCTCGTGCCTTTCTGTCAGGTGCAGCCACACCCCAATCGCCATCAGCAGGCCCGCAGACAGCAATTGCGGTGTGATCGGTTCGTCCAGCAGCGCGATGGCCAGCACCGCACCAAAAAACGGTGCGACCGAAAAATATGCGCCGGTGCGTGCCGCGCCGAGATGGCGCAGGCCGATCACGAACAACGCAAGGCTCGCCCCATAACTGGCGAAACCCAATAGCATCGCACCAGCGACAGTGCCGCTGCCCGGCCACGTCGCGTGCGTGATGAGTGCCAGAGCGAGATTGGTTGAACCCGCCACCAGGCCCTTGGTCATGGCGATGAAGGTGGCATCGGATAGCGACACCTTGCGGGTGAGGTTGTTGTCTATGGCCCAGGCGAGGCAGGCTCCCAATATGGCCAGCGCGGGCCACACCCCGGCGAATCGCGCTTCCTGTGGCCAACTCAGCACCAGGGCTCCGGCAACGATGGCGAGCATGCCCAGCGCAATGCGGCGATCGAAGTTCTCCTTGAAAGCAAACCACGCCAGCAGCGCTGTCAGCACGCCTTCGGCATTCAGCAACAGGGACGCGCCCGATGCCGGCATCTCCGTCAGCCCCATCAGCAGCAACACCGGTCCGATTATGCCGCCCGCCACAATTGCTCCGGCCAACCAGCGCCAGTCGGCACTTTCAAGATGCACTGCCGGAGCACGGCGCAGACGGCGCACTATCCACAAGCCGATGCCCGAGCCGAGATAAAGCAGTGCGGCCAGCAGCCAGGGACTGGTGTGCGCGAGCAACAGTTTGGCGAGCGGCGTACCCGCACCAAACAGAACCGCTGCCGCCATCGCGGCAAACACGCCGCTGCGCAATGCCATCCTCATGCTCTTCTCCTGCGCGCAGAGCCGCTACCGGAGGCAACGGTTTCAGCCGGACCGGACGGTGCGCCGGGATGGCAGGCACAGGCCTCGCCATGTGCGGCGGCAACCAACTCATGAAGGATGCCGCACTTCCCCGCGACATGGCTGGAGCCGCACCGGCCACGCAGGACGGCGAGTTGCCGTTCGAGCGCCCGCATACTCTTCAGCCGCGCTCTTACACGATCCAGTTGCGCGTCGATCAGACGGTCGATGTCACCACAGTCTGAATTCGGATGCGCGACAAACCCAAGCAGGCGCTTCACGTCGGCAAGAGAGATATCCAGTGCCCGGCAATGGCGGATGAAGGCCAGCCGTTCGAGGTGCGCCGGGCCGTAGGCGCGATAGCCGTTGCGACTCCGTGCCGGTGCGGGCAGCAACCCGGCTTTTTCATAGTAGCGGATCGTCTCGATGTCAACACCGGTGGCCTGACCCAGTTCGCCAATGCGCATGATGGTTTCCATAGCGACTCCTTAAGAGATAGAACAAAGCGATTCTTATAATACACGCTTGACCCTGGAGTTGCTACGGGGTATGTAATTCTCTCAGGGTGCCGGGCATTACACGCAACGCTTATGCGACACATAATTTTTTGAAAGGTAAATAATAATGTCCGGTTCACATTCCCATGTTGGGGCAGTATCCAGCAAGCAATTGTGGGTGGCGACCAGTCTTACATTCGCTTTTTGCCTGGGCGAGGCGGCAGTGGGCTACTTCTCCAACAGTTTGGCATTGATGGCGGATGCAGGTCACAACTTTGCAGATGCGCTGGCTTTGGCGTTGTCCGCCTTCGCCATATGGATCGCAACAAAGCCCGCCGACAGCAAACGGACTTTTGGCTACCACCGTGTTGGTATTCTTGCCGCTTTGGTCAACGCCGCCGGTTTGGTGGCGATGGCCGGAGCAATCTTCTGGGAGGCTTTGCAACGCCTGTATGCCCCGGAGCCAGTTCAGAGCGGGCCGATGATCTGGGTGGCGCTCCTGGCCATCATCTTGAACTCGGGCATTGCGTGGTGGTTGTCCAGAGCGGCAAAAGAAGACTTGAATATTCGCGGCGCCTATCTGCACATGATTGGCGATGCCGCCGCCTCTTTCGGTGTCGTCATTGCCGGCATCATCATCGCACTGACGGGCGCTTATATTGCCGACCCTGTTGTTTCCATAATATTTGCAGCGCTGGTGTTGTGGAGTTCGTGGGGCATCCTCACCGAATCTATCCACGTGCTGCTGGAAGCGACGCCCGCAGGCCTGGACCTGGCGAAAGTCGAGCAAGCGATTCGCGGTGTGGCGGGAGTGCTCGACACTCACGATATACATGTCTGGACGGTTTCTTCCGGCTTGATTGCGGGCAGTTGCCACATCGTGGTGGCTGATCAGCGCGTAAGCAACAGTCAACAAATTCATCAGAAGGTGGCACACATGCTGGAACACGATTTCAAGATCAGCCACAGCACGATTCAAGTTGAAGTCGAGGATTGCGGCGGGCATGAGCACATGGGACACAGCGGACACGAGCATCAGCACGGGCATGCCCACTAACAGCTATGCGCACGATGGGTATATGTGTCAACTGGGCTGGTGCTATGAATAGCGCGCTGCTGAAATGTGATTGATGCAAGGCTTCCGCTTTTCTTTACTTTCCATTTCTCATATACTCCGCCCAATATGCGTACTTGCCTCTCTTTTATTCTTGCCATCATGCTCTCGCTGAACGCCGCCTATACGGCGGCAGCGGGCATTTGCGATGTGCTGGAACACTCGTCGAATCATGCCGCACATTTCGGGCATCACAGCCATGAGCACAGTGACGATCGTGCTGTTCAGCCAGCAGGCCAGGATAAGGGGGACAAAGTGTCTCCGGTTGGCAATCAGCACCATGACCATGCAGATCCAGGTTTTTCCTCCATCCTGCCCGGCATTATTGCTGTATTACCGCAGACTGGATGCAGCCTTCAGATTGCAGCCTCAGCCAGTACCTTCGTCTCGGCACAGCAAGTACTCCTCGATCGCCCGCCCAGGGCAACTCTCGCCTGAGTCGGCGGGACGCCCGTATTTTTCTGTAGCACCCTGTGCCTGACCCGGTGAAGGGTTTGGTCGCGTCCCGTCGAAATCCAACTTTTTAGTTTCGGCATAACGCCCGCTTACGCGGAAATTAGTCTGCTATGAAGTGCTGCCAGCTATTGCATCACGAAACCGGCTATTTTTGCCTTGATTACATGGATTACATGCGCCTTTACGCACCACCCACGTGGACTTCCCTTTGAAACAGATCAAAATTGAGCAAAATATTGTCACAATCTGGAGTTACTCATAAGTCAGAAATATAGGCGACACTTGGATGTCCAAAGAATGACCGTACCAAGCTCGGATTATTTCTGATTGTGTTCAATTGTGAATCAACCTTTTCAGCCAATTTCTCCCCCGTTCT
>Ga0315268_10003618_pt1 | contig 16984 bp, 12 predicted proteins | sample C1_top_MG_FD_204535 | JGI IMG/M metagenome (GOLD analysis project Ga0315268, IMG submission 204535) | Sediment microbial communities from Yellowstone Lake, YNP, Wyoming, USA - C1_top | ecosystem: Environmental > Aquatic > Freshwater > Lake > Sediment | place: USA: Wyoming | collected 2017-08-01
GAAAAAGCCTCCCACGATGGTTTGGCGAAAAGACGACCAAACTGTGGGAGGCTTAATTATCTAGAAATTATATTTATTTAACAGCCGGTTCGGAAACCGCAGTCATCTGGGCTTCGACAGTGTTTTTGGCACCCGGCAGACGCATGGCTTTGACGACCAGGTCAGCGATGGAAGTGACGCCAAATCCAGCGCCATAATGCTGGCTGAGGTCACCCAACTGCAGGCGGCAATTCTCACAGGCGGCTACCACGATGTTGGCACCGGAGCGGGCGACCTGATCCACCTTGGGTTTGCCAGCCAGCATGCGCAGGTCAACCACGTCCGGATTAGCGACCAGTCCCGAGCCACCGCCACAGCAGTAGGCTTCGGCGCGGGAAGGGGTCAGTTCACGGAAATTGGTGGTGGCAGCCCGCAGGATCTGGCGGGGTTCTTCGAGCACACCACCCTTGCGCCCCAGGTTGCAGGAGTCATGGTAGGTAATCGCTTCCGGGTTGGCGGAGGGGTCGAGAGTCAGCAGGTTGCGTTTGATATAATCAGCGATCACCTCGACAATGCTGGTGACCTTGAAGTTGAATTCCTCACCGAACCAGTTGGGAGCCACCCAGCGCAAGGTATGGTAGGCATGACCGCATTCTGAAACGATGATCTCCTGCACACCCAGCTCTTTGGCTTCATCCACGATGCGTTTGCAGATGGCTTTGGCACGGGGGACATCATTCAGGAAAACGCCATAATTGGCGGCTTCGTAAATACTCAAGGTCCAGTCTTCTTTGACGGCATCAAAGATGGCGGCGGCAGGCAGGATGGTGTGCGCGCCAGCCAGGGCAACATACAGCTTGCGGGCACCTTTCTTCTGGACCGGGATGGAGGCCTGTGGATTGCCGGTCAGTTGCTGGAGTTCTTTTTCCATATCCTTGATACTGTCCAGGTAGAAATCCAGGTAGATGGAGGGGTCGCGACCTTTTTCGATGGCCGCGTCTGCCAGCATTTCGAGGACCTCCGGAGCGTTGCCGGTGGCGGTGCCCATGGCACGCAGGGTGCTCATCAGCAGGGGTGTATCCACACCCATGGGGCAATTGATGGTACAGCGGGCACAGAGGGAACAACGATTAAAAGCCATCTCCGACAGGGCAGCCAGTTTTTCCTCGGTCAGCGGTTGAGCATTGGTCCAGGCTGGGAAGATCTTACCCAACAGGTCATGTTCGGAACGATAGACCTGGCGCAATTGCTCGGCACGCAAGGATGGCATGTGGGCTTCGACAGGTTCGGCCTGGTAATAGTGGCAAGCTTCGGTGCAAATGCCACAACGGGCACAAACTTCCAGGGCAGCCACCAGAGGCTGGTTGAGTTGTTTTTCGAGAATAGCGAGAGCGGTATCCGTTTTGGTACTCATGCGTTCACCTTTTGTTGCTGGCTGTGGGGCAATACCGCCCGCCGACCAAAGAAACGTCCGAAGAATATGCGGGAGAAGACGAAGTAGATGCAGTGTCTGATCTTACCCAGCGGCATGTAAATGAAAGTCAGCGCGCTGACCAGGTAAAAGAGAGGCAAGAGAGCAAGGTTCGCCAGCATGGCAGCCGCGCAGGCGAGGAACAGGCTCACCAGGAGCACAGCGAAGTAATCATCCGGTGTGCTGATCGCCTTGAGACCGTGTTCGACAAAGCGAGCCAGGAAACCCCAAAATGCAAGCAGGGCTCCAAAACCGCACAGGACTGCCAAGAAGGTGCGCAAGGCGGCGGGGAGCAACCCCAACCATGGGCTGGAAAGGAAGAGCACCAGCACCAGGAAGACCACCAGGTGAAAACCCACCCCGCGCAGGTAGGCAACTGCATGCCGGCGGGTGGATTCTTTTGCCCAGGGCAGCATGCCAAGCGTGAGGGCGTAATTAATGCCAACCTGGGGATCACCCTTGAGGGGTGAACGATCCTTGGGGACAGGTAACTGCGTAAATTTTCGCAGGCGGAGAGCGAAAGCAGTGATCGAGAAGACTGCCGCACAGGCGGCAAGAACCTGCGAGAAAAGTAGTAAAGTCATTTTTGCCTCAAATATCCTGCGTGGCTCACTTGGAACGGCGCACGATGAAGTGGAATTGCTTGTCTATTTTTTCAAGTGTGACAAGTTCATGACCCGTGGAACGGCACCAGGCAGGGACATCCGCCATCACACCGGGATCGGTGGAAAAAGCTTCCAGGGTTTCGCCGACGTTGACTTCCTTGATGGCTTTCGCCATCTTGATGATCGGCATCGGGCAGAGCAGACCTTTCAGGTCAATCGATTTAACAGGTGTTTCCAACATTTTGATCTCCAATTAGATAAAGAGGGTCACGCGACTTTCGGCGGCTTCCTCAAGGAATTTGGCGACACCGACGGGTTCGGTGACATTCGGTTTGAAATCAGTGGCAGGGGTGTATCCCATCACTTCCATACTCATCTGGCAAGGCATCATTTTAATATCCAGATCGACAGCCATTTCATATAATTCTGCCAGGGAGGCGACACCCTTTTTCTTCATCATCAGCTTGAACAACCAGCGACCCATACCACCCATGTTCAAGCGGCTGGGACCGATCGCTTTCAGTCCACCGCGATTCATCAGACCGAGCATGCGCTCGAAGAAGCTTTTACCGGTCAGAAGACCGTCCTTCTGGATGGCTTTCATACCCCAGAAAGTGAAGAACATGGTGACTTCCATGCCGGAGGCGGCTGCTCCGGTGGCAATAATGAGGGCTGCCATAACCTTGTCCATATCACCGCTCAAGACCACCATGGATAATTTGTTCTTGAAGGGTTTTCCACCGATCGCTTGCATAATATTTGCGGGAATACCATTTTCTGGTGTTACCATTGCATTTCTCCTTGTGAAAGAAATAGATTTGGGTTGATCTTAATTACCATCTACAGAGTAGATGAAGGTCACATTGCTTCGATGGTCGCTTTCTGGATAATATCGGCACGCTCCGAGATGCGGTCACGCATGACACCGCGCAGCAAGTCAAGCGCTTCCACCAGGCGGTGGTCTGCCAGGACATATTCGACGTTCATACCCTGGCGTGTGGCGGTGACCAGGTTACGGTCACGCAGAACCTTGAGATGCCGGGAGGCGGTCGGCTGCGGGATGCCGAGGGCATTGGCAAGGTCATTCACGGTGTAGGGTATTTCGGATAAGGCGTAAAGGATCAGGATGCGAGTCGGGTCCGCCAGGGCGGAACAGACTTCGGCGTGAAGGCGGGTTACTTCCTGGCTTAGGGGTGTTATTTCCATTTTGTCTTACCTCTCATACTTATTCGGATATGCGTATATATGGTATTCTAGCTATTCTTTGTATTAGGTGATAATGCTATTTGTCACAATTAGGGCATGACCAAACTCACGTTTGTGCGGGAATGTACAAACGATTAAAGGGGTACGGCAGTCCGGGAAAAGTGCCATGATAAAATATCGCATTTACAATGGATTTTGCAAGACATGCGAACTGCGCCTCTGTGAACTATCGAGCCCTTAAAGAATTCAATAACAAGAATTGTAGGGTTTCGCATTCCGGGTTGAATGAGAAATAGGTCGAATTAATACGCTCCCCTAAAGGGGACAAACTGTCTACCCAACCTAATTTATGACCCCCTCCAACTTTCCCGATAAAGCTGTGAACTGTGTCCCCCAAATTCTCCGAATTTGGGGGAAGCGATTTTTAAAGACTCGGGCAGGTATAAAACCTGCCCCTACGGTATTATTTGGAATAACTGTAATGGTTTTAAATATGCCAATGAAGAATGATATATATGTATCGAGTCTCGGCTTTGATAGAAAAAAAGGAGGGGCTGATATAATGAACCCAAGGCAAGGGAAGGTTCTGATTGGATGAAAGAGGAGCGAGGCATGAATCCTTTTCGGAAGAACGTTGCCATTGCGATCGACGGGGGTGGGATCAGAGGCATTATCGTGACGCAGGCGCTGGCGGTCCTGGAAGCAGCCCTGGGGAAACCTGTCCATGAGATCTTCCGGCTGGCGGTGGGAACATCCACGGGCTCGATCATCTCAGCAGGAATCACAGCCGGAATGACCGCAGCTCACATGAACCAGTTGTATATAGAGATGGGCAAGTCAATCTTTCCCAACTCACTGCGAAAAACGTTCTTCCCGCTAACACGCTACCGATACGAAGCGGAACCATTCCAGAATGCACTGAACTCTTATTTTGGGAAATTAACCATGGGGGATTTTTGGAAGACCTCTCCTCAAACCGACCTGGTAGTGACCACCTTTGACTTGAAAGAAAACCGGACGCTGTTCATCAAGCCTTGGAAGCAGGAATATGCCGATTGGCCAGTGACGAAAGCCGTGCAGTGCTCGTGCACGGTGCCGACCTATTTCCCGGTGGTGGAAGGACGTTATATAGATGGAGGGGTGGGCTCGTATGGAAACCCGTGTTACCTGGCGGCTTACGAAGCAAAAGAATGCCTGAAGTGGGACCCGGCAGAGACGACGCTGATCAGCATCGGGACGGGCAGGGATCCGTATAATTTCAATCCGGAAGCCACACCCAGGTTGTGGGCGTGGGACTGGCTCGGGAGAATCCTGGGAGCTTTCCTGCAATCGGCTTATGACCAGCAGGTAAACCTGGTGGAGACTTATTTTACTGATATCGATTTCCGGAGGTTCCAGATCAACCTGAGGGAATCGATCGAGATGGACGATACCAGCCAGGTGGAACGGTTGGTGGGATACGGCAGCCGGTTGGGAGGTATGATCCTGGATGACCGGGTGGACAAGGCTCAGGGAGTCATTGCCAAGAAGCCAAAGACTGAGATGGTCGGAGGGCAGGTTGATGGGTATGGGTAGAATAGAATTGTTGGGTTTCGCTATCCAGGTTGAATGAGAAACAGGTTAAATCAATACGCTCCCCTTAAGGGGGAATCTGTCTATCCAACCTATTTCTGACCATGAGAATAACAATCAGGGCGCACACATCGGTGCGCCTCTACGAATAATATAGAATAAAAACGAAACCTCCTGTGCTGGAGGTTTCGTCTATTCATGATACAAATCCGGGATGAGAACCGGGGTTATTTGAGCATGTTGCGCAGGACGGTTTGCAAGATACCTCCGTTTCTGTAGTAATTCACCTCGACGGAGGTATTAAGCAATACATTTACTCTAAACTGGATGGTCTTACCATCTGCCTTGCGGGCGGTGACTGTGACCTGGCTCTGCGGGAGCATGTTGTCATCCAACCCGCTGATTTCAAAAACCTCATCCCCTTTCAACCCCAGATTCTCGGCATTCTGACCGGCTTCGAACTGGAGGGGCAACACACCCATTCCCACCAGATTGGAACGATGGATGCTCTCGAAGGATTCGGCAATGACAGCTTTGACACCCAACAGGAGGGTACCCTTGGCAGCCCAATCCCGGCTGGAGCCAGCGCCATACTCTTTTCCAGCCAGGACGATGGTGGGAACGCCTTGGGCACCATATTTCATGGCAGCCTCATAGATGCTGGTATCTTCAACAGGGGTGCCAAAATAACGGGTGACACCGCCTTCAACGCCTGGAACCAACTGGTTCTTGAGACGGATGTTGGCAAATGTGGCGCGGGTCATGACACGGTCATTGCCACGGCGTGATCCGTACGAATTGAACTCACGGACAGCCACGCCCTGCTCCTGCAGGTATTTACCGGCGGGACTGTTGCTGGCAATATTACCAGCCGGTGAAATATGGTCGGTGGTAATGGAATCGCGCAGGAACGCAAGCACCCGGGCTCCCTTGATCCCGGACACATGCGGGACTTGCAAGGTCAGGTCCTGGAAAAATGGAGGATGCTGGATGTAAGTGGAGGAATCCTTCCAGGGGTAGAGGTCACTGGAGGCGACATCGATATCCTTCCACAAGTCACTGCCCTCAAATACATCTGCGTATTTGTTGACGAACATGCGGGCGTCCACTTTGGTGATGACCAGATCGAGCACTTCCAGCGAGGAAGGCCAGATATCCTTGAGGAAGACGGGTCTGCCATCCTTGCCGGTGCCCAGCGGTTCGGTCTCCAGATCTATGTCAACAGTCCCAGCCAGGGCATAAGCGACCACCAGCGGAGGTGAAGCCAGGAAATTGGCTTTGACCTGCGGGTGGACACGCCCCTCAAAGTTGCGGTTGCCGGAGATAACGGCAGCAGCGACAATGTCCGCACTGCCAATGGCTTTGGCGACCTCTCCCGGCAGGGGACCGGAATTGCCGATACAGGTGGTGCAGCCGTACCCAACCAGGTTGAAACCCAGTTTGGCGAGCGGTTCCAGCAATTTGGCTTTTTCAAGGTAATCGGTGACGACACGCGAACCAGGCGCCAGGCTGGTCTTGACCTGGGGTTTGACCGATAGACCAAGTTCGAGCGCTTTTTTGGCGACCAGACCAGCGGCGATCATGACAAATGGATTGGAAGTATTGGTGCAGGAGGTGATGGCAGCAATAACAACCGCGCCATGACCGATCTCATAAGAACCCCCGTTCGTGCCGACTTTGGCTTTTCGATCCAGGTCTGCAGGTTTTAACTCATAGCCGCGATCCTTGATCGGAGCAGTCAGCGCCTTACGGAAAGTCTCTTTCACTTCCGACAAGATGATGCGATCCTGGGGGCGCTTAGGACCCGCCAGACAGGTTTGAACTGAACCCAGATCCAGTTCGAGCAGATCAGTGTATTCCGGATCGGAACTGGATTCGTCATGGAACAGTTCCTGCATCGAACAATAAACTTCGGTGAGTTTGACGAGGTCTTCCTTGCGACCGGTCATGCGCATGTAATTGAGGGTCTCATTATCCACCGGGAAGAAGCCCATGGTGGCACCATACTCAGGCGCCATGTTGGCAATGGTGGCGCGATCGGGCAGGGTGAGATTGCGCAAGCCAGGACCAAAGAATTCCACAAACTTGCCGACCACACCTTTGGCGCGCAGCATCTCGGTGATGGTCAGAACAAGATCCGTGGCCATGACTCCATCCTTCAGGCGACCATGCAGTTTGAAACCGATGACATCCGGCAGGAGCATGCTCATGGGCTGACCGAGCATGACCGCTTCAGCTTCGATGCCACCGACACCCCAACCAACCACCCCCAGACCATTGATCATGGTGGTATGCGAATCCGTGCCGATGAGGGAATCCGGGTAGGCAAGGGTCACATCACCGTCTTTCTTGCTGATGACAACCTGAGCCAGGTACTCCAGATTGACCTGATGAACGATACCCGTTGCCGGCGGTACCACCCGGAAATTATCGAAAGCTTCCTGACCCCATTTAAGAAACTCGTAGCGTTCGCGGTTGCGCAGGAATTCCATCTCGGTGTTGCGTTGGAGTGAATCACCGGTTGCAAAGAAATCCACTTGAATGGAGTGATCGATGACCAGGTCCACCGGCACAACAGGGTTAACCTTCTTCGGATCACCTCCCAGGCGAGCCACAGCGGAGCGCATGGCAGCCAGATCCACAATGGCAGGCACGCCGGTGAAATCCTGCATGATCACGCGGGCGGGGAGAAAAGGAATCCCCGGGCGGTGGGCATCAACCGGTTTCCAAGCGGCAATGGTCTTAACGTCCTCCTGGGTGATCTCGCGCCCGTTGCACTGCCGCAAGGCAGACTCGAGCATGACACGAATGGAATAAGGCAGTCTTTGAATTTCCGTTAAACCAGCTTTTTCGAGGGCGTCCAGGCGGTAGATGGTATATCTGCCATGCTTGGTGGTTAGCGTTTCACGGGATTTGAAAAAATCTTCAGTCATCGGTACTCCAATTTCACTTTTTTCTTTAATATTCATCACTGCCCAAGTATGTCCCTCTGAGGGGGATCGGCTGCGATCAAAGGGTACCCGGCAATTTGGAGGAGATTCTTCACCGCTGATTGAAAAATACCTGCGGCTCAGAATGACACCTCGGAAATGTTGTTCCTATATTCTTTAATTTCAATGTTCATTTCCCATCACAGGGATGGGAAAATACAGGCGGAGGCAGGCAAATCCTTGTCCTCGCCTGTGGCGGTGGGATCAGGAATTAATTACAAGGTTGAGGTTCTTAACCAATAACCGGCAGCTAGCAACGGGGAAGACACCCAGCTGCATGAAAGTCCGGTGGTGTTGAATAAGAATAGATGAACGAACATTAGTGTGCATGGTACAGGTTGAAATATTCAAATCAATGCCTGCGTCTTTTCTTCTTGCCGGTGGTGGCAGCAACCGGGGCAACAGCCGGGGAATCCGTACTGACATCCATTTGCTGGGTGGTCATGGCGCGGGGTGTGTAGAGGAAAATGCGGCTGATGACCGCAGAGCGGATCTCACCCATCAGGTCCTGGAACAACTGGGAAGCCTGACCTTTATATTGTACCAGCGGATCCCGTTGTGCATAGGCTTCCAAACCTATGGATATGCGCAGGGCTTCGACCCGGGTCAGGTAGTCCACCCACAACTCGGTGATGGCACCCAACAAAACCTGGCGATAGATATTGGTCTGCATGCGTTTGCCCAATTCCATCACCACCAATTGGCGTTCCTGTTCGGATAATTCGGTCAAGGGCAGGTTCAAACGAGCCTCAGGCAAACTACTGCCATCCGGAAGTTGGAGGGAGGCGGCGATCTGGGGCAGGTCTGCCAGTTTGGGAACATTCATATTCTGAGCAAGACGCAACCACTCGCTCTCGCCCCAGGCATGTCGAACCTCATCCCGGGCGGTCTCCAGATGTTCGAGAACGTTTTCAGTGATCTGAGCAGGTTCCTGATCTTCCAACAGGTGGGCAGCCAGGTAAATGAAACTAAAGCGGACAAATACCTGTTGCACCTGGCGATGTGTCTTGGCGTCAAAGGAAGTCTTGCGTCCCTGGGCGAGGGTGTTGAACAAGCGGATCTTATCCCTGTCTTCCAAGATCTCCTGATCCTTCAGGATGGCATCCAGTTCCCGAATCAACTGACCGGAACTGCCGACCAGATTTTCCCTGCGTTTTTCAAGGGAGACCTGCACCGCCTTTAAGACCTGGAAGCTGATATCATCCCATGCCTGTCCCAGCAGAGCAGACTTGTCCAGGTCAAGCGGCTCGCCGAGACGATTCTCAATGGCGCCCACCAAACGGGTGATGGTGACCGTAGTGAGAAAATTTTCCACCTGTTCCTGGATCAATTCCTGCAGGTCACGGGGGTCTTCACCGAGGGTGCGTAGTTGCTCGGAGGAAAGACGGACAGGCATGCGTGCCAGCCCGGAGATCTCATCCAAAATCTCCTGGGGGCGGCGGGGAGTCTCCCCTTCATTGCCTTCCCAGGCATCGAAAAATGTATCCAGGGCATCGGCGCGCTCACCCACCTGCTTCTCGAGGCTTTCCCCGGTGCGCTCCGCAAGCATTTCGGTGGCATGCAAGATATGATCTTTTTCAAAATCTATCGCCCGGGTGACCAGGTCGAGGACGGCTGGGCGCAAGTCTTGCCCGGAATTATTGAGCAGATCGATAAGGGTTCTGTAAGTAAAGGTGGGATAAATATCCCCATCCGGAAGAGGCAGGAGGGGTTGGATCTGTTCCTGCCAGGCAAGCAAGCGCCAGGGACCCTCTTCATCCGCCAGGGCAACCGGGACGCGCTGGTTGATCTCACCGGTGAGCAATTCGTTCACGTCCTCGGTCAGGTCATCCTTGTCAAAGACCCGGTCACGCTGGGAATAAATGCGCATACGCTGGGCATTGAGGACATCGTCATATTCGAGGAGGTGCTTGCGGACATCAAAGTTGGCGCCTTCGACACGATGCTGGGACTGCTCGATGATGCCAGTCACCATGCGGTGTTCCAATGGATATGCATCATCTATGCGCAGTCTTTCCATCATATTCTTGACCTGCTCGCCACCAAACATGCGCATCAGGTCATCTTCAAGGGAAAGATAAAAACGGGAGGAACCCGGGTCACCCTGGCGGGCGGCACGACCACGCAACTGGTTGTCGATCCGGCGGGATTCGTGCCGCTCGGAGCCCACCACGTGCAAGCCTCCAAGGGAACGGACTTTCTCCATGTCTTCGAAATATTTGAGGAAATACTTGACCTCGGCTTCATAGATGCCGAAGGCGGCAGGATCCAATTTAAGGAGAGCCTGGCGGCGCTCCTCGAGGGACATTTCATAAGGATCGGGATTACCCGCCTTGCGCAGGACGCGGTGAACCGTGGAGATGATCTCTTCGGCGATCTCACCACCCAGCTTGATATCGACACCACGACCGGCCATGTTGGTGGCAATGGTGACGGCACCAAAGGCACCTGCCCCGGCGATGACCTGACTTTCTTCGGTATGCTTGCGAGCATTCAAAACCTGGTGGGCAACGCCACCCTGGATGACCGCTTTGAGACGGGGTTCGTCATCCGGAGAGAGATCCAGGATATCGAGCAACAGGCTGATATTGGCAGGCTCTTCCGGGTTGAGTCCCAAACCCAGTTCCTTGGTCATCGGACGCAAGTCATTGGGCTGGATCTTTTCGAGCGGCTGGTTAAATTGTTCCAGCTCGGTGAGGAGACGACCATCTTCCTCGCGATCATTGGCTTTCAACCAGGCCAGGCGAACCAGGAGCACCTGCAGCAGACGCCGGACAGGCTCCGCCCGTAAGCGATTGGAAAGACGATCCGAGGCTTCGACCGAGGTGGTACCGACCAGGAGGGGACGTCCCTTGATGTGGTAGGTGATGATCTCACGTACCAGGGAGCGGATCTTGGCTTCGACCGTGCGGTAGATGACATCCGGGTAATCCTTGCGTTTCCAAAAGACCGGCGTGGAAGCGGAGTCAGCCTGATGGGCATAATAGGTGTATTTGTAACCTTCTTCATCCTGGTCCTGTACTTCCACCAGGTCGGCATTGTGCAGGGCAACCTGGTGTTCCAGATTGGTGGGGATGGGCAGAACCTCGAGTTCGTAGATCTTGGAGAACTCCTCTGCCTCAGTCAGGGCGGTACCGGTCATGCCGGCCAGTTTTTCGTACATGCGGAAGTAGTTCTGCAGGGTGATGGTGGCATAGGTGATGTTCTCGGGTTCGACCTTGACACCTTCCTTGGCTTCTACCGCCTGGTGCAGGCCATCCGACCAGCGCCGGCCGGGCATCAGGCGCCCGGTAAACTCGTCCACGATGACGACCTTGCCAGCCTGCACCAGGTAGTCTTTGTTGCGATGGAAAAGGAAATGGCTGCGAAGTGCCTGCTCCAAATAACCGAACAGGCGAGCCTGCTCGGGCGTCACATCCTCAGGACGTTCAGGGTCTCGCAGCGGTTGACCGAGCAACTGTTCAACATGCACGGTGCCCACTTCGGTGAGGGCGATGCTGCGATCCTTCTCACTGACCTCGTAATCCTCCGGCTTCAACTGGCGGACCAGGAGCGACATGCGACCATACCATTCGACATCGCCCGAGGCAGGACCGGAGATAATGAGCGGAGTGCGGGCTTCATCGATCAGGACGTTGTCGACTTCGTCCACGATGGCAAAATTATGACCACGCTGGACACGATCAGTCTTGCTCATGGTCATGTTATCGCGCAGGTAGTCGAAACCAAACTCACTGTTGGTGCCATAAGTCACATCGGCGTCATAAGCCAGCTTGCGGTCCACCAGGCGCAAACGGTCCTGGTCTTCACGGGCTGATTCGCGTTCGGGATCGAACAAGAAGGCTTTCTTGCCATTTTCAGTGGCGGCAGCCATCTGGAGGATGCCGACACTCAGACCGAGAAAATGATAGATCTCCCCCATCCAACGGGCGTCACGGCGTGCCAGGTAATCGTTGACCGTGATGAGGTGCACCCCCAACCCGGTCAGCGCGTTTAAATAGATTGGGAGCGTGGCAACAAGGGTCTTGCCTTCACCGGTGCGCATCTCGGCTATCTGGCCGCGATGGAGCACCGTCCCACCGATCAACTGCACGTCATAATGACGCTGACCGATGGTGCGCTTGCTGGCCTCGCGGACGACCGCAAAGGCTTCGGGCAGGATCTCATCCAGGATGGCACCTTTGACCTCGAGCAATTGCTCATCGTCATCGATGCCATCCAGGGCAGAGGCGATGCGTTCTTTAAATGAGACCGTCTTTTGACGCAGTTCGTCATCCGTGAGAGCTTCGATCTCCTGCTCGAAGGCATTAACGAGTTCGACCACTTCTTCGAGTTTTTCGATCTCTTTTTTATTGGGGTCGCCCCCGAAAATGTTAACGAATTTTCTAAGCATAAATTCCCTTTCGGATTGCGATTATAGCATAGGCAACTTAAATGGCATCTTAATCTTTCGTTAGCATTTTTTAGGAGGATCGGGCTACCAGTGTAGACCGCATTTCTTCAACTGATCCAGTATATCGGCGGGGTCCTTCAGCCACTGCCCCCATTTCCTGGAAATATGCTCCGTCCAGGAATAATCATCATAGGTAAAGGTCTCTTCACGGTCGCCCTCGAGTTTTATTTTGGCTTTTTGCTTGCTGTAATATCCCTGAGCCAGGTAGCCTTCATCCATGACCTGCATCGCTTCGGTCAACATCTCATCCGTGATCTTGTATTCATCTTCGAACAAAGTAAAAGCCAGGGGATAGCGCGGGCGGGGTGGGAATTTTTCAGCCGTGTAACCCATTGCCAATTGCACCAATGGAAAAACCCCGTCGGGAAGTTTGTATTCCTTTTTTATGCGCTCTGCCCGGTAGGGGGTGGAACCCAGGAAGCAACTGCCCAAGCCCAGGCTTTCGCCAGCCGTGACCATATTCTGAGCCATGAGGGAGGCATCCTGAATGCCAAAGAAAAGCATGCCCAGATCGTTGGAAACCCGTTTCCAACCCCGGCGAGCCATGAAGAGCTCAAGCTTGTAAAAATCGACACAGATGGTGAACAAAAGCGTGCCACCGAAGGGGAGTCTTGGCTTGCGGGATAGCAACACGCTGTAAAGTTGGGAAGCGAAAGGCGCCTGTTGACCAGCCCGCACGATGGTGTGGATGATCTCGTCCCCGGGTTGATCCTTGGTGAACTTTCGTACCGAGCGATGAGCGAGCAACGTTTGCAAGACCTGGTTGGTTTCCATGGTTAAATAGCTCCGTTTATCTAATGGGATCTTTAAAGCCAGGTTTTCGCCTGGAGTATTATTTTACTATGACTGGATGATATAATCATCATGTCCCTGCAAATTATGGTAAAATCGTTCCGCCCGGAGGGATGACCGAGTGGTTTAAGGTAACTGACTTGAAATCAGTCGTGGTCGCAAGGCCACCGGGGGTTCGAATCCCTCTCCCTCCGCTAAAACTGGAAGGGTGTTGGAAATTAACATGGGGAGGTGCCAGAGTGGCCGATTGGGCTCGCCTGCTAAGTGAGTGCTGGGCGTAAAACTCAGCCGCGGGTTCGAATCCCGCCCTCCCCGCCATGAAAATGGGAAAAGCGCTTCCGTGAGGAGGCGTTTTTTCTTTGGCAGCCGCCGGGTCCCCGAGGGGGGATGGTATTCGAATCCCGCCCTCCCCGCCATGAATTGGGAAAGACGCGTCTGCAAAGGCGCGTTTTTCGTTCGAAGTACCCTAAGTGGTCGCTCAGCCAAATGGAGGAGATTTTTCGTCGCTGAAAGAACTTCAGCTCCTCAGAATGACATTTGGAAGGGATGGCTCTTATTCCAAGGACTCCAAGGATGGGATTCCCCTTATGAAAATTGAATTGATGTGCGATAATTGATTTTTTGAGCCTGGTTTAAGGAGCATCTCTTGGATCAAAACCAACCAGCACATGGGACGCGCACCTTCTTCACCATCTGGGCAGGACAATTAATATCGTTGATCGGTTCACAACTGACCGGTTTCGCCCTGGGGGTATGGGTGTATGAACAGACCAAATCGGTGTCGCTGCTGGCGCTGGTGCAGGTCGCTCAACAGGCGCCGTATATCATCCTGTCCCCCATCGCGGGGGTCTTCGCAGACCGCTGGAACCGCCGCACCGCCATGATCGTCAGCGACCTGGGTGCCGGATTGGTGGTGTTGGTGGCGGGCGTCCTGTATGTTACGGGTCACCTGCGACCGTGGATGACCATCCCGATCGTACTAGTGATGAGCACCTTTCATACCTTGATGTGGCCGGCATTCACCGCCTCGGTCACATTGCTGGTGCCCAAGAAACAGTACGGCAGAGCGAACGGCTTTGTGCAACTGGGTGAGGCACTGCCCCAGATAGCCGGACCAGCCCTGGCAGGCGCGCTTTACGTGGCGATCCATATTGGCAACATGGCGTTGATCGATTTTGCCACGTATGTGTTCTCTGTTCTACTCCTGCTGCTTTTCGTGCGCATCCCCAACCCGCCCGCCACCACGGAAGGCAAGGAAGCCAAGGGTTCGATCTGGAAAGAAATGCGTTTCGGATGGGACTACATCACCGAACGCAAAGGTCTGCTGGCTTTGCTGCTTTTCTTCCTGGTGACCAATTTGCTGTCAGGCTTTATGGGACCGCTGATCGTGCCATTGATCCTGGACAACTGGGATGCCAGCACGCTGGGGTATATCAGCACGCTGATGGGCGTTGGCATGCTGGTGGGGACGCTGGGGATGAGTGCCTGGGGAGGCGGCAAGCGCAAGGTCTACACCCTGCTGGGGGCCAGCATCCTGAGCAGCATATTCATCAGCATCGTGGGACTGCGCGCCTCCCTGCCCTTGATCGCGGTGTGTGGTGTTGGCATCATGTTCTTCGGTCCGTTCATGAATGCGTGCTCACAAGCCATCTGGCAGGCAAAAGTGGCACCGGATATCCAGGGGCGCGTGTTCGCGGTACGGCGGACGATCGCCTGGTCGGCAGGATTGCTCTCACCACTGCTGGCGGCTCCACTGGCAGATTACATATTTAAACCTGGCATGAAGGCAGGCGGGGGGCTGGCTCCCCTGCTCGGTCCCATCTTTGGGGTTGGAGCCAGCCGGGGTGTGGGGGTGATGATCAGCCTGGTGGGTATCCTGACGTTGATCGTGTCGATCATTGCCCTGCTTGTCCCTGCCATCCGCAGGGTGGAGCTGGACCTCCCAGACCATGAGTTGGAGGTTGAAGTTTAGGGGAATACTAAGGGGATATGATCTTCAAACTGAAATCTCTACTGCACGCATAGCTCAACCACCAACAACTCCAATGCCAGTTCGGTGGTCAACTGACCGGTCTTCATGCTTTCATCCAGCTCCAACAAGCGATGATAAATGGCTTCCAGACCCGGCAGGTCAAAGCGCCGGCCTTGGTCGGCAAGCTTGCCGGCAACAAAAGGATGGATGTGCAAATCCCGGGAGATCTCAGCCTGCCTGCCGCCGGTATCCATTACTTCGCGAGCCTGCAGCAACAGGCGGAATTGACGGATAACCATGCCCCACACTGAAAACGACTCTTCATCCTGAAGCAGTTGGTGGAGTATCTTCTGTGCTTTTTGACCGCTCTTGTTGCCTAGGGCATCCACCAGGGTAAAAACATCCTGCCGGGCAGTGACAATGCCGACCTGTTCCACATCCTGCACGGTTATATTTCGGGCAAAATTGACGTACTCGAGCAGTTTGGCGATCTCCTGCGCTGCAATACGAGTGTCCTCACCCACCATCTCAGCCAGGTGTGCGGCGGCAGGAGGATCCATGCGAACAGATCTATGAATTGCGCCCGCCTGCCTGGCTGTTTCCTGGATGATCCAACCAGGCAACTGCTTGAGATCGGGCATATTCTTTTCCCGCGTTTGGATGGCAGCAGTACCACTCAGTGAAGCTGTTAATTTTTGCAACCATTCGTAAAAGCTTTTGTTCTTAAAATTATCATGAAGTTCGAGGGTTTCGATCAGACCCAAAGTTGTGGTGGGCGGCAGGTTTTGCAGGAATTCAGAAAATTTCTTGAGCTCTTTCACCCCTTTAAAGGCAGCATGAGGATGGTCGAGGATCACCAACCGTCGCTCGGACAGGAAAGGAGCAGCATTGGCAGCCGCATGAAAAGCGTCCATGGCGAGGCTGCGCCCATCCAGCCGGGTGATGTTCATGCCCGCAGTTGAGGGTGGACCCATAGCCAGGATCCATTTTTGGATCTCCTGTCCGATGGCATACTCATCCGTGCCGTATAAGAAAATGATCTTCGATGCATCCATGGGAGTAAGGGGTTCGGGTTAATCCGTTGTGACCACCCGGTGCAAATGCAAGTTACCCAGCTTGAACGGATAAATGTCAACGACCTTAAGACCGCCAGGATCACCACTGGTGGTGACGTGTTCCTGAAGGATCGGTCCAAGCGGACGGGTGTAAATGAAAGCCAAAGTGACCAGCGTAATGACCAGGGGCAGCCGTTCCACTTTGTCCCTACGATCTTTGGCGCCAAGCATCCCCAACCAGGCAAGCGTTCCTGCCACAATACCGGAGCTGACAAAATTCGTGCCGCAATTTGGATGGACTGCCAGCATTTTTTCCCCATTCTGCAGGCGAGTCAGCGCCATAAAAACGGCGGAACGCAATTCGGCTGTATCCACCTCACCCAGGACATAGAAACCGCCGGTAAAAGAGATCCCGGACAGCATAAGGGTCGGTCTCCGGCTGGAGAGCAAGGTCAGGCTGGCATGCTCCAGACCATGGTTGCGACGGATGCGTGAGATGATCGGGTTATCCAGAATGCTCATATCTTCTCCTGATGCTTGTTGAAAGGATTATACCCGTAAATGGAAAGTGACTTTTACCAGGAAAATCTGGGTTTGAAGTTAAAGCAAAAACCGCAAGGTAATAAGCCTTGCGATTTAGTTTCGAAGAAAATTTTACGGCAGGTTAAGCGGTGGTGGCAGGCACAGACTCAACCGCTTCACTCTTCATGGGTGTGGTCGCACGCAGGAACCCGGCAAACAAGAACAGGATCCCCAGGAATTCACCAATATAAAGAGCACCCGGGAACTGCAAGCGGCTGAAAACCCCACCGAAGGCAGGCAGCATGGCGCCAATGGCGATGAGGATATTTCCAATAGTTCGGTGCAAAAGAACACGCTTGCGCCAGAA
>Ga0315268_10003619_pt1 | contig 16984 bp, 21 predicted proteins | sample C1_top_MG_FD_204535 | JGI IMG/M metagenome (GOLD analysis project Ga0315268, IMG submission 204535) | Sediment microbial communities from Yellowstone Lake, YNP, Wyoming, USA - C1_top | ecosystem: Environmental > Aquatic > Freshwater > Lake > Sediment | place: USA: Wyoming | collected 2017-08-01
GGATAGTAATGGAAACGAAATCCCGGGGTTTGTTGCTAAATTTCCGGTGCAAGCCAAACACGAGGCGGGAGGCTTGTTGCCGTGGGAAGGTCACAACTTAGCGCTCGGAGCTGGTCTTACGAGTCCTTCGGATCTGGACCCGATTACGTATATCGACAGCAGTCAAAAAAAGGTACTGGAGGAATCCGGTGGATGGATCAACAATATGTATAGAAATGATGGATATGACCCCGCCTATACGGTAGGACTCAATGCGACATTTCTTGACCAGCCTTTTGAAGTGTCGCTCCTCCGAAAGGACACCACGGCCGATACCACGATCTATGCGCTCCGCCGGGTCGATGAAGCACAAACGTTTGCCAACTGCAATTTAACCACAGATGCGGAACAAAAACTGTCCCGTAATCAAGATATAAACTGCAACAAAAGCTGGGTGGCGCCGCTAAGCGCGGAAAATATTGCCGCGACTCCTCCATCACCGGAAAATTCTCGCGGAGCGGTCACCGGATCGGTAAGCCCAATCAAACCCGATGCGGTTCCAGCAAACGCTCCTGCAAATTATAACGGTGCCGCCGCAAAAATGGTCCCGGCGTGTGTACTAAACGCCGTTGCCACAATAGAAGGAGCATTTGAAGGAGGAACCAGCTGCAAACCAGACGAATGTGGCGCCGTAGGGCCATTTCAAGTAAGCATCGGTCAATGTACGAACGCATGCCACGCGTCCTCGTGTCCAGCGAGCGAACTGCCAAAAAACGTGTCCAGAACTGATGCGTGCGGTTGGGATGTTGGCGCAAATGTAGCGGCAAGTGTCCTTATCGGCAAAGCAAAATATTTTGGGTATAACCTAACAAACGCCAGCCCAGCAACGCAAAAATGGGCCATTATTTTCGCTGCGGATGCATATAACGGCACCACGCACACGATAAGCAGGTTGACAAGCTCCACCGGAAAACCGCTTACCTACGGCGAATGGGTATACGCGCACTGCGACCCCTCCTACACCTCCCACACAGACCATTCCTTTCCAAAACAGGGAGGCGCGACATTGTTTTAACACTTTACAAATTATGCTCATTTTGATACACTACGTTCATAACCCCTGGGAGGGGGTTTTTCTTAGCTCTGAATGTGGTAAGATGAAGCTATGGCAACACCGGTAACATTTGTGAATGAGGTCATCGCGGAACTCAAAAAAGTCACCTGGCCGACACGCGATGAGACGATCAAATTGACGGCGGTCGTGATAGCCATATCCATCATCGTCGGCGCATTTATCGGCGGACTAGATAGTTTATTTTTAAAATTGACGACATTACTCTTTAAACGATAACTATGAATGATGAAATTCCAGAAATGACGACCGCAACACCGACCCCGGTAGCCGATAAACCCGTGGCTCCCGCCAACGCCAAATGGTACGTTGTGCACACCTACTCCGGCCACGAAAATAAAGTAGCCGCCAACCTCAAACAGCGCATCGAAACCATGAAACTCGCGGACAAGATCTTTGAGATCATCGTCCCCACCCGCAACATCGTCACCGTCAAACACGGGAAAAAAGAAGAGCAAAAAGAAAAAATATTTCCGGGCTACATCCTCGTGAAAATGGTCCTGGATGATATGTCGTGGCTTGCCGTCCGCACCACACAGGGCGTCACCGCATTCGTCGGCGCCGGCAACAAACCCACGCCTATTTCCGATAAAGAAGTCGAAACGATACTGAAATTTATGAAAATGGAAGCGCCGAAATACAAGGCTTCCTTCTCGGTCGGGGAAGCCGTCAAAATCGTGGACGGACCGTTTGCAGACTTTTTGGGGACGATTGATAATATCGACGAAGAAAAAGGCAAGATCAAGGTTCTCGTGTCTATCTTCGGTCGGGAAACTCCTGTTGAACTCGACTTCCTCCAGGTAGCTAAACTCTAGTTATTCTTCGTCCTCAATAGAACGAATTCCGTACATAAAATTCCCTTTTACGACAAGATCTGCAAAGCTTGCTCCTATATTATTAGGGTCCAATCTTCCGCGAATAAGATTGACCCCCTCCGACCGCAAATCTTCTTCCAGTGCACGTATATCGTCCGTTCGTACACCGTCGACAATGCTCGCCTCCCACATCGCATCAAGTCGTTCAATACGAGCGGCCTGCTTTGCATCTTCTACGGCCTGCCATATCCATACGTCTAATTTTCTAGTCGGCAAGACGAGTGATCCGACAATATGACAATAAATCAGTTTCGTTCCGTCGTGTAAAGGTATTTGGCCAGAACGAACAATATCTTCTAAACTCGGTACAAAAGCCCAGGAATTTCCGTATGCTAACCCATGAGAATGCACCGCAATAAGTGGTATCTCACTGTTTCTTTCCATTTTCCGATAAACGCTGTCTCTCTCAACGTTCTGGGAATTTCCGTAGGTTGGCCGACGGATGACTGACCGTTGCGTATTCAGATTTAAACCAACCACTTCTTCCTGTTCATAAACCTGGGAGTTCGATAGAATTCTCCGGAGAGATAGTTCAAATTCTCTCTGCCGAAGAATCGCTACGACATCGACACCATTCACAGACATGGGTTCTCTAGGAAAACGGGGTGCTTCTACTACTGATCTCATTGTTAGAATTATACCAGAAGTTACGGATTATTAGATTTATAGTACACGTAGCCTCCAAAGCCGAGGCCAACGACGACGAGGATAAGAATAATGAGTCCGCCCGGGCTACCCGCCTTTCCTTGTGCCACCGTAAATGATTGATTCACCTGTCCCTGCCCGCCGGCCGCGTTTTTGGCGACTACCAGGAGACTCTTGGCGCCTGGAGAAAGTGTTTTGGTACTCCTCCAGCTCCACCTACCGCTTGCATCTGCCACAACCGTGCCTGATACGCCATCAGGAAAAATCGACACAGTCACCGTCGCTCCCGGCTCGGTAAGACCCGTAATCGTAGGCATATTGTTTGCTGCACCATTACTATCCGTAAATGTCGAGACGGTCAGGGCAACTTGCGGTCCGCCGCCAAGACCTGACTCCGTAGGTGTCGGTGAAAGAGTCAGATTACCGAACGATCCTTGATTACACAAACACGAAAACTGATCAGAGCACAGTGGATTCCGGCAGACTTTTTGGCCGAAAGCAGTCGCGCACGTGAGCCCGCCGGGACAGTCCGTACTTGCCGTACACGATTTATTACACGACGCCAAAATATACGACGTCGGTGTAGGGGTAGGCGTCCGGGTCGGCATGGGCGTCGGCGTATCTGCGTACACAATTGTCGGTGTCGACGTAGGCCACGGGGTCGCTCCGGCGGTAGGCGTCGGAGTTGGCGTCTCGGTGGGAGTGGCTGTCGGTTGCAAAGTTGGCGTCGGAGTAATCGGGCCCTGGCATGAATATGCCGGTTGCCCTGAGCACGCCGAAAGATTTGTTGTCCATTGGCCGCCAGCCGACGGGCAACAGTATGTCGTCCCGCCGCACGAACCAAATTTCACCAACGTGCATGCCTGAATATCCCCACCCGTGCATGCAGCGTTTACAAAAATCCACGCGCCGGTTAAATGATCCTGGCACTGATTACAGTTATCAGTTGAACAGGACGATGCGGCCCGCGGAGGCACGAGGGTCTGCCGTGAGGCGGCCACAAACGAGAATATAATCCCGGCGAATAAAAAAAGTAAAAATACGAGCATACCCGTCAACTGCCGACCAGACGGCCCGGGAAATAATGATCGCCGCTTTTGTGAACGCTTTTTCGCCATACTTCCTCTTATCATCATATAAATAGCATCGTATTTCAATAGCCTTGTCATTTTTCTGCAATTCTGCTATACTCTACAAACTACGTTCCGATAAAATCGTGATGTGGGAGAAAACCTAAGGGGTTTTCGAAAAAACTTCTTTTTTCATTCCCCTTTCGTGTTTTTCACTATCTATGGCCGCAAAAAAAATCAAAACACTCGTTAAATTAAATTTACCCGCTGGTGAAGCCACGGCAGCTCCTCCCGTGGGACCGGCGCTCGGACAGCACGGACTCCCGATCATGGAATTTGTAAAAGCGTACAACGAACGCACCGCAAAACTCAAAGGCCAGGTTATCCCGGCGGTCATCACCGTCTACGAAGACCGCACATTCAGCTTTATCACCAAGCTTCCGCCGGTAGCTGCGCTCATCAAAAAAGCGCTCACCCTTACCAAAGGCGGCGGCAAAGCAGGGCACGATTCCGCAGGAAAACTCACCCAATCCCAACTCAAAGAAATCGCGACCACCAAACTCCCCGACCTCAACACCGATAACGTGGAGGCGGGTATGAAAGTAGTGGCAGGAACGGCACGTTCAATGGGTATTGAAACAGAAAAATAAATTTTTATTATTAAATTTTAGTTTTTACTATTTTTTATGGGAAAAATACGCGCAGTCGCCATGGGCGACGAAAAAGCAGAAAACGAACAGAAACGCAAAGCCGAAGCTCGGCGCCAGACCAAACAAAGTAAAAAAGTAAAGGTCGAAGGCACGGGCATGAAAGGCGGAGAGCGTGTTTCCGTCGTGGAAGGCACGGACATAAATCCGGAGTATCAAAAGCTCATAAACGAAGTCGAAAGCGGCGAAACGGTGGAAGCGTCCAAAGCAAAAAAAGCAAAAAAAGCAAAAAAAATCCGCGTCCGATCCAAAGCGTACGTCGCCAAAGCGTCACTCGTCGATAAAACGAAATTCTACGCTCCTGCAGAAGCCGTATCACTCGTCAAACAAACCAGCGTCAGCAAATTTGACGGCACGGTGGAGCTTCACCTTAATCTAAACACTGCCATGTTGGGTGACAAAAAGGACTTCCGCGGATCCGTAAACCTCCCGCATGGAACCGGTAAACAGGTGCGCGTCGTGATCGCCGATGACAACGTGATTGCGGATGTGGCGGCCGGAAAAATCAATTTTGATATCCTGGTTGCCCACCCCAGCATGATGCCGAAGCTCGCCAAAGTGGCCCGCGTGCTCGGCCCCAAAGGGCTCATGCCTAATCCCAAAACAGGCACGGTGTCGCCCGATCCCGAAAAACGCGTCAAGGAACTGTCGACCGGGATGGTAAACTTTAAAACGGAACCCGACCAGCCAATCCTCCACCTTATTGTGGGAAAAGTGTCGTTTGATGAAAAAAAACTGTTGGACAACGTAAAAGCTATTTTGGACGCCGTCGGCCGGAACAAAATAACGAAAGCCACGCTGTCGGCCACCATGGGCCCGGGAGTAAAAGTCGCGGTTGCGTAAATCCGGTAATTTGATATAATAGACAAATCCTAAAGACCGTAGGTATCGCCGATGAGGCGGATAAATCCTACCGAGGGAGCTCACATAAAAGCACCTTCGTGGTGTTTTTTTATTTTTATGGCATACACATCAAAAGGAACCAAGCGCAAAATCGACGCAGTGACTGAGCTTACGGAAAAAGTGGCAAAAGCCAAATCCATCGTGCTTGCGGATTACCGCGGCCTGAAGCATAAACAGCTTGAAGAACTCCGCCGTACGCTTAAGAAAGCTAACGCGGAGTTTGCCGTGACCAAGAATCGTCTATTCGCAAAAGCGCTCGGAGACAAGGCCGCCGCCATCGAGTCTCAGCTCACCGAAGCGACCGGCGCCCTGTTTGCCTATGCCGATGAAGTCGCCCCGCTCAAAGAGCTCCTCAAATTTTTCAAGACAGCAGGATTTGGAAAAACCAAAGGCGGACTGTTGGGATCCGTAGCTCTTTCCGACGCAGACGTGACAAAGTTGTCCACGCTTCCGGCACGACCCGTGCTTTTGGGCCAGCTCGTACGCCAGCTCAACGCGCCTATCCAGAGCCTGCACTACGCACTTCAATGGAATATGAACAAATTGGTCTGGGGACTAAACGCAGTAAAGAATATGAAAAGGGAATAAATCTGAATTTTCCACACGCAGCGATCTCGGAATGAGGATGCGAGTATGGAAAATGTAGATTTATTCCAACGAAAGGAGGTGACACACAATTATGGCAAAATTATCTAAAGATGAAATACTATCCGCCGTCGAAGAGATGACCGTATTGGAACTTTCTGAGTTGGTGAAAGCTCTCGAAGAAAAATTTGGTGTCACCGCAGCGCCCGTAGCAGTTGCAGGAGCTCCCGCCACCGCAGCAGACGCAGGCGAACCCAAAGAAGAGCAGACAGTATTTAACGTAGTTCTTGCGGAAGCAGGCGCCAACAAAATCGGTGCTATCAAAGCCGTCCGTGAACTCGTCCCGACACTCGGACTTCAGGAAGCCAAAACACTCGTCGAAAGTGCTCCGAAAGAAGTACTTACCGGTGTAAACAAATCAACAGCCGAAGAGGCCAAGAAAAAGCTCGAAGCCGCCGGTGCGAAAGTCGAATTGAAGTAAAAACTTTTTTTACAAAAAAAACAAAAAATCCGCCGTCGAGGCGGGTTTTTTGTGGTCTTTATTCGTTATTTCGGATTTTACGCTGGGGCCTACGGAAAAGCTCAAACCGTTCTGGGTTCCAAACTGGCGGTTCCACAAGTTCAATGCGGGACGGCGCCGTCGGATCGTCCTCCGGAGGCATGAACAAACGCTCCGCCTCATAACGTGAACCATCGGCAAGCTTATCAAACACGTTCGTCACAAACGGTGTCCCTGCAAGCGCCGGATATTTGGACGACTGCAACGGCCAGCTGGATACTTCAGTAAAATGTTTTCCTTCGTCATCTTCAATACACACGACAAATTTCATACGAACGAGAAGTGACCCGAGTGATCCTGATCGACCCTGATGCTTCATATGCTCAAAAAACTGCTTATTTTGTTCATCGGTAGTCATCTGCATATATTGCCGGACCTGGTCGAATGCGTGCGTTTTGCGTGTTCCCGGCACCACGAATACGGTGACACCCGATTCTCTGTATTCCTCTTTTAAATGCGCAAGAAATGATGCCTCAAGTTGTTCTGCAAGAGTAAGCCGAAATAGAATATTGGTAGCTTCTTCATAGGAAAAATTCCCATCTTCTATAACCAAATTGTTTACAAAATCGTCGAATATATTTTCCTCCGGTTCACTGAAGCGTTTAAGGACCATGCTTGCTTCAATTTTGAGCGTACGTTTATCACTTATGACATCCAAATGCATGCCCGCAACCCGCTCGCGCGTCGTTCGGTGCATGACCGTATGCACGATCGATCCATTTATTTTGATGCGCTCCTGACGCGCTCTACCCAAAAACGTCCCTAGGCCAGTTTCAAAATAACTGTTGTCCGCGTCTTTTCGACGTTTAACAACTGGTATATCCGTAAATACCTCCGCAAATGATATAAGAATTTCTCCGCGCAATTGTCTGGATTCAGGCGTACCCAACTCGTCCAGATCTATAGCGACATCAGGGTTTAAACCAAACAAAAACAGCATCTGCATGAACGGTCGTTCTATAGCCCGCACAACTTCGTTTCGCAAATGATCTTCCTGAAACCGATCCATTTTATATTTATGCAGCTCTCCGGCTATGAACGTAGGGAGACTCTCAGGGATTTCAAGCGCACGTTCGATAATTTCATTCGGCTCACCCATCCGCACGCCGAGTTCATTGACAAAAAATCGGTCAAGATGCCTCAAAAGCTTTATCCTTTTAGCGTCAGAAAGCGACAACGCGTCGGGCCAAATGGTTCTAAGCGCGACAATAGAATCGTTTGGCAAATCCGTGGGGTCCTTTCCCATCTGTATATACAACTCCTTCATCGTTTTCCGAAAAGAATATTTAAGTATGTTACGAACACGTCTCATCTCACGTGTCGGCGGATTTATAAGCGCTTCCGCAAATTGATCGGGGTGTACTTCGGCCAAATATAGAGCTGAGGTTAAAAGATCCGCGGATTTTGCCGGATACAGCTCACCGGCCGAATCACGCGCCGATTCATCGGCCATACCCATATGCATCTGCGCCACCATAAACGCGCGCGACAACTCGTCTTTTGCACATTCGCTAAACCGGCTTACACGCATTTCTCCCCGCAAACGACGACCGGCATTTATCTGCCGGATCGTCTCGGATTTCAACGAACGCTCATATTCCTGAATTTCGTCCGTCACACGGGTAAACTCACGCATCTGAATATCACGACCTGCCCCAGTCACGGAAACATCCGGTGCCGAAGCCAAAGTGAGATGCCCAAATATCCGCAGTTCTTCACCACGGTCAGTTGTAATCATTCCATTAGTAAACAGCGCTTCTAGTTCGTCCGGCCGCACTCCTACGAGATCGGTAATATGGTAAACGCTTCCGTCGGTTTGCCTCGGCCAATGGAGTGATACGGTAGATCCGCGGACAGGCATGACGACCAGATGCGCATCATACCGGTCGCCGGTTTTATTGACCGAGTAAGGGATTGCTGTGCCGTGCCCCACAGTGGCTTCCAAATTTCTATACGACTCACGGGTCAGGAGTGTTTTATCTGCAACTACTTCCATACTTTCATGAAATAAATCACTTCCTATGGGTATATTTCCACCGATTGCTGTCACGCCAACGTCGGTTTTTGCAAGGATAACCTCAATAATAGGCACGTCGTCCCAAGAAACTGATGGGTCAGAAAGAAGATTATCAAACTTCTGTTTCCCGATCGCCGCGACAGGAAACACCCGCACACTGCGACGCACAACGGATTCTCTTTTTTCTCCTTCTTTGTTTACCGGCATAACGAACCCGTAGTATACCAAAAATATGCTATACTAGCTCTACATGAACGGTTTCTTCTCTTTTTTCGGTAAATTCGTGCTCGTCGTCCTCGTGATCGGACTTTTGATCGGCGGCGGGTATTATTTGGGAAAAGGCAAACTTCCCTTTATGTCCTATCAGGCCCCTGGAGCCGTGACCACGGTCGCCGTAACCCCGGACACACCGACTCCGACAACGACGGACGAACGCCCGATTACCGGCGCGATCGCGCCGACCGCGTCTCCCACAGCGGCCACCACCCAAACCGTCACGGGCGGCGGACTGCCGGGCTTGAGCTTCGGCGCGTACACGCTGCAGGTCCCCGTTAGCTGGACGGTAAAAAAAGAAACCAACGCCGGCGTATCCGAAAAAATCAGCATCACCCAAGGCGCGTACACACTCGCCATTTATCAGGCCCCAACGGGCGGCGCACAGTGCACGTATCCGGGAGAAACTCCGGTCGAAATGTCCACTGCGTTTGGCGCCTACACTACCATTCACGACGGATCCGGCGGAGAATTCCGCCGCGCCCTAGCGCAGGGATCCACAAGCGGCTTTACCGTCTGTCAAAAAGGCTCATCAGGATTTGGTTTACCGACGATGTACGGGCACGTCACCTACGGCACTCCCGCCGCGCCGGACCCGGCAATGCTCCTGCAAATGGACGCGATATTCGCCACACTCAAAAAATCCTAACCTTTCTAGGGCACTACAGAGGCTGGTACAAATAGCGCTTGTGAATACGTACTGCCAGAAAATGGCGCCAAACCGTCATATTCTCCGCGTGTTCCCCGAGGGCCACTTCCCCCGTGTAGCGCTCGTTTACCCCTTCTGCCAACCTGTCAAACCACCCCATTTACTCCAGGACAGTCCACTTTGATACGGTCGACCGAAATATATTCCTGCAGAATCTGCGTGTATTATAAAATGCATGCAGGACGAATTCTTGTGGGTCATTAGAGAGCCGAAGTGTCATTTATTGAACACAATTTATGTTCAATAATTCTGAAGCTGAATACTTTTGTAAAACACGCAATTTTTTCAAATTCCGAAACGACTGAAACGTCTTTCATCTCGAACGGGAGACACCCAACCGAAAGAATTATTTCTCGCAACTACAAGATTTCTTTGTTCTCCCATTTCTCATTAAGCAAAATAATTATTTAAAAGGTAGGTAAAGGGGATTATTTTTTTACATAACCCCATCAACAAGTAAAGTACTTTATTGATACATTCTATATCAAACATGCTGCACCTATTTGATACTCCTTGACAACCTTTGATCACTGCTGTACTGTTGTGATGGATAACGATCCCCAGCCCGCCATCGCAAGAATGAACTTGCTCAGGCGTTGCGGGCGGGTGCTCTTAAAAATTTATTTTTCTTGCCCCGGGAGGTTTATATTATGTCACTCGGAGATGAATGGCCGGACTTGCTGACAGTACGCGAAGTTGCAAAAATATTACGTGTCTCTCCCCTCACCATCAAACGCTGGGGCAAGCGCGGAAAGCTCCCTGCAATCCGCATAAACTCACGCGGCGACCGCCGGTACAAAAAAGAGGCCGTCCTCTGGCTCTTGGGGTTACAGCAAAAAGGGGCGGTTTAAACAGTGCTCGCAGCGATTTCTTTCGCCGCTTCGGAAGGATCCACCACGTTTACGTTTAGGCCCGTGCCGAGCTCAAAACCCGCGCGATGGATAAAACGCGGGATGATACGGATAAACCAGTTGGTTCCGTGATAAATGTAATAATTATAGACAAATTGCCCGTCCCCGCGATCTTTGGGTTTAATCGTTGACGAAATATATATTTTTTCCAGTTTTTGCAGCACCATTTGCATAATGCGTGCCAAATCCGGCAACTGCGCATCTTCGGTGTCACCAAATTTACCGCCCTGACTCTTGGGCGCAATCCATACCTCGTACGGCCACTGCGAAAAATCCGGACAGTACGTGACAAAATACGTATTTTCCTCTACGATATTGGCGATCGGCTCGCGGTAAAGAGAGTCTAAATTTATTTGCTTCGGCACGACAACGAGTTGCGAATGTGGGTGCTTGAGACTCGCGCCGGCATGGAACCCGTGATTGCAAAAAATAAGTACCTGTCCGTCCCCGTCGTGTGCGCGGTACCGGTCGCGGTATGCCGTGAGGATCCGCGTGACCTGTGCAATCGGCAAGTGCTCGATGTCATCAGTATCGCTCGGACTGTGGATAATAACTTCGTGGATGTCGGTAATGGCATATTTATTGGGCACCACGCGGACCTGCCAACCCGGTTTATCTTTCTCCCCGGCGCCGATACGAAATACTTCCAGAGGCGTCGCGGATTCGTTGCCCTCGCAAAATGGACACGTGGGTGTCGTCGTAACCGTAGGCTGCGTGCCGCCCTGATCCGGCCGCTTCGTGCGGGCTGCGGCGATAATTACCCACCGCTGCGTTTTGACATCGGGAACGTATTTGGCCATCTCTTACAGTATGAATGAGATATAAGAGAAGTTCAAGCAAACGTTATCTGGCCGGGGTATTCTTTTTCAAGTTGACGAAGTACTTTCCCCCAGCCTTCCGAATTCAGGGCAACATTCAACGGCTGCCCAGGCTGTAACCGATAAAAATTGTTTGTATGCCAAACTTTTTCATCTATTTTTTCCTGCACGTGCAACTCGTATTCCAAAACCTGCATGAATAACACAATATCTTTATCTAAACCGGCTGATTCGTGCTGTACGGGACTGGTCCCGAATATTAACCAAGGCCTGCCGTAGTGAAGGACAAACGGATCTCGATCGGTGGCCATAACGTACGGCTGCCCATCCTGAGGAATAAATGATTTGCTGGTAAAAACTTTCAGACCGTACTTCCGCAAAAAAGTCTCGCCGTTTTCAAACAAGCGCTCCCGGGCTTGTAAATAACCGGTACTCTCACCACTGTCTAATGATCCACTTCCTACTGCCATATGGCGAAAATATATACCTACACGATGAATTTTGCAAGCAAAGCCAATGTTTCCTGCTGTTTTTCCGATGTAACCGTCACTTCCACAAGTCCTTCACCCGGCTGTCCGTAGTAGACAAACGCGCCAACAGGCGCGCCAACAGGCGCGTACGCGACTGCAGGAAGCGCGAGTAAATCTTCTTCGCCGGTCACAACAATCACTATTTTTTCCGGAGGATGCAGGCTCCATTTTTTAATGAGTTCTATCGCCTCTCCCGCGATAAATCCCGGACCGCTCACCACTTCCACGCGGAAAATATTTAATTCTTTAAATTTTGCGTCTGCGTACGGAAAAGGCTTCCGCCCCACGGCAAAATCGACGATTGATAAATTCGGCACCACGCCCGCGGTGAGGAGTGTTTTGGTCGTCATGTCGCCCACTGAGATTACGATGCCGCTACGGTTTTTTTCAATTGAACTGCCGATTTCGTCCCCGGTCAGGATAGTCCCGAGTGGGCGGACAAGTTCCGGCCGAAGGCTATCGGGCATGGTCAGGGTACCGGTTACGTCTATCTCGCCCGCGCGTACTCGTGTTGCAGATATAGGTTTGGCATCCTGTGCCACGACGAGCGGCACTTCGATAAGCACAAGGGGCGAAAGTCCGCGGGTCACACGGCGTGTGTTAATTTCTTCGCCGCGACTGCGGTTATCCGGCGTCACCACGATGGCATCCAGATCCTCGGTCGACGCGGCCGGTTCGTACGGATCGTCAATGGCAATGACATCCGCACGATTTTCATAATCATACGTACTGAGCCAGTCGATCAATCTTTTTTTCCGTACGTCAAATGGCTGGATGTGTTGCTCCGTGCGGAATTTTTGAATAAACAGATCGCTCGTCAAACCTATGGTCACCCGATCACCCTCCGCAAACGCGCGATCCAAGACCGCTTCGTGGCCGCGGTGCAGCCGGTCAAACGTCCCACCGAGAAAAATATGGCTGTACATAGGTTATCCTTTTCTATATGATAATCGTTTTTGGAAAAGTTTTTCCGTATAGCCGCCCTCACTGATAAACTTCCGTTCTAGAGCCGAGATTTGCCGATCAAGTAAATAGGTCGTCCGTCGGATAAGATTGACCATATAATTTACGGGGATAAAAGGGTCAAAAGGGTCAAGTGGGGAAAGAGGCAGCAAAAATTTACCCGTTTTCTCCCTTTTACCCCATTTATCCCACTTATCCCTGAGTACGACTCTATGCCCCCTGGCAAAATCCTTAAAATCTTCCAGCAGTTCTTCAAGCGATGCACGGGCCACTCCCAATAGTTTAATATAGCTTTTCAAGCTCTTTTCCATGTACCCTTCTACGATATTCTGCTTACACGACCGGGCGGCCTGTACCATTTGCTCGCGAGTTCGGACGTATTCACGACCCCCGAGAAACTTAGAAACAAATTCATCGGTCAAATCATAAATTTCAATAGAATATTGATAGGTAATCAAGTATTCGTAGCCGGGCTTGGTCATGGTCATAGCATACGGAATACTGTAACATTTCGCAATTGCATAAATATAAATTATAGGGTACTATCTGGTCACATGGCAAAAGGTTCGATTGAGGCGAACCGTAACCGGTATGCCTCGGACATAGAACTGGTCGCTCTGATGAAATCTCAGGGCATCGTCCCCATGACCCTCAGAGCCCAAGATCCTGAAGAAGCGCAGAAACTTGAAATTCTTATTGATGACCTAAACGAATTGCACTTGATGCCTGCAGTAGACGCGCGCGTCAAAGATTTACAAAATCCTCCAAAGACTCCTCCATCTCAACATAAACAGCCCATACAGGCCGCGGCTGACACGCAATCAAATTTTTTTCATATTGTCACAGACGTCCCTGTTTATCCATACGAATCGTCCACAACCCAAGGAGAACGTCTGGAAAAAACTATTGACCGGTGGCACAAGATATTTCAAGGACGCGGGGAACAGTACACACGTGCACGTGCGAAAATGCTCGCTCCCGATGCGTCCCGCGAATGGCGACAATTTCTGGCGTCCATCGGCTACACGCAAGAAGCACGGAACGAACGACTGCGCCAAAAAACAGAGGTTGCTCTCATGCGCCTGGATGCGGCGGGAGTACTCGAAAAACTCTTTACATATCTGGATTCGGACGAACAGAGGAAAATGCTTGCAGTATTGCAGGAATACGACCGCGATCATCAGATGACCTGGCGCAAATGGGTATCCACATACGCTAGTTCGTGATAGGATAGAGGTATGCCCAACCCCATTGCCCAGTACCTCGATTTTGCCAACCACCATGCGAGCACCACGCCTGCGGATATAGAAAAATTATGCGCGTCCGTCATCGAACACGGGTTCCACGCCGCGTTTGTAAATGCCACGTACATCACTCAGGCCAAAAAATTACTTGCCGGTAAAGCGCCGGTCGGCACCGTGGTGTCGTTTCCGCTGGGGCAGGATACGGTAAACGCAAAAGTAGCGGCAGTAAACGAAGCCGTGCAATTGGGCGCCGACGAGCTAGATGTGGTACCCAATATCGGGGCCATACTGGCGGGCCAAACAGATGTGTTTGCACAGGAATTAACCTCAATCGTAGACAGCGCCAAGATGCCGGGGAAACCCATTATCGTGAAGTTTATTTTGGATCCCGGCTACTTTGATACATTGCCGGACAAAAAAGAAAAAATGCAGATGACGGCGCGCCTCATCCAGCAGGCGGGCGCCGACTACGTAAAAATCGGTTCGGGCATGGGGCCGCGCGGGCCGAGCCTTGAAGACGTGGCAATCGTACGGGAAGCGGTGGGACCGGATATGAAAATCAAAGTCGCCGGAGGCGTCCAGACGTACGCGCAGGCAAAAGCATTTATCGACGCGGGAGTCGTCCGCATCGGCACGTCCAAAGCCGTAGAAATCCTCTCCGGCGCGCCGGCTGAAACCTCAACTCAACGGATGCCAATATCTGAATAATGTGCAATTATGTATCCGGCCGGATACCAAATTACACATTTCACAAAAAATCCCCTCGCAGAAACGCACTTGTCTCTTTGAGAGGACTTTATATACTCCTTACCAAAATTATTTCGTGTGGAAATTCCCATTCCGACCGTAGCGTCGGAAAAGAAAAAACCACACGACTTCCCCCCAATTATTTAAATACAGCAAAATGCTGCAAAAAAATAACATCGTGTGTGTAGATTTTGGCTACCTGTGGGTAAAAAGAATGAATCCCGCAGCTACTGCAGCCAGGATTGTTGGGCCTAATTCAGGAAAGTAGTGCATAATCAATGCACACACTACAGCAATAAGAATTATTGCTGCCTGTGCTCCACCTGTACTTGGCAAATACGATGTTTTGTTCATTATAGCCTCATCCTTTCCCAGCCAACCTGAACCAGCCCAAACTGAGAAAAGCCGTCCCAAGGAGACCAACGAGGATCAACCCTAAGGAAGACCACCCTTGGATATTACCGATCGCCAATAAGCCCCCGAAAGCGATCCCGATAAAAATTAAGATCCACCCTGAAACTTTTCGAATCTTTCCAAAATTCGTTTTCATTTCATCTCCTTATCTGCTGTTCCGAAAAAAGAGTCGTCTCTTTAAGACTCCTTCAGCCGGAACACCAATCGGAGGCACACACGTTGTAGGGAAATTGGTAAAGAGCAACGAGGGAAAGTATACTACGGAGGCCTATATAAATCAAACGTTTTTGAGGTGTTCGATGGCGGTACTCATATTTGACGGGTCGGCAAACAGGTAGTGGTTGGCGACCAATCGTGTGGCGCCGGCTTCTTTGACCAGCCTCGCGGTAACGTCCGAAATCCCTCCGGAGACCTCGATGGCCAGATCAGGCAGGTAGGCGTGGATTGACTTGATTTTCTCGACCGCCTCCGGCAAAAAAACGCCTCCGCTGAACCCAGCCTCAGTTGTCGTCACAAGCACGAAATCAGCCTCTTCCAGGTACGGCTCGACCTGCTCAAACTCCGTAGGACCGTCTATAGCTATACCTACCTCCACTTGCTCGTATTTGACCTGATCGAGGAATATACGGGGATCATGGGCCTCCACGTGGGCAATGAGACGCTTAAATCCGGCGTCTGCGGCGGCTTTTATGTACTTTTCCGGGCTCGCAACCATAAAATGAGCTTCCAGGGATAGTTGATCTGCGTACTCTTTAAATTTGGCGAAATCTAAAAAAGTGGTGTTGGGCACCATCGTATTATCAGCAAAATCGATTTGCGCCCACTCGACGTGCGGCGCGACCATCCGAAGACGGTCCTCTACCTGTTCCCATTCTTTTTCCAAAATGCCGGCGATGACGTCTACCATAGTATCAGGGTATACGGAAACAGAAATACCTGTAAAGAGGTCAAATAATTACCGGGGAAGCTTGTTGGCTAACGCTTCGTATGCGCCGTCAATCTTGGCAAAGTCGTCGTCGGAGAGCATTTCGCGTGCCCACATGACAGAAAGCAAACTCCGCAGGGACACTATGTCCCCCGTACCCACGGTCCGAAGTTTAATATCACGGAATTTGCGATCGCGGTTGGCCACTGCCTGGCCTACTTCGGTAAGCGTTTTCATCGCGTGCTTACGCACTTTACTCGATAGATCACTATCCTCGCCTTCGGTGAGCTCCAGAACGTCCAGAAGTGCCGTAAACGCTTCCTGCCAAAGTTTGTCATCGTGGAATGTCATAGCGTGATTATATCGTATTTAGACGGAAAATGAAAACGTGTGTACAGGCTACGGACTTTTTAGACATTCCTCCTTCCGAAATCAAATAGCCCATTGGTGTTTGGAGCCCAAGACTTTGATGGACCCGGTAACAATTGTAATAGATGAGCCAGTCCACTAGTTTAGCACAGAAGGTCAATGGGTCATGCAGAAGATGAAGGTTGGGTTCCAACAGTTCTTCTGACATGGTCCGGTTAAACCGTTCCACGACCCCATTGATTCTCGGACATCGTGGATACGTAAAAGAATGTTTCACGCCGTGGCGCTCACAATATGCATCAAAATCTCCCAGAAACTCCAGTCCGTTGTCTGTTTGGACCGACACCACGGGAATGGGATAGACCATCCGGAGTTTCTTGAAGAAGTCTACCGTGTTTTGGCTGTTGAGCTTCGTGTACGGGTACGCGAAGGAAAATTTCATCCGGATATCAATGACCGTGTAGAGATACACTCTTATGGAGTCAACAATCCTGACTACCGTATCCATCTCCAGATGTCCAAAGTCCACGGGTTTGGGTGCGTGTTTGACCCGCACCCGTTTCTTGTGCTTCATTTCCCCCCATTTCGAGGCTGGGTTGTGGTACATCT
>Ga0315268_10003620_pt1 | contig 16979 bp, 11 predicted proteins | sample C1_top_MG_FD_204535 | JGI IMG/M metagenome (GOLD analysis project Ga0315268, IMG submission 204535) | Sediment microbial communities from Yellowstone Lake, YNP, Wyoming, USA - C1_top | ecosystem: Environmental > Aquatic > Freshwater > Lake > Sediment | place: USA: Wyoming | collected 2017-08-01
GCCAGGAAGCGGCGGAGAGACTGAGAGGCTGAACGTGGTCACGGTGAAATCAAGCCAGAAGATCTTCACGGATGCGGAAGTGGTGGGACTGACGGGCATATGCCTGGACCACCTGCACAACTTCGCGCGCAGCCGCCACCTGGGATTCATCGCCCGAGCCGCGGAAGCGGCGGGCAAGCAGGCTGACCAGTGGCTGTTCACGCTGAGCGACCTGATGGTGCTGGTGACGCTGTTCCCCAAGTGCACGCACTGAAGCGAAATTTTCGAGGCAGGAAGTGAGGCGGGTTCCGGGAGATTCCGGAGCCCGCTTTTTTGTGCGGGCGAGACTTTTCTTTTGTCTGGCGCGGTCTGTCGATTCGATCCCCGAGGAATCTCTTTTGCTCCCTCTATCTTATTGTAAATAGGCTACTTATATTGACACTGAGGCTCCGGTTGTCGCCGCGCGGGAGCAGCGCTATGCTGGCGGCTGGCATCTTAGAGCAAGGAAGTCTGTTGGCGATAGGATGAAATGTCCTTGAACGCACGAATTCGGCGCATTCTCCTGAGCGGGCTGATCCTGGGCCTGAGCGGCGCCGGGTCCGCGGCCATGCAGACGGCGCAGGAACCTGCCGCGAACGCACCTCCCGCTGAACAAGCCAGCCCGCCGCCGGCTGCTGTTCCCGACATACCCCTTCGAGGCACGAAGCTCATCCTGAAAGACGGAAATTTCCATCTGGTTCGCAGCTACGAGAGAAAAGACGACCGCGTGCGCTACTACAGCCTGGAGCGGCACGCTTGGGAGGAACTGCCGGCGGAACTGGTGGACTGGGAGGCCACGGCGAAGGCCGAGGAAGCGCAAAATCAGAAGGAACAAGCGCTGCTGCAGAAGGTGCATCGGGAGGAGGAGGCCAGCCGGGTGGAGATCGCGCTGGACATTGACGCCAGCCTGCCGGTGGCTCCGGGCGTTTTTCTCCCGCCGGGGGAGGGGATGTTCGCGGTGGCGGGCAAGGCGGTGACCGCGCTGGAGCAGGTGGAGACGCGGCTGCGCACGGATAAGGGGCAGGTATTGAAGCAGGTGCTGGTGCCGATTCCGGTCATTCCCAGCAAGCAGAATCTGGAAATAGCGGGAGCGCGGGCCAAGCAGAGATTGGCGCATGGCGTGTTGGAGTTTTACCTGCGGGAGGCGCCGCCGGACCCGGAAAGGCCTTCCGGGGTGAGGAAAAGCAGCCAGCCGGGGGAAGGGGGGCCGGAAGTGGAGCTGATTCAGGCGAGCGTGAAGGGCAACAAGCGGCGGGTGGAATCTCTGCACAGCCTCTTCGGAATGGGCATGGGAGCCACGCGCACGTCCATATCGCTGCAACGATGGCAGATCGCGCCGAACGTATTCCGCTTTACGCTGAGCCAGGAGCTGGCGCCGGGGGAGTACGTGCTGGCGGAGATCCTGCCGGAGGGAATGAACCTCTACGTGTGGGATTTCGGGGTGGACTGAGAGGCCAGGGAGAACTATTTGCGCTGGCCGGCGTGCTCGGCGGCGATGAAGGAATCGGCAAGGATGGAGAGCACCTGGGAGATGCGGAAGGGTTTTTGCAGCTGGAATTCACGGTCAGTGGACGCGGCCGCGGGCGGAGAGGAAACCAGATCGCCGGTCATGAAAATGACGAAAGGTTTGCGGGCCTGGAGTTCGCAGATCTGCCGGGCGAATTTCCTGCCGTTGGCTTTGCCTCCATCCAGATTGAGATCGCAAAGCAAAACTTCATAGACGTTCTTGCCGGCCAGGGCCAGGGCCTCCTCGCCGGTGGCGGTGCAGTCCACGCGAAGACCCTGAGCGGTCAAGCCCTCGTGTAAAAGCATGCGGATGCTTTCCTCGTCATCGAGAACCAGGATGGAGCGGTCCTTGAGAATATTGGCCATCTGGCGGAGGCTGGCGGAGCTGACGACGGCGGTATCGAGGGGCGAAGGAGCGGCGCTGGATGCGGGCAGAGCGGGCAGCAGAACAGTGAAGACCGTGCCACCCTCGGGTTGCGCCGCGGCTTCAATGCTGCCGTTATGTTCGCGAATGATGGCTTGGGAGATGCTGAGGCCCAGGCCGGTGCCGCCGCCGGGGCGCTTGGTGGTGTAAAAGGGGTCAAAAATCTGGGGAAGCACATCGGGCTTGATGCCCGGCCCATCATCGCGGATGCGGATGGCTACGTTGTCGCCGACGGCGCGAAGCTCGATCTCAATGCGGCCGGATTCGCGGACTTCGCGGATGGCCTGTTCGGCGTTGGTGATTAGGTTGAGAAGAATCTGGATGAGCTGGTTGGCGTCGCCGAGAACCAGGGGCAGACCCGGAGTGGGCTTGAAGAGCAGGGAGATATTGTTGCGGCGGAGGGAGTGTTCCTGAAGCTGCGCGGCGCGTTCGATGAGGGCGTTGACGTCCAGGGACTTTTTCTGGGGGGCAGCGGGGCGGGAGAAATCGAGCAGATTCTGAACGATGCGGGCGGCGCGGCGGGCCTGGCGATAGGAGAGTTCCAGCTGGCGCTTGGCGTTTTCGGTGGTTTCGGGCTGGTCGCGGAGAAGCTCGGTGATGCCCAGGATGGCGGTGAGCGGATTGTTCAGCTCATGGGCGACGCCGGCGAGCATCTGGCCCATGGCGGCGAGACGTTCGGATTGAACGAGTTGCTCTTCGAGGCGCTTGAGCTGGGTGATGTCGCGGGCGGAGACGATGACGCCTTCGATCTTGCCGGTCTCGTCCAACAGCGGGCTGACCTGGCAGCGCATAAGGCGCCATTCGCCGGACTTGTGGCGAGCGCGGATTTCAACGGAACCGAATTTCTGGCGTCCCGTCATGATTTCCTGAAGCAAGCCGGTTTGTTTGAGGCGATCCTCCTCATGGGTGAAGTTGCCCATGCCGACCTGCTCGACTTCCGCCTGGTCGTATCCCAGAACATCGCGAATGCGCGGGCTGACGAAGGTGTATTTGGCGCTGGTATCGAGAACCAGGATGAGGTCCGGGAAACTTTCGAGGAGGCGGCGGGCGAATTCCTGTTCCTTGTGCAGCTTGCGTTCGATGGCGCGGCGTTCGGAGATGTCCATGACCGCGCCCTGATAGCGGACGACGGCGCCGGAAGCGTCGCGGACGGCGGTGACGGTATTGAGGCAGCTCAGCGGGGCGCCATCGCGGCGGCGCAGAGCGACTTCCTTGCCTCGCAAGAGCCGATTTTCGCATGCCTCGCGCTGCAGTTCCTTCTGTTCCGCGGGGTCGGCAAAGAGTTCGGAGAAGGGACGCGCCAGGAGAGCTTCGCGGGAGTCATAGCCAAGCATGGAAACAAGGGCGGGATTGGCATCGAGGAGGATATCGTCCGGAGTGGAGATGTAGATGCCCTCCTGGAGAGTGGCGAAGAGTTCGGTGAAGCGGGCTTCGTTTTCGCGGCGGGAGGTGACATCGCGGGCCAGGATGGTGATGCCCTGGACCTTGTCGCCGCGAATCATGGCATGAGCGACGCAATCGTAGCATCTCGCGGCAGAACTGCCCCGCACCCGGATCATGGCGGCGCCCGACCAGTGGCGCTTGACCAGAAAATTCAGAAGGGTCTGCGAATCCATCCGCATCCCTTCCGATTCCGCTTCGGCCACCAAATCCATCAAGGGTATGCCAATGACTTCCTGGAAAGGCTTGCCAATCAACTGGATAAAGCTGCGGTTGGCGGCGCGAATCTGTCCCTCCGGAGTTAGGGCGATGAGGATTTCATCGAAGGAATCGATCAATTCGCGGTAGTTCTGCTGGGAACGGGTGATGATTTCGTAGAGATAATCGAGCTGCTTGCCGCTGGGGCGCAGGGAGTCGCGGGCCTGCAGTTCGCGCAGGATGCGGCGCAGGCTGGCGATCTCCTCCGTCTTCTTCCAGAGATAAATTCCCAGACCGGCCACCAGCAGAACCACCAGAAGCGGAATGGCCCGGGCCGGAAAAGCGGCAAAGAGGCTGGATTGCCAGGCAAACCAGGTCAAACCAATGGCTAGAACGAGCAGAAGGAAAAAAGCCGAGCGCCAGAGCAAGTGCTGGCGGCGGTCAAACTGCTCAAGAATCTTGAACACGCCGCCGCGGGAAACGCCGGAGGGGCGGGAGTCAGGAGGCGGAAGTGCATCGTGAAGGGACATGCGATTTTCGCTTGCCGCTAATCACCCTTTGGAAAAAGGCAAAAGGGCGCAGAAGGGCTTGTTTTCCAGTTTAGCGAGGCGGGACGGCGGGAACAAAGGAATCGGCGCACAAGGTGTCCGAAGGATACCCCGTGCCAAAGGACAGGATATCCCCCCTGTGAAAAGAAAAAGCGGCATTTCGTCTCCCTGACGGGAGGTGAAATGCCGCTCGAGTGCATCCGAAATGGATGGAACGCGGTTAGCTTTCGGCCACCAGATCGGCGTCGGAATCGTCGTCCTTGCGGAGGAAGTCCAGAGCCGCGGCCTCTTCGGCGGTCAGCTCGGCGGCTTCGGGAATCTCCTCGGAAGGAGGCGGCACCGGGATTTCCGTGAGCAGGCGGACGTTGCGATAGTGTTCGAGTCCGGTGCCGGCGGGAATCAGGCGGCCCATGATGACGTTTTCCTTGAGGCCGCGGAGATAATCCACCTTGCCGGCGACGGCCGCTTCGGTAAGAACGCGGGTGGTCTCCTGGAAGCTGGCGGCGGAGATGAAGGAGTCGGTGGAAAGCGACGCCTTGGTGATGCCCAGGAGCAGGGGCCGGCCGGTGGCCGGGCGCCCGCCTTCGGCGATGATGCGGTCGTTCTCCTCGCGGAAGCGGAACTTGTCGATCTGTTCCTCGAGAAGGAAGGTGGTGTCGCCAACGTCCTCGACCTTGACCCAGCGCAGCATCTGCCGGGCGATGGTCTCGATGTGCTTGTCGTTAATGTTGACGCCCTGCAGCCGGTAGACTTCCTGAATGGCGTTGACCAGGTAGGCTTGGGTATATTTTTCGCCGAGGACGGCCAGCAGGTCGTGGAGATTGAGCGGACCGTCAATGAGGGCTTCGCCGGCCTTGACGTGCTCGCCTTCCTGCACGTTGATGTGCACGCCGCGGGGAATGAGATATTCCTTGGTGGTCTTGCCGTCTTCGCTCTCGACGTGAATCTTGCGCATGCCCTTGCTGATTTCGCCGTAGCGCACCACGCCATCGATTTCGCCGATGACCGCCGGATCGCGGGGCTTGCGGGTTTCGAAAAGTTCGACGACGCGGGGGAGACCGCCGGTGATGTCCTTGGTCTTGGTGGTTTCCCGCGGAATCTTCGCGAGAACGTCGCCGGCCTGCACCTCGTCGCCGTCCTGCACCATCAAGTGAGCACGGGAAGGCATGAGGTACTTTTTGCGGGTCTTGCCCGAGGAATCGCGGACCAGGATGGCCGGCTGATGCTTTTCATCGCCGGGAGGCAGAGTGACGACGAGCTGGGACAAACCGGTGACTTCGTCCACCTGCTCTTCGATGGTGAGGCCGGGGCGCAGATCGTCGAACTTCACGCTGCCGGCGGTTTCCGTCAGGATGGAGAAAGTGTAGGGGTCCCATTCGGCGAGGGACTGGCCGTGGATAACGGCATCGCCGTCGGCCACGCGCAGGCGGGCCCCGTAAACCACGTGATAGCGCTCTTTTTCGCGGCCCTTTTCGTCCACCACGGCGATCAAGCCGGAGCGGTTCATGGCGATGAGTCCTCCGCCACGGCCGGTAACGTACTTGAGGTCGACGAATTTAACGGCGCCGTTGTTGCGGGCTTCCAGGGTGGAGCGCTCGCTGACGCGCGTGGCGGTTCCGCCGATGTGGAAGGTGCGCATGGTGAGCTGGGTGCCGGGTTCGCCGATGGACTGCGCGGCGATGACGCCGACGGCTTCGCCGAGTTCCACCATGCGTCCGCTAGCCAGATTGCGGCCATAGCACAGGGCGCAAACCCCGCGGCGGGATTCGCAGGTGAGCACGGAACGGATGCGCACGCGCTCGATACCGGCGGCCTGCACGGAGTTGGCCAGCTCTTCGGTGATTTCCTGATTGACGTCCACGATGATGGAGCCTTCGAAATCGCGGATCTTTTCGAGCGAAACGCGGCCCACGATGCGGTCGCGCAGCGGTTCGACTTCCACGCCGGCTTCCACGATGGGTTCGACGTAGATACCTTCGTTCGTGCCGCAATCCAGTTCGTTGATGATGACGTCCTGGGCCACGTCGACGAGGCGGCGGGTGAGGTAGCCGGAATCGGCGGTCTTGAGAGCGGTGTCGGCCAGGCCCTTGCGCGCGCCGTGCGTGGAGATGAAGTACTGCAGCACGGTCAAGCCTTCGCGGAAGTTGGAGGTGATGGGGGTTTCCATGACTTCGCCGGAGGGCTTGGCCATGAGGCCGCGCATGCCGGAAAGCTGGCGGATCTGCTGTTTGGAACCGCGGGCGCCGGAGTCGGCCATGACGTAGACGGGATTGAGGACGCCTTCCTTGTCGTGGGCCTCGAGCGTTTTGAACATTTCGTCGGCCACGCGTTCGGTGACGTCGCCCCAGATGGCGATGATCTTGTTGTAGCGCTCGCCGTTGGTGATGGCGCCGTCGAGGTACTGCTGCTGCACCTTGACGACTTCCTTTTCGGCGTTTTCCACCAGCTTGGCCTTGTCCCCGGGGATGACCATGTCATCGATGCCGATGGAGATGCCGGACTTGGTGGCATAGAAGAAGCCCAGTTCCTTGAGGCGGTCGAGGAGCACCACGGTGCCTTCGAGGCCGAAACGGAGATAGGCGTAATAGACCAGCTGCTGCACGCCCTTTTTCTTGATCAGCCCGTTGATGTAGGGCATGTTGGGCGGCAGGTGCATGTTCAGGATGACGCGGCCGACGGTGGTCTGAATGAACTGGCGCTCGAGCTTGACCGGCTCGACGTGGGTGACGTCCTGGTTGTCGTAGGCGGTGGTCAGGTCCAGCACTTCGCCGGTGTAGCGCAGGCGGATGGTGCTGAGCAGTTCCACTTCGCCAGCTTCCAGCGCGAGGACGACATCTTCGGGAGTGCCGAAGACGCGGCCTTCGCCCTTGCTGCCGGGGCGGTTCTTGGTCAGATAGTAGATGCCCAGAACCATGTCCTGCGAGGGAACGGCCAGAGGCAGACCGTGCGCCGGGGACAGAATGTTGCGCGAGCTGAGCATGAGCACGGAGGCTTCCACCTGGGATTCGGGCGAAAGCGGAACGTGCACGGCCATCTGGTCGCCGTCAAAGTCGGCGTTAAACGCGGTGCAGACCAGGGGGTGAATGCGGATGGCTTTGCCTTCCACGAGCACCGGTTCAAAGGCCTGAATGCCCAGACGGTGCAGCGTGGGAGCGCGGTTGAGCATCACCGGATGATCGCGGATGACGTCTTCGAGAATGTCCCAAACGACCGGGTCCTGCTGCTCGACCATCTCCTTGGCCTGCTTGATGGTGGTGCAGTGGCCGTGGGCTTCGAGCTTGTGGTAGATGAACGGCTTGAAGAGCTCGAGAGCCATCTTCTTGGGGAGGCCGCACTGGTGCAGCTTCAGTTCCGGGCCGACCACGATGACCGAACGACCGGAATAGTCCACGCGCTTGCCCAGAAGGTTCTGGCGGAATCGGCCCTGCTTGCCCTTGAGCGTATCGGAAAGGGATTTAAGCGGGCGGTTGTTGGTGCCGCGGAGAACGCGGCCGCGGCGTCCGTTGTCGAAGAGGGCGTCCACGGCTTCCTGCAGCATGCGCTTTTCGTTGCGCACGATGACGTCGGGCGCGTGCAGCTCCATGAGCTTCTTCAACCGGTTGTTGCGGTTGATGACGCGGCGGTAGAGATCGTTGAGGTCGGAGGTGGCGAAGCGTCCGCCGTCGAGAGGCACGAGGGGGCGCAGTTCCGGCGGAAGCACCGGAATGACGTCGAGAATCATCCACTCGGGCTTGTTGCCGCTCTTGCGGAAGGCTTCCAGAACCTTGAGGCGCTTGGCGAACTTGATGCGCTTCTGCAGCGACGCATCCGTTTTCATTTTTTCGCGGAGTTCGTCGGAGAGCTTATCCACTTCGACGCGGCGCAGGAGTTCCTTGATGGCCTCGGCGCCCATGATGGCGCGGAACTGGCCGGGGAATTCCTTCTGCAGTTCGCGGTACTTGTCTTCCATCAGGACTTCGCGTTCGCGCAGGGGAGCCGTCTCACCGGGATCGACGACGACGAAGGCCTCGAAATAGAGGATGCGCTCGAGGTCGCGCATGGAGATGTCCAGCAGGTAGCCGATGCGGCTGGGCAGGCCCTTGAAGAACCACACATGAGAGCAGGGAGCGGCCAGTTCGATGTGGCCGAGACGCTCGCGGCGGACCTTGCTGAGCGTGACTTCGACGCCGCACTTGTCGCAGATGACTCCGCGATGCTTCATGCGCTTGTATTTGCCGCACAGGCATTCCCAGTCCGTGACGGGACCGAAAATCTTGGCGCAGAACAGGCCGTCGCGCTCGGGCTTGAAGGTGCGGTAGTTGATGGTCTCCGGCTTGGTGACTTCGCCGTGGGACCAGGAGCGAATTTTTTCCGGACTGGCCAGGCTGATGCGAATGGAATCGAAATCCGCGATCAGGCTGGCGCGATCATAAGGGCTGCTGCGATACAAGGTGTTTCCTCCCTCCCGGGGCCTTGCGGCCGCGGGCTGCGTTCCGGCGCCCCTTGCGGGACTTCGCGGAACGGCTGAGAACCCTACTGCAAAAATCACTTTCCGCCATTCAGGTCTTGGCGAAGCTCCCGGGGGAAACCGGAAGCTTCGCGCAAATCGTCAGTCCGCGGCTTTTTCCACCGTGGGCTTCTGGCGCTTCATCAGCTCGACATCCAGGCACAGGGACTGCAACTCGCGCACCAGGACGTTGAACGATTCGGGAACGCCCGGCTCGATGCCCGGTTCGCCCTTGACGATGGCCTCGTAGATCTTGGCGCGGCCATAGACGTCGTCGGACTTGGCGGTGAGCAGTTCCTGGAGAATGTGCGCGGCGCCGTACGCTTCAAGCGCCCACACTTCCATTTCTCCGAAGCGCTGCCCGCCGAACTGAGCCTTGCCGCCCAGCGGTTGCTGGGTGATGAGCGAATAGGGCCCGATGGAACGCGCGTGAATCTTGTCGTCCACCAAGTGCGAGAGCTTGAGCATGTAGATGTAGCCGACGGTGACCGGCTGGTCGAACTGGTCCCCGGTCATGCCGTCGAAGAGATTGATCTTCCCGGCATGCGGCAGGCCCGCGACTTCCAGCAGGTGGCGGATTTCCGGTTCGTGCGCGCCGTCGAAAACCGGCGTGGCGAAGGGAATGCCGTTGCGGAAGCCTTCGGCCATTTCCAGCAGTTCGTCGTCGTCCAGCTTGGAGAGGGTTCTCCAGATGGCCGTGTCGGAGAAGACTTCGCGGAACCAGCGGCGCAGGGCTTCGGCGCGCACTTCCTTGCTGAGCAGGCGCTTCAAGCTGTTGCCCAGCTCCTTGCCGGCCCAGCCGAGATGCGTTTCGAGAATCTGTCCGACGTTCATACGCGAAGGAACGCCGAGGGGGTTGAGAACGATTTCCACGGGCGTGCCGTCCGGCATGTAGGGCATATCTTCTTCCGGAACGATGCGCGCGATGACGCCCTTGTTGCCGTGGCGGCCGGCCATTTTGTCGCCGATGGAGAGCTTGCGCTTCATGGCGATATAGACCTTGACCAGTTTGATGACGCCGGGGGGCAGCTCGTCGCCCTTCTTGAGCTTTTCCTTGCGCTCTTCGGTGATCTTGCGCAGGACGTCGATCTGGCGCGAGGTCATTTCCTCGATCTCTTCGATCTTTTCGATCAACAGAGGATCTTTTTCGTTGAGCTTGAGGCGCTTGAGGTTGCGCGTGGATATTTTTTCGATGATGTCGCGGGTCAGTTCGGCGCCCTTGGTGAGCAGGCGCTTGTTGGTCTTTTCGTCGTGCAGGTCGGCGACCAGGGTCTTGCCGTCCAGCAGGGCGGAAAGGCGCTTGAGGCGCTCGTCGGTGAGGATGCGGATTTCGTCGGCCAGGTTCTTTTCCAGCTTGAAGACCTGGGTGGCTTCGATGGCCTGGTGGCGTTCGTCCTTCTCCGCGCCCTTGCGGCAGAAGATCTTGATGTCCACGATGGTGCCTTCGATGCCCGGGGGACAATAGAGGGACGCGTCGCGAACGTCGCCGGCCTTTTCGCCGAAGATGGCGCGCAGCAGCTTTTCTTCGGGGGTCAGCGTGGTTTCGCCCTTGGGCGTCACCTTGCCGACGAGAATGTCGCCGGGCTTGACCACCGCGCCGATGCGGATGACGCCGCTCTCGTCGAGGTTGCGCAGGAATCCTTCGCCGATGTTGGGGATGTCCCGGGTGACTTCCTCGGGGCCCAGCTTGGTGTCGCGCGATTCGATTTCGTACTCCTCGATGTGAATCGAGGTGTAGTAGTCGTCCTTGACCAGCTTTTCGCTGACCAGGATGGCGTCTTCGAAGTTGTAGCCGCGCCAGGGGAGGAAGGCCACGAGCACGTTGCGGCCGAGGGCCAGTTCGCCGCGGTCGGTGCAGGGGCCGTCGGCCAGGACCTGAGCTTTTTTCACGCGGTCGCCGGCGCGCACGAGCGGTTTCTGGTTGATGCAGGTGTTCTGGTTGGAGCGCTTGAACTTGGTGAGCGTATAGATATCCGCGCCCACTTCGCGGCTGAGCACGCCGGAATGGTCGGATTCGACGCGCACGATGATGCGCTCGCTGTCCACCTGGTCCACGATGCCTTCGCGGCGGCAGAGCACCACGGCGCCGGAATCGCGCGCGGTGACGCGTTCCATGCCCGTGCCCACCAGCGGAGATTCTCCGCGGATGAGAGGAACGGCCTGGCGCTGCATGTTGGAGCCCATCAAGGCGCGGTTGGCGTCGTCGTTCTCGAGGAACGGGATGAGGCTGGCGGCGACGGAGACGAGCTGCTTGGGGGAAACGTCCACGTAGTCGACTTCTTCGCGGCTCTTGAGCACGAAGTTGCCGGCCTGGCGGCAGTTGACCAGCTCGGTGGTGATTTTTCCGCGGTCGTCGACGGCCACGTTGGCCTGCGCGACAACGTATTTGTCTTCTTCCCACGCCGAAAGATAGAAGCAGTGGGGTTCGAAAGTGACCTTGCGGCGCTTGAGTTCTTCGTTGATTTCCTCGACGCGGTCTTTTTCGACGGTGTCGCCGGCTTTGTATTCGCTGTCGCCCGAATTGACCACCTGGACGTAATCGATGATGCGCCCGGTCTTCACCTTGCGGTAGGGCGATTCGATGAAGCCGTAATCGTTGATGCGCGCGAAGCAGGAGAGCGAGCTAATCAGACCGATGTTCGGACCTTCGGGCGTCTCAATGGGGCAGATGCGGCCGTAGTGGGTCGGGTGCACGTCGCGGACTTCGAAACCGGCGCGCTCGCGGGACAGACCGCCGGGCCCGAGGGCCGAGAGGCGGCGCTTGTGAGTGATTTCGCTGAGCGGGTTGGTCTGGTCCATGAACTGGCTCAGCTGCGAACTGCCGAAGAATTCGCGGATGGCGGCCATGACCGGCTTGGCGTTGACCAGATCGTGCGGCATGGCCGTGGACATTTCCTGGTACACGGACATCTTTTCCTTGATGGCGCGTTCCATGCGGACGAGGCCGATGCGGAACTGGTTTTCGAGGAGTTCGCCGACGGCGCGGACGCGGCGGTTGCCCAGATGGTCGATGTCGTCCACCACGCCGATGCTCTTGCGCAGCTTGAAGAGATACTTGATGGCCGCGACGAAATCCACGGCTTCGAGCGTGCGGTTGTCGAGCGGCGTATCCAGGCCCAGCTTGATGTTGAACTTGAGGCGGCCGACGCGGCTGAAATCGTACTTGCGCGGGTCGAAGAACATGCCCTTGAAAAGATTGGTGGCCGTTTCCAGCGTCGGAGGATCGCCCGGGCGCAGCTTGCGGTAGATTTCGATCAGCGCTTCCTTGGAGGAGCGGATGGAATCCTTGTCCAGGGTGCGCGAGAGCACCATGCCGATGTCGTCGCGCTCGGGGAAGAAAATATCCACTTCGGCGATGCCCGCTTCGGCGAAGGAGCGGTACAGGCTGGCGGTGATGGGCTTGTTGGATTCCAGCAGAACTTCGCCGGTCTCGCGGTTGACCACGTCGGCGACGCTGTAGGCGCCTTCGAGATCGTTCAGGCCGACCTTCGCCTGAGCCACCTTGGCCTTGAGCATTTCCTTGTAGAGGGCGTCGGTGATGCGCTTGTGCGCGGCGACGATCACGTCCTCGGATTTCGGATGCGAAATTTCGTGGGAGAGCTTGCGGTCCACCAGCCCCTGGGAAACGTTCCAGAAGAGGTCGTTATCGCGCAGGGAGATGCGCTCGACCTGATAGAAGGTGCGCAGAATCTCTTCGTTGGTCTTCATGCCCAGGGCGCGCAGGAAAATCGAGCCCAGGAATTTGCGCTTGCGGTCGATGCGCACGTAGAGCAGGTTCTTGCTGTCGTATTCGAATTCCACCCACGAGCCGCGGTAGGGAATGATTTTTCCCAGGAAGTAGCTGCGGTTATTGGCCGATTCGTAGAACACGCCGGGGGAGCGGTGCAACTGGCTGACGATGACGCGCTCGGTGCCGTTGATGATGAACGTGCCGTTCTCGGTCATCAGCGGAATGTCGCCGTAGAACACTTCCTGTTCCTTGATGTCGCGGATGGTCTTGGCGCCGGTGTCGGGATCCTTGTCGTAGATGGTCAGCCGGATGGTCACCTTGAGCGGCGCGGAGTAAGTCATGCCGCGCTCCTCGCATTCGGTGACGTCGTACTTCAGCTGCATGGCCACGGGATCGCCGCACTTATTGCAGAAGGTGGGGGTGTTCTTGTTGAAGGTGCCGCACTTGCCGCACAGCACGTCGCCGGTCTGATACGGGTTGGTGACCACCGAGGCGCCGCAGCTGCGGCAGGTGGCCCGCAGGTGATGCAGGCCCTTCAGGTTTCCGCACTTGCATTCCCAGTTGCCGATGGCGTAGTCCACGAAGTCCAGCTGGGACATTTCGCGGAAATCGCGGATGGGGAAAACGGAAGTGAAAACGGATTGCAGGCCGCTGTCCTCGCGCTCGCTGGGCAGGAGGTCCATCTGCAGGAAACGCTGATAGGACTTCATCTGCACTTCGTTGAGGTTGGGAATCTGGATAGCGCTCTGGATCTTGGAAAAATCCAGACGCTGCCGTTCCCGGACGTGATGATTGCTGTTCGACATGCGTGATCTACCTCGTTTTTCGCGCGTCCGTCCCGGCCGGACCTCGCGCCCCTTTCGGGTCTAACCTTCTTGAGCGGCTTGCGAAAGATTGAAGACACACGGTGCTGCGGCTGCTGTCTTCCGCCCGGAGACAGCCTCCCCGCCGCCGCCGGAGCTTCCGGCGGGACGCGTGAACTACGGACAAGGCTCGTTTCTAAACTGGCGCACGTAAAATCCTTTGGCGCGGCCGTCCTTACGGAAGGCCGCGCCGCCCTTTGCGCTCGCTGGATTCGAAACCGTGAAGCCGCGTTACTTGATTTCGACTTTGGCGCCGGCTTCTTCGAACTTCTTCTTGATGGTGGCCGCTTCGTCCTTGTTGACGCCGTCCTTGACCGTCTTGGGAGCGCCGTCAACCAGGTCCTTGGCTTCCTTCAAGCCCAGGCTGGTGACTTCCCGGACGGCCTTGATGACGTTGATCTTGTTCGCGCCCACGTCGGTGAGCACGACGGAGAATTCCGTCTTCTCTTCCGCCGCCGCGCCGCCGCCGGCCGCGCCGCCCGCCACCATCATCGGAGCCGCCGCAGCCGCGGAGACGCCGAAGGCTTCTTCCATCTTTTTCACGAGCTCCGAGGCTTCCAACAGAGTCAGCCCCTTGATCTCGTCCAGAATCGTATCCACATTCGCCATGACTGTTTCTTCTCCTCTCGAACTTAAAAATAAACTCGCACTTGAATCACCGCCGGGCCGCCGCGCGGATTGCTCCGCCCGGTTCCGGAAACATCAGGACCCAAACTTTTCCGCTTTGACCGCTTCGCTCACCACCACCGCCAGATTGCGCGGCAGCGCGTTGAGCGCCGTGGCTATGCGCTGCGCCGGAGCGTTCAGCAGGAACATGATCTTGCTGATCAGTTCCTCCTTCGACGGCAGCGTGGCCAGTTGCTGAATTTCCGCGATGGACAGCACGCGGCCTTCCACGATTCCGGCCTTGAACTTAAACGCCGGAACGTCCTTGGCGATCTTACTGAGCGCCTTGGCCAGAGCCACGGGATCGGTGCTGGTATACGCCAGCGAATTCGTGCCCTTCAGGTCGCGCAACAGCGGTTCGGCCGCCGTGCCCGCTCCGGCGCGCTCCGCCAGGGTGTTCTTGACCACTTTGTAGTTTCCGCCCACGGCCTGCACGGCGCGGCGGAGCTTGGTGTCGTCCTCGACGGTGATGCCCTGAAAGGTGGTCAGGATGACGGTCGAGACGCGCGCCAGTTCGCCCTTCAATGTTTCCAGATCGGCCTGCTTTTCGCTTCGTTTTTTCATGGGTTTTCCGCTCCGCTAGGCTGCCGCGGCAATCGCCGTTTCCACGTCCACCAGGTCAATGGTCACTCCCGGACCCATGGTCGACGTCAAAGTGATTTTCTTGATGTACTTGCCCTTGGCCGCGGCCGGCTTGGCCTTGCTCACCGCGGCGATTACCGCCTGGGCGTTTTCCGCCAGCTTGGCGGCGTCAAATTGAATTTTGCCGATGGCGCAATGGACGATGCCCGCCTTGTCCACGCGGAACTCGACTTTACCGGCCTTGATCTCCTTGATGGCCTTGGCCACTTCGAAGGTCACCGTGCCGGTCTTGGGGTTGGGCATCAGGCCGCGCGGACCGAGCACTTTGCCCAGTTTTCCGGCGGACTTCATCATGTCCGGCGTGGCGATCACCGCTTCGTAATCGGTCCAGCCTTCCACGATCTTCTGCACCATCTCTTCGCCGCCGGCGTAATCCGCTCCGGCTTCGGTCGCTTCGCGAACCTTTTCCCCGCTGGCGATCACCAGCACGCGCACCGACTTGCCCAGCCCGTTGGGCAGAGCCACCGTGCCGCGCACCACCTGATCAGAGTGCTTGGGGTCCACGCCGAGATTGATGGCCAATTCGACGCTTTCGTTGAACTTGGTGTGATGCGCCTTTTTCAGCAATTCGGCCGCTTCACCCAGCTTATAGACGCGCACCTCGACCAGCTTGCGCGCCGCCTGCATTTTCTTTCCCGGTTTCCTGGCCATGCTCGTGACTCCCTGCCTTCTTATTCCGAAATTTCCAGACCCATGTTGCGCGCCGTGCCCATGATGGTGCGGATGGCGGATTGCAAATTCGTCGTGTTCAGGTCCACCAGTTTGGCCTTGGCGATTTCCTCGACCTGTTTCTTGCTGACCTTGCCCACTTTGGTGCGGTTCGGTTCGGCCGAGCCTTTGACCACCCCCGCCGCGCGCTTGAGCAGTTCGCTGGCCGGCGGCGTCTTGGTGATGAAGGTAAACGTGCGGTCGGTGTAGATGGTCACCAGCACCGGAATGATCATGCCCTCGGGCTCTTTGGCCGTCTTGGCGTTGAACTGTTTGCAGAAATCCATGATGTTGACGCCATGCGGGCCCAGCGCGGTGCCCACGGGGGGCGCCGGAGTGGCCTTGGCGGCCGCCAACTGCAGTTTTACGGTTGTCTGTACCTTCTTGGCCATGTCCTACCTCAATCTTCCTTGCTCGCGCGAACTACCCGAGCTTTTCAACGCTTGCGAAATCGAGTTCCACGGGCGTCGAACGTCCAAAAATCGTTACCGAAACCTTCAGCCGGCTGTGGTCGGAATCCACTTCCTCGACCGTGCCGTTAAAATTGGCGAACGGGCCGTCCACGATGCGCACCTGCTCGTTGCGTTCGAAAACCACCTTGGGCTTGGGGCGGTCGGTGGGAACGTGCACGCGGTTGATGATGGCGTCCACTTCCTGATCGCTCAGCGGCGTGGGATTCGTCGCCGAACCCACAAAGCCCGTCACCCGCGGCGTCGAGCGCACCACATGCCAGGTGTTTTCATCCAGGTCCATCTCCACCAGCACGTAGCCGGGATAGGACATGCGTTCGGAGACAATTTTCTTTCCGCCGCGCACTTCGACCACGTCTTCCATGGGAATCAGCACGCGCCCGATCTTGTCCTGCAGCGCGAATGCCGCGACGCGTCCCTCCAGGCTTTCCTTGACCTTCTTCTCGAAGCCCGAGTAGGTGTGAATGATGTACCACTGCATCGCCATGAGCCTTCGTTCCCCTCTACACACCAAACAGCTTAAAGACGTATTCCACCGCGTGCTGCACGCCCATATCCACGAGCCAGAGAAAAAGACCGAAGAAAAATACCGTGCCAATGACCACGCCGGTGGTGGACTTGACTTCGTCCCGCCCGGGCCAGGTCACCTGCCTCATCTCCACGCGCACGTCGTGCAGATAGCTCCGAATACCCTCGAACGCCTCGGACACTTTCCGCCCGACCGCGCCGCCCGCCATCATTCCCTGCGTTTCCTCATTTTTCACTTTGACCGCCTGTGTCGCCATTCGGCCTTCCCGTCTACCACGCGTCCGGCGCATCCCGCTCGCCGCCGCGCGCATTCCGCAATCTGGCAGGGGAGGAGGGACTCGAACCCCCATACCCGGTTTTGGAGACCGGAGTCCTAACCATTGGACGACTCCCCTAAAACCAAAACCGTTCCCGTGCCGCCCTACTTCACTTCCTTGTGCGCGGTCTGTTTCCTGCACGTATTGCAGAACTTCTTGGTCTCCAGCCGCTCGGAGTGCTTCTTCTTGTTCTTCGTCGTCGTGTAGTTGCGGTTTTTGCAATCTCCGCACTGCAACGTGATGATCTCGCGCATGACCTAAGGCCTTTCCTCTTTCCCGGGCGCTTCCGCCCGGCAACCCGCAACTATTCGATAATCTCCGTGACCGCTCCGGCGCCGACGGTGTGCCCGCCTTCGCGGATGGCGAAGCGCAGCCCCTTCTCGAGCGCCACCGGGGTGATCAGCGTGATCTCCGAAGAAATGTTGTCTCCCGGCA
>Ga0315268_10003621_pt1 | contig 16975 bp, 13 predicted proteins | sample C1_top_MG_FD_204535 | JGI IMG/M metagenome (GOLD analysis project Ga0315268, IMG submission 204535) | Sediment microbial communities from Yellowstone Lake, YNP, Wyoming, USA - C1_top | ecosystem: Environmental > Aquatic > Freshwater > Lake > Sediment | place: USA: Wyoming | collected 2017-08-01
CCACCGGGGATCGTTGGCGTGCTGACCGGACAGTGCGCCGCTGCCGCTGTTGCTCCAGCCATGCGCCCACGCAGAAAAATGGAACTTTTGTCCGGGCGTGGCGCTCACCTGCTGATACAGACCTGCATCCATGACCTTCCAGAACGCGAACCAACATTCGGCCCATTGGCTGCCAGCATCCCAGCGTCCCCTCTGGGGATTGAGATAAGGCGGCTTGTTATCAACCGGCTTGAACTCGGGGGCGACGATCCCCGTGTTGTTGTTCGGGTCCCACTGCACCTTTTTGTTGCCGGGGTTGTTAATGAAAAAAGCAGTCCAGCCATCGGGCACCGTCATTGAACCCCACTGGTCCACCTTGCTGAACTTGCCTGATTCAAAGCCCGGATTCTTGAGCAAGTTGTCGCTCATGACTCCTCCTTTCGTTTTGACTCGGACCGTTGAGCAAATGCTATGGCCACGTCAGATAGCTCGACGACAACCCAGCTTAGGGGATGCCGCGAGCACTCAGGTAACACATCAAGCCATCAACGATGCCTTGCGCCACCAGGTCGGCGCGTTGCGTGAGGATGGCGCGGTCGAGGTAAAGAAACCCTGTTTCGATGATCGCGCCGGGCGTATCGGGTGCGATTTCGTAAAAGCCGTGATAGTTGGTCATGTCGAGCGTGATGCTGTTCTCGTGAAAGCGCATCCCTGTGCGGACGGCATAGTGATCGGCCAGGCACGACACGAGCCGGTCTTCCTGGTCGGGCACCTTGCTATCCAGGACGTGCGCGACTTTGAAACCGGTTGCTTCGTCGTTGATATAGTCGCACGAGTCAGCGTGAATCGAAAGCAGTAGCAACGCGCGATAGTTGGTGAGACGGGGGTCGAACTCGTCGAGCACGTCCACGCGATAACCGCGATTGCGCATCTCGACGGCAACGCGGCCAGCGATGTCATAGTTGACCTGCGCTTCGGTCAACCCATCTTTGCACACTGCGCCCGAATCGTTGCCGTGATGACCTGAGACAAGGCCGACACGAGGAATAACAGCCGTAGGAATCGGAGTCGGCATAGGTGGTTGGGGCGTAGGAACGGCAGTCGGTCGAAAGAACAAGGCCAGCGGCGCGGGAGCATGTGGGCGGCCCGACCCATCGGCGGCGCGGGCCGGCGCGGCGTACGAATATACGAGCAATCCGATCACACCCAGGGCAATCACCGCCGCAATGGTCGCCGAGGTGCGTTGCGCCCGGTCCAGTACGTTCCACCTGAAATACAAAGACTGCCGTTGCTTCTGCCGCGCCATTCGCGTCTCCAAGCCTCAAGGTAATGCAGCGAAATCAATTATAGAACATCCGACAGCAAAAGCCAAATGCACTGAATGCACTAGGCCGGCAGCGCCCGGCCGGACTTGCGCACCCGCTCCCACTCGGGCAGTTTCTCGTCTTCCATTTCTTGCCGCAACTCGATAATCTGATCGCGCAAGAGCGCTGCCTTTTCGAATTCCAAGTCCTGCGCCGCCTGCTTCATCTGCTTTTCCAGTTCCTTGATCAGCCGCGCGAGTTCGTCCTTGGGCACGCGCCGTGTGACCCCGATCGCTCCGCGTTCCTTCTCCTCGCCGCCAACGCGGACAGAGTCGGTCAGGTCGCGCACGGCCTTGACGATGCTGGCCGGCACAATGCCGTGGTCCTGGTTGTACTGCACCTGAATCGCGCGGCGGCGATCCGTCTCGTCAATCGCGCGCTTCATCGAATCCGTCATCCTGTCGGCATACATGATGACCGTGCCGTTGACGTGACGCGCGGCGCGGCCCGTCGTCTGGATGAGCGATTGCTCACTGCGCAGGAAACCTTCCTTGTCCGCGTCGAGGATGGCGACGAGCGAGACTTCGGGTAGGTCAAGCCCTTCGCGCAAAAGATTGATGCCCACGACGACGTCATAAGCGCCCAGACGCAGGTCGCGCAAAATCTCGACGCGCTCAATCGTCTCGACCTCGCTGTGCAGATAATGCACCTTGATGCCGAGCTCGAGCAAATAGTCCGCGAGGTCTTCGGCCATGCGCTTGGTGAGCGTGGTGACGAGCACGCGCTCGCGCCGCTCGATGCGCTTGCGGATCTCGCCGATCAAGTCATCCACCTGCCCCTGCACCGGCTTGACGACGACTTCAGGGTCAATCAAGCCGGTCGGGCGAATGATCTGCTGGACGGTCTGCTGGCTGTGTTCCAGCTCGTAGGGGCCGGGCGTGGCCGACGTGTAGGCTACCTGCTGGATATGCCGCTCGAACTCGTCGAACATCAGCGGGCGGTTGTCGAGCGCCGACGGCAGACGGAAGCCATAATCCACCAGCACGCTCTTGCGGCTGCGGTCGCCGTTAAACATCCCGCGCACCTGCGGCAGCGTCATGTGGCTTTCGTCCACGACGAGCAGGTAATCATCGGGGAAATAGTCCATCAGCGTCCACGGCGCAGAGCCGGCCGGGCGACCGTCAATGTGGCGCGAATAGTTCTCGATGCCGGAGCAATAGCCCACTTCGCGCATCATCTCAATGTCGAACTTGCAGCGCTGCTCCAATCGTTGCGCTTCGAGGAGCTTGTCGTTCTTGCGAAAATAGTCGAGCCGCTCGGCCAGCTCGGCTTCGATGTCGTGGATGGCTCGATCCATCTGCTCTTCCGGCGTGACGAACGGCTTGGCCGGAAAGATGCTGATCTTTAGGTGTGTGTTCAAGATCTGGCCGGTGAGAGATTCGATCTCGGTGATGCGGTCAATCTCGTCGCCAAAGAACTCGACGCGATAGACCGTCTCGCCGTAAGCTGGCATGATCTCGAGCGTGTCGCCGCGCACGCGAAAGCGGCCGGGGCGCAGCTCCAGGTCATTGCGCTCGTACTGGATGTCCACCAGGTGGCGCAGCACGCCATCGCGCCGTCTCACCTGCCCGCGCTCCAGCTCGACGACGACGCGCCCCCACTCTTGTGGATTGCCCAGCGCATAGATGCACGAGACCGAGGCGACCACGATCACATCGCGGCGCGAAAACACCGACGACATGGCCGAAAGCCGCAGCCGCTCGATCTCTTCGTTGATGTCCGAGTCCTTTTCGATGTAGGTATCGGTGCGCGGGAGGTAAGCTTCCGGTTGATAATAGTCATAGTACGACACGAAATACTCGACGGCGTTGTTGGGAAAGAAAGACTTGTACTCGGAATAGAGTTGCGCGGCGAGCGTCTTGTTGTGGCACATGACGAGTGTGGGCTTTTGAACCTGCTCGACGATGGACGCGACGACAAACGTCTTGCCCGTGCCTGTTGCGCCGAGCAAGACTTGATGCTTGAGACCCTGATTGACGCCCTCGACCAGCTTGGCAATCGCGTCCGGCTGATCGCCGGTCGGCTTGAATTCAGAGACGAGTTGGAAGGGTGGCATGAGGCTGCTCCATAACCGATTAAGAATCAGACGGATTCGGAATCAAACAGATTGCGAATGAAACGGGTCAGAAGTGAATGGATTGTACTTTTGTCAGGATTATACCACTGAACCGGGACAAAAAACGGTCGGCGAGGATGCCATGCCAGTCACACATCGGGCGTACAGGGCGGGATTGGCTTGTTTTCAAACTCGACGTTCTCGAAGCCAAGCAGCATCAGAACATCGCGCAAAGATTGCTGACCGTTGTCGGTCGCTCGTTTCATGACGCCGCCGTCGCACGCGGCCTGCATCACGCGGCTCATCCCCATCTGCTGCGCTTCGATCACGAGACTGGAATCTGGCTGGGTGAACAATCCGGTCTGGTGATCGTATAACTGGGTCGCGCCTTCGTCGAGATAGCGGCTCAAGATTTCGGCATCCGGCAAACGCAGCTTGATTCGCTTGCCATCCGGTGAGACGGTCACATCCTCCGCGCGCAGCTTGCTCAGGTCAATGCCCGCGACGACGGTTCCCTGCACCACCACCAGAACTTTTTGCCGCCCGATGCCGAACAAGCCGCCGGTTCGCTCGACGGTGACGACGGTTTGAATGGAATACGAACTAGTCTCCAGGCGGCTGAGCCGCTGAATTTGCTGCACGACCGCCGCGCCCGTGACGACGGTCGGCGAGGGCGCGAGGGTCGGCGTGGCGCTTTGCGCCAGCCCGACGGCCAACTGTCGCACGAGCACGATGACGATCAACAGCACGACCAGCGTGCCGCCGAGCAGAGCTATCAAGATACGCGCGTCGTTCTTCCGCGAGGGCTTGTCAGTCTGATCACGTCGGTTGGTCGCCATTGCATCCCTCAAGACCAGGTATGTGAGAATCGGCTCGCATGATTATTGTACACCTTTCCTCAAGTCTTGCACTGGCACCCAGCACGTAGGTCACGTTTCAAACGTGACGTGCAAACTACCAGTTGTCTGCTGTGTCACTGCGTGATAGAATCATGCTCGCAGCGCACAAGGCGCGCACCAGATCACTTTTTAGGAGAAGAGACTATGTGGAACGTCGAGATTGAATACTGTGCGGAATGACACTATACTCCACGCGCCGTCAGGATGACGGAGGAACTGTTAGCCGAGTTTGAAACGCAAGTCGCATCATGGAAGCTGGTCCCCTCGGGGGGCGGCGTGTTCGAAGTGACGGTCAACGGCGAATTGATCTTCTCTAAAAAGAAGCTCGGCCGCCATGCCGAGATAGACGAAGTCCGCAAGTCGCTCAAAGCCAAGCTCAAGCCGTCGCCGCCAGATTTCAAACTCTAGCACCCCACCATTCAATCCTTGCCCGCCTCGCATCGGCAAAAATTTTGCAGGAAGGACAGGAGGAACAGGATAAGGGCCTCTGCAGTCTGTCCTTCCAGTGCGTCCTATTCGACTGCTCACCGGGTCAGCGGCAGAACAAGTTCCACCACTACACCCGCACAGTCCGTGCGATTAAAGAGGCCGCTCGTTCCGCCCACGTTCCAGACCAACATCGCCACGAGGGGCAATCCCAACCCCAGGCCACTTACAGAACCCGTAAAGACCTTTTCCGCTTGATAGTAGGGCGCCCACACTCGCGCCAGTTGTTCCGGGGAAAGAGTCACCCCATCGTCACGAACCTGCAAGCAGATGCTCGCATCATCGGCCCGAGTTACCGTGACTTGCACCATCGGGGATCGCTTAGGATGGAACTTTTTAGCATTCTCCAGAATCTCGCTCAACGCCAGTTCCATGGCCTGCGACGAAAGCGTCAGTCGAGCCGACGACAAATCTGTATCGGCTGGCAGCGTGACGGCCACCGATCCAAGCTCCAACTCGGCGCTCAAGCTGGCAATGAGCGGCTCAAGCTCTTTCAGCGCGAAACCTTCTCCCGCTGCGGTCAGCGCGGACGAATCCAGATAAGTCAATACGCCCAGAATCTCTTTGTACAAGTGGCGAGCGCCTTTCACCGCCGCATCCATCAACACCATCGTTCCCGGACTCGCAATAGCCTTGACCTCTCGCTTAGCCAATTCCAACCCGCTCAACAGCGGAGTGAACGGCGTAATCAATTTGTGCGAGACCAATGATTGGAAACTGTAAATGTCGCGCTGCAAAGCTTGCTGAGCCGTCACATCGCGCAGGCGAATCACTCGTCCCATTTCGGCAGCCAGCGGCAAGTCGGACACTTCAACCTGCAGCCAGAATGCTCTCGCATTCGAGGTCTCGGGCTGAACGAGGTAACACGCAACAGACGGGGCAATTTGATCGGGCCAACTCTGCCAGGCTGACTGTGGCTCGAAACGGTAACGTCGCCGGGCCAGGTCAATCAAGCTCTGCCCCAACGGGGCTTCGGCATCAGCGGGCAGACCCAGGTAAAGTCGCGCTTTCGAATTGGCGTATCCAATCTCTCCCTTGTCATCGAGGATAAGGTAGCCTTCTTCTGAATGCTCGACGATCCACTCGAACCGAGCGCGCTCCGCCATGAGGCGACGATAACGATTCAGGCGAGTGATCGTCTGCAACCGCGCTTCCAACTCTGAGCTATCGAATGGCTTGGCAATAAAGTCATCGGCTCCAGCGTGCAGACCCTCCAGGCGCGAGTCACGATCGTCCAACGCGGTGACCATGATGATAGGCACTTCTGCCAGGCGGGCATCCGCGCGCACGCGCCGGCAAACTTCAAAGCCGTCCATGCCCGGCATCATCACGTCGAGCAGAATCGCATCCGGCGAATGTTCGACGGCCCGGGCCAAACCATCCGGTCCATTGGAGGCAGAGATCGAGCGATACCCTGCACTGGCGAGTAAAGCTTCCAGCGCGTCTCGCGCTACCGGCTCGTCGTCCACGACGAGAACTGTGCTTGTCTGCTTCACTTTGAGCCTCCTGGTGTAGTCAGTCTTGTGAGCTGCTGCTCGATGGCCTGAGCCAACCCCTCCAGACTTAGGGGTTTGCTCAGATAGTCATTCGCGCCGATGGCCAGGCAGTTCTCGCGGTCGCCTGGCATCGCCAGCGCAGTCAAGGCAATGATCGGGATCGGCTTGAGTTCTGTGTCGGCCCGGATGCGACGTGTCGCTTCGAGGCCATCCACGCCCGGCATCTGAACGTCCATGAGGATCAGAGCCGGGCGATCTTCTCGCGCTCGCTCGATGGCTTCCTCTCCGTTCCGGGCCACCACGACCCGAAAGGATCGCGATTGCAGGAAATCCACCAGCATGGCGATGGTGATCTCGTTATCTTCGGCCAACAAGATCATTGGCCCATCGGCAGGCGCTTGACCTTCCAGCGCGGGACGCCGTTGAGCAGCGGGACGCCGGACGGCTTTCATGACGCTAGAGGTCTGGCTCATGTCCCTCGGTCCGGCCCAGGGAAGTGAGATGGTGAACCGGCTGCCCTTGCCGGGTTCGCTCTCCACCGACATGCTGCCGCCGTGCATGTCGGCCATGCGATGCACCAGCGATAGCCCCAGACCGGTGCCAGAGTATTCGCGCGCCAGGCGGCTATCGAGTTGGACAAAGGGACGAAATAGTCGCGACAAGTCTTCCGGCGCGATGCCAATGCCCGTGTCCCAAACGGCAAAGTTGACGACTCGCCGTTCGGCGTCGCCTCGCACTTGCAAGCCGATCGAGCCGCCCACTGGCGTGAACTTGACCGCATTGCTCAGCAAGTTCACGAGCATTTGCTTCAAGCGGCGGTTATCAGCCTGCAGCTTGGTCGCCGCCGGGTCCATGTCAAAGGACACCAACAGCTTCTTTTTTTGCGCGACTTGTTTGATCATACGCAGGCTCGACTGGCACATGTCGGATACGATGACCAGGCTCATCTGCAATTCCAGTCGGCCTGCTTCGATCTTGGAAAGATCAAGAATGTCGTTGATGAGGTCGAGCAGATGCCGCCCACTCTCTTCAATGGCACGGAGCGTCTTGATCTGCTGTTCGCTCAACGGGCCATACACTTGTTTTTGCAGCGCTTCTGAAAGTCCCAGGATGCCGGTGAGCGGCGTGCGCAGCTCGTGGCTCATGTTGGCGAGAAATTCATCCTTCAACCTGGACGCGCGAGCGAGCTGGGCATTGGCGGCGCTGAGCTCGGCGGTGCGCTCTTGAACACGCTGAGCCAGCAGGGCGCGTTCTTCCATCAAAGCATCTTCCGCTTGCTTGCGGTCGGTCACATCCCTGGAGACCACAACGGCGCGTACCGTCCCTTCGGTGCCCCAGTAAGGATAGTAACTCACATCCATATACCGCTGACCCAGGACGGAAAAGCTGAACCACTTTTGGTAATGCACTTCGTTCCCCGCCAGACATGTGTCGAGAGGCTCTTTGATGCTGGCCACATACGCTTCCAGCCCCCACACATCAGGCACCTGCCTTCCCACCAGTTCTTCTCGCCGCTTGCTTTGCGCCTGGCAGTACGCTTCGTTGACTGCCTCGTATTCATAGTCAGGGCCGATAAGGGCCATAAAGTCTTTGGAGGTGTTGACAATGAACTCGTACCGTCTCCACATTTCCTCCAAAGCCTTGCGCTCGCCGATGTCTTTGAGCATCTGGACACTGCCCACGATTTTGCCCTGCTCGTCACGCAACGGATAGCTAGAGATTTCAAAGACGCCGCCCAAGATGTGTTCTTCCCGCACGCTGCCAACGTGCTGTTCGTCGGACGTGATTTGGAGCGAATCGGCAGAGCAATGCAAGACCTCGTCGCACTGGCGACCCGTCAGTGCTGCAAGTGAAGTGTTCAATCGCTCGGTCAACGCGCGGTTTGCGCGCACAATGCCCAGGCCGGCATCGCAGATGCAGATGCAATCGGTGATGGCCTGGAAGGTGGCTTCCCACTCTCGCTGGCTTCGGCTCATGGCTTCATACAGCCGGGCGTTTTCAAGCGCAATTGCCACCTGGTCAGTCACAGCCTGTAGAAAGCCCACGTTGACATTGCGGAAAGCAGCCACGTCGTAACTCTGCAAGTCAAGATTGCCCAACACTTGGCCGCCTCGAACGATGGGGATCACCAACTCAGAGCGCGCGCTCGAATTGAACCCGACATAGTCAGGGTCAGCAGTGACATCGTCCACGCAGATCATTTGACCCGTGCGGTAGGCCCGACCATTGAGGCCGTGATCGAGCGGCATCCGGTAACTGCGCACTCGCGCTTCCTGTTCAGGGGAATAGCCTCGCGGCGAGCTCCACTCAAAGTAGCCCAGGTCAGGGCGAGCGACGACCGCCGCACCGTGACTGGCGCCAGTCGCGCGCAGGGCTTCGTCGGTCAATCGGTCGAGAATGACGGTAGTGTCGAGCGTCGAGTTGAGCGTCTGCCCAACGCGATATAGCGTCTCTAGTCGCTGTCGTGCGGCGCGTTCCGCTTCCAGCAATCTCACGTTCTCCAGCGCGATGGCCGCCTGCACGGCAAACATCTCGGCCAGTCGTGTATCCCGTTCGCTAAAGATTGGCTTGTGGGCGCCGCCCGCAAGCAGCAACACTCCCAGCGCATCTACCCTTCCCAACAGGGGTACAGCCAACATGGCCTTGCGATGCGGCCCGTTTTCGTACAAGGCAACCCGTCCCGACCAGGTGTTATAGTCTTCGAGGGCTATGGAGCGGCGGCTGGCAAATGCCTGTCCCGCTAATCCCTCACCCGCCTTGAGTGTGCGGTTGGCAAGCTCGACGAACTGAGGCCCAACGGCAATTGACGTAAACAGCACATCGCGCTGTGGATCGTAAAGGTCCACCTCGCCGGCTTCGGCCCCCAACAGAGTGATGGCCTGTCCGACGATGAGACGCAACAACTCGGACATTTCCAATTGCGTGTTGAGACGCAACGCAGATTCATACAACGCGACTTGCTCATCAGCATACCGGCGCAAAACGACCTGGCTCGCTCGCAATGCTTCTTCTGCCCGCTTGCGTTCGGCCAATTCCTGTTGAGCCGCAGTGTACAGGCGCGCATTGTCCAGAGCAACCGAGGCGAGTTGAGCGAACTCGCTCAGGAGAGTCACCTCTTCTGAGCGGAATGTCAGGCCTGGCTCGACATGCGCCATGCCGATCGCGCCGATGATTTGCGCGCCATAAGTGAGCGGCACACCCACTACAGAGTGAAACACTCCATAAGGATACCCTGGTGATCGGCCCGGCCAAGTGTCATAGTCATCCACGAGGAGCGGCTGACCGTTCTGCCAGACTTGGCCGCCCACACCTTCGCCGCGTTTCATGCGATAGCCAGCTTGCCCGGCAAACACACCCAACGCCACCTTGGCTTCAATCAAGTCTTTTTCCGGCTCGACAAGATAGATGTAGCCGTGTGGAGTGCCCAAAAGCTGCCCGGCTCTTGTCACGATGGCTTCCAACACGTCTGTCAAGTCAAGCCGGTTCATCAGTCCCAACGTGACTTCATGCAGAGCGCCAAGATACTCGTTCTGCCGCCGCAACTGTTCGTCCGCCCGTTCACGCTCGGCAACTTGCGCTCGCAGTTTTTCCTGCGCGGCGTGCTCACGTGTCAGCGATCGCTGTGCATCGTGCAATGCACGCTCAAGGCTATTGGCTATCAACCAGGCGACTGTTGCCATCAGCCCCAGGCCCAGCATTGACACGTAGTTGTAGGTTTGTGGCAGAGAATTGGCCCGATAGGACCACGTGTATCCTAAAGCCGATACAACGGCAACAACAAAAGAACTGCCTGGGGATATGATAAAGCTGGAAGCCAGGATGGGCGTCGCATAGAGCAGCAGCACACGATCCAGTGTCTCGATGCCAAAAAGCGCGGTGCAAGCAAGAACATAAGTCGCCAAAAACAGGCTGCTGGCCAGGCGGGTGCGCCCAGTCCTGTTCAAGTAAAGCAAAAAACTCATCAACAGCAATGCCAGGCAGTCTTGCAGCAATTCGTTCGATGTCACGACTGACCGTGCGGGGGTAGCAGCAGTCACTATCTGAGCCAGATTGATCGCCGTCAAAATAAAAGCCAATACCAGACTGCTCAATAGCAAAATACTCAACAGACGTCCCCGACGCTGCCCGTCGGGGTCTTGAGCGCGAACGACCAACAGGCGTTCAAGAAATGCAAGTAGCGGATTCCCCATCGTTCACCTCATCGGGGCTGCTCCACGGAGTGGAAAGTATGGTTAAATGCAGGCGCGCTGCGAAACGCACGGTTGACAGTCGGCAGTAGCAATATCGGGGGTATTATACCTCTTTCGGATAGTTATGGACATTCAAAAAGCTCTGGAGCAAGGGCGATTTCGCCAACCGAGATTGCGCAAATTGACGCTTGACAAGCGTGGTTTTTTTGTTGTATAGTATTCAACGTTAGGCCGGCACATCCCGGGACAACCGGATTAGGGGTGTTAGACCGAGAGCACAAGTGAAAGCTTGTGCTCTCGGTCTGCCTACCTAAATCTATGGAAACGAGCAATTACACAGGCGACATGCTAACATAATCCTCAATCCGTTTTAATCAGCCTTTAATCTGGGCGTGTATAACAAATAGGGCAATCGCCTGGTAGGCCAGTACCGCCTGTATCAAGAAACCAAACTCATCGAGGATGGCATGATTGATGTACAAGAGTTAACCAAAATTTATGGTCCACGAACGGCAGTAGATGGATTGAGCTTTCAAGTCGAGAAAGGTGAAATCGTCGGCTTTCTCGGCCCCAACGGCGCGGGCAAAACGACGACGATGCGTATGCTCACGGGCTATCTGCCGCCTTCAGAAGGTCGGGCCACTGTGGCAGGGTTCGACACGTTCAAACAGTCGCTCGAAGCGCGGCGACATATCGGCTACCTGCCCGAGACGGTGCCGCTCTACCCGGAGATGACAGTCGCGGACTATTTGGATTTCATGGCGGCATTGCGTAAAGTGCCGAAGCGGTCCGAGGCCATCCAGCGCGCGATGGAAGCCATTCACATTGAGGATCGCGCACATCAGAATATCGGCAAACTCTCCAAGGGCTATCGCCAGCGCGTAGGACTGGCGCAAGCTATCGTACACGATCCGGATGTCTTGATTTTGGACGAGCCAACCATCGGGCTTGACCCACGCCAGATCATCGAGGTGCGGGAACTGATCAAGGGCCTGGCGGGTCAGCACACGATTCTGCTTTCGACGCACATTCTGCCCGAAGTCGAGCAAATATGTACTCGCGTGCTCATCATCCATCGCGGCAAGCTGGTCGCCGAAGATACGCCCAAGAACCTGGGCGCGAGACTGCGCGGCGCAGAGCGCCTCGGCCTGCAAGTTTCAGGCAATGGCGCAAGGCTGGTCAAGGCGTTGTCGGCTGTGCCGGGCGTGCAAACAGTGACGCCAGTTTCGGAAGGGCGCTACGAGATCGCCATAGCGCCGGAGCAAGACGCGCGCGCGCAAATTGCTGCGACGGTGGTGAAGGGCGGATGGGGTCTGCTGGAAATGGCCCCGGTCGGCATGAGCCTGGAAGAAATCTTTCTGCAATTGACCAAGGAAGAACCTGCCGCGGCGCAAGAGTCAAATGCTGAACCGGCAGACTAATAAACTGTGGGATTAGACCATGACCAACTCTTTCGTCATCGCTAAACGCGAACTCAACTCATACTTTGTGTCGCCGATCGCTTATGTGTCGGTGGCCGTGTACCTGATCATCGCAGGATTTCTCTTTTGGTACGACACGGTCGGCGGCGCCCTCAATGGAACACCCCCGAGCCTGCAAGGTCAGTTCGGGACCATGGTGTTCCTGTGGCTGTTTTTTGCGCCGCCGCTGACGATGCGGCTGCTGGCCGAAGAACAGCGCATGGGCACGCTGGAGGTTTTGCTCACCTCGCCCGTGCGCGATTGGGAAGTCGTACTGGGCAAATTCCTGGCCGGATTGGTCGTGTTATTGCTGGCCGTTGTGCTCACGATCAGTTATGCCCTCGTCCTCAACGCCTATGGCAACCCGGACTGGGGCCCGATGGCCGCCGGTTACTTGGGGTTGTTTCTGGCCGGCGGCGCATTGATCGCCATTGGCGTGCTCGCCTCTGCCGTGACGCAGAACCAGGTGGTGGCGGCAGTGGTGGCCATTGTCATCAATCTGCTCCTGTGGGTCATCAGCATCGCCGGGCAAATCTCGCTCGGCTCGGTCTGGTCACAAGTGTTCAATCAACTCGGCTTTTTCGAGCACACGCTCAATTTTTGGCGTGGGGTGATTGACACCAACGATATTGTTTACTTTGTCAGCATGATGGCGCTGGCATTGTTTATCGCCACGCGGGTTCTCGAATCAAGGAGGTGGCGATGAACGGCAAACGTGACCTCGTTCCGAATATCGTTTTGGGCGTTGCGTTGGTCGGCGTGCTGGTCTTTGCCGGCGCGTACCTGCTCACAGGCGGCACGTCCATCGGCGGCAACATTGCGCTGGGACTGGCGGGCGTTGCGCTGCTCGTCTATGTCTTTTTGCGCCCGGCAGAAGTCAAAAGCGGACTGACCAGCCGGCAGGCTCGCTACGGCGGCAACACGCTGTTGATGACAATCATCTTTATCGCCATCATCGTGCTCGTCAACTTTCTTTCGACGAAACAGTTCAAGCGCTGGGACTTGACAGCCGAAAAAAAGTATTCGCTCTCGCCAGAGACGACCGAGATCCTCAAAGGGATCAAGTCGCCGATCACGGCCTTGAACTTTTCGACAGGCCAAAGCGGCGGCGCGCGCTCGGACACGGCGATCTTGCTGGATCAATACCGCGCGGTGACAAACCAGTTCCAGGTTCAGACGATTGACCCGGAAGCGCAGCCGGCGCTCGCGCGACAGTACGGCGTCCAATACGATGGAACACTCGTCCTGGCGATGGGCGGCAAGAACGTCACCGTGAGCAGTCCCACCGAATCGGACATCACAGCGGCCATACTCAAGATGACGCGCACCACTCAGCCGGTCGTGTACTTTACGACCGGCCACGGCGAGCGTGACTGGAGCGATAGCGGCAACACGGGCTACTCCGATGCCAAAGACGGTCTCGGACGAGATGGCTTTGAGATCAAGCCATTGATGCTGGCGACGACTAACACGGTCCCTGTGGACGCGTCGGTGATCGTCGTTGCGGGGCCGCGCATCCCATTCCAACCCGCCGAGGTAGACCTGCTGCGCTCGTACCTGGCGCGCGGCGGGCGGCTGATGTTGATGGTGGATTCGAGCCTGGGCGCCAAAGAAAAACTGGGCCACTTGGGATTGGGCAGCTTGTTGAACGATTGGGGCATTGCGATTCCCGACGACTTTGTGCTCGACGTGGTCAGCTCGCAGGTCACCGACCCGTCGGTGGTGATTGCGCAGAATTATGGCTCCAGCCCGATCACGAGCAAACTGACCAACATTCCCGTGATACTCCCGCTGGCTCGCTCGATCGCGCTCACGACAACTGCGCCTGCCAACGTCACCGAGACGGCGCTGGTGCGGACGACAGACCAGAGCTGGGGCGCAACAGACCTGACGGCGGTGCTGAACGGATTCAACTCTGGAAGCTTCCCTGGCCCCGGCCCGCAAGATGCCAAAGGCCCGTTGAATCTTGCCGTTTCGGCAGAGAACTCGCAGACGAAGGGGCGGCTCGTGGTGGTCGGCACTGCAAACATGGCGGCCAACGCCGTGTCGCGCCAGGGCGCGAACTTTGATCTGTTCCTGAACAGCATCAATTGGCTGGCCGAGCAGGAATCGCAACTCAACATCCGAGCCAAACCGTTCGAGACGCGGCAGCTTGTGCCGACCCCGGGCATGACGATTCAGATCTTTGGCATCACCGTCGTTCTGACGCCGCTGGCGGTTCTCGTCGTCGGCGCACTGGTATGGTGGAGAAGACGGTAGCATGAGCACCAAGACAACACTTGTCCTATTGGCATTTCTCATTTTAATCGGAGCTATAGTATACTTTACACAGATTCGGCAACCGGCTGGCGGCGCGGCGACGCCTGCTGCGTCGGGGAACAAACCGCTGCTCGACCTGACGACGCCAGCCATCAATGGCATCACGGTGCACGACGTAGTGAGCAGTACACAGGTTTCGGCTACGCGCGATGTGAGCGGCACCTGGTGGCTGACCGAGCCGGCCGGCCAAACAGGCGATCCGGCCGCGCTTTCCCAGATGGCGTCGAGTCTGGCCTACATCACGGTCCAGCGCGTCCTGACGCCGACGGGCGGCTTGGGCGAGTATGGATTGGTGACGCCCACCTTGACGGTTCAGGTCGCTACAACCGCCGGGCCGCAGTCATTCGCAGTGGGCGATGCCACGCCCAGCAAAGGCGCGTACTATGCTCAAAAGCCGGGCGACGCGCACGTGTACTTGATTGAATCGAGTCTAGTGGATCAGCTGCGCCAGATGGCCGCCAAGCCCCCCGTGGCGCTTCCGCCAGCGCCGACGTTCGCCCCGGCTATCGTGGCGACGCCGAGCACGCCCTGAGGAGGCAAAACGTTTGACAAGTTGCAGTGTTATCTTTGTGATATGGAACAATACAAGAAGGTGAAGTTTGGCAACGACTAGCGCAGCACCGGCAACCATTGTCGGCGAAGAGCCGATGAATGAAGAACAGCTTTTGGCCTTGGGCCGCGAGCGGGGCTATGTGACGCTGGAAGAGATCATGGTCGTTTTCCCAGAAGCGGAAAACGACGTAGATCGGCTCGACGAAGTGTTCACGATGCTGATGGAAAACGGCATCGAGGTGGGGGAGCGTCCCGAAGAAGAGCCGCTGGAAGAAGAAGAAGAAGCGGTTGATGAGCTTGACGAAGGCACACTCGCCGCCATCGAGACCGACGATACCGTCGGGTTGTATCTCAAAGAGATTGGACGTATCCCGCTGTTGACTGCCCAGCAAGAGGTTGACCTTGCCAAGCGAATTGAGCGCGGCAAGCTGGCCGCCAAGCGGTTGTCCTCGGAAAGCGTCAGCCTCAAGCAGCGCGGCAAACTGGAAGACATCATGGTGGACGGTCAGGCTGCGCGCGAGCATCTCATCACGGCCAACTCGCGCCTGGTCATCTCGGTCGCCAAGAAATACATCGGTCGAGGCGTGCCCTTTCTCGACTTGATCCAGGAAGGCAACATTGGCCTCATCCGCGCCGCGCGCAAGTTTGACTATCGTCGCGGTCACAAGTTCAGCACGTACGCGACGTGGTGGATTCGCCAGGCCGTCACACGCGCCATTGCCGATCAAGGCCGCACGATCCGCGTGCCGGTCCACATGGGCGACCAGATCAACCGGCTCATTCGCGTTTCGCACCAACTCACGCAAGAGCTGGGCCACGACCCGACCAGCGAGGAATTGGCCGAGGCGCTCGAAGTCCCGGTGAAAAAGGCCGAGCAAATGATCCAGGTGGCGCGCCGGCCGCTCAGCCTGGAGACGCCCACCGACGAAGACGAAGATAGCGTGCTGGGCGATTTCATCGAAGACGCCGACGCGCTCGCCCCGGCAGAAGCCGTCACGCAAAACATGCTCAAGGAACAAATTCAGGACATCCTGCTCACGCTTCCTCCGCGCGAAGTCCGTATTCTGCAACTGCGGTATGGTTTGGTAGACGGCGAATCCTACACGCTGGAAGAAGTCGGCAAAAAGCTTGGCGTCACGCGTGAGCGCGTCCGGCAAATCGAAGCGCAGGCGCTCTCTCGGCTGCGCCATCCCACTCACTCGCGCAAGCTCAAAGACTATCTCCGTTGACGACGAGGCCGGGCATGGCGCGCCATGCCCGGCCTTTTCTTTCCTTACTTACACGAGGAGGACCGCCATGACAGAACAGCGCGTGATTCCGAGAGCACTGGGCGAAGCAGCCACCGAAGAGACTAGAAGAGGCGATTTGGAGTGTTACCGTCAGTTGGCGATGGAATTGGGAGCTTCAGCCGCAGCGATCATTCCCGCCAGCGACATCTCCATAGATGAGCGGGTACGGCTGAAATGTGTCGTGCCCCGCTGCATCCGGGCTGGAGAAACTCCTAACTGCCCTCCCTACGCTCCGGACCTGGATTTCATACGGCAAGCTTTGAGTCGCTTCTCTTGGGCGATCTTGTTCAAGTGCAATGTTGAACCCATCGAAGAGTATGCGCCGCGCAAAGGCGCAACCAAAGCAGAGCAGAGGCGTGTTCTGTCTTTTCACCAAAAGAGCGGCGAGGTCGTCTCTGCATTGGAGCGCCAAGCCTATAAGGATGGTTATCATCTGGCCACGGGGTTCGGCGGCGGCTCGTGCAAGGATTACCTGTGTCAAGGATTAATTTGCCAGTTTCTGGATAGCGGCCGGTGCCGATTTCCCCATCGCGCACGGCCAGCCATGGAAGCGGTGGGCATGGACGTGATCGCACTCATCAATAAAGTAGGCTGGCAAGCTTACGCCTTGTTGGACGATCTCAGCATCGTCCCGTGCGCCTTCACTGTGGGTATCGTGTTTATCTGTTGAGCGAGGTGTGAACATGACCCGAGACATTGCAGAGCTGGTCGAAGAATATCTCTCGGATGACCCAACCAGGTGGGGAAAGCTGGCCAGCGACATCCAGTGGCGACGAATGCAGCTTTTGCTGCTGAGGGAAATTCTTGTCGAGCTGCGAAGGTTGAATGCCCAGGCGCCTGAGCGCGAAAAAGCGCCAGAATTGTCTTGAGCCTTGTCTCGGCCTC
>Ga0315268_10003622_pt1 | contig 16972 bp, 21 predicted proteins | sample C1_top_MG_FD_204535 | JGI IMG/M metagenome (GOLD analysis project Ga0315268, IMG submission 204535) | Sediment microbial communities from Yellowstone Lake, YNP, Wyoming, USA - C1_top | ecosystem: Environmental > Aquatic > Freshwater > Lake > Sediment | place: USA: Wyoming | collected 2017-08-01
TACGCGGTCATTTACAAGCTGAATAGCGCAGTCGAGACACCGACAAATCAGCCGGCAGCTGCAAGCAATAATTCAGATTTGACAAATATAAAAAATTTAGGTAATCTGACCAGTTCACAAGTGGAAGTAGTGAGCGCCAATGATGCCGAACAGATATTCAATTACAACAAATCCGTACCATTGGACAAGACTACGAGTAGATTGTATCTATTCATCGTGGCCAAAAGTCCGGATAAATTAGACAATCAAGAGAAATACGCCATTGCCTATTATATCCATTACGGTTCACAGACCACGGTTTGGCTGGGAGCAGGGGAGAGAGCCGGCGTGCTCAATTCCTATCTGACCGCTTTTGGCGATCTGCCGACCAATGAAGAGGAATGGCAGGATGTGATCAAAATAGCCAATGGACGCTGGCCGGAAGAAAGAAGCGCGAGTGCGGAAAAAAATGCGCAATCAAAATATTTTATGATCGTATATAAGCGCCAGCCGAAAATGAACAATGCCAAAGATAATGCGGCCGTAACGGTGATCGCTTATGGATTAAGACCAGCTGAGAGAAATATGAACAGTGAAAAAAATGCCATTCAGATCTTCAATGCCATATTTAAGAAAGCGCCAGCAGAAGCGGTGGAATGGGATATTGTCAGAGCTATATCTTATAGCGGAGCGAAACGCTAAGTATCACGGCATTTGTCAATATTGTTCTAAGTTTAATTAAAAGGTAAAATACTAGGAGGCGAGAATAAGTTTGATTTTCTATTTAGAAAACCAACTTTATTCTCTCCTCCTGCGGCGCAAGCCGTTATGTTCTTTAAATGTTAAAATAACTTCCAGAATAATCTGGAAGTAAAACATTAATTAAAAAAAGGAGGAAGAGAGATGAGGAAAGGTATCATTATTTGTTTGTCGTTGGTCCTGGTAGGATTTTGTGGCATTGCTTTTGCTTTGCCGCCAGCTCCCACCCAGTTTTTCGCCACCCCTATCAGTGGCACAGAAGTTCGTCTTGAGTGGAAGACACCAGGCACGGCAAGCCCTGTAAAGCTTGATGCGAAATTCAAGATGAACGGGTCTGTTACGACCTTGACCTGGGCGGGTATAACACCCGACAATATCACAGGTGAACCGGCACCGGTTGCCAATACCACCCAGTCTAAACTGGTATCCGGATTGGTGAAAGCCACAAATTATTGTTTCGGGATCCGTTATCAGGATTCCACCGGTCTATCACCGATCGCCCAGGCTTGTACCACAACCCTTAACACAGGAGCCCAAGTTACCTTGGCCTGGGATGCGAATACCGAGACAAATTTAGCCGGATATCGGCTATATCTGGGGAATGCGCCTCGAACCTACAACCGGACGATTGACGTTGGGTTAGGTACGGCTTATACAACGATTGTATATGCTGGAGAAACCGTTTATTATACGTTAACCGCGTATAATACCAATAAGCTCGAAAGCGGTTTTTCAAACGAGGTGAAATACCCTCAATAAACATAACCGGTATTGGCTTTGCAAAAATTTGCAAAAAGCCAATACCGTTTTTTTATTGCAAATAAATTAAAATTTATATAAAATAAACCTATTATAGCTTATAAAAAAATTTATTTTTATTAAATTCGCAAATTATAATTTGGATATGCTTAATATTACAATAATTGCAGTTGGTAAAATCAAAGAAAAAAGTTTGAATGCTTTGCAGAATGATTATTTGAAGCGAATCAAGCCTTTTGCCAAAATTGAATTGGTAGAAATTCAGACCGTGGCTTTTGGCCAATCAAACCAGATCAAAGCCAAAGACGAGGAGGGAAAAAAAATGCTATCTATTTTGCGTAAATATTCCAATAGTATTATAATATTATTAGATGAAAGAGGTAGTGAGTTTAATTCATTAGAATTCGCGAAATTTTTAGAAAAAAACAATCAACACATTGTTTTTTTAATTGGCGGAGCGCTTGGCCTCAGTCCGGCCGTACTGCAAAAAATAGATTTCAAATTATCATTATCCCAGATGACCTTTCCGCACGAAATGGCGAGGGTATTGTTGCTCGAGCAGATTTATAGGGCAGTGACGATAGTGAATGGGAAACAATACCACTACTAGGATGCAGGATATAAACAATTTTTGTCATGCCGGCCTCCCGAGCCGGCATCCAGGAGTTAATGGCAGAAATTATTTTAACAGATAAAAGTAGTTTAAAGATTGTACGGTTTAGCCCTGGATTCCCGCCGGAGTTTATCCGCCTCAGGCGGGCGGAAATGACAAATAAAGAAACTCATTTTAAATTTCAAAAATTATTTCTATGTTAAATATAAAAATAAAAGGAATAAAATTCTTGTTTTTATGCTTTCTTGTTTTCTTGTTTTCTTGTTTTGCACTCGTCCAACCCGTTTCGGCGGTAATCGATACCCAGTATGACAACCTCGGCTTATCCAGTATCGCTATAAACGCCAAGACAGGTAAAGTATTGGGTGGAAAAGCCATGGATCAAGTCTTGCCTTACGCCTCGCTGACAAAATTGATGACCGCTTTGGTTTTGATCGACCTCAAGATCGAGCAGAATATGAACAAGAAGATCACTATCACCAAAGCCGATATGGATCATGTCAATCCATACATAGAAGACGGCGATATTACGAGCTCGATCAATATCAAGGCCGGCGACAAAGTCTTGGCGCGCGATTTGTGGAACGCGATGCTGATCGCGTCCTCCAACGAATCAGCCGCGGCGCTGGTCAGAAATTCAGGCATCTCTCCGGCTAATTTCGTCAAGCGAATGAATAAAAAAGCCGCCACGCTTGGTCTCAAAAAAACCAAGTTTACCGAGTGTTCCGGCATTGACCCGAAAAATATCGGTACGGCCAGGGAAATGGCGGTCATTGCCCGCAAAGCCTTTGGTTTTCCGCTTATTAATAACGCGAGCATCAAGACTGCTTATCAATTCAAAACACTCAATACCAAGCGCCTGGTCGGGGTTTATAGCCGGAACACCAGTCTTAATAATATGAAACCGGTAGCGATGAAAGTCGGATTTCTGGTTGAGGCCAAAAGCAATGTCGCCCTACGTTTGAAAAAGGGCACAAAAGACCGGGTGATCGTCGTGCTTCATTCAGCCGGGAGCGCCAAGAGGAACGCGGAGATAAATAGGTTAATGAGCCTGTAAATAATTGTTGTATGGTTGTATTGCTAAATTGTTAAATTACCGAATTGTTTTATTATATAAATGATTATTTTAACTTTTTAGCCATTTAACAATATAACAATTTAACCATTTATCAATTTAACAATATAAATATATGACCAAACATTTTGACGACACAAATTTTCAGAGCGATGTGATTGAAGCTTCAAAAACCAAGCCGGTGCTGGTTGATTTTTATGCCGAGTGGTGCGGTCCGTGCAAGATGCAGGGGCCGATCGTTGACAAAGTGGCGGCCGAGATGGAAGGGAAAGCGATAGTCGGGAAAGTGAATACCGAACAAGCCATGCAAACGGCTTCCACCTATGGCGTAATGAGTATCCCGACCTTGATTGTTTTTAGAGATGGCAAGCCAATGGCGACCATGATCGGCTTGCAGCACGAGGATTCGCTCAAAGAAGCAATTGAAAAATATCTTTAGATTAGTAGTAAATAATGAGTATAAAAAAAATTCTAATAAGCGCCGCCAGAATAGTAGCTTTATCCATAATAATATTGGTAGTATTTTTTGTATTCATCCAAACCTTGATATCCCAGCGCTCCAAGGCCTATATTTATTCAAATATGGATTTGGTGCCGGATGCTCAAGTAGCCCTGGTGCTGGGAGCGAGCGTCACGAGCAAGGGCAAAATGAGCGATATTCTGGTTGACCGTGTTTTGACCGCGCTGGAGCTTTATAATAACGGAAAAGTAAAAAAAATATTGGTAAGCGGGTATTATAATTCGGAATATTACAATGAAGTGGGAGCGGTAAAAAAATATCTGGCTGAAAAAAATATTTCGGATAAAGACATTTATCTCGATCCGGTCGGTTTTGATACTTACGATAGTATATATCGCGCTAAGGATGTTTTTGAAGCCAATTCAGTTATCGTGGTCAGTCAGGATTACCATCTGCCGCGCGCCGTCTATATTGGCCGGTCGCTCGGACTGCCGACTTATGGTTATACGACGCACAGCGGGCGCAATTTTGAGAAAATAAATTTTTTTGAGCTTAGAGAAAGATTTGCCAATATCAAAGCGGTGGGCGAGGTGATGCTTGGCATCAAGCCGATCGTATCAGGGGACAAGAATGTTATTGAGTGATAAATAATTGGAAATTAGAATTAAAATTTTGAATAATAATTTTGATAATGAAAAACGACATTTAATTTCTAATTACCAATTTCTAATTTCTAATAAAATTTTTAATGTCAAAAAATCCTAATAGTAGGGTTTTTTGTGTCTCTTGACTTTCGCTTTTTGTTCGGTTATGATATACACATAACACGTAACACATATCACGTATCAGATATTATAAAAATTGCTTTATTGATATGTGATACGTGATATGTGTTGTGTGTTACGTGATTTCTATGTTGGAAAAATTAAATGAAACAATCGAGGTGTCCGTCAATTTCCACCGAAACAAAGTGGTGCCGACTTTTTTCCGTTGGCGGGGCAAGACCTACCGCGTGGACAAGGTCAATATGGTCCACCGCGAGGGCAAGGGCGATGACAAGATCTATTATTTCAGCGTGTCGGACAAGGCCAACTTTTTCCGCCTGGCCTTCTTCACCCGCGACCTTTCTTGGCGGATTGAAGAGTTGTATTTCGACGGGTAATTTTATATTTTTATGGAAAAAATCATCCTACATATCGATATGAATTCTTATTTTGCCAGCGTTGAACAGCCCTTCGATAAACTCAGGGCGGGCTAAATTTAACTTTATGAATAAGATCATATTGCATATCGATATGAATTCTTATTTTGCCAGCGTTGAACAGCAGGCGAATCCTTTTTTGCGCGGCAAACCGGTGGGGGTGTGTTCGTATTTGTCGCCGGGCGGGTGCATCATCGCTTCGTCGGTCGAGGCCAAGGCCAAGGGGATTAAGACCGGTTGCCGGGTGCGCGAGGCCCAAGAGCTTGACTCGAAGGTTGTGCTGCTTGAGAATGAGCCGGCCAAGTATCGCTCTACCACGGAAAAGATATTCAGGATACTTAGGCGCTACACCGATACGGTGGAGCCGTATAGCATTGACGAAGCATTTCTCGATCTGACTGGCTGGACCAAAGATTTTAGCCGGGCGTTCAAGATGGCCGAAGAGATACAGAAAAGGATCAAGAATGATGTGGGCGAATGGATGAATTCTTCGGTCGGCATATCGTGGACCAGATGGCTGGCCAAATTCGCGTCCGATATCGCTCCCAAGAAAAATATTTTGGTGATAAATCCGGAAAACCTTGAACACTATTTAATGACGCACGAACTACAGGACGCTTGGGGAATTAATTTTCGCATGGAAGCGCGCCTTAACGCGCTCGGCATCCGTTCGCTTGTAGATCTCAAAAAGTTCAACCCGGACAATATCCGGCGCGCGCTCGGGCGTTACGGTTATTATCTCTGGGCCAATGTGAATGGCCTTGAAGTGAGTGCGGTGAGCCGTGGCAGTCCGACGCCCAAGTCCATCGGGCATTCTTATTGTCTGCCGAAGCGGACAACGGACAAAAAATATTTAGGCAGCGTGCTTTACAAAATCTGCGAGAAGGCCGGCCGGCGGTTAAGGAACCAGGATTTGGAAGCCGAGCAGATTAGTGTGTATCTGGCCTATATCCGCTCCGGCGGCGACGGCCAAAGCCATAAGACTCCGGAAAAAATGTTCACGACCGAAGAAATATATAGATATGCCGGCGGATTTTTGGAGCGGACAAAACTCCTAATGCCCGTCTCCATGCTCGCCGTTTCTGTCGGCCGCCTCACACCCGTCTCATCGCAGATGTCGCTCTTTGAGAACAATCTTTCAAAGAAAGAATTGTCGCGCGCTATGGACAAACTCAACGACAAATACGGCGAGTACACGGTCATCCGCGGCCGGATGTTCGGCACCCGCGATATGGCGAGAGATAGAATTGGGTTTAGAAAAATTGGAATTTGATATTAGGATATTGAGATATTAAGATATAAATTTTGGAACTTATAAGAAGTTTTATTGATTGCTTTTAGGGATTGTTTATGATAAATTTATTATAGGAAATAGGTTATTTTTAAACATAAAATATGGGATCAATGGAAAATTTTCCATCTAAAAATTTTGAAGGAATTGGCATCAAAGAAAAACTAAAATCGGTATTGAAATATATCCATATAAAATTGGTTAATGAAGGCATTGGGGTAACCGATGATTGCCGTATTGATATGGACGCGTATGCGCATTTTTATCCCAAGCCAGGCAAGGACGATAATGAAAAAGTTGAAAATAGGTATAAAAGATATATGTCTGATTATCAGGAGGTTGATTTTGATAATAAAAAGAATCACCCCAACAAAACCGCAGAACAGATCAAAGGAGAGCAATTTGAGAAAGAAAATTCGCAACTGGAAATATTTACCTTGGCGATCTTCAACAAATTTTTAGGAGATGACTTTATTGCAGTAAGGGCATCGGAATATGATGATTTTCGTAATTCAGCCGATATCGTAATTTTGAAAAAATCAACCAATGAATTGGTTTGCGCGCTTGACGATGTTAGGGGCGCTGATTACAAAGTTTCCAACAAGAAAGTAAAAATGGAAAAAAAATACAAGAACAGCGAAGGCGGACAATTGCAATACGCTTTAGAAGCGATAAAAGAGAACGGCCGAATTAGGGTAGCTCATTGTAAGCCGAGAAGAAATCTCCCGATTTTTTATTTGCCATTAGATGATAAAGATTTGAAGGATAAAGGAAATCCATGTCTAAAAAATGGTTTGAGAATTTTAAATCCAAACTTAGCGGAAAGATCAAGTGAAGAAAAAAAATATTTTGATAAATTCATCAGAGCTATTTATGAGCAGATTCAATTCTATGGCCCCAAGGTGAAGGGCGATCTAAAAACCAATATGGATAATTTTTCCAAATCATTAGATGAAATTATCAAAAAACACGATATCAGCTTCGTTGAACCAAAGGAAGAATAAGCGAAAAATATAAAAATAAAAACATTTGACTTTTGACTTTTATTTTATGTGCGGGGGTGTCGGATACAAAATAAAAAGAATCTCCAAAGAGGAGCTTGAAAAATATTATTCGCCCGAGCTGATCAAGCGGTTTGAGACAACCGGGCGGGTAGAATCTTTTTTTTGGAACAAGAATTCCACCTTGCCGGTCAAAAGCAAGGACAGGGTGCAGCTGGTTCTGTGGGGGAATAAAGACGAGGAAGTGAAATTGCCGAAAACCGGCTGGGCCAAAGAAGAATCACTAAAAATTGGAAAATGGAATTATCTCCATCCGGAAGTCGTTGATATCCCGGTTAATTCGGGTTACGAGAAAAAAGTCTGGTTTGATTTCGCCAAAGGCACCAAGGGTATTGTTGTTAAAAGGGATGGCGTTGAAAGGGTTTATATGGTAACCAAAGAAGCGAGCGCGGAATACAAAAAAACCACCGGCCATGACCGCGAACCGCTGGGAAAAAAAGAGAATTATAAGTAATAAATTTTTAGAATATTAGAAAAGAGCCGATAAATCAAAGCTCTTTTTTGAATTAAAAATAAATATTGAAAGAGCCTCATGGAGGATTCCTTGTATTTTTACAATTTATTTTTATCCCCTTGACTTTCGTATTTTGTTCGTGTATACTTTATATAGGTGTTAATAACTATTAGCTTAAAGCTATAAGCTATAAGCTATAAGCTATAAGCTATAAGCTATAAGCTATAAGCTAATAGTTATAAATAATATGGGGAAAAATTTAACAAAACGACAGCGGGAGATTTTGGATTATATAACGGACTTTAGCGAGAAGAACGGCTATGCGCCGAGCTATCGCGAGATTGGCGAGCATTTCCAGCTGAATAGTCCGGCCACAATACACGCGCATATCCAGAATCTAAAAGATAAGGGCATGCTCAAGGCGAATTTTAATGAGCCGCGGTCAATAGAGATTATGCCGATCACGGTAAATTGGGCTCAGGCGATTGAGTTGCCGTTAGTAGGACTCATTACTGCCGGTAAACCGATTGAGGCTGTGGAAGAACGGGAAACCATCGCTGTTCCGGCTGATTTCGTTACGGATAGCGCCAATAGTTACGTTCTTAAGGTAAAGGGCGAATCCATGATTGAGGATGGCATTTTGAGCGGAGACTATGTCATTGTGGAAAGGAATCCGTCGCCGCAAAACGGCGACATTGTAGTCGCGCTCCTGAATAACGCCTACGCGACGCTTAAAAAATTCTACCGCGAGCAGAAGCGCATCCGCCTACAGCCAGCCAATTCCAAAATGAAACCGATCTACGCCACCGATCCATTGATCCAAGGGGTGGTGAAAGGAGTAATTAGAAAATTTGCGTGATACTGAATGTTTTTAGTAAAAAACACCAGTATCAGATTCAAGAAGGCGTCATCGCCTTTTTTGTTGTGTAATTTATAAAAAAATAGTATAATATAGCTAACCGTGAATTCTTATGAAAAAGAAATTATTAATCATTGAAGATGATGTAAATATTTTATACACTTTGCAGGCTAAATTTAGCGTGGAAGGTTTTGATGTAGAAATTTTTAATCAGGCATACGATATCACTTTAATGATTAATAAAATTAAACATTACCGGCCGGATTATATTATTTTGGATGTAATATTGCCAAGCATAGATGGCTGGGACATTATCAGAAAGGTAAATGAAGATCACGAATTAAATAATATACCATTTATAGTTTTTACCAATGTTAGCGATAAAGATAATAAAGCCATCAGTTCTATTCTGGGGATTAAATATTATTTTGTAAAACAGGACTTGATAATTGATGAGTTTGTTGATAAAGTCAGAAAGATTATAATAAATAGAGGGAAATAATTATGAAATTAAAAAAGAAATATATTTATATCGGACTTATAATTTTGGTTATCATAGGGGTTTTGTTTTTTATATTCGGTAGAAAAAAAGATATTCAGTACGTGACTGTCAAAGTGGAAAAAGGCGATCTGGTTCAGACCGTTAGCGAGACCGGCACGGTTAAATCCGCCAACCAGATTGACCTTAATTTTTCCAGTTCTGGGCGGCTTAACAAGAAATTGGTGAAAACAGGAGACAAGATCAAGGCCGGGCAGCTTTTAGCTGAACTTGATTATTTGGATTTGACATTAAAAATAAATGGCGCGCGCGCTAATGTGGCAAGCGCTCAAGCTAATTTGAATAAAGTTCTAAACGGAGCAAGCAAGCCGCAAATAGCGGTAAGCCAAGCCGGCGCAGATCAGGCCAAATCAAATCTGAAAGCGGCCGAAGATGATCTGGCCAAATTAAAAAAAACTGTTAGTGAATCGATCAAACAGGCCGAGAAGAATGTAAGCGATCTTAATTCTGATAGTCCCAAAGATTTGACCACCTACGAGCAGGCCGTAAAAGTCGCCGAAACCAATCTTAATAATACAAAAAGCCAATTTCAAAGGGTTATTAATAATTCCCGAACCAATGCTTTATCAACCGTTGATGGCAAACTGGATGTGGCCAACTATGCCTTTGATAATATAGATCGGATTCTGAGCGATACTGACATCAAGCACTTGTTAAGTGTTAAAGATACTACGTACCTTGATCTGACAAAATCTTATTATGACCAAGGGATAGAGCAATATAAAAAATCTTTAATTTCACTCGCCTCGTCAAAAAAAGACCCGGGCAGTATTGACTTGGCACTCTCTGATACGGCAACGACCTTGCAATTTGCGCAAAATGCATTGAACAATTGTTTTAAAGCCCTGGAAAATACAATTACCTCCAGCCAAATTTTGACCCAAGCGGAATTGGATGGCTTTAAGAGCAATATATCTGCCCAGCTTACTTTGGTAAATACCGCTATCACAGCAGTTGATGCTTCAACTCAAGCATATTTTGACGCCCAGTTGAATTATAATAACAATGTAAGCGCGGCGGAAAGAAATTTACTGCAATCGCAGGCGGCACTGGATAGTGCCAGACTAGCTGCCGGAAATGCTCTGTCAACAGCCCGTATTTCCGGCGATCAGCAGATCACCTCCGGAGAGTCAAGGGTGGAGTCAGCCCGTCGTGCGCTATCCGTGGCTATCGCACAGCTCGATCAGGTCAAGTCTCCGGCCAGATACGAGGACGTGGCCTCGGCACGGGCGCTGGTGGACCAAGCCAATTCCACAGTTAGTGAAATAAACAAGCAGATAGACAATTTCAAGATCAAAGCGCCGATTGACGGCGTAATCACCAAGATCAATTATGAGATCGGCGAACAGACCAGTCCGACCAAGGCCGTAATTTCTATGATGGGCCAGAATATGTTCGAGATCGATGTGGATATTTCCGAATCCGATATCGCCAAAATCAAATTGGCCGACAAGGCGGAGATCACTTTGGACGCTTACGGCGAAGATGTCAAATTTTCCGGCGCGGTCTTCTTTATTGAACCGGCCGAGACTGTCATTCAGGACGTGATATATTACAAAGTTAAAGTAGTTTTCAATCCGGGTAAATACGATATTCGGTCCGGAATGACAGCAAATATCAGTATAACCACCAATTCCAAATTGGGTGTTTTGAAAATTCCTTCCCGGGCGATTATTGAAAAAAATAATGAAAAGATCGTAAAGGTTTTGAAAAATAACCAGCCGTCCGAGGTAGTTATCAAGACCGGTTTGCGCGGGGACGAAGGAATGGTGGAAATACTGTCCGGCCTGAATGAGGGCGATGAACTCGTGCTTTCAACGCCGACAAAATAGTATAACTAAATATATTTAATAATTTTGAATTAGATAATAAATAAACAATACAAATATAAATTTGATATTGTTTATAATCAATTCTATGGAAAATTTAAAGAATTTCGGAGATTCTTTTTTAAAAAATGAAAATCCAAAAGAAAAGGTCGGAATCGGAGAGGAGTGCGTGTATACCTTTACAAAAATACTAAAAGTAATCCCAAGGAAAGTTTTGGATGGATTGACAGAAATTGCTCAAAAAATATAAATATAAAAATATGGAAATCGACTATAAAACAAAGTTGAACGAATTGATTGACAATTCAAAATTAACTCCGGATCAAAAAGAATTGTGGAAACTTTTTATTTTGAACGCCGATGAATATGAGGATGAAGCGATCTATGAGGCCGCTTCCATGGGCGACGATTGTTTACTACTTTTGACCAATAATTTGAGGGATAAGGTATTGGCTATGGCGAGCGGTAAAAAAGAGGATTGGGACAAAGTTGTTGAAGGGGAAGAAAAATATTTGGATTCTTTAAGGAATTAAAAATATGCTTATCCATGTGGAAAATCTGGAAAAGGAATACGTGGCCGGAGAATTGATCACCAAAGTCCTACACGGACTTTCTTTTAATATTGATAATGGCGAATTCGTCTCCATTATGGGTCCTTCGGGATCAGGCAAGTCCACTCTAATGCATATACTTGGATTACTCGACAAGCCGACCAGTGGCAAATATGAATTGGACGGCCGCGATGTAATAAATTTGGAAAATGATGAATTGGCTCTGCTCAGGAACGAAAAGATCGGTTTTGTTTTTCAAGCATTCAATTTGTTGCCGCGCACTACGGTTTTGGACAATGTTATATTGCCCTTAATTTATTCCAAAAAAAAGAAAAATAAAGTAAAAATCGCTTCTCAAGTCTTGACCGACGTTGGTTTATCTCACAGGCTTGATTATTATACCAATCAAATATCAGGCGGTGAAAAACAGCGCGTAGCGATCGCTCGCGCGCTCGTGAACAATCCGTCGGTTATTTTCGCTGATGAACCGACCGGGAATTTGGACTCAAAATCCGGCGTACAGATCATGGAGATCTTGCAGCGGCTTAACGACCAAGGCCGGACAATAATCATGGTAACGCACGAGACGTATACGTCCGAACATGCCAAGCGCATCATCCAGATAAAAGACGGAATGATAACGCACGACTATCCGGTCGTGGAAAGAAAAATCGCAAGGGACGGAGAACAGCTGAAATAACTACAAATTACAAATTAGTTACTAATTTACAAATACTGATAAAACCCATAAGTGCTTGTTTTATTTTTTATATGTCTAAAACTGTATTTGTAAATTTGTATATATTTGTAATTTGTAGTTATGTTTATTGCATTCTGTAAACAATGCGTTTCTACTTCGACCAAAGCGCTTCTAATGAACAAAAGTAGAAGCTTTTTAACAATGCTCGGGATAATCATCGGCATCGGCTCCGTTATCGTTATTATGGCGGTCGGCGCCGGTGCGCAAAGTTTGATACTGGCGCAAGTCAAAAGCTTGGGAACCAATCTGGTCGGGGTATTGCCGGGAAAGTCGGACAGCGAAGGGCCGCCGGCCAGCGCTCTCGGCATAATCACTACATCATTGACCTATGATGATGCCGAGGCGCTGTTAATTAAAAAGAACGCGCCACATATTACCGGGGTGGTCGCCTATACCAAAGGGGTCGGCACGGTCAGCTGGGGATCGAATTCTTATGATACTAATCTGAGCGGTTCAACTGTCGGCTACTTGGATGTTGAAGGCGGTGAAGTCGAAGCCGGCAGATTTTTCACACTGGACGAAGAAAAAAATATGGCTCGGGTAGCGGTACTCGGCAGTACTGTTAAAAAAGAATTGTTCGGTGATTCCGATCCGATCGGTCAGAGAATTAAGATTAAAAAACACACATTTGACGTGATTGGCACGATGAAGGAGCGGGGGACTGTGGCTTTTCAGAATTATGATGATCAAATATTCATACCAATAAAAACTACGCAAAAATTGATCACCGGTACGGATTACCTGGGCTTTTTGCGCGCCAAGGTCGACAGTTCAGAAAATATAGACAGCACCATCTTGGATATAGAAGAAACTTTGCGCGATCGTCACAATATTACCGATCGGACCGGTGCCAGCGATGATTTTACCGTCCGGAGCGCCGCTCAAGCATTGGATATAATAAAAACCGTTACCAACGCACTCAGTTATTTTTTAGCCGCAATGGCCGCATTATCGCTTGTAGTCGGCGGCATCGGGATAATGAACATCATGCTGATTAGTGTGACCGAAAGAACGCGCGAGATCGGACTCAGGAAAGCGGTTGGCGCCAACACCACGAATATATTAAGCCAATTTTTGGTTGAAGCTGCAACCATCACTTTACTGGGCGGTATAATTGGTATAGTCGGTGGTACATTGATTTCATTTTTAATATCCATAGGTGCAAAACTGCTTGGTTATGAATGGGAGTTTATGGTTTCGATCCTGTCGATTATACTGGCAGTAAGCGTATCACTGGCGGTCGGTCTCGGCTTTGGTTTGTATCCGGCAGCCAAAGCCAGCAAACTTGACCCCGTGGAAGCGTTACGTTACGAGTAGCTTAAAGCTAACACCTAAAAGCTTAAAATATGATATTGTCCGCTCTAAAACTTGCCTTGTCGTCAATGCGCGCCAACAAAGTCAGGACCGGCCTGACTGTTTTGGGCATGGTGGTAGGCATAGCCTCGGTAATAATCGTCTATAGCGCCGGTGAGGGTATTCGCGGGCTAATACTCAGCCAGATCGAATCATACGGCACCAATATCATAGAGACCGAGATAAAAGTTCCCAGCAATAAAAAGGGCGCGGCAGCCGATACGCAGACCGGATCGGCGATAGCAATGGGGGTTCAGATAACCTCATTGACCCTAAAGGATATGGATGATGTGGCTCGACTCAGCAATATCAAAAATGCCTACGCTATGCTTCAGGACCAAGAAGAATTCAGCTACAGTAATGAATTCAAGAAGTATTTGGTTTTTGGCGTGAGTTCCGAATTCATCAATATAGATAAAGCGGAAATAGATAGCGGCCGATTCTTTGAAGACGCGGAAGACAAGACGCTCGCTCAAGTGGCAGTTATTGGACCGAAGGTAAAACAACGTTTGTTCGGAGATTCCGATCCGATCGGAAAAAATATAAAAGCACGCGGGAAAAAATTAATCGTCATTGGCGTATTAAAAAGCCGGGGGGCGTCGCTTGGGTTTGATATGGATGAGATAGTTTATCTTCCCATTAGGACAGTGCAGAAAAAAATAATGGGAGTCAAGCATGTTTATATGATGATCCATGAGCTAAAAGATGTTTCGAAAGCCGAAGACACTGCTGAACAGGCTCGGGAGATTATCCGGCAGAACCATGAGATCTCCGATCCGATAAAAGACGATTTTAGGGTTATGACCATGGCCGATATGATGAAAACTTTGGATACGATCACTGGTGCGATTACTTTGCTGCTTTTGGCGATCGTGACAATTTCTCTGGTTGTCGGTGGTGTCGGCATCCTCAATGTCATGTATGTTGTGGTTACGGAAAGAACAGCCGAAATAGGACTGCGAAAAGCAGTTGGAGCCAGTTATAGTGATATTATGTGGCAGTTCATAATCGAGTCCATACTTGTTACGATTGCCGGTGGCATTGTCGGTATTATTATCGGAGTTTTATTATCATTTATAATATCCATAGGTGCCAGCTCATTCGGACTGAGCTGGCGCTTCTTGATACCGGCCAAAGCTTATATCGTTGCCTTAACATTTTCTTTTATAGCCGGTACATTATTTGGCGTCTTCCCGGCGCGCAAAGCCGCCTTGCTTGACCCGGTTGAAGCCTTAAGGAAAGAATGATTTGGGAAGTTGTTAAATGGCTAAATAGCTATATTGTTTTTTTTATGTTATAATATAATAAGTTGTTAATAAGTTATTAATAAAATCTATGATACATTTAATAAAAAAAGTGAATCAGCATATAAATTTTTTTGTGTTTATGCTAGTGACATCGGGGATCATACTTCTTTTGCTCGGACTATTAATGGCCTGGAGCGAATTAATTCTGCGCGTGACAGTAGCCGCAGAAACTATTTTGATCGGTTATGTCTTTTTGCATATGGCTTATCGCATCAACCATTTAAAAAATGAATTAATCAGGCACCTGAAATAATATGCATAGCCTCGAAAAAATTATTACTAACCGGCTAAATAAAATAATTTACGGATTAATTATAAACGGCCTTCTTTTGATAGCCCTTGGTATTTTTATTGTAAAATTTCAAACACTGTTTCGATTGGTTGCCGCTTTGATTACCATAGTACTCGCTTATACGTTTTTGTATGCCGGCATTACGATTTATTTTTTAAAAAAAGATTTCAAGGATCGTTTCAAGATCTAAACATTCTGTTGACAATTAATTTTTTTTAGTTTAAATTTAGTAGGTGATTGATTCCAATCGCCTTTTTAATTTTCATCCGAATTTTTAATATTACAATTATATGCATAAGTTCATTTTTATACCTTTGTTTATCATAATTCCTTTAATGCTCAGCTCCTGCGGTAAAAAAATAAACATGGACGTCAAACAATTGGACGGCAAATTCCATTACGAAAACAAGGACCTGGGCTTTCAAATCGGTCTGCCGGCTGAGTTTGAATATTTTCAAACTCAAAGAAAAAAGGGAGTTGGGCTTGTTGACCTGGAATTTTTTGTACCAACGGCTGATACTACCGTTGCCCAGGAAGTCAAGGGTTACGGCAAACCATTTTTGATCAGGGTTTTTGAGAAAGACGCCTGGACAAAAATCGGCAACAACCCGGAAAATAAGGATTTTATCAAATTTGGAGAGTCTGACCGTATTTATGCCATAAAATTTTGGAATGAAATACCGAGCGATTGGAAACAAAACTGGAACGAAGAATATAAAAAAAATTTAATAAGTTTGATCAAATTATATTGATCAGAAAATTTTAAGGTTTGTTTTTTTATATTTTTTCAATCATTACAACTTCAGCTAAATGCAAGAAGATAATATCATAAAATCACTTAAATTTAAGTGGTTTTTTGTTTGATTTTTAAAGATAATATGGTATACTTAGTAATATTAAAATATAAGGGTTTAAAGTAAAAATCATAATAATTTTTCAGCCAAGGGCTGATATAAATATATGCCATTACCTTCGTTAACGCGCAAAACCGAAGAACACCCGCTCATAGCTACTGAAAATACCAAAAAGCTGTTTCAGGCCGTTTATCTTGAACAAAATAAGCCGGAAGATAAGGACGATACCCCAAAAATTAAAGTATCTTCGATCATATCCAAGATGTCTTTTTATTATGAAAAAATAAGGAACTCGGTTGATTACAAAGAAGAACATCTTTTGCGCAAGAATGCAATACTCCGAATACTCAAAAGGCAGATCCTGATACAAGGGGCTATTTATGAATTTAAAAGCGTGGAGATTTCCAAACAGCTTTTGGTGGAGCTGATCCGCGCCGGTTATTTGCCGAATAATTCTTTGCTTGAAACAAAATTTGAAGAGATAGGCTTGGTTATTGATAAATATATTAAACTCCGCAAGCATGCGTTATTAAAATTAAAAAGCGACCATAAATTTAATATCGGCAAAGGTGCAAAAAATTATCAAGATTTGAAAAATGATCTAAGCCAATGGATTATCGCACTGGCCGCCTGTGATATTGAAGAAAGGCTGGGACGGAGCGGTGTAACACAGATGGTGATCAGCAATATGTTTGAGATTTTGAATAGTCTGGTGACTCTGCCGGCCGATTCGCCCTTTGCCAAAGACAAAGAGATTCAATTGTACGTCAGTATTCATCGCTCTCTTCTGAAATTTGACCGTGATATGGTCAGTTTTATAGTTTTTAAATTCTTTAACGGTAATTGGGCCGAGGCGCGCGAGGAAGAAATTAAAATTATCGGAACGAATATTTTAGTTCTTCGTCAGGCGATCGTTGACCAGATAGATCATCCTTTGGAAGCAAAAATAAATATTA